>Ga0210396_10002750_pt1 | contig 17759 bp, 19 predicted proteins | sample IncBWH17OmetaG_FD_155466 | JGI IMG/M metagenome (GOLD analysis project Ga0210396, IMG submission 155466) | Forest soil microbial communities from Barre Woods Harvard Forest LTER site, Petersham, Massachusetts, United States - Inc-BW-H-17-O ... | reverse complement strand
CCAAGAAGCGTTGACAGAGCGGCCAAGTCGTCATCGGTGAATGGGGGAGAGTCGTCCACCAGTCGGCAAATGTGTTCTGTCGTCTTGTCGCTCAACATCACGGCTCCTGGTAGTGGTGGTGGGTTATAACGGGCCTGGCGCATGGGCAGACGATGTCGTGTACGACTGCCACGAGGCTTTCGAACACGACGTGCCCGTCGGCACCGAACGACGAACAAGCGGGCGACGACGGACTCGTTCGGCCGCATCGCGAGTCAGAGTCTCCCCCTGGGTCGGCCCGCGACAAATTACGCAATCTAACTTGCGCAATTACGGTTGCGGAGTTACTCTGGTGGCATGGCCCGACCAGTGTCCCGATCCGCCGCCACCACCGCGCGCGAGGTCAAGGTGGTGTACAGCCGTCTGCGTCGTCGTACGTACGCGCTGGCGCTCAGCGACGATCTGAGCGGCTCCCAGGCCGCGGTGCTGACCCGGCTGCATGGGGAGGGCCCGTCATCGGTGAGCGCGCTGGCTTCGGCAGAGGCGATCAGCCACCAAGCGATCAGCGCGATCCTGGCGGTCCTTGAGAGACGGGGTGACATCCTACGCAGCCCCGACCCCACCGACGGTCGACGACAACTCGTCTCCCTGACCGATGCGGGGGTGGCGCACGCCGAACACACCACCACGGCACGGGAGGAGTGGCTAGCCCGGGCACTGCAGGACCGACTGACCGAAGGCGAACGCCGAGTAGTGCGGCATGCGATGGCGCTTCTCAACCGACTCGCCGAACCCGATTCGGCAACAACACATTAAAGGAGCCAAACATGGAAATAGGTTTTCACTTTGTCAACTTCGACGTGCCGGGCGGAGTGCAGGCACTGCCGACCACGCTGGCCACGGCAGCGAAGACCGCTGAACAAGCCGGCGCATCCTGGTTCACCATGGCCGACCACTTCTTTCAGATGGATAACCTCTGGCCCGCCGAGTCGCCGATGCTGGAGGTCTATACCTGCCTGGGATATCTGGCCGGTCAGACGGAGCGGATCAAGCTGGTGGTGTTGGTCAGCGGCGTCAGCTACCACTACCCGGGTCTGTTGGCCAAGACGGCCACCACTTTGGACGTGTTATCGGGTGGACGCCTGGGGTTCGGTCTCGGAGCAGCCTGGTACGAGCGCGAATGCGTCGGCCTGGGGGCGCCCTATCCGCCGCTGTCGGAACGTTACGAGCGGCTGGAAGAGACCCTGAAAATCTGCCGCCAGCTATGGAGTTCGGACAACGGACACTACGACGGTAAGTACTACCAGCTCGCTGAGACGCTGTGCTCCCCGCAACCGATTCAGCGGCCCTACCCGCCGATCCTGCTCGGCGGTACCGGGGAGCGCAAGACGTTGCGTCTCGTCGCGCAGTACGCCGACTCGTGGAACGGCAGCTTCGAAACCGTCGAAGAAGCAGCCCACAAGATCGACGTGCTCTACCGGCATTGCGACGCGGTCGGCCGCGATCCAGGCGAGATTCAAAAGACCGCAATCATGGTCATCGACCCGATGACCGACCTCGACGGATTCCTGTGCACCGCAGAGCAATACGCCGCGTTGGGCATCGATCTGATCGACATCATGCCGCCCACCGACAACACAGATCTGGTGGCGTTCGCGAGCCGCCTGGGCGAACATGTCATACCGCGGGTGGCCCAAATTGAGTGTGACCCAAAGCCGCGCGGTTCGGCGGACCACCTGCACGCGGAATGACGGTCTCGCCAGCCGGGTTAGCCGGCACACATCGCAGTACGAGGTTGAGAAATGACGATCGAGATAACGGGAGCGCCTGAGCAGCCCGTGTGCGACCCGCCGGACGTATTGCAGCAGGGCGGCGTTCAGATGCAGGACCAGGCTTGTGACACGACAGTTCTGATTACCGAGGCACAGGTGGCCCTCGGCACTGCGGCAGCAACGGGCGTGCGACGGAAGGACCGTCGGTGGGTTGCGCTGCTGAGCCGGATCTTCGTGCCCGCGCCGAAGGCATCACTCCCGAAGCGGCGTCCTTACCAACCCCGCATGGCGTATCTGTAGCACTCGCGAATGGCACGCGAGATGGAGCGACTGTGAGTTCTTTTTTCGTGGTTGCGTTCGCTGCCACACTGGCGTTGGCGACGGCCGACACGAAGCCATACAGCGCGCCGCTGAGCAGACGAGAGAAAGGGTGCCCCGATGACCAAAAACTCGCCTCGTTCGGGACCCGAATCGGCAAGTAGCACTACCGATTCCGACGCGCAGGCAAGACGCGCGAACGATGGCGAACTGAGCGCAGGGCTTCAATCTGACCTGACGATTGACGAGGATGCGATGGATGGACGCTTAACCGCCGAAGAACCTGCTGACGGGCAACCGCACGAGTTAGTCGACAGCGCGCAGCTGTACGCGAAGTATCGTCGGCTCGTCGCCGACCAGGCCGCCTTGCGTCGACTCGCCACGCTCGTGGCGCGCGGTGTTGGATCTTTGGAGGTTTTTGGCGCGGTGGCCGAGGAGATGCGCAGATGTGTGCCCGCGGACACCGCTGGATTGTCTCGCTTCGAGACGGATGGCGAGCTTACGCTCGTGGCCGCTACTGCCCATCCTGCGGCGGTGGCGAGAATGCCGGTGGGCACGCGAAATCCGTTGGAAAGTACCACCATCGCTTCGCTGGTACTACGCAGCGGCGGGCCCGCGCGGATCGACAGCTACGACAACGTCGCCGGGTCGATCGCCGCTCGGGTGCGCGCGGTGGGCGTGCGGGCGGCGGTGGGGGTGCCGATCATGGTTGATGGACGCGTGTGGGGTGCGGCGGCGGTCGGTTCGGTGCAGCCCGGCCCGATGCCAGCCGACACCGAGGTGCGCATCGGCCGCTTCGCCGAACTGATCTCCATTGCACTCGTGGCCGGTTATCGCGACGAGCAGAAGCAGCAGCTCCTGGGTGAGGGTTCGCACCGTTTGAGTCTGGTTGACGCGCTGCTTGAGGGGCGAGTGTTCGACGAGTGGAGCCTGCGGGAGGTCGCCGGCTCCCTGCGGCTGCCGATCAATGGTCCTTTTGTGGTCGTCGCCGCCCAGGTTCCCGCCGTAGGTGATGAGCCGCTGCGCGAGATCGAGTCGAAGTTGCGTAGCCTGGACATCTTTTCGGTGTGGCGGCGGCTGCCCGATGTGCAGGTCGGGATCGTGCACGTCAAGTCCGGCCAAAAACTCGACGTCGTTGTTGCCCTACTGTCGCGGACGACGACTGCGCGGGTGGGGGTCAGTGCGGCCTTCAAAGATCTGCGCGATACGCCACAAGCCTTGCATGTGGCAAGAATGATGTTGCGGGGCCGGCCCGATTCCGCCTCCTCGGTCGCTATTTTCGACGGCTCCATCCTGGCCACCGCCGCCGTGAGCGCGCCGCGGGTGATGATCCAAACGGTCGGCGCTGCGTTGGACTGCTTTGCCGACCTTCCCGACGAGGACCGGGAGACCCTTTTCGAAACGTTTCGGGTGTGGCAGGACACTGATGCGTCGGTGTGCGGTGCGGCCAGGGTGCTTATTTGCCACCCGAACACGGTCCGCCACCGGTTGCGTCGAATCGAGAAATACACCGGCCGGTCGCTGTCGCGCCCAAGGGATGTCGCGGAACTCTGTTTGGCCTTCGAGGTTCGTCGCCGACTCATGTAGCCAAAACCCTACCGCGCTGTTGCGGCTTCTAACCGGATCCCTATGCGTCGAGCGCGCTGTCGACCGCTGCTCGGTCGATATGGCCGGGATCGTCCAGCTGGGCCAGACGGCGCCATGAGCGAATAGCGTGGCGGCTGACTTCCACGATCCGGGCGGCTCCGGTGCTCTCAGTTGCCAGTTCGTGGGCGCGCAGGGCGTTACCGGTTACGGCATCCACAATCTCGCAGTGTTCGGTATCCACAAGTGCGGTCGATTGATATGCGGCCCGGACGGCATACAGTCCGGCGCCGGCTAACGTCGCGCAGACGGCGCGGGCAGCGCAGTCAGCGCTATACCAGGCGGGGATAGCCGGCATGGCACCAGCGGCGAGCGCGCGGTGTAGATCGGCGATGTCGAAGATCGCTTCAGCCGCGGCGTTTTCGGCGTATTGAACGACCCCCCAGGCCGGGCTGGTCAGCAGTTCGGCCACCCAAGCGTGAACGACGTTGTTGGGAACCTCGGCGGTTCCCACCGTCTGCCAGCCCAATTCGAGTGCAAGAACGCCGTTTTCTGGGGACAAGTCGCCGTCAGCCCCGGCTAGCAGATCGTTGCACCGCTGAACAAAGGCGGCCAAGGGGCGGGCCGAAGTCGCCGGAAAGTCGGTGATCTGCGTGTCACCGCCAATGTAGGAAATGGCGTTCATGGCACACCCCTTTCCCGATCCTGGCCGGTGGGATCCTTTGGCCAATCTCAATGGGTGGGTGATGCGATCGAGGTCCATGTAAGTTGCCTCCCATTGTCCTGCGGCGGTCGCCTCAATAGTTTCGGAATTGTCGGCATGGCAATGTGATTACTGCCGCGATTGATTGGGCTGGTCGCTGATTGCCCCGGGGCGACCGGGCAGAGAGACCATCCCGGATTCCCCGATCGATCTCTTCCTTCTGCTCCGGGCTGCGGGCTGGATATTTCTCTTGGCAGCTACAGTCGAGGCCGCCGAGGGGGTTGGGTCGGTTCCGCCCGAGTCCGGGTCGGCGATCGCCGGCACCGCGCTCCCAACCCAGAGAATGAGAGCGATAGCAGCACTGACGAGTATTTTCATGATATTTGTTGATGCCGAGTCGACATGTCATCCGCTCTTCGAGGCGTCCGATGCTGGGAATGACGCTCCAGCAGTCCGGGTGCTCTCCGGTGTAGGGCCACTGACGGTATTCACTGCTAATCGGCAAACAGCAACGTTCTGTGATTCCTATGTTGCCCGGCAGACGATTTTCTGGGTCTGTCCACAGCGACAACGTCGCCGCCGAGATAGTGTGGCTCGCAACAAGCGTGGTGCTTCTCAAGTCGGAAATTGTGCGAACACGTACCTGGACTTCCCGCAAAAGTCTGCTCGCTGTTCGCCCGCACACCCTGCACCGTCCGAAATTGTTCCCTGCGATAACGGCATCTCGTGGTCAGATCCGGAACATCGAAGTATGCCAACGACGACGAGCGGAACTGATCTGAGCGACTTTGCGTTTCATGCGATTGCTGGCCCGAGCGGCGCCGGCTCGGAGTTTGGGACTGCTCGGCGGAGTGTGGAACAACTGATTCCAGTACTTGGTCAACAGATCCGGGTCAGCGTCCGCGCCGAGTCGGGGGTGCCGCTGGTGTTGTGCAACGGCATCGGGGCCAGCTTGGAGGTGCTCGACCCGTTCGTTGACCAGTTGGATCCCGACACCACAGTGGTGCGTTTCGATGTGCCGGGTATCGGCGGTTCTTCCGATTCGCCACTGCCCTATACCTTTCCGTACCTGGCGGCGGTGCTTGGCCGGTTGTTGAGCGCGCTCGGCCTCGGTGGTGAGGGCGTTGACGTACTGGGGTTGTCGTGGGGGGGTGCCCTGGCGCAGCAATTCGCCTTCCAGAACCCACGCCGCTGCCGGCGGCTCATCTTGGCGTCGACGGGAGTTGGCATCGGGATGGTGCCGGCTGCGCCGGCGGTGCTGGCGAAATTGCTGACTCCGCAGCGGTTTCTGGACCACGACTATGCCGCCAAAATCGCCGGTCTGCTCTACGGCGGCAGTGCTCGCACCGACGCCTCGATCGTCCAGCGCCTATTCGACCGCCACCTGATGGCTGGCTCGTCCGTCGGATACGCCCACCAGCTGCTCGCCGCGTCAGTGTGGAGCAGCCTGTTCGCGTTGCCGCTTATTCGGCAACCCACCTTGATCGTCGCCGGCACTGACGATCCCATCATTCCGGTGGTCAACGCCCGGATCATGGGCCGGCTGCTGCCGCACGCGACGATGCATCTGCACTCCGGCGGGCACGTCGACCTGGTCACCAAAGCCGCTGAATTTGCACCGCTGATCGAATCCTTCAGAAGCGGCGAGCGCACGCGCTCTGCGGCGAGGTGGCTGTCATGCGTGCGATGACGGTTGTTCCGGGTCGTAGGGGTACGGCCGCCGTCGACACACTGGACGAGCCGCCGATTGGCCAGGGTGAGCTGTTGGTGTCGGGGCGGCTGGTCGGCGTGTGCGGCACTGACCGCGAGATTGCCACAGGAAGCTACGGGGAGGGGCCGCCGGGGGAGTCGCGGCTGGTGTTGGGCCACGAGGGGCTCGGTGAGGTGCTGGAAGCGCCGGTCGGGTCGGGATTTGAGCGCGGCGATCTGGTTGTCGGGATCGTGCGCCGGCCTGACCCGGTCCCGTGCCCAGCCTGCGCGGCGGGGCAATGGGATATGTGCCGCAATGATCGGTTTATCGAGCGTGGAATCGTCCGCGGCCACGGGTATGGCAGCGAGCGCTGGCGGGTAGAGCCGCGGTTTGCGGTTTCGCTGCCACGCGAACTCGGAGACCTCGGTGTGCTTTTGGAGCCCGCCTCGGTGCTGGCCAAGGCTTGGGATCAGATCGAGCAGATCTCGAATCGCGGGTTCTTTCTTGGCGGCCGAGGTCTGGTGTGCGGAGCGGGGCCGATCGGTTTATTGGCTTGTCTTCTGGGTGTCCAGCGCGGCTATGAGATGCACGTGGTGGACCTGGCAACCGGAGGGCTCAAGCGCGACCTGGTCGAAGGGCTGGGCGCGCACTATCACGCCGGTGACGCGGCGGAAGTGGACGTGGACGCCGAGGTGGTTATCGAGTGCACGGGGGTGGGTGCCGTGGGCAGGGCGGCCGCCCGCCGGCTGGTCAGCGGCGGGATCATGTGCCTGACCGGGATCATGAACGTCGACCCGACGCCCGATGTCGACACCACGGTCATGAACCGTGCGATGGTGCTGCGAAACATAGTGATGTTCGGAACCGTCAACGCCGGCCGGCGGCACTGGGAACAGGCGGTAGTGGCACTCGCAGCGGCCGACCCGACGTGGTTATCGGCGATGATCACGCGCCGAGTGCCGCTTGAGCGATGGGCCGAAGCGCTGCGGCGGGGCCCGGACGACGTCAAAGTCGTCGTGGACCTGCGCGCATGAGCGCCCCGGCGGTCAGTGTGTGGTCGCCCGAGCCGGGGCTGCTCAGCGAGGGCGCTCGCTGGCATGAGCAACGCCAACAGCTTTTGTGGGTCGATATCCTCGGGCGCCGGATTCACCGCGCCACCCTGACGCGCGATGGCCACCCGGGCCGGATCGAGACGGTCGAGTTGGATCGCGACGTCGGCGTGGTGGCACCGGCCGCCGCGGGCGGATACATGGCGGCCGCCACGCTGTCGTTTTTGTTCGTCGACGAGAGCGGTACCGTCACAGAGCTGGCATCCCTGACCGACGCCCCGAGCGGCGTGCGCTTCAACGACGGGGCCTGCGACGAGCGCGGTCGGTTCTGGGTCGGGACGATGGCCTACGACAAGTCACCGGGCGCCGGTGCGCTCTACCGGCTTGAGCTGGACGGAAGGATCAGCACCGTGCTGACCGGATTGACGATCCCCAACGGGATCGGCTGGAGCCCCGACGGCGCCGTCATGTATCTCAACGACAGCGGCGCCGGCTGCCTGTACGAGTTTGACGTCGACCCCTCCACCGGCGAACCGCGCAACCGCCGCACGCTGGTGGCGTTCGAGCAGCCCGGCCCCGCGCCTGACGGTCTCACGATCGACGACCGCGGGGATATCTGGGTGGCGGTGTACGGCGGCTGGGCGGTGCACCGCTACTCGCCCGACGGAAACCTCCTTGGCGTGATTGAGCTTCCGGTCGCACAAGCAACATCGTGTGCATTCGGCGGAGCGGACCGCGGCACACTGTTCGTCACAACCGGCCGCGAGGAGCTCGACACGCAGGCGCTCGTCCGCGAGCCCGATGCAGGACGGGTGTTCAGCGTCACGGGCCTCGGCCTGCGCGGTCCAGGCTGCAACCTCTACCGAGGGTCGCTTCCCGGATTGGCCGCCGGGTGGTCGTCGGCCTGGGAGTCGCGATGACCAATGTGAGTGTGTTTCTTGCCGAATCGGCCGAGGTTGACCCCGATGCGGTCGCGCTGCGCTGTGGCGCGGAGTCAGCAACGTACTACGAATTAGCAAGCACCGCAGCGCGATTAGCCGACTGCCTCATCGAGGGGGGCGTGCGGCCCGGCGACCGGGTCGCGATCATGCTGCCCAATGGCCCCGCGTATGTGGCTGTGCTGTACGGCATTTGGCACGCGGGTGGGGTCGCGGTTCCGATGAGCCCGTCGCAGAAGGCTCGCGCGGTGGAATACGTGCTTACAATCTCGAACTCGAGGGTGTTGTTGTTCGCATCCCGACATGCGGTTGCGGCCACCGTCGCAGCCGTGACCGCTGGCACGCAACCGATCGGTCTCGGCAGACACGGTATTCGCCGGCTGATCGCGGGTTTCCGGGGTCGCGCCGAACCGGTGAGTCGCGCCGCCGCCGACGCCGCGGTCGTCCTGCACACCACCGCGACGTCCTCTGTTCCCTGGTGGTCCGAGCTCACCCACGGCGATCTCGTCGGCAACCAGACGGTCATCGCGCGCAAGCCGCTCAATCTTGAGCCGGCGGACGTCGTGCTGGGGTGCCTGCCACTCTGGGAGGGATTCGGGATGGTTTGCACGCTGCTGGGCACCATGTTCGCAACGGCGACGCTGGTGCTGCTGCCCAGGTTCAATGCCCACAAGGCGCTAAAATTGATTGCGGCGCAGCATGTCACTGTCTTCGAGGGTGAAGCCGAAATGTACCTCGCGATGTTGGAGGTGGCCGACCGGTACGAGCTGGATTTTGGTTCGCTACGCATCTGCATGTCCGCGGGCGCACCGTTGCCGATGGACGCCTTGCGCCGATTCGAGGACCGGTTTGGTTGCACCGTCTTGCAGGGGTACGAATTGACAGGCAAACCGGGGATATGCTTCAGCCGTTCCGAAGTCAGCAGTGATGGCCAGTACGAACGATAGCGACTGGGCAGTTCACGGTTATCGCCGCGTCCAATCTCAGACGGCCCAACCTGTTCCGCCGAACAATGACGAGTCGCCCGCCAGCACAGACGATGCACATATGGCGGAAATCCCGCCCGGGCTGAAAGGAGCTTTCGATGCAAGACACCGATCTGAGCTCAAAATTCGAGAAGATCTCTGACAGAGCCAAAGCCGCGACCGACGAACTGAAGGCCGCGGGCCACAGCACCAGGGATGGGCTCAAAACCGACGCTGACGGGGCGCGAGACAAAGCAACCGCCGCCGCCGATCAGTTGAAAACCAAGGCAGACGACGCCCGCGATGACGCGTCGTCGCAGTGGCAGACAATCCGCGACAGCTGGCACTCCCACGTTGCCAAAGCACGGAAACGCGTCAAAGACACAGCAGACACGTTCGACGAGCGCCAGGCGGCGCTAAATGCCGACCTGGCGGAGGACTACGCCTACGACGCGATCGACTTCGCGCTGAACGCGATCGACGAAGCCGAGTCCGCAGCGCTGACTGCCATGTATGCGCGAGCCAGCGCCGTCGCGCAGCGAGCTTGATCACCTTTGCCCAACCATACCGGGGACTAATATGACTGACCTCGTGGAGCATATCCGAGGAATCCTCGAGCACCATCGCATCGATGACCGAAGCGACATTGCCAACGCCGGATGTAGTTGTGGCGTAGTGAATTTAGCGGATCATTACCGACATGTCGCTCAACAGCTCGTCGATCGCTTAGAACTGCGCAGGGAAGCGGTCGGTGGCAAGACCCGCTATGTGAGTGCATGGTTTGACGACGAGTTAACGAAGCTGGAGGGCGCTGAATAGCTCACCGCCACCGAAAACCCATGGTGGATAAAGGCAAAGGATCATATTGATGTCGGGCATTAATGTGCTATTGATTGCCGGAAGCGGTGAGAGCTCGTTCTGCGGCACCCTCGCTGAACTCGTCGGCGAAAGCGCGCTGGACGGGATTAGGGTCAGTGTGTTCGACAGCCTCGACGAATTGCCGCCGTTCAGCGACACGACGGCCAGCGTCGAGCTCCCAGGCTCCGTGGATGCATTGCGGAATGCCGCCGCTGCGGCAGACGCGGTGTTGCTCGTGACGCACTACTACGCGCCGGCGAGGTGGACACCGTTGACGATGTCGCGCCCGATTTCGCGCGAGATACCCATTGTCCGCCGCCACACGATCGCCGCGCCGATGTTGTCCCCTAAAACAACTGCGCCGGTGCACAGCGGAGCAACAATGAGTTGTTAGCGAGACCGCCCCGAACCACCTTCGTCAAGGAGTTACCATGAGCGACACCGCACGTCCCGGTTCAGATGTGATGCACCGTGTCTGGATTTCAGCGATCCTGTTCGGAGCTTTGGCCGCGATTCTCGGCGTGGCGATGCTGGTGTGGCCGGGACCTTCGATCGTGGTGGCTGCCGCGTTGTTTGGTGCCTATCTGGTGGCGTCCGGTGTCGCGATGGTGGTTCTCGCGTTCGCCCTGCCCGCCGCCTCAGGCGCCAGCAGGTTTTTGTACTTCCTCAGCGGCGCGGTGTCGGTCATCCTTGGCATTTTGGCGTTTCGGCACTTCGGTGAGGGGTATGCGATCCTGCTACTGGCCATCTGGATTGCCGTCGGGTTCATCTTCCGCGGTGTGTCCGCGACGGCATTGGCGATCAGCTATCCGCGGTTTCCCGGCCGAGGGTGGTCTATCTTCTTCGGGGTCATCAGCGTCCTCGCCGGTGTCGTGGTGCTGGCCTATCCGTTCGACTCAATCGTGACGTTGGCACTCGTGGTCGGAATCTGGCTCATCATCCTCGGCGTGACGGAAGTAATCTCCGCATTCGGCATGCGCAGCGATGTGAAGAAGCTCGACAACATCGCTGACGCCGCGGGCCGGCCGGCCTTCGCCTGACGATTCGGTCGGCACACAACACCGCCCGACGGGCGGGGGACGACAATCAGTGGATACACGACTGACAAATCGAATGTGGTGCAACGGAAATGGATCAGACCAGTTCGGCCGGGATTACTCCCTCGAGCCCAAAACACCATCTCGCCGGTCATTTGACCGACAGTTTTGTGTCGAAGACCCGGTATTGGTGGCTGCTTCTGATCGCCGGCGCCGCGTGGATCGTGATCGCGGTCGTAATGCTGCGCTTCACCTACACCACTGTCGAGGCGATCGCCAAGCTCTTCGGTGCTGTATTCCTGTTGGCAGCGGCCGCCGAGGTGATGGTGGGGGCCCTGTCGTCACGGGGCTGGCGGGTGGCTCGCTGGTTGATTGCGGTGGTGTTCGTCGTTGCCGGCGTCGTTGCATTCCTCGCTGTCAAAGCCACCGTCGTTGGGCTGGCCGCCGTGATGAGCGCCCTGTTCATAGTTTGGGGAATCCTTGGCGTCGTGACCGCTATCGCAGGCAGGCGAGAAGGCGGGTGGAGGGCGCCGTTGATCGCTGGCCTCGCCGAGCTGGCGATCGGGCTGTGGGTCGCGACTTCGCTGCACGCGTCGATCACCACTCTGCTGATCTCGGTCGCCGCCGGGACGGTGGTCCACGGGATTGGAGACATCAGGTCGGCCTTCCTGGTCCGCAAGATTGGTCAACACGCTGCCGCGCGGCGCACATAGCCTCTGCTGCCAGCGTGACGACACCTGACGGTGTGCGTCGACTGCGTTGTCCTCAACGGTCTTTCGTCGGATTGGCTTTCCTCAGGTGCTCAACGAGCAGAGATCCAACGAGCTTCGGCGCCTCGACCTGAGGAAAGTGGCCGACCGGTGGCGGGTTGTCCAGCACGATGATGCTGGCGAGCGGAGCCTTATCGTGAATACGAGGAAGGACATGGGATCCACTAATCGGGTCGGCGGGGCCCCAGATGAAAGTTTGTGGACCCGAATAGCTTTCGACGGCATGCGACCACCGGGCGGCATGCTCGCGGCGTTCGGCCATATAGCCAAGCAGCGCGGGCGCCACCCGCGCTCCGCCCGATTTACTGAAATCGGTCCACATCTCCCCGAGCGTATGGTCGGAGACTGGTCTGCCGAAGACGCCTAAAAGTGCTTTGCGATAGAGGGTTTCGGTGATGTACGTTTCGGCGGATTCTCCATCGAGCTCAGCGAGGTGGCGTTGAAAGTCAGCGGGTCGATGCAAATCGGGGAACATACCGCCATTGAGCCAGGCCATCGATTCAATGCGGCCAGGGTCGCGGGACAACAATTCCTGCGCTACCGAAACACCGTAGTCATGTGCGACCAGTGCCGTGCGGTCGATACCCAGGTCGCGCCACACGGCCTCCACCAGACTGGCCTGCTCCATCAGCGAGTAGCGATAGGGATACGGTTTGTCGCTGCTGCCGTAGCCCAGAAAGTCCAGGGTCGTCACGCGATAGCCGGTACCCGTAAGGTTCGGCATGACGCCTGCCCAGTCGAACGATGACGCCGGAAAGCCATGCAGCAGGGTTACCGGCTTGCCGGCGATGGGCCCATCTTGGCGCACGAACAACTTGTGCGACGAGCCGCTGATGGCGTGTCTGGTGCCACCCGAAATCCAGGAATCTAGCGTCGTAATCACTCAGCGGATCCGAGCGCTCGGGCTTACTGGACCAGGTCTGGGTCACTACCCAGGATCTGGTCGTACAGCGGTTGGGCCTGGAACCATCCGGCCGCGGGAGTTCCGATGAGCTCGCGAGTGGCAAGGGCCACGTCGTGGGGTATGAGTTTCGGCGTTCCAGCCGCCATGGCGACCAGCTGTACCTGACATGAGCGCTCCATCGTGATGAACCACCACACGGCTTCGGCGACGGTGTGGCCGACCGTGAGAAGGCCGTGGTTTTGCAGGACGGCGGCTTTGTTCGGTCCGAGTGCCTTGGCCAGACGGACTCCCTCGTCCATGTCGTTGACCAACCCGTGATAGTCGTCGTACACGGCGTGGTCTTCGTAGAACGCACACGCATCCTGGGTAATCGGATCGAGCTTGATTCCCAAAGTGGAGAAAGCCCGTCCATACATCGAATGAGAATGCGCCGCCGCCAGCGCATCGGGGCGAGCCTCGTGTACCCGGGAATGGATCACAAACGCTGCACGATTGACCGCACGAGACCCTTCAATCACGTCGCCTTTGTGATCGACCAAGACAAGGTCGGACGCTTTGATTTTGTTGAACGACATCCCGAATGGATTCACCCAGAAATACTCCGGGTGTTCGGGGTCGCGCACCGTGATGTGGCCCGCGACGCCCTCGGAGAAGCCGAACTTGCCGAACAGCCGGAACCCGGCGGCAAGCTGCTCCTTACGGTACTTGCGCTCGGCGTCGACCGAGTCAAACACTGGCGGCTGCGGGAGTCCACCTCCTGCAGGGGCCGGGCCAGTGACGGCGGCGAGGTTGGGGTCAAGGATGCTTGTCATCAATTCCTCCTTGCAGTAATGCCGCCGTGACTTGAGTTACGCACCATGCCTTTGTGTGCGCATTTTGGCACCCGCGCAGCCGGCCGTCGATGTGCCGACGCACACGAATGCGGGCACTGGAGTGTGGGCTTGCACAATGACCGTGAGCAGCCCACCGCCTTCCCGATATCAGCGCGGGGTGGCGTCGATTCGTATAGCGATCGACTTGTGGGCCGGAAAGGTAAGACCACTAGGAAAATCGGTCTACCCACAAACAGCTGGCAACTGGGCACGCCTGTGCGCTAGCCAGGGCGTATACCAGCCGCCCGTCGGCGACCGGTCTGCAATCAGCTGTGTGCCGTCACACCGAACCGGCCAGCTTCTTGTGCCCGCCGACATTGCTTCCGCGAAGTCGGCTGACGCACGATTGAAAACCGGGCACGATGAGCCTAAAGAGCCAGGCACCTCAAGTCGATCCCGGAGGTACACCATGACCAGCCTGAGCACCAATCTCGTCGCATCGAAAGAGCGCAACCCCAACCGCGTCGCACTGCGCTGCGACGATCTGCAGTTCACCTTTGCTGAGTTCGACGCGGCCGCCTCCCGGGTGGCGACGCTGCTTGAGCAGGCCGGCGTCGAGCCGGGTGACCGGGTGGGCATAATGCTGCCCAACACTCCCGCATTCGCCATCGCGTTTTACGGAATCATCTATCGCGGCGCCGTCGCCGTCCCGATGAATCCGCTGCTCAAGGCGCGGGAGGTGACCTACTACCTGTCCAACAGCGGCGCCAAGGCGTTGTTCGGGACACCCGCCTTCGCCGACGAGGCCATCGCCGGTGCCGACGAAGTGGGCGCGCAGTGCTGGATTATCGACGACGCCGGCCTGATGGACCTGATCGCTGGCCTGCCCGAGCAAGAGTCCCCAGTGGAGCGCGGTCACGACGACGTCGCGGTCATTCTGCACACCTCCGGAACCACCGGAAAGCCCAAGGGCGCCATGCTCACGCACGGCAACCTGGGCCGCAACGCCGACGTCAGCGTCCGCACCCTCGTCGAGACCGGGCCCGACGACGTGGTGATGGGCTGCCTGCCGCTATTCCACGTGTTCGGCCTGACCTGTGGCCTCAACGGGGCGGTGCTATCGGGAGCGACATTGACGCTTATCCCTCGGTTCGACCCGCGCAAGGCACTCGAGGTGATCGAGCGGGACGCCGTGACGGTGTTCGAGGGCGTACCGACGATGTATTCGGCGCTGCTGAGCGTGGCCGACCAGGCGACGCCGGAGGCGACGCGCACGTTGCGGGTCTGCGTATCCGGTGGGGCGGCGATGCCGGTGCAGGTTCTCGCCGACTTCGAGAAAGCTTACGGCTGCGAGGTTCTCGAAGGCTACGGGCTTTCCGAGAGCTCCCCGGCTGCCGCGTTCAACCATCCGCATCGGGAGCGCAAGGTGGGCTCGATCGGCACCCCGATCGAAGGCGTGCAGATGCGGGTCGTCGACCTGGACGGCGCTGAGGTCCCGCAAGGTCAGACCGGCGAGATCCAGATCCGCGGCCACAACGTGATGAAGGGCTATTGGAATCTGCCCGAAGCAACCAAGGCCACGATCACCGCGGACGGTTGGCTGGCCACCGGCGACGTCGGACGCGTCGACGAGGACGGCTACTTCTACATCGTCGACCGGACCAAGGACATGATCATCCGCGGCGGCTACAACGTCTACCCCCGCGAGATCGAGGAAGTGCTCTACGAGCACCCCGCCGTCGCTGAAGCCGCCGTCATCGGCATCCCACACGACTCGTTGGGCGAGGAAGTCGGCGCGGCCGTCGCGCTAAAGGAAGGTACGAGTGCTCACCCGGACGAGCTGCGCGACTACGTCAAGGCCCGGGTGGCCGCCTACAAATACCCGCGCCACATCTGGCTGGTCAATGCCCTGCCCAAGGGGCCGACCGGCAAGATCCTGAAACGCGACATCACTGTTCCGACGACGGAAAGCACGCGATAACCATGGCAACCCCCAAGGACCCCTCGACCAAAGTGGACGAGCTGGCGGCACCGCTGGACCTGCTCCTCACCAGCGCCACGAAGCCATTCGCCAGCCGGATGATGCCGAACGCCACTTGGGCCCGCTTCGCCGGCAACCTCGCTCAGCACCCCGGCGCGGTGGCTGACCGGGTTGGCACGCTGACCCGTGAACTCGGCAGTATCGCCGCAGGCAAGTCTCACCGCGTTCCGGCACGCGCCGACAAACGCTTCAGCGATCCTGCGTGGCAACAGAATCCGCTGCTGCACAGAATCATGCAGGCCTATCTGGCAGGTTCCGAGACCGCCGAAGGGTTGCTGGCCGACGCCGCGCTGGATTGGCGCGACAAGGAGAAGATGCAGTTCGTCATCGACAACTTTGTGGAGGGCCTGGCGCCCAGCAACAACCCGCTGATCAGTCCGCTCGGCTGGAAGGCGCTGATCGACACCGGCGGTCTGAGCGCGGTGCGGGGCGTGAGAGCCTTTGCCCGAGACATCCTTTCGAAGCCTCGCGTGCCGGCGATGATCGAGCCCGACGCCTTTGCGGTGGGGGAGAACCTGGCTGTCACCAAAGGGGCCGTCGTACTGCAAACCTCGGTGTTCGAATTGATTCAATACGCCCCGCAGACACCCAAGGTGCGCGCGATCCCATTGCTCATGGTGCCGCCGGTGATCAACAAGTACTACGTCATGGATATCGCGCCCGGGCGCAGCATGATCGAGTACTTCGTCCAACAGGGCCAGCAGGTCTTCGTTATTTCGTGGCGCAATCCGCAAGCGCGCCACAAGGATTGGGGCTTCGACACCTACGGCGCGGCGATCGTGGAGGCAATGGACGCGGCGGAGAAAATCACCGGAACCGACAGCACCCACCTGTTGGCCACCTGCTCGGGCGGCATTCTCGCAGCGATGACCGCGGCCCACCTCGCCGAGATCGGTGAGGGCGACCGGGTAGCGGGCCTCAACCTGGCGGTTACCGTGCTGGACGAGACCCGGGCCGGGTTCGCCGCGGCGGCCATGAGCGACCGCGCGGCGCAGGCCGCGATTCGAGTTTCGGGCAGGAAGGGCTACCTCGACGGGCGCGACATGGCGGAGATCTTCGCCTGGCTGCGGCCCACCGACCTGGTGTGGCGATACTGGGTCAACAACTACGTGCAGGGCCGCACGCCGGCGCCCTTCGACGTGTTGTTCTGGAACGCCGACACCACCCGCATGGCCGCTGCCCTGCACCGCGACCTGGTGCTGATGGGGCTGCGAAACGCGCTGGTCACCCCCGGCGGGGTCAGCATGCTGGGCAGCCCGGTCGACCTGACCAAGATCACTTCCGACGCCTACATCGTCGGTGGCGTCGCCGACCACATCTGCCCGTGGCAGGCCACCTATCGCAGCGCGCGCCTGCTCGGCAGCAAGGACAACCGCTTCGTGCTGTCCACCAGCGGTCACATCGCGGCGCTGGTCAACCCGCCGGGCAACCCCAAGGCGTCGTTCCGCACCGGCCCGGTCGACGTCGAGGATCCCCAACAGTGGCTCGAGTCTGCTGAGAAGCACGCTGACTCCTGGTGGCCGGACTACGTCAGCTGGCTCGCTGAGCGCAGCGGCTCAGAGGTCGACGCTCCGAAAGCGCTTGGTGGGGATGAGCTTCCACCGCTGGGTCCGGCCCCGGGCAGCTATGTGATGGAAAAGTGACGAAATGATCGGACATACCAGTACCGCACCGCCCGAGCTCGCTGACCAAGTCGCCACTATCCGTGGCGTATTCGCACGCGGACGCACACGGGCGATCGACTGGCGACTGCGGCAACTTCGAGGAATCGAGCGACTTCTCGACGAGAACGAGGATCAGATTGCCGCGGCCCTCGCCCAAGATCTCGGCCGCGAACGAGCAGAAGCTTGGCTCGGTGACATCGCGTCCACAAGGGGCGAGGCGGAGTTCGCGCGAAAGCACTTGCGCAAGTGGATGAAGCGAAAAAAACAACGGGTGCCGTTAAGCCAGCTCCCCGGCTCGGCTTGGGTGCAGTACGAACCGCTGGGCGTGGTCCTGATCATCGCACCGTGGAACTATCCGGTCTACCTCTCGCTCGGCCCTCTGGTGGCCGCCGTCGCGGCCGGCAACTGTGCAGTGCTCAAGCCGTCGGAACTGGCCCCCGCTACCTCGGCGCTTCTTGCCCGGCTGATTCCCCAGTACCTCGACTCGGACGCGATCGCCGTCGTCGAGGGCGCTGCCGACACCACCCAGCAGCTGCTCTCGTTGGGCTTCGACCATGCCGTGTTCACCGGTGGCACCGCGATCGGCAGCAAGATCATGGCCGCGGCGGCCTCGACGCTTACCCCGGTCACCTTGGAGCTCGGCGGCAAGAGCCCCGTCATCGTCACCGCCGATGC
>Ga0210396_10002749_pt1 | contig 17777 bp, 13 predicted proteins | sample IncBWH17OmetaG_FD_155466 | JGI IMG/M metagenome (GOLD analysis project Ga0210396, IMG submission 155466) | Forest soil microbial communities from Barre Woods Harvard Forest LTER site, Petersham, Massachusetts, United States - Inc-BW-H-17-O ... | reverse complement strand
TTCCCCCGCCCCATCCTGCCGGCGGCAGCATGCGCTAAACTCCGGGGGTGCGGGGGCAGCGCCCCCGCGCGTTGATAGAATTACCTACGCAAAAACCGGAAGAGCCTTTTTTTGTTGTCCACCCCTTTGCATGTGCAGCGTCGATCAGGGATTCTGACCGTGCAGCAGCTTCTGGGCGCCCGCCAGTATGAGCTCGCGGTGGACCTTTGCCGCGACGGCAGCGGGATCGTCGGCGCTTCCCTCGGCTTGGGCCCAGACCACCGGCGGCTCCCCACCCCGGCTCCCGACCGCCGCCCGCATGGTCATCCTGCCCTCCGCCACCTCCGCCAGCGCGGCAATCGGCGATTGGCAGTCCCCTTCCAGCAGGCGCACCAGCTCGCGCTCCGCCGTCACGCACGCTCGAGCCGTGGCATCGTCCATCGCCCGAAGCAACGCTCGCGTTCGCGCATCATCGCGCCGGCACTGGAGCGCCAAAGCGCCCTGTCCCGATGCCGGCAGCATCTGCGATGTCTCGATGGCATACATCAGCTCGGCATCAAACAGCGTCGCCCGCCGCAACCCGGCCATGGCCAGGATCACGGCGTCGAACTGCCCATCCTTGAGCTTGCGGATACGGGTGTCGATGTTGCCCCTGATCGGCTCTAGTTTCAGGTCCGGTCGCAGGGCCAGGATCTGGCAACGCCGCCGGAGGCTGCCGGTCCCTACTTTTGCACCTGAGGGCAATGCCTCGATCGTCGAGGCCAGGGTGGAGATCAGCGCGTCGCGCGGGTCTTCGCGTTTCGGCGCCGCCGCGATGATCAGGTCCGCTTGCTCGACCAGCGGCATGGTGACCGGCACGTCCTTGAAGCTATGGACGGCCAGGTCAATTTCGCCCGCCAGCAGCGCCTGCTCAATTTCCTTGGTGAACAGCCCCTTGCCACCGAACTCGTGGAGCGGCCGATCCCGAATGACGTCGCCCGATGTTTTGAGGATCTTCAGCTCGACTTGCAGCCCGGAATGCAACCTCTCGAGTTCTCCCGCCACAGCCCGGCTCTGGGTCTGGGCGAGCACGCTGCCGCGCGTGCCAAGGCGAAGGACCGAATCAGTCGTCAAAGCGGACACCGGCCTCAATCTACGATCTGCGACATTCTCCGGGAGGGCGAGGCTCCCGCCGAGCCGCAGGTACCGCGTTCGAAAGCCTCGGCTCGGCAGGAGCCTCGCCCTCCCGGTCACGTTTGAATTGCCAGACCATCATGCCCGTCGTGCCGGCGGGTCAATGTCGATCACGTAGAAATCCCGCGTATCCAGGCGATGCATCGCCTGCTTCAGATCGAGCGGTGCTCCGAATGCCTGCATCTGATCTGGGTCGAGCTTCCCCCCGGCCAGCTTTGCCGCGAGACGATCGGCATCGTCATGCTGAAACTTCGCCAAGTAGAACTTGAAGTCGCCGCCCTCCCCTGGCATCCGCAATACCACTGACTTAAGGCTCGCCATGTGCTGCTCCTGCCCAATTGCGACGCTCCGTCGTCAGGGATCACCCTAGTTGACCAAAACCGGGGAATTTGGCAAGGTCCGCAGGGGCTCTGCGCCAGGATTCCTTAACCCCTTTTGGCGACGTGGCTTGCAAGTTCCCGCCGGAGGTTTTGAATCGCGCTCTCCCAATCCCCATGTGCCGGCTGACGAAAAAGCCGCATCGTCGGATACCACCAAGTGTCCGCCCGATCGAGCATCCATCGCCAATCGGGCAGGAATTGCAAGAGGAGCCAAACCGGCTTTCCCAAGGCGCCCGCCAGATGCGCCACAGCCGTGTCGACGCAGATCACCAGATCCATGTTGGCGATCAGGGCGGCCGTATCGACAAGATCGAGCAGTTCATCCGAATGATCGTGGATCTCCATTCCTTTCGGCGGCGCCTTGACCTGCCCGCCGGGCTGGCCAATCTGAAGGCTGAAGAATTGCACCGGCTTCACTTGGGCAAGCGGAGCGAGCTGCGCCAGCGACAGCGAACGCTCGCGGTCAAAGCGGTGTTTTCCACCGCCCGCCCAGACAAGCCCGACCCGAAGCCCCCGTGGCGCCGCTGCGACCCTCTCGTACCACTGCTGGACTCGCTCCGGATCAGCTGAAAGGTACGGCACGTCCGCCGGGAATGTCTCCGGCGTTGTTCCCAGAACATACGGCAGGCTCAGAAGTGGGCACTGCACCTCGCAATCCGGCAGCGGCTCGGTATCGCTCACGAACCGCTCGATCCCGAGTTGACCCGTCAGTAGCCGGCGCAGCTGCTTGTAGCTCTGTACGATGACGCGCCCCCCACGTTTGCGCACCAGGGCGGCGTAACGCACAAAGTGAATCACGTCGCCCAGCCCCTGCTCGCTGTGGAGCAGGATCCTGCGGCCGCCAAGAGCGTCTCCGGTCCACCGTGGCAGCGGGGGATGGCGCGGCCCCAGGCTTTCGATCTGGCGACGAGCCTCATAGGCCGGCCAACCGCTGGCAAAATCCCCCTTCAAGAGCGATCCCATTCCCAGGGCCAGCCGGGCGCCGGCGCAATTCGGATGCAGATCGAGCGTCTGGCGATGCGTCGCCATCGCTTCCTCCAGCCGGCCCTGCTGGAACTGGAGATACCCGATTTCCACCCGTGCGTTGGTCAGCGCCGGATCGAGCTCAACGCATCGCCGGTAAGCCGAGAGCGCCGCGTCCAGCTCGTGCAGATTCTGGAGCGCCGTCGCCAAGGCAAAATGCGCTTCGAGGTACGCCGGATGAAGTTCGACGGCCCGTCGAAGCGGACCGACCGCGTCCGCGTGCCGGTTCGCCATCGTCAGCGTGAGGCCGAGATTATAGTGGGCCTCGGGGAAGCTCGGCCTGAGCGTGATCGCCGCGTGAGACACCGCCATCGCCTCCTCGAAGCGGCCGGCATCCCGCAGAAGAACGGCAAGGTTGTTCTGCGCTTCGGCAAAATCGGGCTTCTGGGCGAGCGCCTGCTGGAAAGCCGCCGCCGCCTCGTCGCGCCTTGCGGCACGCCTCAGAACGTTGCCCAGGTTGTTGTACGCTTCGGGGAAATGCGGCTGAAGGGCAATGGCCTTGCGGTACGCATCGATTGCCTGATCGTGCAGACCCTGCTTATTCAGCACGACCGCAAGATGCACCAGGATTTGCGGATCATCCGGCCGGATCAAAACTGCCTGCCGCAGGGCGGCCGCCGCGTCGTCCAGCCGATCCTGCGCAGCGAGCACGGCTCCCAGGCTCGCATGCAGGTGCGGCATGTGCGACGCAACTGCCACGGCCCGCCGAAACATTTCCTCGGCGCCGCTCATATCACCGAGCCGATGGCAAAGGTTCGCCAGTGCCTCCAGCGCCTCCAGTCGGTCCGGTTGCGCCGTCAGAGCCTGTTGAAGCAGCGACTGAGCTTCGTGAAGGCGTCCGGCCCGGAGTTCTTGAATTGCAAGGGTAAATGCGTCGTCCGTCATTCGGAAAAACTCACGCCGGAGGGGCATCGGGCTCAGCGGGCATGGCGGCAATGGCCTTCTGCTTCTCGCGCAGCCGCTCGATCACCAGCTGGGGCAAGATCGACGACATCTGCCCCAGGTCTCCGCCAAGGGCAACGACCTGCCGAATCAGGCTGCTGCTGGTGAGGGCGTATTGCTCTCCGGTCATGATGAAAACGGTCTCCACCCCGCCGACCGTACGGTTGGCCAGGGCCAACTGAAATTCGTAGCGAAGGTCCGAGACGTCGCGAATGCCCCGCAGGATGACCGCGGCGTTGACCGCCCGCACGAAATCGACCGTCAGCCCCGTGTATTTCTCGGTGCGCACGCCAGCCGTATCCCGGAGCAGCTCGCGGATGATCTCGACGCGTTCGTCCAGACTGAACAGGTCCCGCTTCTCGGGATTGTTGCCGACGGCGACGATCAGCTCGTCAAATAACACCACGCCGCGGCGGATCACATCCAGGTGCCCGTTGGTAACGGGATCGAACTGCCCCGGAAAAACAGCGACGCGACGCGGCATACCGCCGAGGATATGCGAAAATTAGCCGAACGACAAAGGGGCGGGCTCAATGACGAAACTCGAATGACGAGTGACGAATGACGAATCAAATTCGAAATTCAAATGATCGAAACTCGAAACTGCTGCCGGGAAACACTCTCGTTTCGTCACTCGATCCTTTGGTCATTCGGATTTGATTCGTCATTCGCGTTTCGTCATTCGCATCACTGCGCCTGCCCCACGACCCCCACCTCGCCTTTGAGCACCTCGACCGCTTTCTCGATCTGCCGGTCGTGGCCGGCCAGGAAATCGGCGGGAATGTTGTCGATCAGGACGTCCGGCTGTACGCCATAATTCTCGAAGTTGACCCCTTTCGCAGTAAAGACACCCGTGCCCGGCGTGCGAATCGTCGAACCGTCCAGCAGTCCGAAAGCGCCCGTGCCAATCACCGCGCCGTACGTCGGCGTGCCGATCACCTTGCCCAATCCCAGCGTGCGGAACCCCTCGGGGAACATCTCGGCGTCGCTGGCTGACCGCTCGTTCTGGAGCACCGCCATCGGTCCGAAGAACCCCTGCGAGGGTCGCGGCAACTCCACGGAATCACGACCTCGCATCGATTCATATTTCTTCCGCTGGCTGAGGATGGCCAGCAGCTCCTGATCGATCCCGCCGCCGCCGTTGAATCGCTCGTCGATGATCAGGGCTTTCTTGTCCAGGTTGTCGAGCAGGTCGCGCTGAAATCGAACCAGCGACGGCGCGTCCATTGCCTTGATGTGCAGGTATCCGATCTGGCCGTCGGACAGCCTGTTGACCATGTCCCGGCGGGCGTCAACCCAGGTTTCGTACTGAAGATTCGACTGCTCCATCCCGCTGATCGGATCGACCGTGACCGTCCAGGCGCCGTCAAGTTGCGGTTTGTCGTTCACGCGAAACTCGAACTTTCGTCCCGTCACCAGGTTGAGCAGCCGCCAGAGATTTTCGTTGGATTTGAGTTCCCGGCCATTGACCGAAAGCACATAGTTGCCGGTTTTGAGCTTGACGTACTCGTGATCGGCGGGGCCTTTGCGATAAACATTGGTGACCTTATAATACCCGCCCGCTTCGTCCGGCTCCAGGTCGAAGCCGGGATAGCGGGTTTGAACGCGATCGGCCAGGTCGTTTGGCGCCTCGCCCCCCGATATGCCGGTGTGAGACGCGTTCAGTTCGCCGATCATTTCCATGATGACGTTGTGCAATTCTTCCGTGTTATCAATGTTGGGAAGCAGCTTTTCGTACGTTTCCTTTGCCGCGTTCCAGTCGGCGCCGTGCATGTTCTTGTCGTAGAAGCGGTTTTTCATGACGCGCCAGGCTTCCTCGAAAACCTGTCGTCGCTCCGCGGCGCGATCGACTTCGATGCGGACCGTGAAATTGACGCGTGTAGGCGTGGCGCCGCCGGCCGCAGGGGAGTCGCTGACCGCCGCTCCTCTTCCGCCGAATCCGCGGCCCCGTCGCCCAGAGCCTGTCGCCGGCGAAGGCGTGCTCGATTCGCCTCCGCCGCCTCCCGAGACCGCCACCGAATAAACCCCGCCGCCCTGCATGAAGTAGAGCGAGCGGCCATCTTTCGAGAACTGCGGGTCCCCGCCACCGCCAAAACCACCGCGCCCCCTTCGGCCTCGACGCGGAGTCGCCGTTGCATCGGCGGGCGGGGCCGTGTTGACCCGCGTCATCCTCGTGCCATCTTCTGCGATGGTATAAATGGCCCGCCCTCCGCCGAACCCTCCGCCCGAATCATCCCCTCCAAATGCGACGAATGCGTACGTTCTGCTGTCCGGCCCAGGCACGACGCTCACGACCGATCCGGAGCCCAGATGGGTAAGCTGCGTGATGCGCCGATCCAAGCCATCCCATTCAATTTTCACTTCTGGTCTCGACGCCGCGTCCGAACCGTCCGCACCGTCAATGCCGGCATCCACCCCGCCCCGTCCGCGCCCCCGTCGTCCGCCCCCGCGCGGCGCCGTCGCCGGAGCCGACCCCGCCTGCGCCTCCGTATCGATGTCTCGATCGTTGGGGTCCTTGCTCACGTGCGTCAGCGCAACGCTGTAGAGCTGGTAGGATGGGCGATCCACCACTGAGATTTCCGCCGCGTCGAAACCGCCAATAAAGACCAGCTTCGTTCCGTCCGGCGTCCATTTGGCGCCGTGCGCGGAGACAAACTGATCGCTGTCGATCAGATGCTCGGGGCCGCCGTCCGTCGACTTGATGTACAAACGCGACCGCAGCAGCGCATCGTCCTTCGAATACGAAAGCCACTTTCCGTCCGGCGACAACTCCACCGACCCGATCGGCGCCACATTGCTCGACGCCAACTCCTTCGTCACCCCGGTGCCGATCTCGACCTGGCGAAGCGTGTGGTCCGATCCGGTCCACAGGAGGGATTTAGAATCCGGCGCCCAAGTGATGCCGTTCTTGTCGCAATCGGCGTCGCTGAGCTGCTTGAGCTTTTTACCCAGCTCGTCGCTGACCCAGATCTCCTCGCGGCCGGTGCGGTCGGAGACGAACGCGATCCACTTCCCGTCCGGCGACCACCGCGGCTCGCTTTCCCGCCAGGGCGTCTCTGTCACGCGCTGTTCTTCGCCGCGATCGGTCGCGACGGTGAAGATTTCCCCGTGCGTGGCGATCGCCGTCCGCTTGCCCGAGGGCGAGAGGTTGAAGCTTTCGCACTCGCTCTGAATGACCCGCAATTCGCTGTCGTTGTCCTTCGTATCGGAATTGATCGAAACCGGAATCTGCGCGCTCTTGCCGCTCTCCAGGTCCAGCTTCCAGATCTGGAAATCGTCCTCATAGACAATCGTCTTCCCGTCCGCGGCCATGCTCGGAAAAAACAGATCGCCGTCGGTGTGATGCGTCACCTGGACCGGCGTCCCACCCGATGCCGGCATCTTCCAGATGTTGTTCACGCTCTTCATCACCTCCGGCGAGCCGAACTTCAGGTCGTGCTCGTCGTCCGTGCAATCGGCGACGAAGTAGATCGATCCATCGTGCCCGAACATCGGCCAGTAATAATTCCCCTTGTAGTCCCCGTCGCTGAGCTTGGTGAACTGCCCGCCGGCCACGTCCATCAGCCACAGGTCAACCGCATAGCTGCCGCGATAATGCTTGCGGCTCCATACACCCGGATGCCGGCTGAACGCCAGTTTCGACCCATCCGGCGAATAGCTCGCCCACGATCCCCAGTCCGTCGGGATCGGCCGCTCCATCCCGCCCTCGGCGGAAATCTCAAACAGTGTCGTCACCCCGGGGAAAACTCCCTGCCCGCGCGACGAAGTGAAAATGATCTTCTTCCCGTCCGGCGTCCATCCCACCACATGATCGTCGGCGCTGTGAAAGGTGAGCTGCTTTGGCTTGCCGCCCTCGGCGGGCATCACGTAAACATCGTAGTTCCCCTGCCGGTTCGACGAAAACGCGATCCACTTCCCATCCGGCGAAAACCGGGGAAACTCGTCCCGCGCCTTGTTCACCGTCAGACGCTGCACGCTCGTCCCGTCGTCGTTGGCCACCCAGATGCTCCCGAAGTAGCTGAACGCGACCTTCCCGTTCGAGTACGACGGCTGCCGCAGCAACCGGGTCTGGCCATGGGTGAAGGCCGGAAGTGCAAACACGACGGCGATCAACGCTCTGACGATCATTCTCATCTCCTTCAAAGGCGGGATGCCCACATGATCGCCGGGGAGCAGATTTGTGGCAAGGAAAACTTTGGTGGGACAGGCATTCCTGCCTGTCATGAGTCGGACTCGTTCTGTCTGGAGAAGAGTTCGTTCGGACCGGCTCGGGGGGCGGGAATGTCCCCACTCGCCGGTCCGAGGCAGACAGGAATGTCCGCCCCGCCACAAGGCAGGGATGTCCGCCCACCTTGGCCGGCGTCTGAGTCCGCACAATCCGCAGCTCTGTCAGAAATACTTGCCCAGGAGCTGGTCCCAGGGCCGCCCTTCCTCGCGAAACTCCCCGGCGGCCTTCCCTTTGTGAAGGGCGGCCGCACTCTTCTGGTCAGGCTCGGGCGCCGAGTCGCGCATCAGCCGGGCAATTCCCGCCTCGACCACCTCCGTCGTCGAGACGTATTCCCCGGCCTCAACTCTGGCGTCCACGAATTTCTGAATTTCCGGGCGAAGTTGCACCTTCATGGCAGCACCTCGCCGATCAGGCTAACTATCGCCCCCAGCCGAATCAACCGCCCCGGCATGAATTTGCGTTTAGTGCCCACGAACCTGGATCACCTCGTCGGGGCCGGGACAAGAAAGTGGACCAGGACGTAGACCGCATCGGCGATTGCGGCGAGCAGCAACCAGTGGTCGAAACCCCATCGCGTTCTCCTGGGAAACCAGTTTGGCATGAACTGGTAAAGGATGCGCTCCACCAACGCGGTCAACGCCGCAGTCGCAAGGACAACCATCGGCTGACGTGCGAGCCACATCCATTGCATAATTATTAAAAGCAGCTGGTCATGCCTTCGCCTCGACCGACGTCCCGCACTCCGGACAGACGCCGCTCGTGTTGCCGGTGAGGTTATATGAGCAGGCCGGGCAGCGGCAGATCGCCGTAGAATCTCCCCCGGCTCGGCGCGCCAATGCCCACCCGAGCATGAAGAATATCCAGAGAAAGCCAAGGCATATGGCCAAATTCAGCCAGTCGAGGTAAAGCAACGGCGAATGGTCGAATACCCGATCGCTTTCGATCGAGTAGAAGCCCTTTCCTGATGAAAAACTTAAGTGACCCCAAGTGATTCGGAAGCCGGCCCAACTTGCGGCGATGATTGCCGCACAGAGCAGCAACGAGATGACAGATGCCACAGCGAACGGGCGGTGGATCACGCCATCATTCTACCCAGTCCGCCGACGATGCGGCACGGACTGCCAGTGATTGCAGGTTCGCACTCAGACGCTGAATGCTGGTGCAAAGTTACGCTCCGATGTCGGTTCAACGTGACACGGGTTTTCAACCCGTGCTGGCGGCGCGAACCGAAGGAAACCGTAGATTTCGCGGCCATTTGAATTCGAATGTCGTCGGCACGGCTTGTCTTCGACCCTGAGGGTGAGCCTCAGGCTCAGACCCGAAGGGAAGCCGTGTCACGATCGGCGCTCTCCGCCCCTCGGGCAATTCTATGTGACGCCGGACCTGTTCCAGAGCTTTCCCGTGTCTCAAAACAAGTGCTCAGTCTTCAGGCACCGTCAACGGTCTTTGCCCAGGTCGGTCGCGCGCGTTTTCGGGGATTTGCCATTAAGCAGGGATGATTTATCAACATCATGCTCAGGCGGGGAATTCAGCCGACAGACAGCGGAGTTTCCGGGAATTTTTGCGACTATTGTGACGCGATTTTTGATATATTGTCTTGGCGAAGACGGAAAGAGCCAATCGGCAACGTCCATTGCGATGTAACATCGAAATGTAGTTAGAGTCGGCGCGCCGGCGGGTCCGAGGCGAATTTCTCTTTCCACTGGCGCAGCAGATCAAACGCCTGCACGGGCGTCAGTTGCTCCACTTCGATCACCGCCAGGGCCTTGAGCAGCTCCTGGGCTGGGTCGGTGAACAGGGGGAGCTGGGCTTCCTCGTCCTTGCGGCGGTTCCGGGCCGTGCGATTGTGGCCGACGTGATGCACGGCCAGCTCGGAGAGAAGCTGGCGGGCCCGCTCGATGACCGCCCGGGGCACGCCGGCCAGCCGCGCGACGTGAATCCCGTACGAGCGGTCGGTGCCGCCCTCGACGATCCGGTGCAGGAACACCACCTGGTCTTCCCACTCGCGCACCGCGACGTTCAGGTTCTTCACTCCCTTGAACCGCTGCGCCAGGTCGGTCAGCTCGTGATAGTGCGTCGCGAAAAGCGTGCGGCAGCGGACGCTGGAGGCGATGTGCTCGGCGATGGCCCACGCCAGGCTCAGGCCGTCCAGCGTGCTGGTGCCCCGGCCGATCTCGTCGAGAATCACCAGGCTTCTAGGGGTCGCGTTATTCAGGATGTTGGCCGTCTCGGTCATCTCGACCATGAACGTCGACTGCCCGGCGTGAAGCTCGTCGCTGGCGCCGATCCGCGTGAACATCCGGTCGACCAGCCCGATCGTCGCGCTTTTGGCCGGCACGTAGCTGCCGATCTGGGCCAGGAGCGTAATCAGCGCGACCTGCCGGATGTAAGTGCTCTTGCCCGCCATGTTCGGGCCGGTGATCAGGCTCAGCGAATCGTCGGCGGCAAAATGCGTGTCGTTGGCGACGAACTCGCTGGCGAGCTGCTGGTCGAGCACGGGATGCCGGCCGTCCACGATCTCCAGCACGCGGTCCTCGGAAATGTCCGGCCGGCAGTAGCGCCGCTCGGCCGCCAGCCCCGCCAGCGACGACAGCACGTCGATCCGCGCCAAGCCGTATGCCAGTTCCTGAAAAGTCGGCACGTGGGGAAGTAATGCCTGGCGAACGTCCTCGAAGAGCCGCTGCTCCAGCGCGATCGCCTTGTCCTGGGCGCCCAGCGCTTCTTCCTCGAACTTCTTCAACTCGTCCGTGACATACCGCTCGGCGTTCTTGATCGTCTGCTTGCGCGACCAGGTATTCGGAACTTTGGCGCGATGCGTGTCGGTGACTTCGATGTAATAGCCGAACACTTTATTGAAGCCGACGCGAAGTGAATTGATGCCGGTCTCGGAGGCGAGCGTCGCCTGGTATTTGGCGAGCCACTGCTGGCTGTTGCAGCCGATCGAACGGAGGCGGTCCAGCTCCGGATCAAACGCGTCGGCGATCACGCCGCCCTCCCGCAGGTGCGGCGCCGGGTCGGGTTTGATCGCGCCCGCCAGATACGCGCCCTGCGCATCGCAGAACTCCCGCAACGCCATCAGCTCCGGCGCGATCTCCGAAACCTGGGAGAGATTCGCGAGCTTCTCCAGCAGATCAGGCAGCAACTTGAGGCATTTTCCCAGCGCCGCCAGATCGCGCGGGTTGGGCCGACCCACGGAGATCCGGCCGATGATCCGCTCGATGTCGCACACGTCTTCCAGTTTCTCGCTGACCGCCCGCAACCCTGCCGGCGTATCGAGGAACGCCGCGATCGCGGCCTGCCGCGCCGCAATGTGCTCGCCATCAAAGAGCGGCGTCCGCAGCCACTGCCGCAGGAGCCGGCCGCCCATGCTCGTGCCCGTCCGGTCGATCGCGCTCAGCAGTGAGCCTTCCGTACCGCCCGAGCGGATCGTGCGGTCGATCTCGAGACTGCGCCAACTTGCCGGGTCGATGCTCAGATGATCTTCCACGACATGCCGGCGCAGCGGCCGGAGATGCGCCAATGAAGTCTTCTGCGTCTCCTCCAGATACGAGAGAATCGCGGCGGTGGCGAAGACCGCGGGGTCGTCATCGGAAAATCCGAAGCCCCCTGCCGTCTTCACCTGCCACTGCTTGCGAATCTGCTCCGCCGCGTGGTGCGGCGTGAACTGCCAGCCCGCCCGCGCCGTCACTGCATTGAGCCCCAACTGTCGAATCCGCTGGCCAAACTCATGCTCGCGTCCCGAAGGCATCTCCGGGACGAGCACTTCCGCCGGCCGGAGCCGCGCGATTTCATCGAGGATTTGCCCTTCGGAGCCGCTCGCGGCGATGCACGCACCGGTGGAAAGCTCGACCCACGCCAGCCCCGCGCGATAGCCGCTCGATTTGGTCACATGAAACGCGACAGCGGCCAGATAATTGTCCGTGCTGCCATCGAGCAGCGGATCATCGGTCAGCGTGCCCGGCGTCATCAGCCGCACGACCTCGCGCTTGATGACGCCCTTGGCCAGGGCCGGTTCTTCGGTCTGCTCGCAGATCGCGACCTTGTACCCCGCCGCGATCATCCGCCGCAGATATCCCTCGACCGCGTGGAACGGCACCCCCGCCATCGGGATGGCGTCGTCCGCATCCAGCCCGCCGCGGCTGCGGCTCGTCAACGCCACGCCCAGCACTTTGCTCGCCAGCTTCGCGTCCTCCCAGAACATCTCGTAAAAATCCCCCATCCGAAAAAACAGCACGTAATTCGGATACTGCGCCTTGAACTGCTGGTACTGCCGCATCGCGGGGGAAAGCGGGGTTTTTTCCTCGGAAGGAGTGCCGGCGCGGGCGGGCGGGGCTGCGGAAACAATCGGCGGTGCGTCGCTCATGGGGATCGCCGCAGGGTATGGGCAAGCAAGGGACAGATCAAGAATACGGAAGATCGCAGGGCGGTTCTTCCCCCTCTCCCTCCGGGAGAGGGTTGGGGTGAGGGCCGTGGGAGAGGCGCCTCCGATTTCCCCTCACCCCAGCCCTCTCCCGGAGGGAGAGGGGGCAAGAGAGAGCGCCGGCCAAATCTTTCGCAGCGCCAAAGCATTTATCTCTGCCGCGCGGCCGAGGTCGCCTCGGACGGCCTTTGGATGATCCCAATTCCCCGCAAACCGCTGAAACCTTCGTGCATATCGCGGCGGGGAGTAAGACCCACACAGATCCCCGGCCAACACGCGGGCGACCGCATTCAATCGTGATATCCCCCACGCGAGATCATCCGCTTTGAACAGCCCGTTCTCCCAATTCGTGATTGCCTCGTCCTCTCGCAGACAATCCAGATCCACCGTAACGCACACATTCCGCCCCGCCAGCCCTTCGGCAAATCGTTCGAACCGCTCCCGCCAATTCTCCCGCGTCATGCAATCGAACCGCCTGCAAACCGCGGCCGGCTGGCGTTCCGCCCAGGCGTGCACCTCCAGCCTTCTGGACCGCAGTGCCTTGCGATTGGCAAACAAGCGCGAGGGGAACTGAAGCTCGAAATTCCCGCACCCCCAGACGGAAACGCCCTTCACGTTCGGCAATTCCAGCGCCCGATTGACCCACCCGCCGCACGACCAGTACGGCGGGCGAATGTCCCAATCGGGATGATTGTCAAACGAAACGACCGTGACCGGCTCCGTCACGCGCCGCAGCAGAACGGCGGCCAGGTAATGAAAATCCCCGGAGCCGTAGAGGACAAAGGGAGAGAGCGTCGGGCGAATCTCCTCATAGAACTGCTCGACCTCGCGCCGCCGGCCATGATACCGCAGCTTCGGTCCCCAGTGGCGCAAATCCAGCGTCTCGAACCCCTCCAGCTGTGGCCAGGCATCGTCAAGATTGAGATGGACCGATCGCACGTGCCCGCTCACCCTGCGACGGCCGTGCTGGTTGGCGTCTTGAGATACTCGCCGACCACCCGGCGAAGCTGCTTCTGGATCGTGTCCGGGTCCTCGCGCCCGTCCATCACGACGAAGTCGTTTTTCTCCGCCATGTTGTCGAACTGCTCGATCAGCGCGCCCTGGTAGGCGTGGAAGCTGTCGTACAAATCGTCGCCGTAGTTCATGTCCATGCCGCTTTCCCAGTAGTTCATCTTCCCGCTGCGCAGCACGCGCGGAACCAGGTCCCTCACGTCGAGCCGCAGATAGAACACCAGGTCGGGTATAACGGCAAAGCCGAACAAATCGTTCAGCCACGGCTCATCGGCGCCGCGGACGATCCCGCGAGCAATCGCGGTGTAAACGTAGCGATCGGCCAGCACGATAAACCCGCTGCGCAGGGCCGGAAGAATCTGATACTCCAGCCGGTCGGCCAGATCGGTGGCGTACATCAGGCAATAGGTCAAACGGTTGAGCGAATGGCCTTCCTTGGCGTCGGTGATCGCCTGGCCGACCAGCTTGCTGCGCGTCCAGCCGGTATCGAGGACGCCGTATCCCTGGATCTCCAGCCATTTGCGGAGCATGAAGCTCTGGGTGGTGCGGCCGCAGCCGTCGGTCCCTTCGATCACGATCAGCTTCCCGCTGGATGGCCCGTCGGGAAGGTAGGGCATCTTGTGCGAGAGGTACTGGAGATTTTTCACGCCACCGTCTCCTGGGCCGAAAGTTCCGGCTGATACTGGCGGAGCATGTCGTCGATCAGGCTGCGGACGATCTGCTGCTGTTCGCCGATGCTGCGGCTGGCGTCGATGCGCGTCAGGCCATACTCGCGGGTGATGCCGGCGTACTCGTCGAGAATGCGGGTCTGAAACAGCTTGAAGCTGCTGACCTTGTCCGCCGCCAGACCCAGGTCCATGCCGGCCTCGTAGTCCTTGAGCTGCGCCCGACCGGCCAGGAGCCGCTGCACGCTCACTTCGATCGGCACGTCAAAATACAGCGCCAAATCCGGCCGCGGTGCAAAGCTGTACACCCGCCGCACCCACTTGCGATCCACCCCGCGGACCACGTCCCGCGCGAACGCCGTGTACATGTACCGGTCCGCCAGCACGATCATCCCCGCCTTGAGCGGCGGCAGAATGTTGTGCACCAGCCGGTGGGCGAAATCCGTCGCGTGCAAAAGCGAAAAGGTGAGCGGCGTCAGGGTCTGCTTCTTCTTGCCCTTCTTGGTCACCGCCTTCACCAGATCGGCGCTGTTCCATTCCGTGAAGAACGTCTGGAACCCGCGCGCCTGGAGATATCGCATCGCAAGCTGAAGCTGCGTGCTCTTTCCCGAGCCGTCGATGCCCTCGACGACGATCAGCCGGCCGGGATAGGGATGCGGCATCGTCATGCCGTTCATAAATCACCGTTGCGCCACTTTGAGCCGCAGCGTCCTTGCGAAAACCTTGTGAAACAGGGCCCGCTTGCTGCGAGCGCTCCAGAGTTCCAACTCCGCATCCCCGCGGGCCTTGAGCGTCACTTCCGCGCGCTTCTTGGTGATGCGGCACGAAAGCCCGGTGACCACGCCACTGTGGCTGCGGTCCAGGGCGTCGGCCACCCGCAGGAGCGCCGCCCCGAAGCGCACGATTTTTCGCCCCGCCGGCGACAGCTTGGCAAACGCCGGGTGCGACATCTTCGGCGGAGACTTGCGATGATACCGGGCGATGTTGGCGATAATCCGCACTTCCTCGCGGCTGAAATCCCGCAGGTTGCCGTGCAGGATCAGGTACATCGAATGCTTGTGATGGCGCTCGCGGGCGATGTGCCAGCCGATGTCGTGCAACAGCGCGCCGTACTCGATGAGCTGGCGGGCCTCGTCGTCCAAGCCGTGCAGCACTTTGGTGACGTCGAACAATTCGAGACACAGCCGAGCGGTCTGCTCGCTGTGGGCCTGGTGCCAGTCGCACCGCCGGGCCAGATCGAGCACGCTGCGGCGCCGCGGATCGGGGACTTCGCGCCGGATCGACAGATCCGGCAAGTGCCGGCTCAGATACTCCAGCAGGATTCCTTCGCGCAACGCCGATCGGCACAAGCGGATTTCATTGAGATTGAGCCGTCGCAACAACTCGCTGACGAGCAGCGCCCCGGCGAGGATCTGGTCCTTCCGCTGGTCGTCCAGGCCGCTCATCGTGGCGCGATCTTTGGCCCGGCTTTCGATCAGCCTGGCCAGCAGCCGCGAGAGCGCTTCCCGCTCGATCACCTGGGCGCTCTCTTTCTTGTCGATCGCAGCGCACATCGCCGCCAGGTTTTCCATCGTGCCGCTGGTGCCGATCGCCGCGACCGGATGCAGCGCCAGAATACTGTCGCAGACCGGACCAAGCTCACGCTCGTAATGCGCCAAGAGCGACTTGAGTTCCGCGGGACTGATCGGATCGGTGCTGACGTACCTGGCCGTCATCCGCGCCGCGCCCAGCTTGCGGCTTTCCAGGAGGAGCGGTTTGGTGCCGTCGGCGACAATGAACTCGACGCTGCCGCCGCCCACGTCCAGAATGAAGTGCGGCTTGTTTCCCAGGTCCACCTCGTGCCGCACGCCCAGATAGATCAATCGCGCCTCGTCTTTGGCGCTGACGACCTTGACCTGCATCCCCAGCTCGCGGCGGGCACGCTGGAGAAAATCCCCGCCGTTCTCCGCTTCCCGCACGGCGCTGGTCGCCACCGCCAGAACTTTCTCGCACCCGCGGGCCCGCGCCGCCTGCCCGAACCGGCGGAGCGTCGCCAGCGCCCGCTCCATCGCGTCAACCGACAATCGTTTGGACGGAAAGCTGATCCGCCCCAGCCCGACCATTTCTTTCATCCGCCAGAGGGTCGTGACGCCGCCATCCGGATCGGCCTGGGCGACGACCATGTGCAGGCTGTTGGACCCGACGTCGATGGCAGCGATGCGGAACTCCGGCCCCGACGCCGGAGCGGCAAAACTGGGCTTCGCGATGGTAGTCGCCGATTTCACAAGACTTGTCGATCCTGCCGCGACTATGCACCGGCCGGCTAAACGTGACACGGGTTTTCAACCCGTGCTAGTGGCGCGAATGCAGAGGAACCGCACAATTGTCGATTCATTCCCTCAGTACGTCGCCAGCACGGCTTGAAAAGCCGTGTCACAAGAGAGCCGCCCGTCGCACACGTTTATTCAACCTTAATCCGAAGATACGGTTTTGCCTTCCCATTGTCCAAAATCTCGCGGCAGAGCTCGGCCAGTTGTGCCCGCTCGCCGGGCCAGAGAAATTCCGAATCAATTTTGCCGCGGTCGATCCAGCGATGGGCATCGTGCTCGGAATTGAGAATCGCCTCGGCATTGCGATCGACCACCGCGCAAAAGCCGGGGCAATGCCAGATCGTGTCGTCGCCATGCAGGTAGAAGATGTCCACCGTGTCGAGCTGATAAAACTCCCGCGGCGTCAGCCCCGCCTCCTCGCGCAGCTCCCGCAGCGCCGCCGCCCACGCGGTTTCGCCCTCCTCCACCTTCCCGCGCACGGTGGACCACGCCCCACCCATGAAGTCGCCCGCGGCACGGCGAAGCTGAAGCAGTTCGTGCGAGCCAGCCCGCTCCCCCGGCCGCACCACGAAACACGCCACCATGTCGAAGCGAACTTTCATCTCCGCCGCCATCGTACCGACAACTCGCCCGCTTTTCGTGGCACGGCTTTCTAACCGTGAACGAGGGGGATCAAAGACGCGAAACGGCATGGTGTGGGAACACCCGGTTTCACAGCGCGAACAACTCCCTGCTTCCCGGGCAAAAAAGCCTCGGCACGGCACCTCGGTTTCCCCACACCAGAACCGGCGCAGGTTCAACGGCTTGGTCCGTCCACGGGTTACAAACCGGTTACAAACCCGTGCCACTTGAAACCCATCGACGCGGAATCGCGACGGTCCTATCGCATCGTGTAGACTGGTGGCGATTCTGAAGGCGACCATGAGGGAAAATTCCGGCTGACCCACTACCAAGATCGAGAATGATTCAACGAATCCTCTGCACCATCGGCCTGCTCGCGATCGCGTGTAACGCGCACGCGCAGGCGCTCAAGGTATTCGTCAGCCCCGAGGGCGACGACCGGTGGTCCGGGCTGGTGGAAAAGCCCGATGCCCGCCGGTCGAATGGCCCCGTCGCCACGCTCGGTCGCGCGCAGGACATCGTGCGATCACGCCGCGGCGCCGGCGGCGCAGACGTCGTGATCGCCAGCGGCGAATACTACCTCTCCGAAAGCATCCGCTTCTCGTCTGACGACTCGGGCACCAAAGAATCGCCGGTGACTTACCGCGCCGTCGACGGGCAGCAAGTCTACCTGATCGGCGGCCGGCGGATCGATCAGTTTTCGCCCGTGCAGGATGCCGGGATTCTGAGCCGGCTCAAGCCCGAAGCACGGGAGCACGTCCTCCAGGCGGATCTGAAAGCGCAGGGCATCCGTGATTTCGGGCGCTACCGCTCGCGCGGTTCCGGCCGGCCCGGGGCCCCGGCGGCGCTGGAGCTGTTCTTCCGCGGCCAGCCCATGAACCTTGCCCGCTGGCCGCGGGACGGATTCACAAAAATCGTCGGCTTTCCCAAAGACAAGCAGGAGGGCGACGAGCACGGCGGAACGCTGGGCAATCTCGCCGGCGGGTTCTTCTACGAGGGCGACGAGCCGGGCCGCTGGAAACAAGA
>Ga0210396_10002748_pt1 | contig 17779 bp, 20 predicted proteins | sample IncBWH17OmetaG_FD_155466 | JGI IMG/M metagenome (GOLD analysis project Ga0210396, IMG submission 155466) | Forest soil microbial communities from Barre Woods Harvard Forest LTER site, Petersham, Massachusetts, United States - Inc-BW-H-17-O ... | reverse complement strand
CATGGCGTAGGCGGCGGATTCCGCGGCGGCGGTGGCGGCGGTCATCGCGGTGGCGGCGGTCGCGGCGGCGGCCGGCGCTCCGACATCCGGCTCAAGCACGACATCGTCTATCTCGGCACGCTCGACGACGGGCTCGGCTTCTACCGCTTCAGCTACAACGGCAGCGGCACGGCCTATGTCGGCGTCATGGCGCAGGACGTGCAGTCCGTGATGCCGCAGGCGGTTTTTACCGGCCGCGACGGTTATCTCCGGGTGAACTATCAAAAGCTCGGGCTGACCTTTGAGACCTACGACGCCTGGATCCGATCGGGGGCGCAAATTCCGGCCACGGTTCGGATTGCGCCTTGACCGGCGGATGAGCGGCGCGACCCTGAGTCCTTGATCGGGACATTATCGGGACGTCCGTCTTTGGTCGGGGCGTCCAAATTCTCAGGATGCTCTGGCCTGTGCCGGATTTTCGTTGGCCGTGGCGAGTGCAAGATTTGGCGCCGCACTCAATTGTCCGTCCACGCCGAACACCCCAGCGATCCGGTCGATGCGTTCGCGGTCTTCGGCCGAATATTCACCGCGCGCGCTCAAGACCTGCATGATCAGATTGAACGCCTTTTGCCGCACCTCCGGATCTTCCGGAAGCATCGAGGGGATTGCCTGCAACGCCGCTTCCGCGTCGATCAGCAACATATAGAACTGCTCGCGCACGATGGCCTTGAATTGCGACAACGGCACATCGCTTTGCGCGTCGCGGATACGTCGCACCGCCTCGAACCCACGTTCGTCGATCGCTGCCCGGCCCATGCCGGCGAACAGCAAGCCCCGTATAACAGCTTCGCGCAGACCGCCCGCTGTAATCTTCGACTTCAGTTCCGCGACCCGCTTGGCCATGAGCTCGTGATGAAGCGGGCTTTTGGCTGCTTTGCGCAGCGGCAATGTCGCCGCCGGATCGACACCCAAAGCCGCCTGCAGTACGGGTGAGCCGTAGACATTGGTGAAAAGGCGCTCGGCAAAAGTCTCGCTGGCGTCGCGCCAAGCGTCGAGCGCGGCGACGATCTGGCGCGACATGTTCTCCTGCATCGCGACGAACGGATCGCCCTCGGCCGCGGGCTTCCGATTCTCGCGCGCCTCTTCAGCCATGGCCGTAAGCGGCGCCATCATCGGATTGGCGCCGGAGAAAATCTCGTATTGCAGGCGCAACGGATGGAACTGTCGGATCATATCCGCCACCTGCGGCGTGATAAAAGCGCGCACGAAGGGCTGCATGAAGGTGCGGTAGAGCGCGAGATTGGTCTGCGACACGCGATCGGCGGCGGCGAAACGGTGCTCGTCGGCGATGTCATTGCCGCCGAGCGCGCGGATGTCGTCGAGCGTCCTGGCCTCGCAGCGCATCACCCAGTCACCGTGGGCGAGATCGGCATTGACCGTGTCGCCGGTCTTCTTTTCGAACACCGCTTCGTAGAGGCCGGGCGGCAGCGTATCGATGAGATCGATATTGCTGGAGAACTCGTCGTGCTGCTTGCGCGCCACGCCACTGGAAACAAAGATGCCGAGGTGGCCGATGGTCTCGTGAATGGTGTAGACGATGGTCTGGCCGTAGCCACGGATCTCGTTGACATTCTCGTAGAGATCAAGAATCCAACCCAGCGCCTGCTGCGGCGGCGTGACGTTGTCGCCCTTGGAGCAGAACACCACGATCGGCGAGCGGATATTGCGGAGATCGACGGCTACGCCGTCCGAGGTCTTGATCTCGCCCGAAGTGAGACGATTTCCGACAAATAGCTCATCGACGATGAACTGAATCTCCTCGGCATTGAGATTGACGTGCCCGCCCCACCACTGCTCGAAGCCGAGATAGCGCGGGGCTTCGGTGTCGATCTTCGAATAGAGATTATACTGCTTGCTCCACAGCGTGTTTGCTGGATTCTGATTCTCGAAATTCTGCACCAGCCAGGCGCCGTCGAATTTGCCGTGGCCGAGATCGCCGGCGAAGGCGGTGAGCCAGCTTCCGCCAAGCAGGCCGCCGCTGTAACGCATCGGATATTTGCCGCGCACGCCCTGCCAATAGGCCAGCGGCGTGCCGGCGATGATGATCGGGCCGAACAATTCCGGGCGAATGGCGGCGAGCATCATGATCGCCCAGCCGGCCTGGCAGTTGCCGATCACGCACGGCTTGCCGTCGGCATGCGGGTGCAGCTCGATGACCTTTTCGAGAAACACCGCCTCGGCGCGGGCGATATCCTCGATGGTCTGGCCCGGCATGGGATCGGGGAGGAAGCCGACGAAATAACAGGGGTGTCCCGCCTTGAAGATGACGCCGATCTCGCTTTCGGCCTTGAAGCCGCCGATGCCCGGGCCGTGCCCGGCGCGCGGATCGACAACGACAAAAGGACGCAGCATCGGATCGATTTCGGTGCCGGCGGGCGGGATGATCCGCGCCAGCAGGTAGTTGACCGGCCGCGCCAGCCGCCGGCCGTCAACTACGAGTTCGGCCTTGTAACTCAGTACATTGGGAACTGTCTCAGCCATATGCTCGCGATATTGATTGCCACGCTGGCGCATCACATCCCAGAACAGGACGCACCGCTGCGCTGTGTCGACGGCGTATTCGAACGCGGGCGCGAACAAGCCGAACGGCGACAGGTCGCCATTGCTACCGTTGCCGGCTCGCGACGAGCTGATTTGCTGATGTTCCGTCATGGATCTGTTCCTTCTCCCGGGGCCGGCAACAGACAGCGAACTGTCGAAATGCTCTAACGGCACTTGCGGCAGATGGAACTTTCAGCAGCCAACCTAACACGACAAAGCAACGGCACTTTGACGTACATCAAGCCTATATAATGTGACTGTAAAGATTGGTCGCTGTATCTATTTTATATGTATCGACAAATTCGGTGCTATTTTCCCGCGCCGACGCGCACCGATCTAACAACTGAATAAGCACCGTATGCGGCATTGCCCGCAGCAGCAACAGGGTCCTCATGATCCCCGCCGTCAAAGCCAAGCTTCTCGAAGGTAAGAAGGGCCTCATTGTCGGCATCGCCAACGACCAATCAATCGCCTGGGGCTGCGCCAAGGCGTTCCGCGCCTTTGGCGCCGAACTCGCGGTAACTTATCTCAATGAAAAGGCCAAAAAATACGTCGGACCGCTGGCGCGCGAACTCGAAGCGCCGATCGTGTTGCCGCTCGATGTGCGCGAGCCCGGACAGATGGAGGCGGTTTTCGAGGGCATCGCCAAGACGTGGGGACATCTCGATTTCGTGGTGCATTCCATTGCCTTCTCACCGAAGGAAGCCTTGCAGGGACGTGTTGTTGACGTATCGCGTGACGGCTTTCTCACCACGCTGGACGTGTCGTGCTGGACCTTCATCCGCATGGCGCACCTCGCCGAGCCGCTGATGCGCAAAGGCGGCACGCTGTTCACGATGACCTATTACGGCAGCCAGATCGTGGTGAAGAACTACAACATCATGGGCGTCGCCAAGGCGGCGCTGGAAAGCGCCGTGCGTTACATCGCCGCAGAATTGGGCCCCAAGGGCATTCGCGTCCATGCCATTTCGCCGGGCCCGCTGGCGACTCGGGCGGCATCGGGAATTCCGGAATTCGACGCCTTGCTCGACAAGGCGAAATCAAAGGCGCCCGCCCGCAGCCTTGTCAGCATCGACGACGTCGGCGTCGCGACAGCCTTCCTGGCTCACGATGCGGCCCGCCTGATCACCGGCGAAACGCTCTACATCGACGGCGGCTATCACATTATGGATTAAGTCGCGGGGGGAACCGCGATGTCATTCACCCCATTTCAGCGTGACGCCGACGTCGCCCGGCATGCCTCCCGGAAAGTCGACGATCTGAAACGCTATTCTGTAGCCGCGGGGCTTGAGAAATTTCTCAAAGAACTCAAAGAGCTCCTTCGGCAGCCCGGTCAGCGTCTTCTCCCAGCCTGGCTCGGTTTGATTGATGGCGCGTCCGCGATCGGTGCACAGTTCATTGGGAAACCGAACGATCAGCACCTCGGTCAAGCCATTATCCGCGGCCCGTTTGATGATCGCCGCGGCGCGAGCCATGCGGTCGGCGTCGGAGACGCCTGACGGCTTGGAGAATTTTTCCATGAGCGCGTGCTTCTCGGCATCCGCCGCGGTCCGTTCGTGCATCGCCGCGGAGGCTTTCTCCGCCTCCTTCAACGCGATTTGCTTCATGACATCTTTGGCGGTCGGCAGGACTGCCAGCGGATCGGGACTACTTGCCGCCACTTGAGCCATAGAAACCTCCCTCGCGATTGAAGAATGGAGCCGGACCGGTCTCGGTTCGGTTTGATCTGCAACGAATTATAGCGTTTTATCGCCCACTAAAATAGGGACTCTCGTTCAAGAGAATTTGGAGCGGAGACGCACTTTCGTTATTTCAAAAAAGGGGGCGTTGTAATGGCTCGCAAATCAATGACGACTAAGAACTCTTCCGCAGCCGAAAAAATGAAGCGCAAAGTTTATGAGAAGGAACTGCGCAAACTGCAGGTCGAGCTCTGCCGGTTGCAAGATTGGGTCAAGGCCGAAGGAGCAAGAGCGATCGTCGTCTTCGAGGGGCGCGATGCCGCGGGCAAAGGCGGAACGATCAAGGCGATTGCGGAGCGGGTGAGTCCCCGCGTCTTCCGCGTTATCGCGCTGCCGGCGCCGAGCGACCGCGAAAAGAGCCAGATGTATATGCAGCGCTACATCGCGCATTTTCCGGCCGCCGGCGAAATCGTGATTTTTGATCGCAGCTGGTACAACCGCGCCGGCGTCGAATACGTCATGGGTTTTGCGACCGAAGCGCAGCACAAGCGTTTCTTGGAACTCTGTCCGGTCGTCGAAGGCTATGTGATCGAAGGCGGCATCATATTGATCAAGATCTGGCTCGAGGTCGGCATGCAGGAGCAGGAGCGGCGCTTTCAAGCGCGCGTCAACGACCCGATGCGGCAATGGAAATTAAGCCCGATGGACGTGGAATCGTACAACCGTTGGTATGACTATTCGAAGGCGCGCGATCTCATGCTCAAGGCCACCGACAGCAAGCGCGCGCCCTGGTATATCGTGCGCACGGACGATAAGCGCCGCGGCAGGCTGAACTGCATCGCGCATATCTTGTCGCGCTTTCCGTACAAGAAAATTCCGCACGGCAAGGTCAAGCTGCCCAAGCGCACGGACAAGAACAAATATGACGACCAGACCTCGCTCAAGGGCCGGCGTTTCGTTGCCGAACGATATTGATGTTGGCGACGAAGCCAAGTCTGTTCGACATGACGGGACTAAAACATTGCACCTTTTAGGATAGCCACAGTGTAACGCGCACGACCCTCGCGTCCCGTCCAGTATGTACGCGTAATCCGCTCTTCTTGAACACGGTCAGCATCGGTGCGTTTTCTGGCAAGACCTCGGCCACCAATTCCTTAAGCCCGGCTTCGCGGGCGATCGTCGCGAGATGTCGCATGAGTATCGCCCCGATGCCTTTTCCCTGGTACTGGTCGACAACTGCGAAAGCAATCTCGCCCTGACCGGGCTTGGTCAAAACGTACCGCGCGCCACCGACGATGACCGGTTGTCCTTCTTCCTCCACGACGGCGGCCAAGGCGACGTGATTGACAAAATCGACCTTCGAAAAAAACTCGATCTCTTTCTCGCTAAGTTCGCGCTTTGCTGCAAAGAAGCGGCGGCGGAGGGACTGCGGGCTGGAGCGGTTGAATGCCTTTAGGATACCGTCGCGGTCGTCCGGCAGGAGTGCGCGGACTTCGAGGCGGCGGCCATCGCGCAGCCTCTCGATCGCAGAATATTGAGCCGCCTCCGTCACGAAATGCGAGCCTCTGATCAACCGGACGATGTTGCCGACGCCTTGCCAGCGAACGTCCTGCGAGAGACGATGGGCAATATAGCGAGGATGACTGGATCACAAAAGCACATCCGATCAGGCCAACCCGGCTCGATCTGAAAACGGACCTTCCCCATGAAGGGATGGACGAGAATCGCTGGCGTATTACCGCCGACACAATGGCTGGCGGAATACCGCGCCGCATGGCTCGGCGCTGACATCGTCGCCGGCATCACGTTGGCGGCTTACGCTATTCCAGTATCTCTCGCCTATGCGGGACTTGCAGGCTTGCCGCCGCAAGTTGGCATCTATGGCTATATGCTCGGAGGACTTGGCTATGCGCTGCTGGGATCCTCTCGTCAGCTCGCCATAGGGCCAACGTCTGCGATCTCATTGATGATTGCAGGGACAGTGGGGGCAATGGCGGGGGGAGACGCACAGCTCTACGCGCAGATTGCAAGCCTGACCGCCTTCACCGTCGCGGCACTTTGCCTTTTCGCTTGGTTGTTGCGGCTGAGCGTGCTCGTGAAGCTGATCAGCGACAGCATTCTCGTCGGCTTTAAGGCTGGTGCAGGGTTGACGATTGCCATGACCCAGTTGCCGAGCCTGTTCGGCGTGGCGGGCGGGGGCCATAACTTCTTCGAACGCGTATTTCTGTTCGCTGGGCAGCTTGGTCAGATGCGCCTGATTGTTCTCGTCATCGGCATCATCGCGATTGGGTTGCTCGTGCTGGGCGAACGCCTGCTGCCCGGAAAACCGGTCGCGCTGGGAGTTGTGGCGCTGTCAATTGCTGCTGCAACTCTATTGGGTCTTCCGGCGCTCGGAGTGCCTACGACAGGAGATATACCAGCAGGTTTACCTATTTTGGCAGGTCCGGCTCTTAGGCTACGCGATGTTGACGGAATCATTCCCTTGGCCGCCGGGTGCTTGCTGCTCGCTTATATCGAAGGCGTATCGGCCGCCCGTATGTTTGCCGCCAAACACGGATATACCTTGGATCCTCGGCAAGAGTTTTTGGGCATCGGCGCTGCCAATCTCGCCGCGGCGGTGGGACACGGTTATCCCGTCGCCGGCGGCCTCTCGCAGTCGGCCGTGAATGACAAGGCTGGCGCCCGCACGCCACTCGCGCTCGTATGCGCGTCTATCACGCTTGCCTTGTGCCTTCTTTTGCTCACCGGACTGTTGGAGAATCTTCCAAAGGCGGTACTGGCGGCCGTTGTCTTGACTGCGGTGTACGGGCTACTGGATTTTCGAGCGCTGCTGCGTATGTGGCGGATCAGCCGGCTGGACTGCTACGCCGCCGTCATCGCGCTTGGCGCCGTGCTGCTTCTCGGCATTCTTCAAGGTATCCTGCTGGCAGCGCTGGCATCCATATTGTTGCTGCTTGCCCGGGTTTCGCGTCCACATGTGGCGTTTCTCGGTCGCGTTCCCCATACCAACAACTATTCAGATCTGGCGCGCCACCCGGAGAACGAGCCGCTAAATGGCGTCATTGCCTTTCGTCCCGAGGCGTCGCTGATCTACGTCAATACTGATGCCGTTCTGGAAGCGGTATTAAATCGTCTGAACGAAGTTGCATCTCCCGCAATTCGCCTCGTGATCTGCGATCTTTCCGCCGCGCCGTATCTCGACCTCGCAGGCTCACGCATGTTGCACGAATTGCATGCCATACTTGCCAGCCGTGCCATTACGCTCCGCATTATCGGAGCGCATGGTACGGCGCGTGATCTGTTGCGAGCCGATGGCGTCGAAGACAAAGTCGGAGCAATCGGCCGTGCTTTGACGATCGACAAGCTGCTCATCGCCCATGGCTTCGTGGTACCGGCTTGCCAATGATTGATATCAAAAAATTTCGAACGAAAGCATTGGTCGCGTCGCTTTCCGGGGTATGGGGTGGCCCCGGCAATGCATTCGACAATATGAATGTTTCAGTACAGGTCGTTTCGCTTTAATCGTGCTGGTTTTGGCCTAGTTGGCCGGATCTTGCCAGCCAATCGATTTACAATTTCGACGATCCTGGCGATGACCTGATCACGCATGCGAAACGTCCGGCCGTTCGCGCCACCGCGGTCGACGCGTGCCGTTGATCCGCGGACCTGCCGCTGTCACAGCGCACTTGATTGCGGCGGCGTCTCGTTGGGGGAAGTTCGCCGCGGACGACACCAATATCGAGAAGGCCAAGGCTTAGGACCCCGCGGTTGTGCTTGCCCCGATCTGCGGCTTCACCGGCGCGAAAGCTTTATTTTGCGGCCGTACCAGAGCATCCCACCGCTTGGGATCAATCGCGATGTCTTCCGGCAAGAGCCGATAAGCAAAACCGTCACATCGGCCCCATGAGCGCTCCGTCTGATGCGTCGTGGGGAGTGCTGCGGTGTCTCGTCAGCCGGTGTACTAGACCAACTTGGCGCGAAGGCTTCCGTACTCGGCCTCGGTTATTGATCCCGACTTTTTTAGCTGATCGAGCTTGGTAATTTCGTCTGCAACGCTGAAACCGATGACGCGTCGTAGTTCGTCGCGCGTCTGCTCAGCTTGTTGCGCGTTGCGCTCGGCCATACCTTTCCCTTGGGTGATTAGGTAGACAAATATGCCAAGGTAGGAGGTCAGAACTAACACCAGCACCCAAAGCGCTTTACCCCAACCTGAGATGTCATGACGTCTGAACAGGTCACCGTAGATCACAATGAGCAGCCAGAACCAGACGACGAACGCGAACACCGCAATCATATCCATCAGGAAATTTCGATAGGTGAAGCCTTCTTGAATAAAGAACATCGTGATCCTCCTTGTGCCCTGGAATTTGTTGATTCCAATTCACTATAGCTGTAATAGAACGCGAATCGGAGCTGGCTTCTATTCGTCGCTGTGTAAATCACCAAATACCGAGATATAGATGGCCTATGCGAATTTGCGGCGGCATCCGCCCGCCCCGCGTTCGGCTAATTCAGCAACGCGCGCGCGATTTCTACGACGGCGTGAACATGTTGGCCGTTTAGGTACGTAAGGTCAAAGGCCGCCATAGCGACCAAACAAATCGCCACCATGCGGAACATCGGGTTAGTTTGGTCCTGCAAATTTAAGAAGTAGCAAAAGCCCTCGATGGCTGGCGTTAAAGTGCGTCAACCATCCTAGCGGCGTTCCACAAAAAAGAACCCCAAGCGCCGCGCTTAGGAGCAATTCTTTTTTCCCTCGCAAGCATTGTCGCGGCCCTGATTGTTGCGTGGGTTATTTGGGCCTACATGTCCGGCCTTCGCAACGGCGAACCTGTTATCCAGATTTTTCCTTTGCTATTTGCTGGAGTCATTTTCTTGTTGGGGTTGGCCTGCCGCCATACGCGTAACGGGTGAATACCCTTGCCCGCGTTTTTTCTGCGCGGCCGGTCACGACTCAGATAGTCTTGTTCAATCCGCTGTACTGACGCGGCGACGCCTCTCTGACACACGCGCGTCAGCACGGGCAGTTTCTCTCTCGTGGTGGGAAGCCTGCCCTGGCGCGAATGCTGGGGCTCTTTTTGCCGGCGTTCGCAAATGCAACATCACCAACCGATCATCAAATCGGAGTACGTTGCGGCAATCGTACATATCGCGACGGCTATGGGATTGCTGGCGCTCATCGCGGCGCTTCTCCTCGCAATGCCTTAGAGGCGCCGGCGACCGCGACGTTACGGCACAGGAACCGGTCGCCCTTGATCAAGTTTCTGGATTCGGATGTGCGGCACCGTCGTCAGCTAGACCCCATGCCTCCCGACATCCCCGCGGTGTCGCACGTCCACCAGACTGTTTGTTTCAGCGGCACTCGGCCGGAAGATAATGTCATGAACGATCGACAGTGGAACGTCTCTGCTTGTGCGGCTTTAGCGCTTGTATTCGTCATCGCAATCACGACAGCGGTGATGATCGCGGATCAGCTCGCGCATGCGATTTGAAGCCCATCGCAGCTTGGACGTTTAGGCGCGGGGCGGCATCAGCTTGCCCCGCGCTCGCCAAACGGTTCCGATTCAATTGTCAAATGACATAGCAGGCGTTTTCAGCGCCTGCCTTCACGCTTCCGCGTCGTCCTGTCGTGGCAGGGTTTTTTGTTGCAGAGGCGCATCGGTGGACGCACCAGCCCGCACCGCAGCAGCAAGCCAAGTTTGGGCCATCTGGATGAAAATCTCGCGCTCACGGTCATTTTTGGCGGTTCTTGCCCAGCCAAAACACTCATCCGCATACGCGCGATATTGCTCGGTCAAAGACACGACACAGGTTCCAAGTGCATCGCCCGATGAACAAATATTTTGCGCCGGTCCGACAGAGAGTCAATATGGATGTGATAGGAAGATAGTCGACCCGCAAGGGAGTGCGATGCGCGTGACCCCTGTCGAGACCTACAGAATGTACGCCGCGATTGCCGGTGACATGGCCGCCGAATCTACCGATCCGGGGCGTCGTGTGTCGCTGCTAGAGATGGCCCGGGCTTGGCGAGCACTCGCGGACAAGGAAGAAGGGTCACATGTGGCCCAACAGCAGCAACAGCCGCAGCCGGACAACGAAAACGAGAAATAGCCCGCCTCAGTTGGCGGCCTGCTTAATCGGCGTTGACAGCGCGATGATGTCGTCCGCCAGCTTGAGCCATTCGGCGGCCATTTCGCGGTTGATGATGCGATCTTCGTGCTTCGATAGCGCAGGCGCGAGTCCCAGACAGTGCGCAGCATAGCGGGAGTATTCTTTGTGCTTATTGGTTGTCGGAACGGCCATGATCCCCACCTTTTTGTTTCCCCCGCTGGCAGGAAAACTAGGGGCCGTTTCTGGGGTTGTGTCTGTTCAAAATTGCACACCTTCGAAGCCGTCAACTGAGGTGGCCTATGCCTGCCAGGACGGCTTCGATAAAGCCGCCTGTATTTCCAGCACGCGCCACTGGCGCGCGAGGTTCTGAAATCTAATTTTAGAATCGGTATCGCAGGCCGCTATCGGAGGATGGCAAGCGCATTCCCAAGATGATGCGCTGGGGCCTGCTGCCACATTGGGCCGAAGACGAGAAGATCAGCTATTCGACCTTCAACGCCCGATCCGAGGACTTCACGACGAAGCCGGCGTTCAAAGACGCATGGAAGCGGGGGCAGCGCTGCCTTGTCGTCACCGACGGCTTCTACGAATGGAAGAAGATCACCGTCAAAGACAAGCAGCCCTACGCGATCGCGATGGCCGATGACGGCGTGATGGTCATGGCCGGGCTGTGGTCGAGGTGGAAGGATCCGAAGTCAGGCGGCGAGGTGCTGAGCTGCACGATCCTGACGTGCGCGCCGAACGACGTCATGGCCGAGCTGCATGATCGCATGCCGGTCATCCTCGCCGAGAGTGATTGGCCTGCGTGGCTCGGCGAGGAAGCCGCAACCGATGACGAGCTACTCGCGCTTCTGGAGCCATGCCCGGACGAGGCGCTGAAGATCTGGCCGGTCGGCAACGCCGTCGGCAACGTGAAGAACACCGGACCGCAGTTGGCGATGCCCGTCTAATACGCGGGGCGGCTTCGGCTTGCCCCGCGCATTTCGCATCAGTAACCGCGATAGGGCTTACAAACGCCGTCCTGGATTGTGTAGCCCGGCGGACAGCCGTTAAACGTTCCGCCGCCATAATAGCCACCGCCGTTGTAGTATCCTCCACCATAATAAGGCGGCGGAGCCGGAGGCTGATAATACCGGTGATGATGCCGCCCGACGTGAACGTGAAGCCCTGGCACGTCAATATTGATTTGCGCCGCGGCCGGTGCCATGCCGCCAATCGCCAATGCGCCGGCAAAGCCCAGCACGAGAGCCGGTTTGGCAATTCCTTTGGCAAAAAGCATCGTGTGATTCCTCTTTCCGCTACGATAATAGGACGTCAGGCTATTCACTTGGTCAAGACTTGCTTCACACCACGATTCCGGTTGGCCCCATTTGGGCCGCCAACTCACCAGACTTGGGCCACCGACTCACCAGACCCTGGATGTCGCTTCCTCTGACTACGAGTAACTACGGGTGTCCAAATGAGCGATTCCGAAGAAGAGGAACTTGGGATTATTACGTGGCTGTTCGATGTCTTGTTGGGCAGAACATCGGCAACGGACGAAGACGTTGGCGAGGCCATTCATCGGCTCGACATGAAGCAACGAAGAGCCATAGAGCGCGATTAAAACTAAGTTAGAGAGGCCGCCTCAATAGGCGGCCTCGTTCATTTGATATTCGACCTTTTCCAATTGCAGCACCATCGCAGCGCGATCGAGACTTGCGGTGTGTCGCCGCCGGCGGCTTTCTTCAGCTCAGCCTCGAAATCGTCACACTATGTGTGAAGTTTTTGTCGGGGATTCGACGTGGTTGTTGCGTAGGGAGATCACAAAATGTCCGACACGGTAACGTCTGACGCGGTGCGTGCGGTAAAGGACGAAGGCACTCTGGACGAACTTTCTAAACGGATCGAGTTCACGACGGACCGGGTCGCTGTAGAGCGAAACCAGCAACTCATCGATAGCTTCATTCGGGGGAAGTGGCGGGAAACAGCGCTGTCGAACTGAGGCGCGATCGGCCGGTCACTTCCAGCCTGTTTCGGCAGATGGCCGAGCAGCGTCCGCACATCGGCGAGCGTGACCAAATCCATGACGGTCGGAATCGTCAGCGGCCGGGGCAGGGGGCGCGACCAGTTCGGGCGGGGCAGGGCGGCTCCTGGCTCGCTTTGATTGTGTCACAGATTCGCAGATTGTTCCCGCTTTCCCTATCTGTTCCTATACGCCGCCGGGTACTGGCCGGTTTCCAACCGCGCTGGCCGGGTTTGAAAATGACAGTGGCCGGTTTTGATTTTTGGCCCTCGTCATCGGAGCGCGTACCGCGTAGCCAATTCAAGCAACTTAATCTCTTCGTCTGAATATTTGGCACCGAACCGCTTCTTTATTTCTCCCTCCACGTCTAGATCGCGGTTCGACCACGAAGCTGTCACCAATTTCTCAACGAAAACTTGGACCTCTCTAGGTTGCTCAAGAAAGAACGTCTCTAGGTTCATGACGTACTCCTAGGCCGCCTCAGTTGGCGGCCTCTTTCATTTAGGCACTAAACCTAGCGGCTGGAATCCCCTTCCTAAACCGCCATGTGACTCGCCGATGAGCGGCGAGCGACGCACCCTACAAAACTACGCCTACTGGTCGTCCTGAAAGACTCACAAGTCGCCGCCGGGGCCCCGGCCGACGGTGGGCGAGCTGCAGCGCTCTAGCTCTTGGGTGGTGGCTGTATTGCGAGCGCTGCCCGCATTACGCGCCCATGGCTTTTGCAGCGCCCGTCATTCTGTGGGGCGCTAACGCGCCGAGCGACAAGCTACGACAGTGCGCGCGCTGCACCGGCTGCGGCGGCAAGGGCGCGACGCTCAAGCATCCGACGTGGGGTGGGAACAACATCGGCTTCCTGCCGTTTCCGACGGAAGCGAGTGCTTAATGCCGCCCGACGATGATAAGGCTTCAACAAGCCGGCCCGAGAATGTCTTGGCCGTCTCACCGTGGCAGTTTCGATATTATGCCGCGAACTGCAAAGCATTGGCTGCCGCTGCCGCCACGGATGGCGAACGCCAGATATATTTGAAGATGGCAAGCGTCTGGCTACACGCGGCTGTCGAATTTGAGTCCGGCACATCGCTCGGCGAATAAAAAACGGCCCCGATTTTCTAGTCGGAGCCGAGGAGAGGGGGAGTTTCACTACTCTGAAGTCGTCTGCCGCATTAGGCGACGTAGGTGCCGTGCTCGTACCATCGATAGGGTGGCTTGTTGGCTTCGCAATAGGCCTTGAACCACCGGCTAAACTGCTTGGTGCCTTTTCGGATCGTCGCCATGAGAACCTCCCGAGGAAAATCCGTGTTCCGGTCGTTGGAGGGTACGTGGCTTGCCGCTGCCGGGAGTTGATGGCGGTCACACCTTGGCGGTTTGGCTGAGTGGAACTCGCGAGCACTACGGCGAGCTGCGTGAGGAGCATCGCCGGCGAGTGCTGGGCGAATGAGAAAAAGGCCCCGATATGACTCGGAGCCAGTTATTCCCCATCGAATGATGTCTTAGTTGGATTGTGCGCCCGATTCGTAAGCGACACATTAATGTCGGCGGACCTCGATCTGAGCTGGGGCGGCACGAGCACCGGCTTTATGCCGTTTCCTGCAAGCACCTCGATAATTTATCAGATCGTTTCGGAACGAAGCCGCCAGGGCGCGATTGCTTTATGAGGACGGGGAGTGCCGTAGCCCCCAAGCCCCTCACCCCCAAATGAGCGGCGCTCGCGTCCAAACGGGGTCCACTATGTCGAACGTCCACATTGAAGCCCGGCCCAAGGGGCACCCCCTGTTGTGGGCGTGGGCCGGATTACTTGCGGCCGGCCTAGCCGGGACGATTTGCGCATTAGCCGCTAATGGATATTGGGACTTTCAAACTCGCCTCGTCGCGACGCTAAACGAAGCGCTGTAAGAGGCCACCAAGCGAGGTTGACTGTTCAATTTCTTAGCGCGTGGGTTCGCCGCGATGCGCCTCGCTGATCCCGTCGCTGTCATGTCGCGCCTGCAGGCCGCACGTGCCCTTCGCCGAATCGGTGTACCGGCCGGCGAGTACTCGGCGAATAGCCTCCCCGTCACCGTTTGCGCTGGGGTGGTCGCCGCGGCCCTCGCCATTGGTGTGGGGGTCGTTTTAACCGCTCCGGTGTCCGGCTGCCGTTGATGAACAAGCGATAGCCTTTGCCTTGGCACTCCTCGCATACGCTCCCGTGGCGAAGCCCTGAGGCACGACAATGTTCGCACGGGGCCGGCAGCTTTTCGTCCATTCGATTGTCCTGTTCGCAGTAAAATACGCGAGCGCCTGATCCGTGCTGTCACGCGCGACTGTTCCGAAAAGGAATGTTTCCCGAACAGGCCGCATGGTCAATCAGCGCTCGAGCGACAAGTTACGACAATGCTCCCGCTGCACTGTCTGCGGTCACAGAGGCGTCGTGGTCCAGCATCCGAGTCGGGGCGGCAACAGTCTCGGCTTTCTGCCATTTCCGGTCGATGCGTAGGTCGGGTGTTTGCGATCGTGTCGCGTGGAGTTGCCGGAAAATTTAGGGAAAGCCCGGAAATGCCTGGAAACAAACGCGAACAAAACTGCAACACGTCGCAACATGAAACTGGCGGCGGAAATGCAAGAAGTGTCTGATTTTGTTGGTGCCGGGTGAGAGGATTGAACTCCCGACCAACGGTTTACAAAACCGCTGCTCTACCGCTGAGCTAACCCGGCGCATCTGCAGATTACCATATTCCGGTTACCCGTTGGGATAACCGCAAATTCCCCACAGATCGCGGCCGAATTGCCAGAGGCTGACCACGCAAGTCAAGCGCGGATAGTGCGGCGCGTCGCCGGGATTGGATTCCGCCGATCCCGGCGCCGATTTGGCTTCGTCTCCTAGAAGCTTGAGCACTCGCTGCCGAAGCCGCCGAGGATCGGCTGGCAGGTCATGCCGCGATGATTGATCCAGGTGTCGTCATGCTGGCTCTTCACGAACTTCCAGCCTTGGCTTGCCATGCACCGTTTGTAGGCGGCGCTCGTTGGGACGCCGTTTTGCGGTGCGCCGAATTGCGCGTTGCAGGCTTGGTTCGCCGCATACAATTCGCCGTCGCTGCGCGGATGGCTTGCGGTCCAGACATCGGTGTCGGCGGAGGCCGAGACCGTTGCACTCGCCAGCAATGCCATGCCTGAGATCACGGTTAAGACCATGCGTTTCATCGTGCATCCTCCAATCCTTATCGCGCCCATACCGATTGGACGCGCGACGGCGGCGCACAAGTTCGAGCAGTTTCGATTACAAATTGGACAGGACACGGCAGACGTTGACGGTAATTAGGGGAGCCGTTTGCGGTGCCCGGTCATATCCGGCTACACAGACGCCGCGGGCATGGGTGCTTTCAACGAGTGCTTTCAACCGGTGCTTTGAGGAGACGGCGCATGCAGATGGACGCAATCCCGGTCGGGACCAATCCGCCGCACGAAGTCAATGTCATCATCGAGGTCCCGATCGGCGGCGAGCCGATCAAATACGAGCTCGACAAGGCGTCCGGCATCCTGGTGGTGGATCGCTTTCTCTACACGTCGATGCGCTATCCGGGAAACTACGGCTTCATCCCGCACACGCTGTCGGACGACGGCGACCCCTGCGACGTGCTGGTCGTCAATACGCGCGCGATCACGCCGGGCGCGATGATGAGCGTGCGGCCGGTCGGCGTGCTGTTCATGGAGGACGAAGCGGGGAACGACGAGAAGATCGTCGCCGTGCCGGCGTCGCGGCTCACGCGCCGCTACGACGCGATAAAATCCTATGCCGATCTTCCGGTGATCACCATCGAGCAGGTGCAGCATTTCTTCGAGCACTATAAGGATCTCGAACACGGCAAATGGGTCAAGGTGATCCGCTGGGGCGGGGTCGAGGAGGCGCATCGCGTGATCGAGGAAGCTTGCGCGCGGGCGAAAGCGCGAGCATGAGGGGCAAATGTTGCAGGGGTTGACCGCAAAGACGCTGGCGAAACGGGCCGCGACCGGTTTCGTCGCCGCGATTATCGGGACTTACGCGACACGCATTCTGGTTCGCGTCGATGAAATCTGGCCGATATTCCACGGCAAGAGCTTCGGCCCTTTGGTCGAGCTGTTGTCGCAGGATACGCCGCTGATGCTGAAAGCCGGCCTTGTTGCCGGTGTGATCTTCGGCATTTTCTTTGCGCTCGCGCCGCGCTCGTTCATGCTGAGCGCGGTGGGGTCTGTGATATTGATGAACGTGCTCGTCCTTGTCGGCCGGATCTATATGGCCGGCGGGCTGCAGGATGCGATGCAGCCGGGTGCCGTGCCGTATGACGCCTTCCTGCGGGCGACGATCAGGGCGCTGGTGATTTTCCTGATCTACCGGTTGCTGCGCAAGCTTTTTGAGCGGCCGAAAGCGGCCGAAGCCTATTAACTTCGCCGTGCGGCCGCGACGGCTTCGATCACAATGTCACCGCGATCATGATATTGTTGGACCCATGATCATCAGAGCTTCAACCGTCGCGATCGCGTCATGCTTGGGCTTCGCGGCGCTGGCCGCGGTCTTGATGCAGACGCCGGCGCGCGCGCAATCGGCCGATCTCGTCTTGTGCGACCGGCTGGCCGCCGATCCCTCCGATCCGGACAAGCCGGCCGACATCAAAGGCGTCGATCACGTCGAGCCCGCGGATACCGCAACCGCGATAAAATTCTGCCGCAGCGCGTCGGGCTCCTCGCGGCGCGCGCTCTATCAGCTCGGCCGCGCCTATGTCGCCGGCCAGCAAATGCCGGCGGCCGTGGCGGCCTTTCGCAAGGCGGCCGACAAGGGCAGTACGTCGGCCATGGTCGAGCTCGGCGTGATGTATGCGGCCGGATCCGGCGTGCCCAAGGACGATGCCCAGGCGCGCAAATATTTCGAGCGCGCCGCCGCCGCCGGCAATGCCCGCGGCGCCACCAATCTCATGACGCTCTCCGGCAGCGCCGGCAACGCGTCCGACCCCGCCGAGGCGCGGGCGATGCTTGCTAAGGCGGCTGACGCCAATTCGGCGGAAGCGCAGTTTCAGCTCGGCCTGATGATGGCGCAGGGCACGGGCGGCCCGCAGGATGACGTCGGCGCACGCGCGATGTTCGAAAAGGCCGCCGCGCAAAACCATCCCGGCGCCCTTGAATGGATGGGCTCGTTTGCGGCCAACGGGCGCGGCGGCCCGAAGGACAAGGAAGCCGCCAAGGGCTATTACGAGAGGGCCGCGGCGTTGGGCAATGAAGATGCCAAGGCCGCGCTCGAGCGCCTGAAGTGTCCCATGGTGCTCACGACCAAGAAGGGCGAGATTCTCTCGCATCTGTGCTTTTAGTCGCGCCGGCATAGCCGCGTTGGGGCCGCACGGCCGAATATCCACGAACGTCTTCTTAGCCTTTGACGCCGTCTTCAACTTCCGGCCAT
>Ga0210396_10002747_pt1 | contig 17789 bp, 15 predicted proteins | sample IncBWH17OmetaG_FD_155466 | JGI IMG/M metagenome (GOLD analysis project Ga0210396, IMG submission 155466) | Forest soil microbial communities from Barre Woods Harvard Forest LTER site, Petersham, Massachusetts, United States - Inc-BW-H-17-O ... | reverse complement strand
TGGTGCCGCACATCATCGCACGAGACGACGAAGACCTCGCCTTTGGCCTCGGGTTTGTGCATGCCCAGGAGCGGCTGTTCCAGATGGAGCTGCAGCGGCGCTACGGCGCCGGCCGGCTTTCCGAGATCTTTGGACCCGATGCGTTGGCGGTCGACCGTCAGATGCGGGTCCTCGGCCTCCATCGCGCTGCCGAGGCGGAAATTCCATTCCTGTCGGCGGCGATGAACCGAGCCCTGGAGGCCTATGCCGCCGGGGTCAACGCCTTTCTCGGATCGCGCCGAGGTGCGCTGCCGCCCGAATTCCTGCTGCTCGGCTTTGCCCCCGAGCCGTGGCGGCCGGCCGACAGTCTCGTCTGGGGAAAGCTGATGGCCGTGCTGGTCGGCGGCAATTACCGCGGCGAATTGCTGCGGGCCCGGATGGCGCGGACAATCTCGGCGGCAGACCTCGCCTTTCTATATCCGGAATACCCGCAACGCGCGCCGACCACGCTCGCCGAGATGGTGCCGATCTATCGGCGGCTGGCGCTCGATGATTTGTACGGGGCACTGCCCGCGGTGGTGGGGCCAACCTACGCCTCCAACAACTGGGTCGTCGACGGACGGCACAGCGCCAGCGGCAAGCCGATCCTCGCGAACGACCCGCATCTGGCCTTTGGCGCGCCGGGCTATTGGTATCTCGCTCGGCTGGAAACGCCGCAGCACCGGATCACCGGGGCTACCGCCGCCGGGGTCCCGCTGGTCGTGATCGGCCACAATGAGCGGATCGCCTGGGGCTTCACGACGACGACTGCCGATGTCGAGGACCTCTATGTCGAGCAGGTCGATCCCGCCGATCCCGAACGCTATCTGACACCGCAAGGAAGCGCACCGTTCCAGTTGCGGCGCGAAACCATCGTGGTGAAAGGCGCAGCGCCGGTCGACATGACGATCCGTGAGACCCGCCATGGCCCGGTGCTGTCCGACGCCTTGCCGCCGGGCGCCGCCGAGCCGGGATTTGTCCTGGCCTTGGCGGCGACCTTCACGATCCCCGACGACCGCAGCGCCGAGGCGTTATGGGAGGTCAACCGTGCGGTCGATTGGCCGGGCTTTCGGGCGGCACTGCATCACTTCGTGGGGCCGATCCAGAACATTGTCTATGCCGATGTCGACGGCACGATCGGCTTCATCGCGCCGGGGCTGGTGCCGATCCGCCGAAGCGGGCAAGGCTGGCTCCCGGCGCCGGGATGGACCGGCGAACATGATTGGACCGGGTTCATACCCTTCGAAGCGCTGCCGAGCGCGGTCAACCCGCCCTCGGGCCACTTCATCACCGCCAACAACAAGATCGTGCCGGACAGCTATCCCTATTTCCTGAGCCGTGACTGGGATCTCCCTAACCGCGCCGAGCGGATTGAGGCCCTGCTCGCCGCGACCCCGGTGCAGACAACGGCATCCAGCGCCGCAATTCAGGCCGATACGCTGTCGCTGATGGCCCAGCACCTAGTTCCGCTTATGACGAGCATCGCAGTTGTGAACGAGGACACCCGGGAGGCGGTCGAACGGCTGCGGCGCTGGGATTTTCGCATGGACATGGACAAGATCGACCCATTGCTGTTCACCGCCTGGCTTCGCGAGTTCAGCCGCTCGATCCTGCTCGGGCGGTTCGGCGATGCTGTATCGGATTACTGGGATTTGCGGCCCCGGGTGATGGAGTCGGTGTTGACCGAACGGCCGGATTGGTGCGACGACACCAAGCGGCCTGGTGAGGAGAGCTGCGGGTCGCGTCTAGCCAAAGCTCTCGATGCGGCACTTGCCCGGTTGCGGCGCGACTACGGCGCCGATATGGCGAAATGGCAATGGCGGCGGGCACATGTCGCCGTCTTTGCACACCCGGTGTTGAGCCGGATCCCCGTCCTGCGCGACTGGCTCAAAATTGCGATCCCGACCCCGGGAGCTTATGACACGCTCAACCGCGGCCCGAGCACGATCCGCGACGACGCAACACCATTCGAGCAGCGTTTTGGCGCCGGGCTGCGCATGATTACCGATTTGAGCTCACCAAACGACGCCATGATGATTGCCACGCCCGGTCAATCCGGCGACCCGCTCTCGGCTCATTACGCCGATTTGGTGCGGCGCTGGCGCGATTTCGACTGGCTCGTGCCCAGTCGATCCACAGCAGTCTCCACCCTCGTCTTGGCTCCCGAGCAATGAAGTCTGGCCGTGAATCACTCGCGTGACCTGCAGAATGCAGATAGCTTAAAGCATCGCCATCACGTCGAAGCAAGGGATCGGTTACCGTGCAGCAGACCCGGAAATTCACAGTGGTCCTCGAGCCAGAGGAAGAAGGGGGTTTTACCGTTCGTGTCCCGGCTCTTCCCGAGATCATCACCTATGGAAAGGACGAGGCCGAAGCGTTGGCAATGGCTGAGGACGCGATACGGCTGGTTCTCGAGGACTCTTTGGCTCGAGGCGAACCGCTACCCAACGGTGAGCCGGCGCGGGTTCGCGAAGTCATCGTTACGCTTGCTGCTTGAGCGAACGGTTACCGGCGCTGAGGGCGAGAGATGTCATCCGTGCGCTCGAGCGTGCCGGTTTTGCAATCTCCCGTACTTCGGGCAGCCATTGCCGGCTGATTCATACGGCCGACACCACGCGGAAAGTCACAGTGCCCCTTCACGGCAGCACCGACCTAAAGAAAGGAACTTTGCGCGGAATAATCGCCCAAGCTGGTCTTACTGTGGCCGAGTTCTTGGCTCTTCTGTGATCACCCAGCCTCACTCGCAGAGGGGAGCGTGGCGATGACCGACCTGCCGGTTACAATTGCGGCGGTCCGGCAGGCCGCCGCGGCGATCAAGGGTGCAATTGCGCACACGCCGGTGATACCGGCGCCGGCAATCTCCGAGCTGACCGGCGCCGAGATCCACCTGAAACTGGAGACGCTGCATCGCACCGGTTCGTTCAAAGAACGCGGCGCCCTCACCAAGCTGCTGAGTTTGGACCCGAGTGCGCGCAGTGCTGGCGTAGTTGCAATGTCGGCCGGCAACCATGCGCAAGGGGTCGCCTATCACGCCCGGCGGCTCGGCATCCCGGCAACGATCGTGATGCCGGAGGGCACACCCTTCATCAAGATCGATCGCACCGAGGCTTACGGCGCGAAGGTCCTGCTCAAGGGCGACAGCCTCGCCGCTGCCCGTGAGGCCGCCGACGCGCTAGCCCGCAATAAGGGGCTGGTTCTGGTCCATCCCTATGACGATCCGGCGGTCATCGCCGGTCAAGGGACGATCGCGCTCGAACTCCTCGCCGACCAACCCGATCTCGACGCGATCGTCGTGCCGATCGGCGGCGGCGGACTGATTTCCGGGATCGCGGTCGCCGCCAAAGCGCTCAATCCGGACATCGAGATAATCGGCGTGCAGTCGACCCTGTACCCGTCGATGTACCGGTTAATGCGAGGCGAAGACCCTGGTCCGCCGGCCGCAGCCGCAACCCTCGCCGAGGGCATCGCAGTCAAGGAGCCGGGCCGACTGACGAGGCGCATCGTCGAGGCCCTCGTCTCTGACATCTTGCTGGTCGACGACGTGACGATCGAGCGCGCGATCGAGGTTCTGCTCGAGCGGCAGAAATTGGTGGTCGAGGGCGCGGGTGCCACGGGTCTCGCTGCCGTGCTGGCGGAGCCGGAGCAGTTTCGCGGCCGGCGCGTCGGGATCGTCATTTGCGGCGGCAACATCGACGCGCGCCTCCTCGCCTCGATCCTGATGCGCGGTCTGGTGCATGAGGGCCGGCTGGTCCGGCTGCGCTCGGAATTGCCCGACGTTCCGGGCGCGCTCTCACGGCTGTCCGGGGTGATCGGCAAGCATTCCGGCAATATCGTCGAAGTGCACCATCAGCGCCTGTTTCACGATACCTCGGTCAAGCGCGCCGAACTCGACGTCGTCGTCGAGACCCAGAATCGCAGGCATGTCGAGGTATTGATCGCAGCATTGATCGCGGCCGGCTTTCCGACCCACCTGCTGCCAAACGGCGGGTTCGATGCAGAGGAAACCTAGCTTAGCTAGGCCCCTTCGACCAGGAAAACCCGGCCGCGTGAAGCGGACTGCCGAATTTTCAGCGCCTTCTGGTATTCGTCGGAGTGGTACCACCGGCCGGCGGTATCCGCATCCGGAAATTCGATGACGACGATCCGTTCCGGCTCAGGCTCGCCTTCGAGCAGATCGACCTTGCCGCCGCGCACGGCAAAGCGGCCGCCATGGCGCGCAATGCTGGCCGCGGCAAGCGGTCGGTACTCCTCGTAGGCGGCGGGATCGGTCACCTGGATCTCGGCAATGATGTAGGCAGGCACGGCAAGCTCCTGTCGGGATGCGAACGCGCCACCTTATCCCGAACCTTGCCGCCGCGGCGATAATCCCTACATGCTGCGCGGTTTTCGCAGCGTATGGTGCCGATCATGGCCAGCTTTGGCGACGCCTCGACCTTTTATGACACTCGGGGGATGCCGGATCCGGTGGCACTGCCGGAAGCGTATGAGGGGGTGCTGTGGCGCCGTATCGTGGCCTATTTCGTCGACCTCTGCGTCATCGGCGTGCTCGCCGTGTTCTGCTGGATCATCTTTGCCGTGCTCTGGCTCCTCAGCTTCGGACTGCTGGGGCCGGTCCTGTGGTTTTTGTTCGGACTGATTCCGCTCGCTTATCACACTTTGTTGCTGAGCGGCCCGCGGTCGGCAACCATCGGCATGCGGCTCTTCGATGTCGAGTTGCGTTCGGTGACCGGGGAGCGGCCCGGGTTCTTGCAGGCGCTGATACAGACTGCGCTCTTTTATATTACCGTCGGGGCGACCTGCTCGCTGATCCTCCTGCTGGCTCTATTGAACCGGCATAAGCGCACGCTGCACGACATGGTGGCGGGCACCGTGATGGTGCGGCGTTTCCCGGTCCGCTGGGCCGCCGCGCAGGACCCCTGGCGCGCTTGATCAAGTGGCCCCCTCCGGCCTGTTGGTGAGCCGGCGCCAAAGAGCGCGCAAACGCGCTTGAGGTGTAGCCGCGATCTGCGCCTCGAGTAGTCTCCTCTCGCGAGATATTGCATCCCTCTCGCAGCGCAGCCGGCTGACTTCGTCGATCAGCGGGGGAAGATAGTGGCTGATCGCGATCACCTGTTCGTCAGCCGCCCCCGAGCGGCTCGCCAGCGCCGCCGCACTCTGGCGCAGCTGTTCGTTCTCGTGCGATCCCGCTTCGAGCTGCGCCCGAAGGTCGCGAATTTCGGTTTCGAGGCGCTCCCGTGCCGCATTCCATTCGCGCTGCTTGCCCTGGAGCGCGTCGAGAGCGTTTTGCTGCAGCTCCGATTGCCTGGCGGCGTCCTCGATCTCGGCCCGCAGCTGGGCAATCTGACTGTCCCGCTGGGCCCGCAGATCGACGGCTGACGACAGCCGAGACTGCGTCTCGGCGAGCTCACCTTTGAGGGCAGTGTTGCCGGCTTGCAGCGCCGCCTTTTGCTGCAGCCATGTTTCGCGTTCCGCCGAGAAGCGCCGCCCCCCCGCCGAGGCTTGCGACTTTGCCTCGACCACATCGGCTTCGAGGCGGGTTATCGTCGCGGCCGTTTCGGTTAGGCGCGCGCGTTCGGTCTCCAGCTCGCGAGACGCCACACGTAATGCGGCTACCGGCGAATCCAGATTGCACCCCCGCAGCAAAGGCATATCCGCGCGATTACGATGCCATTTGCTGCCGTCGAAAACAGCGACCGGGTGAAGCATCGAGAATTGCGGGTCGGCGGGATAGCCGCGGGCCGCCAGATCGCGAAACACCGGTTCGATCGCCGGATGCGTGGCGGCGAACGCCTCCGGGTCCCAGAGCAGCTCGAACCGGCGCAGGCCATCTCCCGGTTCGAGTTCACGGTCGGCCTGTTGTTCGAGCCACCGCGCCGTTCTGCTGGGCTCACGGGCGGGGTCCATGATGTAAATTTTCCTGTCCCGCAGCTCGCGTCTGGCGGTTACCGCCTCTCCGTTGCGCAGCGAACCCAGCACATCGTAGAGGCCGGACGGGTAGCTCAAATTGAAGAATGCGTCATGAATTTGCAGCACGCCGTCGATATCGACGACGGTGACGGTCCGGGTCAGGCTTTCGGGGAAGCCAAACCGGTAGCACCAGGCGCGCAGCCCGTGCTCGCTATAGGCGCGCCATAAGGCCAGCGCGGCACCGGTCGACGGGACGCCCAGCCTGCCGGCCTCCAGGATTGCCGCCATGTCCGCATAGCACATCCGGCGATCGAGCTCGGCGGTGCGGTTCGCGGAAGCGACCGGCATCTCCCGATAGACTCGCCGGCGCAGTTTGTTTGCCCGTCGCGAAAGGTCCTTCAAGCCGAACCCCCGTAGCCCGAATAAGGGCGGGCCGGGTTTGAAATTATCCCGGCGGCCGAGCAGTATCGGCGCCATGGCGGCTTTCCGACAAGCTTCGACTGCTCTCCTGTGCGCACTGCTCTGTTCCGTCGCGCCGGCATGCATCGTCTCGCGCGATCTCGGGTTGGCCGAGCGCTGCGCCGACATCATGCGGCGCGCCTACCCGAGCGCGGCGATCGATATCACCAAGACCGAGGCGGCGGCCACGAGCCTGACGACGATTGTCGCCACCGCCGAGGGGGTCCGCACCGATGTGCCGCCCGGCGCGCCTCCACCGCAGAATCTGGCCGTCGAGTGCCGGTTTGACGAGAATATTCTGACCGGATTTCGCTGGACGGCCGGACCAACGCACTGAACGGGCTCGCCCCGGCTGTCGTTCGGGGCTGGCGCCTGCGGCCCGCTCTCGGCCATAATCGGAAGGCGAGCGAGCCGAGCGCGCAGCCGAAGAGGAGACGAGGCGATGGATCTGAGGCCCGGGGCCGAAAACCGACAAAAACGCGAATGGCTCCGGCGAGAAGCGCGCTCGGCTTCGAAGAAAGAGAGTCCGACCGGCCCCTTCCGACAGTTTTTCGCAACCTCACCGGTTAGCTGCCCCTACATTGTAGGCCGTGCGGAGCGCAAGCTGATCGTCGAGCTCGGCGGCAATGGCGCCGCGCTGTTTTATGATGATTTGTCCCGCGCCGGATTTCGCCGCAGCCACGGCTTTGCCTACCGGCCGGCCTGCCGCGGCTGCTCCTCCTGCGTGCCGGTGCGGATCGCCGTCGACCGGTTCGCCCATACCCGCTCGACCCGGCGCATCCGCAACGCCAATCGCGACCTTTCCGGCCGCCTGCTGGCCGCGCGTGCCACACCGGAGCAATTCCGGCTGTTCTCGGCCTATCAGCGTTCCCGCCATAGCGACAGCGACATGGCGTCGATGAGCTATGGCGATTACCGGGGGATGGTTGAAGACACGCCGGTGCGGACGGGGATCGTCGAGTCCCGCGATATTTCCGGAGAGCTCGTCGCGGCATCGCTGATCGACCTGCTCGATGACGGGGTTTCGGCCGTCTACAGCTTTTACGATCCGCAACAGCCGAGACGCAGCCTGGGCACCTGGAGCATCCTGTGGCTCGTCGAGCAATGCCGGCACGATGGACAGCCTTACGTCTATCTCGGCTACTGGATCGCCGACAGCCCGAAAATGGCCTACAAGGCTCGTTTCCCGGCGCTCGAGCGTTTGGTCGATGGCGCCTGGATTGATTTCAACTCTTACACCGCAAGCCCCCTCCCATTCCCTCCCCCGCAAGCGGGGGAGGGTTAGCGTGGGGGTGAGCCGATGGCGATCGGCGCCCTCGACTCCGCGATTTTTGCCGATATGTTCGGCACCGCGCCGATGCGAGAGGTGTTCGGTGACGACGCCTTTCTCGTGCGCTGCATCGAGGTCGAGGCAGCTCTTGCGCGCGCGCAAGGAAGGCTCGGGGTCATCCCGGCCGAAGCAGCCGACGCGATCACGCACGCGGCCAATGCGCTGGCCAGCGGCCGCGAGGCGCTCGATCTGGCGCGCCTGAAGAACCAGACCGAAACAGTCGGCTACCCGATCCTGCCGCTCGTCCGCCAGATGGCCGAGTTGGCGGGTGACGCGGGCCGTTATCTGCATTGGGGCGCCACGACGCAGGACATCATGGACACCGCCGCGGTGCTGCAGATCCGCGCCGGGCTTGCGCTGATCGAGCAGGATCTGACGGCGGCGCGTGGTCATCTTGCCGAGCTCGCGTGCAAACACCGCGACACGCCAATGGCCGGGCGCACCCACCTGCAGCACGCGCTTCCGGTGACCTTCGGCTACAAGGCGGCGGTGTGGCTCTACGCTCTCGACCGCCATGCCGATCGGCTGCGCGAGCTGCGCCCGCGCGTCTTGCTGGTCCAGTTCGGCGGTGCCGCCGGCACCCTTGCCTCGCTCGGCAATGGCAAGCGCAGCCTCGACACCCGCGCCGAGCTGGCTCGCGAGCTGGGCCTCGGCGACCCGCCGATCACCTGGCACGTGGTGCGCGACGGCATCGCCGAGACAGTGCAGGTCTTGGCATTGATGGCCGGCAGTCTCGGCAAAATCGCCTTCGATGTTATGCTGATGTCGGCCACCGAATTCGGCGAGGCGGCCGAACCCTTCATCGAGGGCCGCGGCTCGAGCTCGACGATGCCGCAGAAGCGCAACCCGATTTCGTGCGAGCTGATCCTCGCAGCGGCGAAAGTGTTGCGCCAGCACGCGGGGCTGGCGCTCGATGCCGTCGTCACCGATTTCGAGCGCGCGACCGGCCCTTGGCATGTCGAATGGGTAGCGCTGCCCGAAGCCTTCGGCTTTGCCGCCGGCGCGCTGCATCAGGCGCGTTTCATGCTCGGCGGGCTGATCATCGATGTGGGCAGAATGGCGAAGAACCTCGCGATGACGCACGGGCTCATCGTCGCCGAGGCGGTGATGATGGGCCTGGCGCCCTACACCGGCCGCAACGAGGCGCACGATCTGGTTTATGACGCCTGCCGGATCGCGAGCGAGACCGACCGGCCTCTGCTCGGTGTACTGCTGGAGATCCCTGCCGTTGCCGACCCGCTCGGCCCGGAGAAGCTCGCCTCGCTGACCGATCCCGCGAATTATCTCGGCGCCGCGCCGGCGATGGTCGATCATCTGCTGGCCCGGCGCGCCGACGGTAAGGAGACCTGACCGAGCTGGCGGAAGGTGAGGCGAGGATCGCGCGAGCCACCGCCTCGCTCTGCCCTTTTGCCACAACGGCTCGTTCAGACTGTTCTTGCCACATCGCGGCGAACCGCCTATCCGCTCACCGTGGCCGAAATTGCCCCTGCCGAAGGAACGGAGCGGACCGGTGCGCCGGTGGAGCGCGCTCTCCCCGCCGAGCGGCGGCTGCGCGACAGCGAGCTGTTCTTGCTCGCGCTCGCGCTGGCGGCCGGCGTCGCGGCCGGCGTCGGGGTGGCGCTGATCGACCTGCTGCTCGCTTTTCTGCGCAGGGTCGCTTTCGGAGTTGGGTTTGACGAACATCTGATCGACATCGATCTTGGGCCGGCACGCGTCTTGGCGATGCCGCTCCTCGGCGGGCTGCTTGTCGGCCTCACTCTGGTGCTGTTGCGGCGTTGGCGGCCGCGCGAGGTCGTCGACGCGATCGAGGCGAACGCGCTGCTGGGCGGACGGATGTCCGTTTCCGACAGCCTTGGCCTGGTTGCTGCGACCCTGCTGTCTGGCGGGTTCGGAGCCTCGGTCGGAATGGAGGCGGCCTACACCCAGCTGGGGGCGGCCCTCGCATCGCGGCTCGGCAGATCGGCCGAGCTGCGCCGTGACGACATCCGCACGCTTGTCGGATGCGGGGCGGCCGGCGCGATCGCGGCCGCGTTCAATGCGCCGCTCACCGGCGCGTTCTACGCCTTCGAGCTGATCATCGGCAGCTATACGCTGCAGACCTTGGCGCCGGTCGGCATCGCAGCGCTAACCGGCGCGTTGGTCGTCCGCGGCCTCGTCGGCTCGACCCCGATCTTTGTCGTCTGGCACGAAATCAACATTTCCGCCTCTGACTACCCGGCGTTTTTTTGTCTCGGCCTGGCCTCGGCCGGGCTCGGGATCCTGGTCATGAAGGGCGTCACCTCGACCGAAGCGTTGTTCCGCTCACTCGCGGTGCCGCGTTGGGCGCGGCCGGCGATCGGCGGCCTCCTTATCGGCGCCATCGCCGTGCTGTTTCCGCAAATTCTTGGGAGCGGGCATGGCGGCATAATGCGGGTATTGCATTCCAGCTTCGATCTGCCCTTTCTCGCCGGGCTGATCGTAGCCAAGATCGTTGCTTCAGCCGTATCGATTGGCTCCGGGTTTCGCGGCGGCCTGTTCAGCACCTCGCTCTTCCTCGGGAGCCTCTTCGGCAGCTTCATCGGCGCCGGGCTAGCCCATCTCGGCCCGCAGCTCGGCGCCGATCCGTTGGTCTATGCCATGGTAGGCATGGGCGCGGTGGCTGCCGCGATCGTCGGCGCCCCGGTCACGATGATCATGATCGTGCTCGAGACGACTGGCGAATTTTCGGCGATGATCGGCGTCATGGTCGGGGTCGTCACCGCGGCGATCGCGGTGCGTCATTGGTTCGGCTATTCCTTCGCGACGTGGCGCTTTCATTTGCGCGGCTTGAGCATACGCAGCCCCGAGGATGTGGGTTGGATCAACGAGCTGCTGGTCGGGCCGATGATGCGGCGCGATCCCGCGGTCATCGCCGCCGAACTGCCGATCAACGAACTCCGCCAGAGATTTCCGGCCGGTAGCACCAGACAGGTTTTCGTCGTCGACGGCCACGGGGCGTTGTCCGGCATCATTGATCCCGGCGATGCCAGTGTGGTGAACGATGCAGAGGCGAGCAAGACGGTCGGAGAGCTGGTCTCGCAACCGGCGCCGTTCCTGCTGCCGAGCGACAATCTGCGGAGCGCGCTCGATCGGTTCAGCCAGGCGGCGCAGGAGACCCTGCCGGTTGTCGATAATCCGAAGGACCGCCGGATCATCGGCTACATAAGCGAGGCCTATGCGCTACGCCGCTACGCCCACGAGCTCGAGGGTCATCGCGGTGGGCGGCAGGATGACGCGGGCATTTTCAGCCCCGCTCCCGGAGACGCGCCGATCGGGCCCAAGCAGCCATAAAAAGATGACAAAATTTCGCATGGCTGAATTAGAATGCGCGCAAAGCTATTTAGCGAAGAGACGTACGATGTGTCGCGGCCCGATGCTGCCCCATTGCATGCCTGGAGGCGAACCGGTTAACAAGGCGGCCAATTCAGAGCCGGAACAGGTGACGGTGACACGCCGGCCGCCGTCAGAGAAGGAGTAGAGGGATGGCAGACGTCGTGGCCCGTGATCTTCGCGTTCCCGCGCGAAGTGGCCAACTTACGCTCCACAAATTCGCACGCCGCAAATCGACCATTGCGTTCTTGATGGCGTTGCCCCTGATCACGATTGTCCTATGCTTGGTTGTCTACCCTGCATTCTATTCGATCCATCTCGCGACCTTGAACAAGTCGATGCAGCACTTTGTCGGCTTCGGCAATTTCGAGTTCCTGTTCCGGCGCAACACATTTTGGATGGTAGTCGAGCAGTCGCTGCTGTTCGCGATCACCGCTGTCATCTTCAAGGCGGTGGTCGGCTTCATCGTCGCCCATTTTGTTCACAACCTGCCGGCGCAAGGGCAACGCAAGTGGCGCGGCATGCTGCTGATCCCGTGGGTCATCCCGCCGGCAATGAGCACGCTCGCTTGGCTGTGGCTGTTCGACCCGTCTTACAGCGCCTTCAACTGGGTCTTCGCCCATCTCGGCATCCCGCAGGTTGCCTGGCTCGGCAATCCCTATTGGGCGCGCTTTTGCGTGATCCTCGTCAATGTCTGGGTCGGGTCGCCGTTCTTCATGATCATGTACCTCGCCGCGCTCAAATCCGTGCCCGAACAGCTGCACGAGGCCGCGGCGATCGACGGAGCCAATTGGCTCCAAAAGATCTGGTACATCAACCTGCCGATGATGCGCAACATCATCCAGATTACAGCATTGTTTTCGCTAATCGTAACCTTCGCTAATTTTGATATCGTCAAGATCCTCACCAATGGCGGGCCAGTCGACCAGACGCACGTCTTCGCCACCTGGGCGTTTACTTTGGCAATTTGGGGCAACGACATTCCGCTTGGCGCGTCGGTATCGCTGTTCATGGCCCCGATCCTGGCAATCGCGGCGTTCTTCATCTTGCGCAATGTGCGCCGCCGCGGAAACGAGGCATGACAATGACGACCGCAACGGCAGAAGCGGCGGCCGGACAAGTCGGGCGAGCCCGCTACGGCAGCATATCGCGCGGCCGGCGCAGAGCACTTTTCTGGTCCTATTTCTTCCTGATCCTGTTCGTGATTTTCTTTCTGACCCCGCCCGTCTACATGTTCATCACCTCGCTCAAATCGAGCGCGGAGATCTCGGCGGCCACCAACCCGTGGTGGGTCTATCATCCCACCCTCTCGAACTACATCGACCTGCTTACCCAGAACCAATTTTTGATCTTCTTCCGCAACTCGGCGATCGTGTCGGTCTGTGTGGTGTCCATCACGATGGTGGTCAGCATTTTCGCCGCGTTCGCCCTGGCGCGAATGAGGTTTTGGGGTTCGGCGACTTTGGCGACCGGGGTGTTCTTGACCTACCTGATACCGGAATCGCTGCTGTTCATCCCATTGTTCAAAACGTTCGCCTACATCCATGACAAGACGGGGATCGAGTTGATCAATCACTGGTGGGTGCTGATCATCCTCTATCCGACCTTGACGGTTCCCTTCGCGACTTGGCTCATGATCGGCTATTTCTCCAGCATTCCGAAGGAGTTGGACGAGGCGGCGCTGATCGACGGCGCCGGTTATATGCAGATGCTGACGCGTATCTTCATCCCGGTGGCGATCCCCGGGATCATCGCGGCAATGATCTTCACCTTTACGGTGTCGTGGGCGAACTTCCTGTATCCGCTTGCATTTACGACTTCGGCCGATCAGCTCGTCCTGCCGGTCGGGATCGTGACCACGCTGATCCGCGGCGACGTCTACGCCTGGGGGCAGATCATGACCGGCGCTTTGCTCGGAGCGGCGCCGCCGCTGATCATCTATGCGTTTCTGATGGACTACTACATCTCCGGCCTGACCGCCGGCGCCACGAAAGGGTAGAAGATGGCGCAAGTCGCGCTTCGCAACATCGTCAAGACATTCGACCGCACTCCTGCCGTCCAGGGCATCGATCTCGACATCTCCGACCGCGAGTTCATCGTCCTAGTCGGGCCTTCCGGCTGCGGCAAGAGCACGACCTTGCGCATGATCGCGGGGCTCGAGGAAGCGACCTCGGGCGAGATCTATATCGGCGATCAGCTGGTCAACGATGTGCCGCCCAAGGACCGGGACATCGCGATGGTGTTCCAGAACTATGCGCTCTACCCGCATATGACGGTGTTCGAGAACATGTCCTTCGGCCTTCGGCTCAAGAAATTCCCGAAGCCGGAAATCAGGGAGCGCGTACAGGCCGCCGCCCGTATTCTCGACATAACCGACCTTCTCGACCGCCGGCCAAAGCAGCTCTCCGGCGGCCAGCGTCAGCGGGTCGCGATGGGGCGCGCGATCGTCCGCAACCCCAAGGTCTTCCTGTTCGACGAGCCGCTATCGAACCTCGATGCCAAATTGCGCGTCCAGATGCGCACCGAGATCAAGAAAATCCATCAGAAGGTCACGACCACAACGGTTTACGTCACGCACGACCAGATCGAGGCGATGACCCTGGCCGACCGGGTCGTCATCATGAATGGGGGCCGGATCGACCAGATCGGCACGCCGCACGAGGTTTATCACAAGCCGAGAACGCAATTCGTCGCCGGCTTCATCGGCTCGCCGACGATGAATTTCCTGCCTTGCCGGCTCGTCGAGAACGGCGCCGGGCTGACCGTTCGGCTCTCGGACTGGCTCGCTCTCCCGGTGCCGGCTTCGCGGGAGGCGCGGTATCGCCCACGCGTCGGCCATGAGCTGATCTTCGGGCTGCGACCCGAGCATATCAGGGAGGGACGCGGCGACGTACCGCCCGGCATGGCCGCGTTCGAGGCGCGGCTCGACGTGGTCGAGCCGATGGGCATGGAGACGATGGTGTATTTCCTCGTCGACGGGGTCGAGGTTTGCGGCCGGGTCGATCCCGCCGCGGCGGGAACCGTCGGCGAGCCGATGCGACTGGTCGCCGATGTCAACCAAATGCACCTGATCGATCCGCGCACCGAATTGGTGGTCTAATCAATCGAGCGCGAGGATTTGTTCGGCAAGACCCGGTTCGCCGCGCGCTGAGCCCCGCCGAGAGGTCGCCGCGCCCCGGCCGTCGGGACGTTTCAGCGCCAGAGCTGGCCGGTGGCGAGTGCCGCGCCCTGGGCGAGCTCCTCGAGCTTGGCCCAGGCAATGTCGGGGTGGACGCGGCCGCCGAGACCGCAATCGGTCGAGGCGACGACCCGCTCCCGGCCGACCAGGTTCGCGAAGCGAAGGATGCGTTCGGCGACGAGCTCGGGGTGCTCGACGACATTGGTGGCGTGGCTGACCACACCGGGCAGGATCATCTTGTCGTCCGGCAACTTGACTTCCTGCCAGACCTTCCACTCGTGCTCGTGGCGGACATTGCCGGCCTCGAACGAATAGGCATGGGCGTTGACCGCCAGCATGACATCGACGATATCGCGCATCGCAATGTCGGTTATGTGCGGTCCATGCCAGCTGCCCCAGCACAGATGGAAGCGAATGCGGTCCTGAGGCAGGCCGCGGATCGCGTGGTTGAGCGCCTCGACCCGGACCATCGAGAATTTCTTGTATTCCTCGACGGTCGGTTCGGGGTTGATCATGTCCCAGTTCTCCGCGATTGCCGGGTCGTCGAGCTGGAGGATGAGGCCGGCGTCGAGGATCGCCTTGTACTCCTCTCGCATCGCATCGGCGCATGCGTAGAGGAGTTCCTCCTCCGTCTTGTAATATGAATTGCCGATCCGCGCGGCGCTGCCCGGGGCGACAGCAGTCATAAACCCCTCTGCCACGCCGGCGCCCTGCAACGCCGCCTTGAAATTGGCGATATCTTTCTGGATCGCGTCGTGACCGGTGTAGTGGATCGGAGCGACACAGATTGGCGCCGGCGGCCTCGGGCCGGTGGTGATGCCGGATTCGGGATCGCCATAAGCTGCGGCGAACCGGGTGCGGTCGCGGCGATCGCCAAAGCTCGTCAGGACGACGTAGCCCGGGGAGGAGCGCCTGGGCTCCATCTCGTACAAGCTGGGGCCGTGAGGATCGAGACCACCCAGCCGGTTCCACGAGTATCTCCACCACGAACCGTAGTTGACCCGCTGCGCCATCGGCTTTCCGAACTCTCCATCGCCGGGCACGTCGATGCCGATCTCTTTCTGCCGGCGCACGACGTCGGTTACCGATGATGCGAGCTTTGCCGCCAGCGCAGGTTCATCATTGCTTCCCCACGCGTCGATAAGATCATCGGGACGAGGCAGGCTCCCGGCGTGGCTGGTCAGGATATGGTCAGAGCTGGTCTTCATGACCCCCCTCAACTCCAAAGCTGGCGAGTAGCGAGCGCGGCGCCCGCAACCAGCGCTTCGAGCTTTGCCCAAGCGATGTCGGGGTGGACGCGGCCGCCGAGACCGCAATCGGTCGACGCGATGACCCGCTCCTTGCCGACAAGATTGGCGAACCGGACGATGCGGTCGGCAACGAGCTCGGGGTGCTCGACGACATTGGTGGCGTGGCTGACCACGCCGGGCAGGATCACTTTGTCGTCAGGCAACTCGACATCCTGCCAGACCTTCCATTCGTGCTCGTGGCGAACATTGCCAGCCTCGAACGAATAGGCGCCCGCATTGACGGTCAGCATCAGACCGACGATGTCGCGCATCGGGATGTCGGTCGTGTGCGGCCCATGCCAGCTGCCCCAGCACAGGTGGAAGCGGATCCGGTCCTGCGGCAAGCCGCGGATCGCGTGGTTGAGCGCCTCCACCTGAGTCGTTGCGAATTTCTTGTACTCCTCGACTGTGGGCTCGGGATTGATCATGTCCCAGTCAGTGGCGAGGGCGGGATCGTCGAGCTGAAGGATCAGCCCGGCGTCGAGGATCGCGCTGTACTCCTCGCGCATTGCGTCGGCCGACGCGAAGAGGAATTCTTCCTGGGTCTTATAGAAGGTATTGCCGATCCGCGTGGTGCTTCCCGGGGCGATCGCGGTCATGAAGCCTTCGTCCGCACCAGCCGAGGCCAGCGCCGCCTTGAAATTGGCGATGTCGGAGTGGATCGCGGCGTGCCCCGTATAGGTCAAGGGGCCGACGCAGACCGGCCCGGTGGCGGGCCGAGGCCCAGTCGTAATTCCGGATTCGGGGTCGGCGTAGGCGGCCGCGAACCGCGCCCGGTCGCGCCGATCGGAAAAACCAGTCAGCACGACCTCGCCGGGACGAGAACGTCTCGGCGGCGTGTCGCGCATATCGGGCCCGCTGAGATCCAGCCCGCCCAGCCGATGGAAACAGTAGCTGAGCCACGCGCCATAGTTAATGCGGTGCCCCATGGATTTGCCGAATTCGCCGTCGCCGGGGACCTCGATGCCAAGCTCCCGTTGACGGCGCACGACCTGCGCCACCGCGCCACGGAGTTTCTCCTGAATGACGTGCTCGTCAATCGCCTCCCCTGCCTCGCGGACCCTGTTGGCCGCGATCAAATCATCCGGGCGCGGCAGGCTCCCGACATGGCTGGTGAGGATATGATCGGAGCTGGTCTTCATCATTCCCCGTCCTGCAGGAGACCATCGAGGACTGCCCCGCGATCGGTTCAGCCCGGATCGGAGGCGGGCTTTTCGTTGACGCAGCGCAACAGCTTCCAATAGCCGAACAGGTTGCTCGGCCGCACCTCGCGGATCGACAATTGGCTGTCGCGCCGGAAGGCGTCGAACGGGAAGTCCGCGTGAAAGCCGATATGGCGCGCCAGCCCGGCCAGGCGTTTTTCGATGAAGCGCGCCGCCAGGTTCTCGCTGGTGAAGTGATTGACGACGACGATCGTCCCGCCGGGAATGCAGACGCGGCGCATTTCGGCGGCAAAGCGCGCCGGGTTCGGCACAACAGAGGCGACGTAGAGCGCCAGCACGGCGTCGAAGGAATTATCCGGAAATTCGAGGTTCTCGGCATCCATCAGGTGCAGCCCCTCGACATGGGAAAGGCGCCGGCACTCCGCCCGCCGCCGCGCCTTCGCCAGCATCTCCTCCGAGACGTCGACGCCGGTTACCCGCGAATCCGTGCGGAAATGGGGGAGCGACAACCCGGTGCCGACGCCGACCTCGAGGATATGCTGGCCCGGCCGGTCATTGGCGATTCGCACCGCCTCCTTACGCCCCGGGTGAAACACCGGGCCGAAAACGATGTCGTAAGAGCCGGAAAACAGCCGATAAGTCCGGATCGTATCGTGCAGGTCCATCGTCTCGCTCTTCTTGGTCGTCGAAAGGACCGGCGTGATCCGCCGCCCCGCCTACAGGCCGGCACCCCGACCCATTCGTTAACCTAGCGGTAGCATTTCAGTGGCGCCAGGTCATCCGGGAAACGCAGCCATCGAATAAGAGTTGCACGAATTCCCGGTCGCCGGCCGGTTCGGCCTTCTTTCCCTGCTCTACTGGGAACGGGGTTGGACCGTTGGTCCTGGCCCCGCTCCGGCATTAAGAGACGCGCCTCAGGTGGACGTCACCGTGATCGTGAAGTGCCCGTCGGCAGCCCAATAAGTCTTGACGGCGACGCCACTGACCGCTACCGAATAGTTGCCCGGCGGTAGCGACGCGTTGATCGTTACGAGGTTGTTTCCGGAAACGCCGAAAAAGCCGGCGCAATCGTCGTCCAACATTAAAATTGGCTTGCA
>Ga0210396_10002746_pt1 | contig 17789 bp, 19 predicted proteins | sample IncBWH17OmetaG_FD_155466 | JGI IMG/M metagenome (GOLD analysis project Ga0210396, IMG submission 155466) | Forest soil microbial communities from Barre Woods Harvard Forest LTER site, Petersham, Massachusetts, United States - Inc-BW-H-17-O ... | reverse complement strand
GAATGGCCAGCAAATTCCCGGCCTCGCCGTTGATCCTCGAGATCCGAATCATGTGCTCGCTGCCGTTCTTGGACATCCTTACGGACCGAGCGAAGAACGCGGCCTCTATCTTTCCTCCGATGGCGGGCAGAATTGGACGAAGGTCCTCTCCAAGAATGAAAACACAGGTGGCGATCAGGTCGAATTCGATCCGTCGAATCCCGAGGTCGCGTACGCCTCGATGTGGTCCGTGCGCCAGGGCCCCTGGGAAGACAACAACGAATACCAGACGACAGACGGCGGCCTTTTCAAATCCACGGATGGTGGCAAGACATGGCGGCCGCTTACCAGCGGGCTTCCTAACAATGTAATCCAAATCCATTTCGCTATTGCGCAAAGCCAAACGAGCCGCCTGTATGCGGTGGCGGGCACACAAGATCCTGGCGAATACGGCTCGGGAAAAGGCCTCGGAATTTACCGCTCAGATAATTCCGGCGAAAGCTGGACGCGCGCTACCGATGACGGTCGCCCGGCGATGCGCATCGGCGGCGGCGATCTTCCCATGCTCGGCGTCGATCCGAAAAATCCTGATGTGGTGTACAGCACCAGCATCGTCACCGTACGCTCCACGGATGGCGCGAAAACATGGACCAGCATTCGCGGCGCGCCAGGCGGCGACGACTACCAGAACATTTGGATCAATCCGCGCGATCCGAAAATTATTCTCATCGTCAGCGATCAGGGCGCGATCGTCTCGGTGAACGGCGGTGAGACGTGGAGTTCCTGGTATAACCAGCCAACCGCACAGATTTATCACGTGAGCGTCAGCAATGAATTCCCATACAGAGTGTGCGGCGGCCAGCAGGAAAGCGGCTCGGTCTGCACGCTTTCGCGCGGCAACGACGGCGAAATCACATTTCGCGATTGGCATCCCGTCGGCGCGATTGAATATGGCTATGTAGCGCCCGACCCGCTCAATCCCGACATCATTTACGGCGCAGGGCGCAACGAAGTTTCAAAGTATCACTGGAGCACTGGGCAGGTGCAGAACGTCTCGCCGATGCCGTTGCGCGATCCAAAATTCCACACGGACCGTTCACAGCCGATCATGTTTTCACCTATCGACCCGCACGTCCTCTACACCACAGCTAATTTTCTATTCAAGTCCACGGATGGCGGCAACCATTGGGAAACCATCAGTCCCGATCTTGCGCGAGAGCATCCCGGAATTCCGCCCAGCGTTGACGCGATGGTCAAGTTAGATCCGAAAAACGCCGCAAAAGCCGAGAAACAGCGAGGCGTGATCTATGCGCTCGCCCCGTCGTTCCGCACCGAGGGCATTCTCTGGGCTGGCACGGACGATGGCTACATCTGGAATACGCGTGACGGCGGGAAAAACTGGAACAACATCACTCCACCGGAGCTAACGCCATGGAGCAAAGTAACCCAAATCTCTGCGTCGCATTTCGATGATGAAGCCGCTTACGCTTCTGTGAGTCGCTTTCGCATCGACGACCTCAAGCCTTATATCTACCGGACACACGATAGCGGCAAGACGTGGCAACTGATCACCGCCGGCTTGCCTGACAATGCTCCCGTCGACACTGTGCGCGAAGATCCTGTCCGCAAGGGACTGCTGTTCGCCGGCACTGAGACCAGTGTGTGGGTTTCATTCGACGACGGCGACCATTGGCAATCGCTGCAGCTCAATCTTCCGCACACCTCGATGCGCGACCTGTGGATTTACGAGGACGACCTGATTCTCGCGACGCACGGCCGCTCGTTCTGGATTCTCGACGACATCTCGCCGCTGCGCCAAGTCAAATCTGACACCGCCGATACCAGTAACCTGCTGTTCAAGCCCGCGCCAGCGTATCGCGTCCGTCGCTCAACATACACTGACACGCCGATGCCACCCGACGAGCCAGCCGGCGAAAACCCTCCCAACGGCGCGATTATCGATTACTACCTCTCCCACGCTTCCACTGGCGCGGTCACCCTCGAAGTTTTCGACTCGCAAGGCAAACTGGTTCGCAAATTTTCGAGCACGGACAAACCAGACCAAACGGAAGAAGAAATCGCGAAGCAACTGATTCCTCTCTACTGGATTCGGCCGCAGAAGATTCTTCCCGCCGATGCGGGAATGCACCGATGGGTCTGGGATTTGCACTATCCTGCGCCAGTCGCGCTGCGCCATGAATACCCGATTTCCGCCGTCCCGCACGATACGCCACGCCACCCGCTTGGCCCTCGCGCACTCCCCGGCGTCTACACTGTGAAGTTCACGGCCAGCGGCGGCTCGAGCTTTTCTGCGCCACTCACTGTGCGGATGGACCCACGCGTGAAGACACCGCCGGAAGGCCTTCGCGCGCTATTCGCGATGCAAACAACTCTCGCCGATCGAATGACTCGCAGCTCCGAAGCAGTCAGCCAAGCGCGCTCGATCCACGAACAGCTCGAAAGGCTGGCTGCTCGTGCGAACGAATCAACGAAAGAAGCCATCGAATCGCTCGACAAAAAACTCGGCGCGCTTCTCGAGGGTGCGCCTGCACCGGCACCGCAAAAGCCTCCAGTACCCGCTGAGGCCTCCGTGCCGCCTGTTCCGGCTGAATCAACGCTCACTCAGGTGGCCACCAACCTCGCGGCGCTCTACGCTGAAATCGACCGGGCCGACGTTGCTCCGACTGCTGCGCAGGACCAGGCACTCGTCACTGTCGAGAAGGATTTCGCCGCGACAATGAAACGCTGGGATGCGCTTCGGACATCCGAAATTCCATCGCTGAATCGCCAGCTCAAGAGCGCACGCTTTCCAGAACTAACGGCCGAATCGAACATAAAGATAGAAGAGGAACTAGGCGGCGACGAGGAGTAGCCGGGACTCACAGCCGCCAAATGAAAGGGAAATTGAACGCCTCAGCTTACTGACGCGGGAACAGCGGACGAGCCGGGGCGGTCGACGTACTTCACAAGCAGAACTTCGTTGCCTTTTTCGCTGTAGATCAGTTCGTCTACCAGTTTCTGCGCCAGCAGCACGCCATAACCGCCCGGCCGAAGCCCTTTGGCTTCGCGCTGGACTACATGGCGAATCGGATCTTCATCGGGGTTGGCAATCGCAGCGTGGCCAATTTCGTCGAGCGAGAATCCTTCACCGGGATCTTTCACCCGGCACATGACCATGTGTTTCGCGCGAACGTAGGAAATTTCCACATACTGATTTGGCTGAAACTTCCCACCATATTCCATCGCATTCAATAGCATCTCGCGAAAGGCCGTGCCCACCGCGTTGCCTTCCGTCTCCGGCAGATCCCCGATTTCGTGCAGGAATTGTACCAGCCGCTCGGCTGTTCCAAGGTCGCATCGCGCCACCAGTCGGATCCATTCCGGTGTGGCCGAAAGAATCTCGATTCCATCGTCCCAACAGGGACCGTCAATCGCGTGCTGAATCATGTCCGACAATGAGTCGAGCGAAAATGGCTTCGAAAAATAGCTGAACGCACGTTCCCTCATCGAATCAATCACGTACGAGGGCGCACTCTCATCCGTCAAAATGATCAACCGTGTATGAGGCCGCACGCGCCGGATTTTGCGCAGAAGATCTATATCTTCCCGTCCCGAAGTTTTGTCGCTCGTGATGATCAGGTCGAAATGCGAGGCTCCGGCCTGCGTCAAAGCCGCAGCATTATTGGGCGCATGGCGCACCTTCCAGGCAATTGGATCGAGAATTGTTTGCAGCATCGCGTGGATTTCCGGATCCACGTCAATCACCAGAGCGGTCCTTGTGGCTGAGGGGCTGTCTGCGGGAGAGGAAGGGGCGCTCATCATTTTCGCCTGAACGGCCAAATCGCTTCGTCCGATGAGTTGCGTGGCTAGTATACCTGAAATTCGAAGTCGCTATGCGAGATGGCCTGCTCTCCCGGCTTCGCACCGATCGCCACTCGCTCGGCGCCCCGGTGACTCTCCCAATGATTTTGAATTGTTCCAATTCGTTCTTCCGATTTGACTCTCGAAATTTCAGCCTTACACTGCCTCGCATTGCACGATCCATTTGCAAGTTTCAAAAAGGTGACCCATGAAAAAACTCTTCCTTCTTTCCTTCGTGGCCGTGATTTTGTTTCCTACCATCGCCGCCGCCCAATCTTCCACCAAGTCCGGCGATTCAAAGATGTCCTCAAAAATCACCACTATCTCAGGCAAGGTGAGCGACGACGCGGCCACCATCACCGACGACAAAGCCGTTCACTGGACCGTCACCAACCCCGCAGTCCTCGAGCCCTTCGCGGGCCAGGCAGCCACCGTAAAGGGCCACCCGTATAAAGGTGAAAACAAGATTCAGGTTACTTCCGCCGTCGGAATCGTGCCCAATGCCACAGTGGTCGGCAACAGGGACACCTCGGCGTTCCGTCGCTGAGCTCGATTGGAATTTGGCCGCGGCCAACTTCTTACTGATCTGCGCAACCGCAGGTGGCCGGGAGCATAAAACGGTTTCGTGATGCCGAGTTTTAGTCTGACGGACCTTAATTCGGTAGCCTACGACTTCCATCGTGCTCTCGGCCGCCCGCACCAATAGCCCTCATTGATCTCGAAAAGCAACTTCCCCGTGGTGCGAAAACTTCTATACTGAAAGCAGCCCTAGGCGGACAGAGTGCGCCACTGCTCCCAATCTCCCGGAATATTCGTCGCCGTCATCCCCGGAGCTGCGCTCGCTTTTTCTTTGTCTCTGTTCCTTCTTTCTGCGCTTGCCGCGCAGGATTCCCCTCCAAAAGCGACGCCGTCCGACCAATCCTCGTCTGCCATCTCCACCGAGCCGCCTTCCGTTCCTGTCGACCAGATCGTCCAGCACTTCGCCGAACGCGAGGCTGAATTCAAGCGCGAACGCGACAATTACACCTACACGCAGACCTTCGTCGTACAAACGATCGACTCCGGAGGGCGGCCCGATGGCGAATACCGCATGACCAGCGACATTGTCTTCAGCACCACTGGCAAGCGCTACGACAAGGTTACCTTCGCGCCTCCCTCCACGCTCCAACGCGTCTCATTGTCAGAACAGGACTTCGCTGATCTTCAAAACGTGCAGCCATTCGTTCTCACCACCAATGAATTGCCCAAGTACGACATCACCTACGTGGGTCGCCAGCGGGTGGACGAGCTCACCACTTACGTTTTCGAAGTGAAGCCGAAGAAAATCGAAAAGAATCAGCGCTATTTTCAGGGACGCATCTGGGTGGACGACAAGGATCTGGAAATCGTAAAGACCTACGGCAAAGCCGTTCCCGACATTTTGAAACACAACGAGGAGAATTTCTTTCCGCGCTTCGAAACATATCGCGAAAATATCGAAGGCCACTACTGGTTTCCTACCTACACGCACGCGGACGACGTTTTGCATTTCAGCACGGGCGATATCCGCATTCGCATGACGGTCCGCTACAAGGATTACAAACGCTTCCGTGTCACGAGCCGCATCCTGTTACCGGGCGAAGCGGAAGAAGAAGAAAAACACTAGCGCGGGTCTCTTCCCCAGATTGGAGCGAAGTCTGGCCATCGAATATCCCTGTTTGACTGCTGCTTCGCTTCGGTTATACCCTCGCGCAAGCGAAGTATGTGACCGGCTCGCCTACTCTCTGCAACGAGGAGATTACGGATGGAAAAACACATCATGCGTCTGAGCTACGGATTGTGTTTGCTAAGCGCTGCGCTGGCTCTTATCACGCGCATCCTTTCTGCGTTAAATGTGCCTTCTGTGATCTTCCCCGGCAGCGGCATTAGCGCGGTGAGCTATCATTCATTCATGGACGGAGTGATTCTATTCTTCATGACGAGTGTGACCACGGCCGCCTACGTCTGGGTTAAAAAGCAATTCGAATAGCGGGATCGGAATGGTTCTGGCGTTGCCCTACACCGTGACGACAATCTTGCCGATCTGTTCGTTGGATTCCATGTAGCGATGTGCCTCCACGATCTGCGCAAAGGGAAAGGTGCGATCGATCCTCGGTTTGAAGTCGCCTCTTTCCACGTGATCGAAAACATATTTCTCCGCTTTTGCCTTCAACTTAGGATCGGCAAACACTTCGCGCAAAGTGTACCCGCGAACCGAAAGCCCTTTCGCCAGCGCAGTAAACAACGGGAATGGCGTTGGCTCGGGCGCAAGCGCTCCGTATTCGTAGATTGTTCCTCCAGCCGCCGCGGCATGCGCCAACTGCTCGATCCCCTTGCCACCGATAGGATCGAACGTCACGCGCGCCCCTTTGCCCCCGGTGATCTGGTTTATCCGCGCAACAAAATCTTCCTCTTCAGTCGCGATCACGTGTTTCGCGCCGACCTCGACCAGTGTCTGCTTCTTCTTGGAAGTTCGAGTGGTCGCGATACTCGTCGCACCCTCCACATTCGCTATCTCAATCGCGGCAATTCCCACGCTGCTGCTGGCCGCTGTAACCACGACGAAGTCGCCTTTTGTGATCCGCGCATATTCGATCAGCGCCCCGTAAGCCGTCAGATACTGCATCCAGATTGACGTTCCCTGCTCCGGCGTCAATTTCTCTGGATAAACCGCCAGTGCACTCGCCGGCACAATCGCAACTTCTCCATAGACACCGTAGTGGGTCATCAGGAACGCTGGAACCGTGCTCGCCTTCTTGCCAAGCCAACTCTTGTCCACGTCGGGCCCCACCGCCTCCACCGTACCGGCAGCCTCGTACCCCAGTTTCGATGGCGGCATGGGAGTCTCCAAATATTGTCCTCGTCTAAACATCACCTCGGCGCGGTTCAGCCCGATCGCTTTCACGCGCAGGCGCACCTCGCCCTTTCCCGGCTCGGTAATTGGAAGCTCCTCAATCTTCAACACCTCCGGCCCGCCCACAGAGTGAAAACGAACTATTTTCGCGTTTTGGTTCGCCATCTCGATTTTTCTCCCGGTGGTTTTTGATCGTTCGGATACGATATTGGATTCAATGATTCGTCGGCCCACGCGTTCCGCTCACCAGAATTCGCAGTTTTAATCTACGGTTCCGCGATTAGAAATTTTTGTAAGCTGTTGAAAACAAAGCGTCGCGACTAGACTTAATCTACGGTAAAAGGGCATCCTGGGAATCTGCTAAACTCTCCTTCACTCGATGGCAACGCGCGGAAAACTCATCGTCCTCGAAGGAATTGACGGCTCCGGAAAAAGGACGCAGCTCGACATGCTCGCTCGCTCCCTTTCTGAGCGCGACGTCCCGCTCAGCCAGATCAGCTTCCCGCGCTATGACGGATTTTTCGGCAAGCTCGTTGCCCGCTTCCTGAATGGCGATTTCGGCCCGCTCGACGCAGTGGACGCTCACTTTTCCGCGCTGCTCTACGCCGGCGACCGCTACGAAGCAAAACCCGGGATTGAATCCGAACTCGCTGCCGGGCGCACGGTGCTCGCCGACCGCTACATCGGCTCAAATCTCGCGCACCAGGGCGCTCGCGTTCAACGCGAGGATCGCGGCGACTTCATTCAATGGCTCAAGAAGCTTGAATACGAGATCTACTCAATGCCTACGGAAGATCTTGTGATTTACCTGCGCGTTCCGGTAGCGGAGGGGCATCGCCTGGTAGGCCAGAAAGGCGCGCGCGACTACACGAAGCTCCGGCGCGATATTCTTGAATCGGACATCGCTCATCTCGAGGCCGCGGCGGAAGTTTACGATCAGCTTGCGAAACAGGCCAACTGGGTGAAGATTGAATGCTTCGATGCGAAAGCTGGCGCTCTTCGCTCTCCTGATGCGATCCACGCCGAAATTCTCGGCGCGATCGAAACTCGCTTTCTGAGGCCGCAAGGAGCGACGCGTTGAACGCATCTTACTTGGTGAGATCGTAGATGGGATTTAACAACTTTCTCGGCAACGAACGAATCGTCAGCGCCCTGCGCGGAATGCTGAAGCGCGAACGAGTTCCGAGTGCCCTGCTGTTCACCGGGCGACGAGGAATCGGCAAGTACACGCTCGCTCGAATGTTCGCGCAAGCAGCAAACTGCGAACGTCTGAAGGACGACTTCTGCGGCGAATGCGATTCATGCCGCCGCATGGAAGCTCTCGCTGACCCTGCCCCCCTGATTCAAGCTGGTCTCGCCGAACGCGGAGAAAGTGCCGACGCTGCTGCCGTCGAGCGCATACCGCTGATCATTGAGCCGAATCCGGATGTTTGGCTGATCGTGCCCGACCCGGTTCGCCGGCTTACTCCGGTCGCGCGTCCGATGATCCGCATAGGCCAGTTGCGTGCCGTGCAACGCGCAGCCTACTTCAAGCCCCAGGGACGTCGCCGGGTTTTTATCCTCGATGGCGCGGATACGATGCGGTGGACGGACGCGGATGTATTTCTAAAAATCCTCGAAGAGCCACCCGAAAGCGCCACTTTGATTCTTCTCGCTCCGTCTCCCGATTCCCTTCTCCAGACAATTCGCTCACGCTGCCTGCAATTTCATTTCGCGCCGGTGCCCGCGGAGACAATTCAATCGTTCCTGAAAGCGCGCACCAGCGCCAAGCCACCCGAGCGCAAGCTGGTCGCCCAGCTCTCGGATGGCAGTCCAGGAATCGCCCTGGAACTCGATCTCCAGGAATCAGCGCGCCTTCGCAGAAGCGTGTTGAGCCTGCTTTCCGAAGCAGTGAATGCCGGAAACTACAGCGAAATCTTCACGACTACAGCGCAGCTCGCCAAGCAGGAGAAGGAATCGTTTGAAAATATTCTGGCCCTGTTCTATAGTTTGCTTACCGACCTACTCGAATATTCGCAAGGCCCCGAGAGCAGTCTCCGTAGAAATCCGGATTTGCAACCGGAATTGGAGACCCTAAGTAAAAAGATCAATCTGGACTGGGTCGTGCGGGCTACCGAAGGCCTCGACAGCCTCGAAAGTCGTCTCAAGCGGAACGTCGGCAGGCAGTTAGGTCTCGACGCTTACGTCGCTTCGCTTACCGCACGCTAACATCATTTCCGCCAATTTAAATTTTTAGGGTTTGCCAACTTTATTTGCAACCGATTGAGCGCTCGCATAGTCATAACAGGTAGCACATACCCAGAAGGAGCTTTATGGTGAACCGCAAGCTTTTCCGTCCTACGTTGACAGACGTGAAGGAGCAGCAATTCGCGCCGCGACCGGTTCCGGCCGCGCCCCAACAACCACAACCGCGTAAGAAACCAGCCCCGCCGGAGCAGACGCACGCGGAAAACTTCTATTACGTCAAACAGATGCAGTCTCACTCACCGGTCGCCGTGGTTCTAACCGACGGCGAAGTGCTCCATGGCACCGTCGAATGGTACGACCGGGATTGCATCAAACTTACTCGTAACGGCAGCCCGAACCTTCTCGTCTATAAGCACAGCATCAAGTACTTGTTTAAGGACGGAGAAGAGGCAGCGCACGGCGGATCGAACGGCCAGAACGGGCACGGCGAATAGACGAGCTAATAGACGAACAATGGGATGTCGCAGCTACGAGTTTTCGTCGCACTGCGACAGTGCGCGCGATCAGCGTGTGCGTGCCTTTGCGTGCCTCGGCTTTCGATTGGTTTGAAACGGCCCCACGAAAAATGTCATCAACGCCTTTCCGACCAGGCGGCCATTTTCGTCGCGCACGTCGCAGTCCACTACTGAGATGTGGCGTCCCAGCCGCACAACTTCCGCTTCGGCTATCACGGTTCCGCCTTCGACGGCTTCGAGATAATTGATTTTCATCTCGATCGTCGCAACGCGCGTCCCCCGCGGACATGCCATGTACGTGGCGAGCCCGCCCGCGGTATCCGCCAGCGCAGCAAGAATCCCGCCATGCACCACTCCGTGGACCTGCAGGTGTCGCTCGTCTACCCGCATGCTCATCTTCACGCGACCATGCCCGGCATCCGCGAGCACGAATCCAAACTGAGTCGCAGTATTGGTCTGGCTCAAGCGAGCGCGCATTTCCTTCGTTGCCATTTCAATCGCTTTGGCTGATGGTTTCATATCAGTAGGCCGTCAAACCTCCATCGAGAGGCAACGCCGCGCCCGTGACCCAGGCTGATTCATCCGACGCGAGATACAGCACCATCTGCGCTACATCCTCCGGTAGACCCAGGCGGCCCAGCGGAATTCCCTCGGTGCGCCGCCTTCGCTCCGCCTCCGGATCAGGCGCCTCTCGAATTGACTTAAGCCCTAACTCAGTTTCGACAATCGAAGGACACACGCAATTCACGCGAATCTTTTCATGTGCATGGTCGAGCGCCATCGCTTTCGTGAGCCCCGTGACGCCGGCTTTCGCAGCGCAGTAAGCAGCGCGCTGCGTTCTAGCGACAATGCCGAGAATAGACCCGATATTTACGATCGCGCCGCCACCCGCTGCGCGAAGATGCGGCAAAGCCGCGCGAGAAACCTTAAATGTGCCAGTCAGGTTCGTTGCGACGACGTTGTCCCAATCCTGGTCCGACGTTCCGTCAGCCGCCGCCACGACAACAGCGCCTGCGTTATTGACCACAATGTGCAAGGCGCCAAAATGTTTCACCGTAGACGCCAGCGCAGATTCCACCGATTTGCGATCCACCACATCGCAGGTGAGCGCCACAGCCTTGCCTCCGGCGGATTCAATCTCTCGAACCGCCGCTTCCAGTGGGCCTTTTCTGCGTCCTGCAATCGCGATGACCGCACCCTCCCGGGCGAAAAGGAGGGCGCAGGCGCGGCCGATTCCTGTCCCGCCGCCGGTAATAAAGGCTACCTTGCCCGAAAGTCGCTGCACCGTCAGAACGCCTCGCTCGTCTAATCAGGAGCAGGAAGGCTAGCATTCGGCATCGTGCTGGCGCAAGCAAGCGCACTCAATTCAATTTGATAGCGGGCATCTGGTTAAACAGCCGGTTGCCGGGTTCAAAAACGGCGTCTATCATCGAGGGCCCATGAAAATCGGGATCACATGTTATCCAACGTACGGCGGCTCGGGTGTGGTGGCCACCGAACTCGGAATCGAACTCGCCGCGCGCGGACACGAAATTCACTTCATCAGTTACGCGATGCCAATTCGCTTGAACGCGCCGCATGAGAATATTTATTTTCATGAAGTGGAAGTCACGTCATATCCGCTCTTCGATCACCCGCCATACACCCTTGCGCTTTCCACGAAAATGTACGAAGTCGCTGAATCCGCTTCGCTCGATTTGCTGCACGTTCATTACGCGATTCCGCATTCGGTGAGCGCGCTACTCGCAAGGATGATGGCGGCTCCGCGCAAGCTACCATTCATTACAACCCTGCATGGAACCGATATCACACTCGTCGGGCACGACCGCAGTTATCTGCCGATTACGAAATTTTCGATCGAGCAGAGCGACGGCGTTACCGCGATTTCGAATTACCTGCGCGATCTGACCGTGAAGGATTTCGAGATCAAGCGGCCCATCGAAGTAGTTCCGAACTTCGTGAACTGCGACCTCTACAAGCGCTGTGACGATGCGGCGGCGCGAGCGAAATGGGCGCCCAATGGCGAACCAATCCTGATGCACCTCTCGAACTTCCGTCCCGTGAAACGAGTAACGGACGTGGTGGAAATATTCGCGCTCGTGCGCGAGAAAATCCCGGCAAAGCTCGTGTTGATGGGTGACGGCCCGGATCGCGGCGCGGCAGAATTCATCGTCCGAAAGAAGCGGCTCACGAAGGACGTCTTTTTCCTCGGCAAGCAGGATCTGGTCCAGGAAAAACTTGGAATGGCCGACCTTTTTCTCCTCCCCAGCGATTCGGAATCGTTCGGTCTGGCCGCGCTCGAGGCGATGGCATGCGAAGTTCCCGTAATCGCGTCGGACGTCGGCGGATTGCCCGAAGTCGTGACGAATGGAGTGGATGGCTACCTGATTCCTCCGAGGGACGTGGCAGCCGGAGCAAAATACGCGCTGCAGATTTTGACTATGCCCGATCGCGGACGCGCCATGGGTCAGCAAGCCCGAATCAACGCCCGCCGAAAATACTGCTCGAACGATGTGATTCCGCAATACGAGGCGTATTACCAGAAGGTGCTGAACGCCTCAGGCGCCGCCGCCCGCGCTTAGATTATTCTGCTTTTACAGTCTCTACCGTTCGAGAATTGGAACCGGTTTGAACGAGGCGATGATTCCCGCGATGTCGTTCTGCGTGATCTTACCGCTCGCATTCGGTGACACGACGAAGATGAAGCGGAATTGCTGGTCGCGATCGCTGAAAACGCGCAGAGCGACCGGCCCTTTGGCAGGATCGCCAAACTGGAAGCCTCGATTCGGTCCCCACGTAAACGACGACAGGCCGCCCCGCAGATCGATCCCGAATCCGAGCTTCCAAATGAGGAGCTCGTTCATCCGCAGCGCGTCACGGCTCATCATGATCGGCGACAACTGCGACGGCGCGGCGCCATATACCGCTTCATACAAACCATAGTTCGATTCAATCGGGTGATCGACGAATAAACTCACAAATTTTTGATATTGCAACGGGCTCGCCGATTTCATCTGGCGAAGCGAATCGAGCAGCGTTTCGGGATCGTAGAAGAAAATCGCCTGTCCGGAATCGAAACGAATCACGACGCCCGTCAGCGATGGACTCTGCGTAGTTTTGCCCGTCCACGGTGCGGTGAATTCGTAGTTAAAAGCCTTAACCAGGTTCCCTTTGCCAACAGCAGGCGGCGCGGCTGCTAGCGGCTGCGGGACGTCCGCGAGCCACGGATTTTCTTTCACCCAGTGATGCCCCTCGTACCAGGCCAGCGTCTGCAAGCCATACGCAGCGCAATAAATCGCAACGCCAATCACGATAATGGCGAGCACTATGGCCGAAGACGCACTACTTTTTTCTGTGTCGTCGTTCATTCGATGAATGACCCCGGAATTTTCGCCGACCGGCTGAATGACGGACCCGGCAGATGCAGCGCATTCTACGCTGTTACGATGCCGGCAGGCGAGAAAATCGATGCTCCGCCAATGGCTTTTGGATTCGCGGTGGACGGCGCGCCAGGAAGCTCATACAATACTGGGGGAGTAAATCGAACGCCCGGGTGCCATGCGCCCGGGCGTTTTTTATTTGGGAGGCAAAATGTCTGACGCGCCGCACTATTGCACGGAGCAAGAAATCGAGGATGTGGTTCACCGGTTCGAAAGCTGCTCATATACGCCTCAAGAATTCGTTCACGCCCGGCACCTGACCGTGGCTGCGTGGTGCTTCGCGACAATGGAACACGCCGCAGCGCGGCAAAAGATGCGCGCGGGCCTGCGGCGATTTATCGCGCACCACGGCAAGAACGGCTACCACGTGACGATCACAGAATTCTGGCTCGGGAGAGTCGAGAAACTCGTGGCTGAACTGCGTGAGCGGGAGGAGGATCTGGTACCGCTGGTTAATTCAGTGGTCGAGCGCAACAGCGACAAGAATCTAGTCTACGAATTCTACTCGCGCGAACGAATCGCCTCGCCCGAGGCTAAAGCGAGGTGGATCGAGCCCGACGTCAAATCAATCAATTGGCACCAGGAGGTACCAATCGATTAGCCCAAGACGTGTTCCGTAGTCACCAACTCGGGAATCTCGATGTGAATTTGTGTCCCCTGGCCTTCTTCGCTGCGAATATCCATCTTGAACTGATCGCCATACAACAAACGCATGCGCTCATGCACGTTGCTGATGCCGATGCCACCGCCATACACCTCAGCAAGCCGCTCGGGCGAAATGCCGACGCCGTTGTCCTCGATTTCAATATAGAGCCGGCCGTCATTGCGCCGGGTGCGAATATGGATCTGGCCGCCTTCCAGGCGCGGATCGAGCCCGTGCTTCAGGGAATTTTCGATCATAGGCTGTAGCAGCATGCTGGGAACAAAAGAATCGAGCGCTTCAGGCTCAATCTCCTTGAAGATTTGCAACTTGTCGCGACCGAAGCGGATCACTTCGATGTCGAGATAGTCGTCGATGAACTCGAGCTCCTCGCGCAATGGCACGAACGTTTCGTGCTTGCGCAGCAGGCGCCGCAGAATGTTGGAAAGCTTTAATACCACGCCGCGCGCCATATCCGGGTCAAACCGAATCAGCGACGATACGGTATTCAGCGTGTTGAAAAGGAAGTGCGGATTGATCTGGCTCGAAAGCGCGTCCATGCGCGCCTTCAAAAGCAGCTGCTGGTTCTGCTCGAGATTCATCTCGATGCGCGTGTTGTTCCAGATCTTGATCGCCATCGCGACACTCATCACCGACGACAACACGATGAGCAGCATGTAACCCCAATTGCTCGGGTGAAACGCGAAGAGCCAGTTTTCCGGAACCACCGACGCAAGTTCGACCTGCGCAACTTCGAATCCAGCACATGCAAACAACGGCAGCATCGCCCAATTCCTTTTACCAAATCTCACCAGTTTCCACAGCCATTCCGGAATGCTCAGGAAAAGAAACGGCCCGAAATGCCAGACGTCCTCCTTTTCAGGCATCACTTCGCGAATCATTCCCGCCAGAAGGCCCACGCTCGCCGCCATCGGGCTCGAAAGCCATTCGTGATTGCCAAACGCGGGCAGGCTGATGAGCGAACCGCCGAGGAGCCCGACGATGCGTCCGCCGATCAGGCCCATCAGGAACGAGCCCTCGAGCGTCAGATCGAAGAATCGGTAACCGACGAGACGAAGCAAGACTCCGATGGCAAGCGGAGGCGTCAAAAACAACAGAAGCATTACTTTCTGGTCGGAATCGCGATTTTCAGTAAAGACCAGCCGCCGAAAGGACCGGAATCGCACGAGCAGCGCCGCGAGAGCTGCCGCCCAACACACCTTCAGAATCAGAATAAAGAGAAGGTCTCGGCCGCCACTCAGTGCTTCCATTTCGTTTGTTCGCCGCGAACGGGGTTCTGCGATTACGTTAGCCAAAGCCGGTGGCGAAGTAAAGAGATGCGGGACGAAAGGTTCGGTTCGATTCGATGCGTCCATTCCGGCTCTTTTGCCAAGCCTGCTATAATTGCCGTTTGCGATGAAGCACAAAAAACAATCCGGCAAAGGATCGGGAAAAGCGCGCGTTGTCGCCAAAGCGGATCTGCCGACCGGATTCGGCCGATTTCGAATTTTTGGCATCGAGGGGTCGAAGAAAGGCGAAGAAGCAATCGCGATTCAGCACGGCGCTTTGCAATCTAGTCGATCGCGCAATGGAGAGGCGCCGCTCGTGCGTCTGCATTCGCAGTGCCTCACCGGTGACGTGTTCACGTCCGAGCGCTGCGATTGCCGCGCACAACTCGAGTTTTCGCTCCGAAAAATTGCAGCCGCGCCATCGGGAGTGCTGCTCTACCTTCCGCAGGAAGGGCGCGGAATCGGTTTGATCAATAAGCTCAAGGCCTACGAACTGCAGGATGCCGGGCTCGACACCGTGGAAGCGAATCGCCGCCTCGGATTTGCGGATGACGCGCGCGATTACGCGTTTGCTGCTGAAGCCCTGAAGGCACTCGGCTTGCGCGATGTGCGCTTGCTGTCGAACAATCCCGACAAAGTGACGCAGCTCGAGCGATCGGGCATTCGCATCGTTAAACGGGTTCCCTGCCGCCCGCGGACCAGCAAACATTCCCGCGCCTACCTTCGCACCAAGAAAGACAAACTAGGCCACTTGCTCGCCTCTCTTTAATTCCAGAAATTGAGCTTGACAAGAATGACTGCCGGAGCAATAGTAAACCATATGGTTTACTATCAATCATCCGCCCTGGATAATACTTTCGCCGCGCTTTCCGACTCCACCCGTCGCGGCATCCTCGCTCGCCTCGCTCAAGGCGAAGCGTCCATCAGCGATCTCGCCGCACCGTATGAAATGTCCCTTCCAGCGGTCTCGAAACACCTGCGCGTGCTCGAGCACGCCAGGCTTGTCGAGCGGCGAAAAGATGGCCGCGTCCATCGCTGCCGTCTCGCCGCCGCGCCGATGAAAAGCGCGGCCGAATGGATTGAAAAATACCGGCAATTCTGGGAACGGCAATTCGATTCGTTGGCTCAATATCTCGAAGGCTCACAAAAAGAGGAGAACGCAAAATGGCAACCCCTGGTACCTCGTCGGAAACCCGTCTCGAAATCCGGCGCACGTTCAAGGCGCCGCGTGAAAAAGTCTTCGCGGCGTGGACCAAGCGCGAAGAATTAGAGAAGTGGATGTGCAAGGACGTTCCCGAGCACAATCCGAAATATACGGAACTCGATGTGCGTTCCGGCGGCCGCTATGTAATCGAAATTCCCGTCCCAAAAGAAGGTTTCACCTATCGCGGATACGGAACGTTTCGCGAGGTGAAGCCACCTGAAAAGCTTGTATTTACCTGGGCCTGGGAGCAAATTCCTCCGCCCAAAAAGAAGTCGGAAGACATGGAGGACACCGAATCGCTGGTAACGGTCCAGTTGATCGACCGCGGCAACTCGACGGAAATGATCTTCACGCACGAGAATTTCACCACAGCCAAAGTCCGCGACAGCCACCAGAAGGGCTGGGACGGCTGCTTCGACGCTCTGGAAAAGGCGTTGGCAGCGTAATGGAAAGCAGAGTGTGAAATGTTGCCTTGGAAGCGCGGAAGCGACGCCGCTAACCGCCGCCGACAAGGTGAACGATCTCGAAGTGATCGTCAGGCTGAACCGCGGTCTCCTGCCACTTCGCGCGCGGCAGAATATCGAGATTACGCTCGATAGCCACCCGCTCGGCAGTCATTTCCAAATGCTGCAGCAGCGCCTCAACACTGAGACCGTCAGGAATTTCACGAAGCTCGCCGTTGATCGTAATTTTCATTGCAGCAGAATCCGAAGCCTAATTCGCGGGTTTCTCATTCGCTGGCTGGCCTGTAGAGTTCTTCGTCCGCGAGCGCATCGCAAACCGCAGCTCGTCATTCCCGCCGGGCGTGGCAGCGCGAATCACTAGCGTCAGGTCGCCCTTCCCCAGCGGCGGCAGCGAAAACCGCAACCGAGCACGTCCGAGGCTGTCCGTCACTTCTGAGTACCGACGCTCCTCGATCGCGCCGTCAATGAACGCCTCTACCTCAACTCCAGCCTGCGGCCCACGATCCGCCCGTCGCACAAGCTCAACGTCCAGAAATATGTGTCCACCTGTAAGCCACGACCCCGGGTTCATCAGCTGCATCTGAATCCCGCTAGGCCGCCCATCCTGAGTTGCAGCTGCGGCAACCTGCGGCTCGAGCACTCCTGAGCGCAGGTCCTCAATCACAGAACGGTGTTGCTCCTCCACCCGATCCCGCAACCCCTCGTGATTGAATTCGTCAGATTCAACAAAATGCCGATAATTCGAAGAGCGCCGATGTAGCACACGCCCATTTTGGTACACCACAGTATCAATCACCGGGTGCGCTGGGCCGCGATCCTCCGTTTGAACGTGAAACACCTGTCCGCCGATTTGTACGTCGGTGTTGAATCCAGAGCTCATGCGAAAGCCGGCCCCGGACACACAGCGCGCGCTTGAAAACGCGGTGAATTGAAGGACTGGGAGTTCATTTGACCGTGCGCTCTCGGGTCGTTATTATACCAGTGCAAACAACATGAACAGCAATTACCTCGACGACTATGGTTCGTTGTTGCTGATGTTTATACTCGCCGCCGGATTGTCCGGCGCGTTGATTGTGGTGTCGGCCATCGTCGGAAAACACAAGCGTACGCGGGAAAAAGACCAGCCATATGAGTGCGGGATTCGCCCAACGGGCGACGCTCGCGAACCCATCTCCGTGCAGTTCTATATGGTTGCGCTGCTTTTTATCCTCTTCGACATCGAGGCTATCTTTTTGTATCCGTGGGCTTTGGTGTACCACGATCTGAAGCTCTTCGGCTTTGTCGAGATGCTTGTCTACATTATAATCCTGCTCGCAGGATACATCTTCCTCTGGAAGA
>Ga0210396_10002744_pt1 | contig 17793 bp, 11 predicted proteins | sample IncBWH17OmetaG_FD_155466 | JGI IMG/M metagenome (GOLD analysis project Ga0210396, IMG submission 155466) | Forest soil microbial communities from Barre Woods Harvard Forest LTER site, Petersham, Massachusetts, United States - Inc-BW-H-17-O ... | reverse complement strand
GTCGCGAAATGTTGTTTGCGCTTCGCCGATGGTTACCGCAACCGAGACTGCTAGACAACGCTGGCCGGCGCAGCCGAAAGCGCTGTCGCTGATGATCTGCGTGGCCATTTTCATGTCGGCGTCGGGGAGCACGATTACGTGATTCTTCGCGCCGCCTTGGCATTGTGCGCGCTTGCCGTTGGTTCCGGCTCGTTCGTAAACGTACTTCGCCACCGGAGTCGAGCCGACGAAGCTGATGGCGCGCACTTTGGGATGATCGAGCAGCGCATTGACGACGGCTTTTCCGCCGTTCACCAAGTTGACTACACCCTTGGGTAGCCCGGTTTGCGCGAGCAATTCATAGGTTCGCTGAATGGTTAGTGGCACGCGCTCCGACGGTTTCAAGATAAAGGTATTGCCGCAAGCGATGGCGTAGGGCAAAAACCAGAACGGCACCATCCCGGGAAAATTGAAAGGCGTGATCGCGGCGACCACGCCGAGCGGTTGGCGGATCATCATTTCGTCGATGCCGCGGGCGACGTCTTCGAGGTTGTAACCTTGCATCATCATGGGAATGCCGCAGGCGACTTCGACGTTCTCGATGGCGCGGCGCCACTCGGCCTTGGCCTCGGTGAAGGTCTTGCCATTTTCCTGAGTGATGATGCGGCTGAGCTCGTCAATGTGATCTTCGAGAAGCTGCTTCAGTTTGAAAAGCGGCTGGATGCGGTCTTCAGGCGGTGTGCGGCGCCACTCGGGATAGGCTGCGGCAGCGGCTTCAACGGCACTGGCTACTTCAGTTGCATCTGAAAGCGGAGCTTTGGCGATGGTTTCTCCGGTGGCGGGATTAGTTACATCGAACCATTCCGTGGCGGTGGATTCGACCCATTCGCCGTCGATGTAGTTGGGAACTCTGATGAGAGTCAGTGCTGCTGTTGGCATTTAGGACCTCGCTAAACTAATTTCGCCGGGGTGTATCGAGCTGCGCTCGACAGGCCAGCGAGACGCCCGTGCTCCACGCGCTAGGCTGGTTGTTCCACCAAACCTTTTTTCTGACTCACGGCCTGCAGGGACGACTCCAGTACATCCAGGCCTTCATCCATCTGCTCGTCGGTCACGACCAGGGGAACCAGAAGGCGGATCACGTTGGAATATGAGCCTGCTGTAATTGTAATCAAGCCGTGCTCGTAGCAGTATTGCGTGAGTTCTCTGGTCTCGTCGGCGGCTGGTTCACGTTTGTCTTGCGATTTCACCAGTTCGATTGCCTGCATTCCACCCAGGCCGCGAATGTCGCCGATGATCGGCCAGCGTTTTTGCCATTCTTTGGCGCGCTTCTGGAAGCGGTTTCCAATTTCATTAGCACGAGTCAAGAGGTTTTCGCGGTCGAAGATGTCCAACACCGCCAGTGCGGCTGCGCAGGAGACGGGATTACCGGCAAAGGTGCCACCAAGGCCGCCGGGGCCAGGCGCGTCCATGATTTCGGCGCGGCCCGTGATTGCGGCTAGCGGCAATCCTCCGCCGAGCGATTTGGCGGTGACTACGATATCGGGTTCGAGGCCGTAGTGTTCGCTGGCGAACAGCTTGCCGGTTCGGCCGAAGCCGCTTTGCACTTCGTCGGCGATGAAGAGAACGCCCTGCTTATGGCAAATGTCGATGAGTACGCGGAAGTAGTCTGGCGGCGGAACGACGAATCCGCCTTCGCCCAAGACCGGTTCGGCGATCACAGCAGCGACATCTTCGGATGCGACTACGCGTTTGAATGTGTCTTCGAGATGACGGGCGCAGTAAAGATCGCACGATGGATATTTCAGCGAATACGAACAGCGATAGCAATACGCGTACGGAATGCGGTAGACGTCGCTGGGAAAGGGCGCGAATCCAGCTTTGTAAGGATGCGTTTTACTGGTCAGTGCCAGGGTCATCATGGTGCGTCCGTGGAACGCGTCTTCGAAGGCGATGATGCCGGGGCGTCCAGTGTGGGCGCGGGCGATCTTTATTGCGTTCTCGACTGCTTCGGCTCCGCTGTTTACGAATAAAGTTTTCTTCGGAAACTTGCCGGGGGTGATTTCGTTCATTCGCTCGGCCAGGCGAATATAGTTTTCGTAGGGTGTAACTTGGACGCACGTGTGCAGAAAGTTTTCTAACTGGGCGCGGATGGCAGTGATTACGGGCTCACGACGATGTCCAATGTTGAGGCAGCCGATGCCGCCTGCAAAATCAATGTAGCGATTGCCGTCTACGTCTTCGAGCCAGGCGTCTTCGGCTCTTGCTACGTAGATCGGGGTTCCATGCGAGAGGCCGCGAGGAACGGCGGTGTTGCGGCGCTCTGAGAGCGCTGTGGATTTGGGTCCCGGGATCGGGGTTTTAAGTTGAATCGTGTTCATGATGCTTCCTACGTTGCGGTGCAAATTCCTGGAGGCTTTGATCGCCGTACGATCGACAGCAGGTCCTTTCGACTCCGTAGCTGATTCGCTTCGCGCATCAGCTACTGCGCTCAGGATGACAGTATTAGAGGCATTGCAAAATTTATCTTTACTCGAGGCCATCGTGCGGGGCGCCGCTTCAGTGTGCCAGCTTTATCTGGCGAACAATGCAATGGCATATTTAGTACCAGCCGATCGGGGTTTCGCTTAGGTTTATGTGCACCTGCTTGGTTTCCAGATATTCTTCGATCCCCCAGGGACCTAACTCGCGACCGAAGCCGGATTGTTTGTACCCTCCCCACGGGGCTTCGACGTAAGTTGGCTGCATGTGGTTGACCCAGACGACGCCTGAGCGCAACGCTTTCACGGTGCGAAATGCTTTGAAAATGTCACGCGTCCAAACCGCGGCGGCGAGGCCGTAAGGTGAATCGTTTGCGATTTTGATTGCGTCTTTTTCGTCTTCGAAGGGGATGACGGCCGCCACTGGACCAAAAATTTCCTCGCGCGCAATGCGAGCGTTGTTGCTTACGTCGTAGAAGATGGTCGGTTCGACGTAGTAGCCCTTGGAGAACTTTTCGGCGCGTCCGCCGCCGATGGCGAGCTTGGCTTCTTTTTTTCCAAGCTCCTGATACGAGCGAACTCGCGCGTATTGGTCTTTGCTCACCAGCGGGCCCATCTTTGTGTCGCGATCAGTGGGTGAACCCAACTTGATTTTCTTGGCTTTTTCTGTCATCGCATCTACAAATTTTTTGTAGATCGGTTTGTGCACCAAGATGCGGCTTCCGGCGGAGCACACTTCGCCTTGATTGATGAATACTCCGAAGAGTGCGCCGTCGATGGCGGCTTCGAAGTCGGCGTCGGCAAAAAAAATGTTGGGAGACTTGCCTCCCAGTTCGAGCGTGACCCGCTTCACCGTTTCGGCGGCTTGTTTGACAATGATTTTACCGACGGCTGCACTTCCGGTGAAGGCGATCTTGTTTACGTCGGGATGTTGGACTAAGGGCGCGCCACAGCTTTCGCCGAATCCGGTGATGATGTTGACTACCCCTGGCGGCAAGCCGACGTCGGTCAACCAATTTGCCATTTCTAGCGCAGTGATGGGGGTTTGCTCGGCCGGTTTCAGTATGCAGGTGCAGCCCGCGGCCAATGCCGGTGCGAGTTTCCAAGCTGCCATTAGGAGCGGATAATTCCAGGGAATAATTTGTCCGGCAACGCCGATGGGCTCTTTTAGTGTGAGGCTCATGGCATTGTCGGGGACTGGGTTTACGTATCCCAGAATCTTTGTGGCGAGGCCGCCGTAATACTCGAAGCAGGTGGCTACGTCGGCTATGTCGAATTCGGCTTCGACAATGGGCTTGCCGGTGTTGCGGGATTCCAGTTCGGCGAGCATGGATGCGTTCTGGCGGATCTTGTCGGCGAGACGAAATAGGACGCGTCCGCGTTCTTGCGCCGTGGTCGATGCCCAAGGTCCATTTTCGAATGCCGCCTTCGCCGCCATGGCCGCGCGATTGACGTCGTCGGCGTTCGCTTCGGGAACCTGCGCGATCACTTCCTCCGTCGACGGATCGTAGACTGGGAACGTCTTGTTGGACTTGCTGTCTATCCATTCACCGTTGACATACATCTGATAAGTGCGGACGTCGGTCTTCACTCCACCTGGCATATATCTTTAACCTCCTGATCGTTCCCTAAGGCGTGAAGGCCCAATATTTCTTGGGACTTCAGCGGCACGACTGAAGTCGTGCCCTTCCCGTTCGATTCAATGGCACTAAAGTCGTGCCCTTCCATTTGCGGGCACGGGCGAGTCCGCCGTGTCCACATGAACTGCTGCTAACGGTTTCAGACGGCTGTACCCGTAAAAGAAAAAAACTGCTAATGCGATAAAACCCAGGGTGATGCCGAACATGCTGACTTCGTACGTCCATAGTGACGTGATTTGTTTGGCGGGAAAATAGGCCACGACGATCGCTAGCGTCGTGGTGATGAATCCGGCGGTGCCGGCAAACATTAGCGTGCCTCTGCCATAACATCCTTCCAGAGAACCGCGCACGGCAAACTTTATCAAAGCGGCGAAGACATATAGAAATGGAACCAACTGCAGCACGACGGCAGCTGAGAGCATTTTCTGAAACGCTTCCTGCACACCCCCGGAAAGCGTGAAGTTGAGAGCGATCAGAACCAGCGACACCAGGCCTTGCACGATCAGCGCTACATGCGGAGTTGCGTATTTCGGATGAATCTTTCCCATGGCCGCTGGCATGTAGGAATCTAGACCGGCGACGAAGGGGATGCGGGCTGAGCCGCCCATCCAAGCGGAGCCGATTCCGACAATCGACAAACTCAGCATGACTGCGAAGGGCGCGATGATCCAGGCGACCCCGACCTTGCCGGCCATGTGGCTGACTGCCTGCACGATTCCCTGGAGCACGTTGATGTCGTTCTTCCCGATGGCGACTAGCAGCGTGAGAGTCGCGCCTACATAGAGAGCGCCGGAGATCACGCCTCCCCAAGCAACAGCTCCGGGGAGAGTTTTCTGCGGGTCGCGGATTTCGTCGCCCATCACCGAGGCGAGTTCGAGTCCGACCAAGCCAAAGCAAATCACGCCAAATGAATTCAAAACGAACTTGGGGTCGGCGGGAATTTTGAAATCGGCCGCGCTGACTGGGGTTCCGAAGCGCGACCAGACAGTGATACCCAGTCCAATGAGAACGGCGGCTGCGACAAAGGTACCGATTCCCCCTAGATTATTCAGCCACTTGCCGACGCTTAGTCCGATGATGTTGAGCACAGTGAGAAAGGCCAGCAGAGCTATCGACGCCACCATGGCGAAAGTTTTGTTGTCAGCGAGAGCGGCGTGGGCAGGGCCCAGGGCGAAGACGGAGACTCCGACGAAGTAAAGCATTACCGTCGGCACGTAGAGCATGTTGTTGGTCCAATAGCACCAGCCGGAGAGGAATCCGTGGAAATCGCCGAAGACTTCTTTGGCCCAGAGGTAGACGCCGCCTTCTCCGGGATAGCGATGGGCGAGTTCGATTACAGCGATGCCTTGCGGCCAGAAAAATAAAAGCAAAGCGATAATCCAGAGCCAGACGGTGACGCCGCCATTGGCGGCGATGCTGGGGACGACGTTGAGATTGAAGACCGCGACTACGAAGAGCAATACCAGATCGAAGCGGCCGAGAACCCGCTTCAGGTGAGGCTGGTTTGCGTCTTGGCCGCTGTCTGACAAAACTTTCCCTCATTGCAGCGCTGAAGCGCTGCTCCACCCACAACCGATTTCTGGCTTACCTTCAGAGACGTAGCTAGCTACGTCTGTACGGCTACTTCTGCTGTGCGTTCTTGCTGGGCCTTGGCCAGTGCGGGCGCAACATCTTCAAAGGCTGCGAGGTGCTTTTCGATGTCGGCCTCAGTGTGCTGCACAGAAATGGTCCACTGCTCATCCCACCAGTACGGTTGCGGCATCACGCCACGATTTACCATGCCGAACCAGTACTGGCGCCACAGATCGATATCAATGGCGGTCCAATCGCGGTAGTTGCGGATCTCTTTCGGATAAAGCATGAGGGCTCCGTTGGCGCCCGCGCTGGCGATGTAAGCCTGCAATCCCACCTTCGCGATGGTTTTGCGGTATCCCGCGTTTAGTTTCTGGCTTAGCTTGTTTACGTGAGCATAATTGGCGCGCGTTAGCACTTCGCGGAAAGTGGCGAGACCAGCCGCCATCGAGACTGGATTTGTGTTGTAGGTACCGCCGTGAAAAACCTTGTGTTGCGAGATAAGGTCCATCACTAATTTATGCGTGCCGAATGCGGCAAGCGGCAAGCCACCGCCGATTGATTTGGCGAGGCAGATCATGTCGGGCTTGACACCGAAGTATTCCGAGGCTCCGCCCCATCCTAACTTTGCGCCTGTTTTTACTTCGTCGAAGATCAGTAATGCGCCGTTTCTGGTGGCGATTTCGCGCAGGCCTTCCAGGAATCCGGACTGTGGCATGCAGAGGCCGACGTTCATCATGATGGGTTCAAGAATGATGGCGGCGATTTCACCAGGGTTCTGTTTGAAGCGAAGCTCGACGCTGGCGAGATCGTTAAATGCCGCGACCGGTACGTTGTCAATGCTTGCCTTCGGCACACCCAAGCCGCCCGGAACTGAAGTGGGAGCATTGGGGTCGCCAAATTCTGGCGCGTGAGGTTTTACGCTAACGAGTGCGGCGTCGTGCAGGCCGTGGTAGCCGCCTTCGAATTTTAGAATCTTGTCGCGGCCTGTCGCGGCACGCGCGAGCCGGACGGCGTGCACCGTAGCTTCTGTTCCGCTGCTGCCGAAGCGAACCATCTCGACGGGAAAGCGATTACAAATCTCTTCGGCCAGTTCCCATTCCATGTCGTGTGGCATGCCGAACATGGTTCCCGTGCTTAGACGCAGCTCGACGGCCTTCATCACCGCAGGATGACAGTGTCCCGCCATGAGCGCGCCGAAGCAGAGGTTGTGATCGATGTAGTCGTTGCCATCGAGATCGCGGAAATGAGAGCCGCTGCCTTCTTTCACGAAAATAGGGTAAGGATCGTAAGCGCGATAGTTGCTGGCTACACCGAGCGGGATGCGCTTCAGGTTTTTCTTGTGCGATGCGGCGGACTTGGGCGTGCGACGCTCGAAGGTTTCGAGCTCCTTTTGCAATTCGGGGTACATCCGTGTCTCCAGGGATCTCAAGCCGCCTGTGCGGCCATTAGAATGTCCGGGCCCTGTGGGCCGCCCGGATTTCAGGCTAGAAAAACAATTTTAGCGCAAACTGCACCAGTCGCGGGTCGCGAGCCGAAGTGATTTTGCCGAACAGGGGGCCGTCGCCTAAATTGCCATCTGGATTCGTAAATTGTGTGTGATTGGCAATGTTGAAGATTTCCGCACGGAATTGCATATATTTGGTTTCTGTCAGGGTGATCAATTTATGCACCGAGAAATCGGTATTGTTCAGCCCGGGGCCGCAGCAGATGGTGCGCTGTGTGCCGGTGTTGAACTGACCCAGTGGCGGACTGGCGAAATCGGAAGGGTTGAACCAGTAGCCACCGTTGTTTTTTGGATTCAGAGTGGTGAAGGGCGCGACGCGCTGCGGTGCCTCAGTGCCTACAAAGAAGAAGCTGTTGATTAACTCTGTGTCGCTGGAAGCGTTGATCGAATCGTTCGACAGACGGATGGGAAATCCGCTCTGAAATTCCGTAATGCCGGAGATTGCCCAATCGTCGGCAACTTTTCCTACCCAACCTGAGTGTTTGGGGATCGGCAAATCCCAGAAGTAGCTAATCACGAAGCGCTGGGCTGAGTTGAACAGCGAGAGCGCGCGGCTGGCATCGAAGGCATAGGGGTTCAGCGTTTCCTCGAAGCTCGATGCCTCGTCGATCGACTTGCTGAATGTGTACGCGGCCTGGAGCTGCAAGCCCTTGGAAAAGCGCTTTTCGAGCATGGCCTCGAATGCGTTGTAGTTAGAGTTGGCGACCGTATCCTCGGCAAAGATGTCGGTGAAGACTGGAATGCCGTCCGCCGGGCAGTTGGCGCCACTGAAGGGATTGCAGGTGGGTGAAGAGTACGGACGCAAGCCGACGAGGTTCAGTCCAGTGGTATTTCCTGGCGCCAGAACGGAGGCAATTGGTGCACCTGCGGGGATCACGGTCGGACCGTTCGGTCCGTAGGGGACATGGAATCCTCCGGGCGGTGCGATAGCACTTGGCGAGATGATGAATTGCGTATCTTCCAGGGTCGGACCGCAAGTCGCGGGAGCGCCAAACGAGCTCACGTTCGCCTGATTAGCATTTGCCAGACTTATGATGTCCAGGCAGGTTTGCGGATTGGATGGGTTGATGTCGTGCGAGGCCAGCAGCCGATGCCCTTGAGTGCCGACGTATCCGACCTGCAACATCAAGTCCTTGGCGAGTTCTCGCTGAATGTTGAGATTGTATTGAGCGGTATACTGCGTCCGCATGTGGGGCTGGAATTCACCGAAAAGTTCGATGGGCCGGAACCTCTGCCAATCCTGCGGCTGACCCGGGGTAGGATTGAGAATTCCATTGTAAGGATTGGGATTGATGGTGCCGTTCTGACTAACGAAAGGCGTATTGAAAAAGGTACCCGACAAGAAGGTACTTCCGCCGAACGGGGGCTCCGCTCCGAACTGCTCCATCACCAACTGCTCCATTGGATTATAGAAAAGCCCCCAGCCTGCACGAATGCTGGTCTTTCCGCCGCTTCCAAAGAGCTTGCCGAGGAAACCGCTCGTAGCCTCGGGACTGTAAGCTAATCCGATGCGCGGCGCGAATGCATTGTAATAAGTTTGGGTTAAACCGGCGGGAACTCCTTTGTCGCCAGGGAAGACAAGCCCGGTCGGAAGCACACCTGCGGCGAGACAGTTAGACTGGCCGAAGCTTGCCTGTTCTGCCGGAGTCAGCGTACATGGATACACGGTCGAGTTCTGCCCCGGCCTGAAGGTTTGCACGTGATGGCTGATGTCCGTGAGCGGCGTGTCGAGCTCCCAGCGAAGACCGTAATTCAGAGTAATGTTGGGTCTGATCTTCCAGCTGTCCTCGGCAAACGGGTACACCGAGGTGCTGCGGATAGCTTCGCTTTGTGCAGCGCCCTGCGTATACGAATCAGCCAGGCCTAAAAGGTATCCGGCATAGTTGTCGCCGTCGAAGGTAATCACGGCGTTCGCGCTCGAACTGCTGAAAACGGGCGCGCCGTTAACGTTGAAATACAGAGTCTGGTCGAAACGCGCACGGCGCACATCGGCTCCGAACTTCAAAGTATGGCTGCCCTTGACCCAAGTAAGGCTGTCTGCCCACTGAAAACTGTTGCCTATCTGAGGCAATTGGCCTTCAAAGTTGTTTCCGATTACAGCGCCGCCGGAAATGGTGGTGAATGGAACACCCTCATGCGTTGGCCCTAACCCAGGAGTGATGCCGAATGCCGGATTGCCGCTCGCACTGCCGGCCAGGGCATTGATAGCCGAAGAATCCGAAAGACCAGTAAAGCAGAACTGTGCTACAGAAGATGAACACGACGCTGTGACCGCATTGTTGGTTTGCGGCTGTTGAAAACCAAGCTGTCCTTCGCGCATGTAGGTGAACCGCCCTTCGTTCACCAAGGCGTTACCGATGGTCCAAGTGTGGCTGAGGTTTACCTGCTGGTAACGCGAGTCATTGTTACTTCCGAAACCTGGGATATTGGCACCAGCTGCTTGAAAGAACGAGAACGGCTGAAAATTGGCGTCGTCCGTATAGTAGTAATAAGCGGTGAAGTTTTGGTGATCGGTAATTTTGTGATCGAAGCGGATTGTGAATTGATCCTGAAAATCGGTTCCCGAGGGTACAGCTTGAAAGATATTGGAGCCGACATTTGCGGTCGGAACGTATTTCTGAAGCAAATTGGCAGCGACAGGATCCTGACACGCGGTGGGGATAACTCCATTCGGAAAAATAGAACCCCAGGACTGGCCAGCCGCGGGTGCTACGGCCCCGGGCACGGCTAGGATCGCAGTAGTACAACCTTGCCGACCATTTAGAACACTCGCCACGAACGGATCACTGATCGCGCCACCGAACTGTTGCCCGGGAGAAGCGATGGCCGAAAAATCTCCGGTTCTTTCCGCGCCAGTGGGGACTATAACCTGCGAACCCGATTGTCCCTGCACGATGCGGCGTCCTTCATACGATACAAAGAAGAACGTCCGGTCCCTTCTGATGGGCCCACCAAACGTCCCCCCAAATTGGTTCTGATTGAATTGCGGTTTGACGGTGTTGAAATAACCTTGCGCATTCAGAACCTTATTGCGGAAATATTCATAGAGATTGCCATGGAAATTGTTAGTCCCAGATTTCGTGATTACGTTGACGACAGCTCCGGAGTTGCGGCCATACTCGGCATCGAATGTATTGGTGATGACGCGAAATTCTGCAATGCTGTCCGGGGTGGGTTGGATCGTAGGCAGGTTGACGAACTGGTCGTTAGCGTCTCCGCCGTTCACGCTAAAGTTATTCGAGCGCCCGCGCCCGCCATTCACGGAAACCGAACCCGCCGAATCTGAACCATAGAAAAGGCTGCCACTACTGCCCAACTGCGATTGCACGCCGGGTTGAAGCTGAAGGAACTGATAAGTATCGCGGGTGTTCAACGGCAATTCGTTCACCGAACGATCGTTGATCACGGCGCCGAGCTGTGTGCTGGTCGTATCCACCTGTGGCGCTTCCGAAGTCACCTCCACGGTTTCCTGAGTGGCGCCGATTGCCAATGTCTGATTGAGCGTGACCACCTGATTGACATCGACGGTGACATCTTTCTGCAAGCTCTTCTTAAATCCTGACAGCTCATATTCGATTCGATAGGTGCCAGGTACAACTTCCACAAAAGTGTAATCGCCGTTGGCATTCGTCTGGGTGTCACGAGTTGCGCCCGTAGCCTCGTTCACCAGAACGATCTTTACGCTGGCCAGCACCGCGCCAGTAGGATCTGCGACTCGGCCGAGTATCCGGCCACCAGTGCTCTGTGAGAACGCGGGCACCGAAAGAATGGTAAGCAAGCCCAGCACCGCCAGCCATGAGGCGGACGCGCGATACGCGACAGATGGATGCATTTCATCGCCTCCCGATTCCGCTGCGATTAACAATGTTGCGTGAAAATAAAACCTTGCTATAATCGCGCAAGGTTAGAGAACCCACCGCCTGCTGTCAAGTAAAAAAATAGGCTTGGAACGATCCTTCGAAGAGAGATGGGAGCGTAGTTTGAATTGAAAAACGCGAGCCCAAAACCTTACTTGAAAATCGGCGATGTCGCACGCCTTGTCGGCGTCTCTTCCTCGCTGATTCGTTCGTGGGAAAATCTGGGGCTCATGCGTCCTCACCGCACTAGCAGCAAATATCGTCTTTATACAACTGAAGACGTGAAACTTCTCAAGCGCGCCCAATTTCTGCGCAAAGTGCGCGGGTTGAACGCACCCGCGATAGCACAGTTACTGAAGCGCGAAGGGTTGATACGGCCGAACGGCGCCAGCAGCGCTATCGGCGTGCACCTGCGTCAAATGCGGCTGGCGCGCGCGCTGTCTTTAGCTGACGTTGCCAGACACGTTGGCATCTCCGTGGGATTCTTGAGCGCGCTGGAACGTTCTCACATGAGCGCATCAGTCAGCACTCTGCGCAAGCTGGCACGGTTCTACAAGACCAACATTCTTGATTTTTTCGATGCAGCAGAATCGAATAGCCGATTGGTGCCGTCGGAGAAACGCAAAGTTCTAGAGGCGGGACCAGGCGTCCGCATGGAGTTGCTGGCGTGGGGAAACACGGTGATGGAGCCGCACCTGTTTCGTATTTCTCCTCGTGCTGGCAGCGGCGAATCTTACACCCACGAAGGCGAGGAGTTTTTGCACGTGCTGCAGGGGCAGTTGCATATTTCAGTGGCGAAAGTGGAATACCGGCTGAAACCTGGCGACAGTTTTTATTTTGAGAGTGCGACACCGCATAGCTGGTTCAATCCCGGCCGTACCGAGACGCGAGTGTTGTGGGTTAATACGCCGCCCACTTTTTAGCGCGGCGTGAGGCGCGAACGACATATGGAGGCACGTTGACGAGTCGACGCTTTGCACTTGCGCTTTTAACAATTTCTTCTGTTCTACTTGGTTCTTGCGTCAAGAAGACTCCAACTCTGAATCTCTTGGTGTGGGAAGGTTATGCCGACCCATCGTTCGTACATGGCTTCGAGGAACAATACCACTGCAAAATTACTGCGTCGTACATGGGATCAAGCGACGAACTTGTTGCCAAGTTGCGCGGCGGCAGCGCTGGAAACTACGACGTGATCTCGCCCTCAAGCGATGTTGCTACCTCGATCGCGAAAGCGGGATTGGCTGCCCCGCTTGACCTTGCGAAGTTTCCCAGTTATTCGCAACTTTCGCCGCAACTCACTTCCCTGCCCCTGGTCCGTGTCAAAGAGCAGGTCTTCGGCGTCCCGTTCGTGTGGGGACCAAATCCCTTGCTCTATGACACGACCGCATTCTCGCAAGCGCCGGATAGTTGGAAGGTTTTGTGGGATCCGAAATATCGCGGCAAGGTTTCCGTTTGGGACGAACTTTCGACCGTGTATATGACGGCACAGGTTCTCGGTTTCGATAAACCAGATCCTACTCACCTCTACAACCTAAGCGATACGGAGTTGGACGCTGCCAAGAACAAGTTGCTGGCGTTGAAGCCGAACATCCGAAAAATGTGGTCGACGGGCGGCGAGCTGACCAATCTTTTTCAAAACCACGAAGTGATCTTGGCCATGGGATGGCCGCTGATGACGAATCAACTTCGCAAACTCAACTTTCCCATTGGCGAAACTATTCCCAAGGAAAATACCACGGGCTGGATCGATCATTTAATGGTTACCGCAGGGAGTGAGAATAAAGACCTGGCGTATAAGTTTCTTGAATTCATGATTGAAGCGCAAACCCAGAAAAAAGTCGCGGATGTTACCGGCTACACGCCGGCGAATCCGCAGGCAGCGCAGTATATGACGCCAGAGCAGGTCAAGAGCCTGCACCTGGATGATGTCGACAATTATCAAAAGCGCATTTATTTCTGGCAAGACGTACCGCGGCGCGCGAAGTATGTCGAGATCTGGAACGAAGTAAAGGCAGCGCAATAAATTTGTAGCGCCGGCATCTTGCCGGGCTGTCCCCGAGGGCATCTTGCCCTCGGAGGTGGGGACGAGAAGTCCCCTCGACAGCCGCCGAGACGGCGGCGCTACCAAAACATAATGACAACCGTTACCGAACCAGTGATCGCTCGGTCCGAACAATCGGGCGTGGGTCCGTTGCTTGCCATCCGCAATGTTGCGAAGTCGTTCGCGAAGACTGCCGTACTTCGTGACATTTCTTTGCAAATCGCGGAGGGTGAATTTCTTACCATTCTCGGAGAAAGCGGCTCAGGAAAGACGACGCTCCTACGTATCATTGCTGGTTTCGAGAGCGCCGATTCTGGCGAGATCCTGATGGAGGGCGAACGATTGGATCTGTTGCCGGCATACCGGCGGCGCGTCAATACGGTTTTTCAGCAGTACGCGCTGTTCCCGCATTTGAGTGTGCAAGATAACGTGGCTTACGGGCTGCGGGTAGCGAAGTTGCCGAAAAGCGAGGTTGCAGCGCGGGTTTCAGAGTCGCTGGCGATGGTCAAGATGAGTACGTTCGCTGCTGCCAAGCCCGCCAACATCAGCGGCGGGCAGCAACAGCGGGTTGCGTTGGCGCGCGCTTTGGTGAACCGGCCACGACTGCTGCTGCTGGATGAGCCGCTTTCCGCGCTGGACGCCAATCTTCGCCGGCAAGTGCAAGTTGAGTTGAAATCGCTGCAGCGCGAAGTTGGCATCTCTTTTGTATTCGTTACTCATGATCAGGAAGAGGCGATGGTGATGTCGGATCGCATTGCGCTGTTGCGCAAGGGTGAGTTGGAGCAGGTAGCTTCGCCGCGCGAAATCTATAGTCGACCCGCTACGGCTTATACTGCGCAATTCATTGGACATACCAATCTGCTTCGCGGGGAGGTCAGAGCCGGAAGTGCGCATTGTCACTCGCTTTCGTGGAGAATCGCGTTGCCGGATGGGCCGGCTTTGTTTTCTTTGCGCCCGGAAAATATTCGGCTGTCAGGTTCAGCAACTGAGACGAGCATTGTCCGGGTTCGGGGCACCATCGAACGGCAGGTGTTTCAGGGCGCAACCGATTTATTGCAAGTCGCCTGCGACGATGGGCTCACGCTGTCGGTGAGGACCGCAACTCGCGAAAACCGGCAAGGGGAAGTGCTTTTGGAGTTCAATCCGGCTGATGCAGTGCCGGTTCGCGAGTCGCCGGATAGAGGTTAAATGTTTTCACGCGCATACAAAGCCGCCGTCACCCTCCCACCACTGCTGTGGGTGGTTGCATTTCTGCTTCTGCCGTATGCGCTGCTTTTTTGCTACAGCTTCTGGTCGGTCTCGTCTTCGCAAACCATTGTTCACAGCTGGACGCTCGACAATTATCGTGAGCTCTTGCGTGTGAATGTTTACTTGCAAACTCTCTTTCGATCGATGTGGATTGCTGCGCGAGTGATGATCTTTTCGCTGTTGCTGGGATATCCCCTCGCGTACTACCTCTCGTTTCATGCGGGCGCGAGAAAAGATCTTCTCTACCAGTTGGTGATTATTCCACTGTGGGTCAGCTATCTGGTTCGCGCCTACGCCTGGAAGACAATCCTCGGCAGCGATGGCGTGCTCAATACTTTGCTGCAATATCTGCACCTAACAAAACATCCGGTCGAGTTTTTGCTTTACAGCCCATTTGCCGTGGTGCTCACGCTGACGCACATTTATACGCCGTTTGCTTTTTTGCCGATCTACGCGGCACTTGAACACATTCCCCGCAATCTTGTCGAAGCTTCGCATGATTTGGGTGCTTCTCCGCTGCAAACTTTCTGGAGGGTAATTTTTCCGCTTTCCATTCCTGGAGTGCTGGCAGGCGCGACTTTTGCTTTCGTGCTCAGCTTCGGAGATTTTCTCGCTCCGCTGTTGCTTGGCGGCCCCAGTGGCATCATGGTTTCGAACATCGTGGTGAGCTTATTCGGAGCGGCCTATAACTGGCCTTTAGGTGCGGCGATTTCATTTTGCATGCTGCTGCTAGTGTTGGCGCTGCTTTTGTTGTCGGAGAAGCTGGAGAAAAAATGGAGTTTTCGATGAGCGCTGCCCGTCGCAATTCGCGGTGGCTGCCATGGCATGCGATGGTTGTCTTCGGATTTCTCTACTTACCCATAGTCACGCTCGTCATCTATTCGTTCAACGGAGCTGGGGTTGGTGGATTTCCTCCACGTAATCTGACTCTGGATTGGTATCGCATGCTTGTTGCCGATGATGCCATTTGGGAATCAGTTCTCAACAGCCTCCTAGTCGCCTTTGCAGCGATGGCGATTTCGCTGACCTTCGGCATTCCCGCTGCTCTGGCTCTCGATCGCGCTAACTTTCCGGGGAAAACTCTGTTTCGCAGACTGGTGCTGTTGCCACTAATTCTTCCCGGCATCATCACCGGGCTTTCTCTGTTGATGCTATTTCGCGAAGCTGACGTGAAGCTGAGCCTGCTGACGATTGTGCTCGGTCACGGCACCGCCTTAATTTCCGTTGCTACTACTGAGGTGTTCGCGGGCTTACAGAAAATGGATCGGGCGCAGGAGGAAGCTTCGCTCGATCTTGGCGCTAACTACTGGCAAACCTTTTGGCGAATCACGATTCCGAACTTGCGCTTATCGATCATTGGCGCTGCCCTGTTGATCTTTACGTTGTCTATGGACGAGATCGCGGTCAGCTTTTTTCTCATAGGACGTGACAACACGCTGCCTTTGGAAATTTGGGGACGGTTGCGGCGCGGGATTACTCCGGAAATCAATGCCATCTCCAGCATCATTTTTGTTTTTTCATTGCTCGCTATAGTCGGCTGGTACCGTTTGCGGATGAGTTCAGAAGGAGCACCGGAAATTGTCACCGAGGTGGTGGAGAAGGCATAGGTTTTGTAGCGCCGCCGTCGCGGCAGCTGCCGTGGGGGCATCTCGCACGCACTGGCGGAGGACAAGATGCCGGCGCTACACAAGGAATCTTATGAGCACAAATCGCAGGGATTTCATTAAATTCGTGGTCGCAGGATCGGTCGCGGCTGGTTGTCCAATTGATCTGTCTTTATTGGCCGCGGAAACGCCACAGCCTGAGGTCGACAGTGAAGAAAATCGCATCTGCCATCAAGTGCGCGATGGCAAAGTATTCACTCGTCCGCCAGTTTCCGCGCGTCACGACGTGGTAATTGTCGGCGGCGGAGTCAGCGGAATGACCGCTGCATATCTTTCGCGCAGTCACGATTTCCTTTTGCTAGAGAAAGAACCGCACTGGGGCGGCAACGCTTATTTGATGGAATATCAGGGAATGGCATATGCAACTGGTTCGGCGTTTCTCGGCAAAAGCGAATACGCGTACAGCTTCGCCAAAGAAATCGGCCTTGAACCGCTGCCGGTTCATGATCGAGACAGCACCATCATCAAAGGCGAATGGATTGGCAATACGTGGGCGGCAGGGCTCGACAAATTGCCGTATCCCGCAGCGGTGCGCGAGGGCTTCAAGAAGTTCAAGAAGGATATGCTGGCAATTGACTTGGAGAAGCGCGCATTCGAACTCGACAATCTTCCTTTTTCCGATTTCATGAAAGGCTATCCCGCCGAGGTAAAGCAGTGGTACGACAACTACGGTCCTTCCAACTGGGGAGCGACTACTGAAGACACATCCGCCGCCATGGGGATTTCGGATATTCAGGAAATCGGCGCGGAGACTTTTCCAGAGTTCTACACCTGGCCAGGCGGGCTGGGCGCAATCACTAAAAAGTTAGGGGAACTTTTGCAGGCACAATTCGCAGACCGGATGCAGGCTGGCGCCACTACGGTCGCCGTGGTTCCCGGTAATAGCGAAGTGCAAGTCACGTACATGCAAGGCGCAGAGTTGAAGACCGTAGCGGCAAAGACTGTGATTATGGCCACTCCGAAGTTCATCACGCGGCGCATCGTCGAGGGCTTACCCGATAAGCAAAGTGACGCCATGCATGAGATCCGATACATTCCGTATCCCGTTGTAAATCTCATCTTCGACAAGCCGGTTTTCAACAAGAGCTTTGACACGTGGTGTCCGGGAAATGCGTTCACTGATTTTATTGTGGCGGATTGGGTGGTGCGCAATCAGTCCGGTTACCAGCAGAAGTACAACATCCTCACCTGCTACACACCCCTGAAAGAAGAGGATCGCAGTTCCCTGCTCACCGACGCTGGCGCCCTCAAGAAAGCGGTCAGCGTGTTGAGCGATTTTCAAAAACTCTTTCCCGGCTCCAATGTGGATCCTATCGAAGTTCACATTTACCGGCGCGGGCATCCTCTTTATATGTCGACTCCGGGACTCTACACGAAAATACAGCCCCTGGTTCGGCAGCCGATGGACCGGGTGTTCTTTGCCAATACTGATTCCGAAGGTCCGGAATCGACCACCAGCAAAGCGATTATGGCGGCGCGGCGTGCTGTGAATGAGGCTGAGAGCCGGATGGCTGGAAAACCCGTTACCAAAAACACGGCTGTTTCCGCAGCAGACTGAGCGTTCGTCCCAGCCGGGCGAGGACGCCCGGCGTCCATTGTGCTTCTTGCACTACCCTCTTGTGTGTCGCCGCTTTCCTGCCGCGCATAGTAAAGTGATAGTAGGCCGCTGTGCGGTTATTGGGAAGGAAGTCTCATTTGAGTTCCAGCATTCGCAACATCGCTATTATTGCCCACGTCGACCATGGCAAGACCACGCTGGTCGATGCCATGCTGCAGCAGAGCGGCACCTTTCGTTCCAATGAACA
>Ga0210396_10002742_pt1 | contig 17799 bp, 14 predicted proteins | sample IncBWH17OmetaG_FD_155466 | JGI IMG/M metagenome (GOLD analysis project Ga0210396, IMG submission 155466) | Forest soil microbial communities from Barre Woods Harvard Forest LTER site, Petersham, Massachusetts, United States - Inc-BW-H-17-O ... | reverse complement strand
CAGGGAAATCACCTTTTTTCAATTTATCTAATTCAGCCAGCAGTGCATCTCTTGCAGCTTCCAGTGATTGACCTTCTTTCGGATAGGCCTGAAACTCCTGCTCGGCGTAATCTTTCATTATGTTATTGTTCACTGCAGCGTTCAGCACTTTTTCCTGTTGTATCAGGTCAAGGTCAAACAGGCCGGCTTGTCCATTGCTCAATAGCATTTGTATCAGGTCAAGCATATCGGCATCGTGACTGCCGGCACCTGCAAAACGGAAACCCATTGTAACCGTTGCGGCATTGGGGCCATAAACTGTTTTAGATATTGGTGCTTTTATAACCTCTTCTACCGGAGGATTAAAAACAGGAACAGGTTTTGATTCAAACGTGCCGAAATACTTATCAATTTCCTTTATAGCCTCATCGGGGTTAACATCTCCGCTCAATGCCATTACCATGTTGTTGGGCACGTAATAAGTATGGTAGTATTTTAATATCTCTTTCAGTGAAGGATTTTTGAGGTCATGAATAGTGCCAATGGTTGTTTGTGTTCCGTAAGGATGTTTTTGGAACAACCCTGACAGCATAGCTTCTTCGGTCTTTTCATTATCATCATCCAGGTTACGGTTTTTCTCTTCATACACTGCTTCCAGTTCGGTATGGAAGAGCCTCATTACAGGGTTCCTGTAGCGCTCCGATTCTATTTCCAGCCAAGGTGTCATTTCATTCGATGGTATATCTTCCTGGAAAACGGTTTGTTCTACCGAAGTAAATGCATTGGTTCCTCGTGAACCGATAGAGCTCATTAACTTATCATATTCGTTGGCTATGGCATAGCCCGATGCCACATAAGACACACTGTCTATCTGGTGATATATTTTGCGTCTTGCCTCTGCGTCGGTTGTATGACGATATGTTTCGTAAAGGTTTTCAATTTTATCCAGTTCAGGTTTTTCTTTAGCATAATCTTGTGAACCAAACTTGTCGGTTCCTTTAAACAGCATATGCTCCAGGTAGTGGGCAAGGCCTGTTGCATCATGCGGATCGAACTTGCTGCCGGCTTTGGTAGCGATGTAAGTTTGTATACGAGGCTCAGCTTTGTTTACGGTTATAAAAACAGTAAAGCCATTAGCGAGGTGGTAAATGCGGCCGTGCAACGGGTCGTTGGGAACGGTATCGTATTTATATTGCTTGTCGCCTGCACCTGCATAAGAAGCAAGAGTGCTTAGAGCAAAAACTAAAGACAGTGTGAGGCGAAACGTGTTTTTCATTCAAATAAAATTAGGTTCAATTAAGATAATATCAATCAATTCCCAGGTCCAGCTGATCTTTCAGCTTTTCAACCGCAGGGTTCTTTTCTTTCATGGCCATATATTTTTCAGCCTGGGTGTATGGCTTGCGCGCAGTCTCTGTCTTCGAAATGTTCAATACAAATTGCAGTTGAGGGTGCTTCAAGTTCTTCCTCAAATAATCAAGCAGGTTCACGCGGTCCTCTTCAACCGATTGCTGCTGAACCGTACTTGCCACATTCAATTCAAGTAAAGAAGGTTTTTCAGCAGAAACAATAGGAGTTATTTGTCCTAATATGCTGCACAGGCCAATCTTCTTTTCTCTGTTCAGCTCTATATAACTGGCCCATGCTTTTTGAACTAACTCATCATTTATAGGCTCGCCTGCTTCTTGCTCTTTGTCAGCAACCTGTTGCTTAGGCGTATCACCCAGCATTTTGGTTATTGATGGCATGCTAACCTTTTTGGGAGGGGCTGCTGCCGCTGGAGGGGGGTCTGGTTTATATTCTTGCTTGGGTTCAGCTGCCTTAGGAGCCACTGCTGCCGGTGTTACCTTAGGGGCAACAGGTGGCGCAGTGGGTGCGGGTGTTGGTTTAGCAGCAGGTGCTGTAGCAACCGGGTTTGCAGGTGCATCGCTTTTTGCCGTTGCAAGGTTGCATAGTTTCATCAATGTGAGTTCTACCAGTAGGCGTTGATTAACGGCCATTTTATAGCTTACATCGCTTTGGTTCAAAATACTCAGGCCGCTGAACAAAAATGTTTCGGGGTATTGTGCTGCTTGCCAAACATATTTTTCTTTTAGCTGTCCGCCTTTTTCAAGCAATACTGCTGTAACAGGATTCTTGGCCACTATCAGGTTACGAAAGTGTTCACCCAAGCCACTGATAAACAAGTGCCCATCAAAACCATTGTTCAAAATCTCATCAAACAGTAACAATGCAGAGGGCACATCGGCTTGCAATATGGCATCGGTGACTTTAAAGTAGTAATCGTAGTCAAGTATGTTAAGGTTATCGATAACCTTTTTATAGGTCAGGTCCTTACCTGCAAAGCTCACCATCTGGTCGAAGATGGATAAAGAATCGCGCATAGAACCGTCACCTTTTTCAGCAATAATATGCAGGGCCTCTGGTGCGGCGGTTATACCTTCCTGTGTGGCTATATATGCCAAATGCTCGGCCACATCTTTCAGTTGTATACGCTTAAAATCGAATATCTGGCAACGTGAAAGAATGGTTGGTATTATCTTATGCTTTTCGGTAGTAGCCAATATAAAAATAGCGTGTGCAGGTGGCTCTTCCAGTGTTTTAAGAAAGGCGTTAAAGGCAGCCTGCGACAACATGTGAACCTCGTCGATTATATATACTTTGTATTTACCAAGCTGTGGAGCAAATCGTACTTGTTCTATCAGTCCTCTTATATCATCTACCGAGTTGTTCGATGCGGCATCTAACTCATGTACGTTCATAGAACGGCCATCGTTAAAGCTAACGCATGATTCACATTGGTTGCAGGCTTCTGTATCGGCAGTAAGGTTGAAGCAGTTGATGGTTTTTGCTAAAATACGTGCACAACTGGTTTTACCAACACCTCTTTGGCCGCAAAACAAGAATGTCTGGGCCAGGTGATGGTCTGAAATGGCATTTTTTAAGGTATTAACTATGGCCTTTTGTCCTATTACACTTTTAAAGGTCGATGGGCGGTATTTACGGGCCGATACTACAAAGTCTTCCATGAAATAATGTTAAACTTCAAATATATAAGAAATTGAGTTAAAAGCTATAAACTATAAACGATGAATAATGGGCTAAGTTTTACCACAGAGATGGTGATACACAATAACAATGAAATAACAATAAAACATCAATAAGCCGCCTTCTGAAAGCCCCTGTTTTCAATAGGTTCATTGTTAAATACAATAAAATACAATGAGCCCTAATTGCTATGATTTTTAGCAAATATGATATATGTTGATAATCAGTTGATTGTGGCTTTTGTTTCTACGACTATAGATGATTATTTTTTAAGACTATGACAAATGTCATACTCTATGTGGTTGATAGTGTGGTATTTTTATAATGCAGAAAATAATAAACAAACCTTAAGTAAAAGTGGCTGAATTTAATAGAACAAGTAAGGGCTTGGCATTCTCAGAAGAGATAAAGAATGAGGTTTGGAATAAGGCTAAGATGGTGGATAGCAATAACAAAGCTATTTGGAGAGAAGATATTTGCGGAATGTGGATACGTTACCTGGATTATGGTAACCGCCAATCTGAATATGGTTGGGAGGTAGACCATATAAAACCTTTAGCTAAAAAAGGTGATGATGATATTTCGAATTTACAGGCACTCCATTGGCAAACCAATGAGGAGAAAGGGGATAAATACCCCTGGAAGTGTGGTAAGTGAAATTTACTTAATAATAGTTCTTTCCTCAGCCTTTGATTTTAAAAGGGCACCAAGAATTAAAGAAAAAATAGCGCCTACAAGTAAATTTGCGAGAGCCGTTTCCATCTCTTTTAAAAGTTTGAAACTCCGACCGTCAGTTATAATATAGAATATTGAGTTGAATTCAAATAAGCAAAAAACAGCCAATGTGGCAGTAAAGCCTGCTCCAAAAGCATATTTGAAGCTAAAAAAGGAATCCGAAATAATTCTTTTAGCTTTTCGTATACTGTAGAATATAGCTCCTGTTAAAAACAAAAAATGAAACACGAGTGTTGAGTAAAAATATACACTGTAGTATAAAACACGAATACTGGCATTGGGAGAAAGTATTGAAAGTCCAAATAAAGGGAGTATTACGGTTCTCAATTTAGTATCGAATATACAAATCAATGCACCACCAACCAGGCCTGTTTTAATGCCGGGCATAACATAAAATGGCAATTTGCTTTTAAGCAATTCTATTTGTTTGATCAATTGTGTGTGTAATAATAAAAATGAGCAAAGAAATTATTGATGACATGTGCCAGAATAACGGGCCACAGTTTTTTGTACCTTGAGTAATACAGTGTTAATACAAGGCCAAATGGAAGTGTAAAGAATAAACTGTTCCAGCCTTGATAGGTGTGATATGATACTCTTATTGCAAGGCTTATGAGAATAATAACTCTGGGTTGTGAGTTTTCCAAGCGTTTGAATAAATACCCGTTCAGAAACAACTCTTCCTGTATTGGGTCTAGGAGTAATATAAGTATTATACTTAATAGGTTTTCTGTCCCTTTTGTGGTTATTTGATTTGTAATAATATCGTAAAAGAAAGGGTCTACTACCTTGGTAATAGAAGATATGAGGTGTGAGAAAATTAATATTAAATAATAAAGAAGAAAGGCATAGCCAAGTTGGCTCCATGAAAACTGAAGATTCAGGTCATCTAATGTATATCCCCTGTTTTTAAGTATGTACCACCCAATAAGCAAAATTGTAAGACAATGTAGGCTGACCTCCAAGGCTCCTCTTGTACTGCTTCTGTTCACCCACTTAGTTTGGCCCCGGGTAAAGATGTGGTAAAACAGGTCGGAGTTTGATATATAGATACTATAGCCAAATGCAATACTTAATAACAGGAACAATTCCTGGTTATTGCTTAATGATTTTAGCAGGTTTTTCAAACTGAATGGTGATTAGCGTTAATAGCCTGTTTACTAAAGTACAGTTTTTTGAATTGAAAATCAAAAAATTGGGTTTGGCCTTATTATTGTTCTTTTTGTAACCACGCCAATACCATCCTCAGCTTGCCCCACGAAATATCAGCAGGAACTCTTTCCCTGATTCCGGCAAGAGATATTTTTTCTCCATCGGGTGCAAAATAACTGGTAATGTTATTTACTTCTGTCATGGGCATAACTTCATTAATATCTATAAGTCCATTACCAATAGCTTTTGCAAGATGTGCTTCAATGGTACTTTCTACAAAGTGGCGCTCTATGGCAATTTCTGTAATGGTCTTGCCGCTTTTTAATAATTGCAATGTTTGTTTTACCGTATCTGCTTTGCTTATTGATCTGGCTTCAAGGTTGTTTTCTTTACAATAAGCATTTACCGTTTCCACGATCTCATCGGCATACTGCCTTATTTTATTAGCGCTTACGCCTTTAATCGCAACCAATGATTCTCTATCACAGGGCAGATTTTCACATATCTTTTCTATTACCCTGTCACTAAATATTTTCGATGCGGTAACATGGTTTTCTTTAGCGTAACTCTTTCGCAATTCGTTTATGCGGTTGTACAGGTTAGGATGTCCGGCACCCTTTTGACCGATACTGTGGCCACTTGCACCCATGTAAGAAGAACGTACCTTTTCAATAACTGAAATATGTTTCCTGCTTTTCTCTAAATAAGCATTCAGCATGAAACCATCTTTACAGAAGGTGATCTTTCGCAAAATATCATAGAGTATAGTGCTTATTTCTGAGAGCGGCTCATCTATTTTATTGGAGACCTTGCGGGTTTTAACCTGCAATTGGTGATTATAGAAGTCATCTCTCCATCTACTTATTTCTTTAACGAAATAATTTGCAGCATCCTTTATCCTTTTCTGTAAAGGCTCATTGTTTTCAATGTCGGGGTTCTGGTTATATGCCCCTTGTATAAAGCCTTTGAACTTGCCTGCTACTTCATCCAGTAATACTTGTTCTTGACTCAGTTTCTCAACCCACTGAAAGTTCTCTACCGTGAAACTTTCTTTATTTTCTTGCATAGCTGTTTGCAAGTCCTTCAATTCGTAATACCAGTTCTTCCAGCTGAAAATGTTTTGCAATTCCTGTAATATAAATGACTGCCTTGCTTCATAAAAACGCTGCTCAAGATTGTTATAAGTGCTATTCTTTGCGGTCCATTCCGTTAAGTTTTGGTGTGCACCCAGGAATCTTTGGTTGATATGCGAGGTAAGCACTAATCCCTCGAGCGATGTGCAACGGCTCAATGCCACGTAAACCTGTCCGTTTGCAAAGGCATTCTCAGCATCAATTATCAGTTTGTCGAATGTAAGCCCCTGGCTTTTGTGTATGGTAATGGCCCATGCCAGGCGCAAAGGATATTGTTGAAAGCTGCCCAATTCTTCTTCCTCTATCTGGCGGGTATCTGCATTAAGTGAGTAATTGGTATTCTTCCATTCATATTTCTGCACCGATATTTCATGTTCCTCTCCCTTGCATAATACTTTTATGGTCTCTCTGTCTAAATAAGTAATGGTGCCTATTTTACCATTAAAATATTTTTTCTCTTCAGTATCATTTTTCAGGAACATGACTTGCGCTCCTTCTTTTAATTCCAAGTCCGATTCAGCCGGGTACATATGTTCAGGAAAGTTTCCTTCAACAACTGCCCTGTAGCTATACATAGGCGAATCAAGCGCTTTTAATTTTCCTTTATTTATAGCATCACTCTGGTAGTTATGCGTGGTAAGGGTAATAAAGCCCTTATCATCATCGGGTATAAAATCTTTCCGGTAGCGCGAATTCAATAATTCAAAATGTTCCAGTTCCAGTGTGTTGTTTCTGACACCGTTCAGTATTTCAATAAAAGCATCATCTTGCTGGCGGAATATTTTTTTTAACTCCACCATTACCGGAACATGTTCGCGCAAAACAAGACTATCGAAAAAGAAAATGGATTGGTAGTAGCTTTTCAGAAACTCCCATTCCTCTCTTTTTATAACCGGCGGAAGCTGGTGAAGGTCGCCAATGAATAATACCTGTGTGCCCCCGAAAGGCTCGTTGTATCTCCTGCGTACGCTCCTCAATATAGTATCAATTGCATCTATAGTGTGTGATGCAACCATACTTACCTCGTCAATTACCAGCAATTCAAGGTTACGAAGCAGGTCGAGTTTTGTTTTGTTGTAATGTATCTGCGATAAAAGTGAATGACTGTTAACCGCATCGGCATTTGCTGAATCTTTTGAAGGAATATAAGGAGCAAAGGGCAGATGAAATAAAGAATGAAGCGTAACTCCCCCTGCATTTATAGCTGCAACACCGGTTGGTGCTGCCACTACCATATTTTTGAGACTGTTCTGCCATAGGAATTTAAGAAAGGTTGTTTTACCCGTTCCTGCTTTACCGGTCAAAAAAACATTCTGGTTTGTTTCAGTTATAAACCGGTAAGCCAGGTCAAATTCTTCGGTTTGTTTTATCTCCATAACCTGGTCTAAAAATCGTTGTAAAGATTGCCCAGGGAAGTCTTTATGCCTATATGAACATAGGGCGAGCTTAAATTAGTAGGACCACTTTTTTCAAATCTTTCATCGGCACCCATTTCTGCTTTCAAATGCATTTTAGGTGATATGATATAAGCAACCCTTAGCCCCACGATACCAAAGTAGGTAGATACTCCCTGCCCGACGTAATTTCCGTAATCATTAACATGGTAATCGTAATCAATAAAAATGTTTTGGCCATAATCTGTTTGGCCGGGCGTACCATTTGTTGGGTCGAAGCCAACATGGTAAATGGTTAAGCTACCTTCTATGATTAAGTTGTGTGTGTACCAGCTAAGGAATGAGTTTGATTCGATGAAGTTAGCGCCCATAGGGTCTCCGAGGGGTTGCCCGTAGTTGGAATAGTTCTGCTGAACATTACTGTGCGAGTAGGTATATGGCCTTACATAATTGATCTCGGTCTGGAAGGTTACATTTTTACCATTGAACAAATTGAACTCTTTAAATCCAAATTGTAAACCTTGTTTGTTGGTCCAATAGCCATTATGGTCAAGCGTGTTTTTAATTTCAAAGTCATCTATTAATACTTGACCATAGAACTGCCCGTTCTTCGATGCTTTAATTTTAAATGTTCCGCCTACTAATTCATTATCGGCAGAACCGAGTGAGAACTCAACAGGGCGGTAGAAAATTACAGGGTTTAAATAATTGGGATCGAAGCTGCGCACACTGTTGCCCTGGTTGCCGCTCCATATAACAGCTTCAAACAAGCTGAAATTAAATCGCCTGGATGCGTTCCAGGTTAAAAAGTGAAAGGCACCGTATTTAATAGGAAAGTTTTTTGTTCTCGTGCTTGTTGGCTCCACATCCTGCATTATGGTATACAAGTTGGTATATTGTATATGCCAAACGTTAGCCGTAATTTTAAAATAAGGATAGCTGTTAGAAGCATCAGATAAAATAAGCGAGCGGTATCCATCGCCCCAAAATTGTTTGCCTTTACCAAGCTGGAAGTTGAAAATATCGTTGAGGGTATAAGAAAGATTCGCATCCCAGTATTGGTATGAGTAGCCCGTTTTAGGATTGCCATAAGCGTAGCCCATGCCCGGCACAACCCGGTCGTACTTAATAATACTGTCTAAATAAGCAGGGCCATTCAATTCGCCACTTATAACGTTTGCAGAGTATGAAATTTTTTTACCGATAATACCATCAGTATGTAATCCGCCAAAATAGTCGTGTACATTGCCTGAACTATTAACACCTCCTGTACCATATTCCCCTCCTGAGCCATAATCACCACCAAACAAAGGATATATATTGCCTCTGAATATTTTGCCTGAAAACATATCGCTTTTATTTTTGAAAATATAATCGTGGTAAGAAAGAGTATCACTATAGAATGTAAATCCAATGTCGGTGGTGGTATAAGCCTTGTAATCTTTATTGTTTAAAGCTTGCTGATAAGGCAGGGTAAAATCTCTGTCAAGATTGTTTTCAGGTGGGCCGTAAAACCAATCTTGAGAGACCAATAGTGGATCCGAAAGAGTGTGGCTTATTGAATCAGCATGTGTTTTTAACTGGCAAAAAGATGAGAAGGGCTGAATAAGAAGTAGAAATAAAACGTAAAACCTATGCATCATTAAATAGCCTGGTGGCGCTCCATTTCTTTTACAATACCTGTCTTGTTCTTGCGTTTACGTGCACGTATAATAAGCGGTATTTGCAATGTTAACAATGCCATGCCGCCCACAAGTACAAAGGCCCATGTGGAATCCATTGATTTAAGAAGAACAGCCGAAGCAATTACAGCAATGGTATAGAGGTAAAGAATTATAGATATCTGGCGGTGATTTAATTTCATGTCGAGCAAAGCATGGTGAATGTGGTTGCGGTCGGCCTCAAGCGGTGATGAACCTTTCAGGCTGCGGAGAATAACAATGCGAAGTGCATCAACAAGCGGGTAGGCAAGTATGCTCATAACCAGCAATGGCCTTGAAATACCTACCAAGGTTTGTGGCAACTGGGCCGGATCGAACTCAATGACCTTTATACCCAGCACACAAAGAATAAGGCCTATGATGAGCGAACCCGAATCGCCCATAAATATTTTGGCGGGTGAGAAGTTGTAAATAAGGAAGCCAAGTAAAGAACCGCATAAAGCAAATGCCAGTGCTGCCAGCATGTAACTATGTGCAAAGCCGAACCATATTCCGAACGACGCGGCACCAATAAAGCCAACACCGGCAGCTAATCCATCTATACCGTCAATAAAATTAAATGCATTAATAATTACCACATAGGTAAATATTGAAAGGAACACACTACCCCAGTATGGAAGTGTGTACATGCCAAAAAGTCCGTGGAAACCTGTTATACGTATGTTGCCCATTAACACCAATATCATACCCACTATAATGTGACCCAATAGCTTGAAAATGGCGGCGGTGCCTATAATGTCATCTTTTATTCCAATAAAGAATAATAAGAGAATTGATGCCAAAAGGTAGCTTGAATCGGATATTACTATTTTAATTTCCCCATCGCTCCTCAGGTAGTCAATGATAGAAGGCAGTAGAAGACAATAAGCGAAAATGGTTCCGGCAAATATCATCACACCACCAAGTGTAGGGGTGCTACGTGTGTGAAGTTTCCGAAGGTCGCCGGGAGTGTCGGTCAGGTTCTTGCGAAGTGAAACGCGAATTAAAGGAGGGGTACAAATAAATGCGACAAGAAAAGAAGTAAGGAATATTAAAAAATACAAACCCATGCTTTAATTGATAGCTTTATTACATTGCTGCAAATATAGCAAAATCAATGAGGCAGGCGTTTACATGGTTTATAATGAGGGAGATACTGTAGGTTTTTGCTGATTTTCAACCAAATGACAGTAATTTTCATATTTGTGGGGTATTTAGCCTAAATTTGATGCTGTTTCAGCAACATTTTAGCTTGAAATACGTTTATAATAAGAAAAGCAGCAATTGAAAAAGGTTTTTGCAATAATGATGGTATTATTTGGCTTAAATGGTATAAGCCAGGTAAGTCCTATTGCCAAAAACTCCCTTAGGCATATGGGGGTAAGGTTGCCTGCTACGGTAATAAATAGGGATACAATAGGTATTGTAGATATGTCCGAAGTATTGGTGGTTGGGCACCGGACATTCGCTAATTGTACTGATGCAGCTAATTATTATATACTCGAGCAGAATATAAAGGCTGTTTATCCATACGCAGTTATGGCCCAGGCCACTTTTCAGCAGTGTGAGCAGACCATGAGTACGATGACTGACAAGCGAGAGAAAAAGAAATACCTTAAACTGGTTGAGAAGCAACTAATGGACCAATATGAAGAGGAATTAAAGGGCCTAACAGTTACCCAGGGTAAGCTATTAATAAAGCTTATCGACAGGCAAACGGGTACTACGTCGTATGAAATGGTAAAGGAAATGAAAGGCTCTCTTTCTGCTTTTATGTGGCAAACGGTTGCAACTCTCTTTGGTAACAGCATGAAAGATACCTATGATCCTGAGGGGGAGGATAAGGATATCGAAAATATAATTCATTTAATTGAGCAGGGAGTTATTTAATAACCTGTTTACAAAACACCATTCTTATCTTGTTTTATTTGTGTTGTTGTAAGGCACATGTTTAAATTTGCAAATTATCTGTTGAGGTTCAATACCTATGAAGAAGTATTTTCTTAAGTCATTACTTGCTTTTACCGGAACATTATTACTATTCATTGCTCCCTTTGTAGTAAAGGGCCAGGATGCTGAATGCGGAGCGACAGATGATAAAAAAGCCTTGCAACTTTATGCAAAAGCCAAGGATATGCAGAAGTATACCCAGCAGGAACGCATGGTATTTTTAAAGCAGGCTATGGATCTGCAACCTGATTATGTAGATGCCATTTTTATGTACGCTGAGGAATTAGCAAAAGAAGAGAAATACGAACAGAAGTCATATGCGCCGGCGGCAGCTTATTTTAAAAAGGTAATAGACCTTTGCCCTAAATACCATTCCGACCCTTATTATTTTATTGGCCGAAGCAATTACGATGATGAGAAATATGATGATGCAATAACGTATTTGCAGAAATTTCTGAATTTTAAAGATGATGATGAAAAGAAGTTCTCGAAAAAATATGATGATTACCTATACCAGGCTAAGGGAATGATAAAGTATTCAAAATTCTATATAGATATTCTTAAAAATAAAGTTCCGTTTGACCCATATCCTGTAAGCGGTCTTTCTACAAAGTATGATGAGTACCTGGCCTGTATATCACCTGATAACCAGTATGCATTCTTTACCCGCAAAATGCCTTTCAGTTCAATGAACCAGACTTTCAGTTCGGAGGATAACATGAAGGAATTTTTTATGACCAGTAAAAGGGGCGCAAATGGTGAATTTCCCGAAGGGAATAAAATGGAATCTCCTCCTTTTAATATGGGGCGTAATGAAGGAGGTCCAAGTATAACAATTGACGATAAAGAGCTCTTCTTTACTATTTGTAAGGATGAAGGTGGTTCTACTTTAAACTGCGATATCTATTATTGTAATGTTGATGGCAGTGGGTGGGGAGATATTAGTAATATGGGCCCGCAGATAAATGACCCGAACGCATGGGATTCCCAGCCATCTATTTCTGCTGACGGCCTTACACTTTATTTTGCAAGCGACCGTGAAGGCGGCTATGGCATGGTAGATCTGTGGACGACAACAAAGGACCCAAGGAGTGGGGATTGGAGTAAAGCTGTGAATATGGGGCCGACCATAAATACCCCAGGTAATGATAAAAGTCCTTTTATCCACTCTGATAGCCATACACTCTATTTCTCATCCGACGGAAGATTTGGTATTGGTGGTTTCGATATTTTTTATTCTCGTGCCGATAGTTCAGGAAAATGGGGAGAGCCTAAAAATATTGGATACCCAATAAATAGTACCGGCGACGATCTTGGTTTTTTTGTCAGCACCGATGGCAAAACAGGATACTTCTGCTCTAACGATCCAAACAGGGTAAGTGGCCGTGGTATTGGCGGATGGGACATATTTAGGTTCCCCCTTTATAGCGAAGCACGCCCCCAACAGGTAAAAATGATTGAGTTTAATACGAAAGATCCTGATGGTAACCCGGTGCAGGGTGCAAATGTTACCATTACCAATGCCCGTACCAAAGAACCAGTAACCTTAATGAGCGATACTACAAATGGTTCATATCGTGCTATTGTGAGTGCCGACCCTAAAGATGAATATGTAGTGAGCGCTAATAAAAAAGGATCAGCCTTTGCCTCAACCATTATTACATCTAAAGATACTTCATCAGTAGCGCCTCCTGTATTGAATTTGCAGGTTAAAGAGGTGGAAGTGGGTTCAAATTATGCCCTGAATAATATCTATTACAAAACTAATTCGGCGCAGCTGCAGGCAATTTCAATAGTAGTAATTGATGAGTTTACCAAGTTTTTGAAAAGTAACCCTGACATTAAAATAAAGATTGTGGGTTATACCGATAATGTGGGCAATGAAAATGATAATCTTGCCCTTTCAAAAGACAGGGCTTTTACCGTTATGCAAACCCTGCAACAAAATGGCATTGCTCCCGATAGGCTTAGCTTTGAGGGTAAAGGTTCAGCCGACCCGGTTGCCCCCAATTCTAACGAAGAAGGCAGGCAAAAGAACCGCAGAACTGAGTTTATTATCGTTCAGAAATAACTGGTATACAAAACCTTATGTCTGGTGGGTTAAAAATTGGCATTTTTTATAAAAAAAAGCCTTTTTTGTCGATGTAATGAAAATAATTATACATTTGCACCCAATTTTAATCCATCAAACCAACACAAAAATGAAAAAAGTAATAACTCTTGTTGCTATTGTAGGTGCATTTGCATTTATCGCTTGCGGCCCAAGTGCTGCTGATAAAGCAAAAGCTCAACACATGAAGGATTCTCTTGCTAAGGATTCAGTAGACAAAGCTGCTGCTGCTGCTGCTGCTGCAATGAAAAAGAAAGATGATTCTATCAAGGCTGCTATGCCAAAGGATAGTACCCCAAAGGATACTATGAAGAAGTAATTTCAGCTTAAAAGAAATAAAAGAGTCCCGGCTTTTTGCGGGACTTTTTTATTTGCCTCAACCCCAATACGTTATATATGACAACAGAAGCCGTTGAAATACCAGATGAGGACCAGGAAATGTTCGAACATTTCCATTTTACGGTAGATCCCGGCCAGGAGCCTATGCGTATTGATAAGTTCATTTTGCTCAGAATATCACATGGCACCCGTACCAAAATTCAGTTTGCTATAGATTCGGGTAATGTGCTGGTTAATAAAAAGCCTACCAAATCGAGCTATAAAGTAAGGCCTGCTGATAGCATTTCAGTAGTGTTTCCTTACCCTAAACGCGAAATAGAGCTTATACCTGAAAACATTCCCTTAGATATTGTTTACGAGGACGATGATTTGATGATAGTGAATAAAAAAGCGGGTATGGTTGTGCACCCAGGGGTAGGCAATTTTACCGGAACGCTTATGAATGCTTTGGTATATCATATTGATAGCCTTCCTAAGAGTAAAGCTTCCGAAAAAGACCCTTTCAGTCAATTGCGCCCAGGACTGGTCCATCGCATCGATAAGAACACAACGGGGTTATTAGTTATTGCTAAAAACGATATTGCTTTAAATAAGCTGTCAAAGGCATTTCACCAAAAAGATGTAAAGCGCCGTTATGTTGCTTTGGCATGGGGTAACTTTAAAGAAGATGAGGGTACTGTAAACACATTTATTGGTCGCGATGTAAGGGACAGAAAGAAAATGGCCGCATATACTGATGCTTCTAAAGGCCGCAATGCAATAACCCACTATAAAGTAATTGAGCGTTTTGCACACGTCACCCTTATCGAGTGCAGACTTGAAACAGGCCGCACCCATCAGATACGTGTTCACATGGCATACATAGGACATCCATTGTTCAACGATGAAGTATATGGAGGAAATAAGATATTAAAAGGACAGGCTGTAGGAAGATATGTACAGTTTGTAGAAAACTGTTTTGCTATTATACCAAGGCAGGCTTTACATGCCCAATCACTTGGGTTTGTGCATCCTAAAACAGGAAAAGAAATATATTTTGAATCGGAGCTGCCAGCCGATATGAAAGAAGTGATTGAAAAGTGGAGAGCTTTCTCGCACCCTAATTCCTAAGACTCAGAAGTTTTACCTGCGTGTTTAATAACTTTCGCTTCTGCGTAAAAGATAATTTCTTCTGCAATATTCTTTAGATGATCACCACTTCTTTCAAGCATTTTCATAATACTTAATAAAGGTATAGCTTGCGAAAGGTTATCGGGCGATTGTTTTGCAAATTCCTCTGCAACACTTACCCCGTTGGTTGTAATATTGTCGATCACCTTATCTTTTGTAAAAACTTCACGTGCAATTAAAGTGTCTTCTTTTTCAAAAGCCTGAAGGAGGCAGTTGAACATTTCTATAGCGGTATCAAATGCTTTTTTTGCCTCAATTTTTTCCAGTAAGGCTTTATCAAAACTTACTTTTGAGTGAACTACGGTACGAGAAATATTGTCAGCAATATCAGCAATACGCTCTAAATTAGTATTTATCTTAAGTGCTGAAAGAACAAAACGTAGATCTACTGCAACAGGTGTAAACAGGGCAAGAATGGTTTCGCAGCGGCTGTCGATCTGCAATTCCTTTGCATTTACCAGTTTTTCTGTTGAAGCGATCTCCTTAACAAGTGAAGTTTTATTTTCCAGAAATACATCTTCTGCTTTTTGTAATTGGTTTAGCACAAGTGTGTACATCTGTGATAATTCTCCTCTTAAAGAATCTAATTCAGATTTAAGGTGTTCCATTTTTGTTTCTTAGTTTATAAAGTTCTTAAAGTTTAAAGTTCATAAAGTTTAAAGTTTGTATAGTTCGTAGACTTTATAGCTTTATAAACTTTACAAACTTTCAACTGTTTCTTTCTCAACCAAACCTTCCGGTAATATAGTTCTGTGTTTTCTCGTGTTTAGGGTTTGTAAATACCTTTTTAGTATCATCAAACTCAAGTAATTCACCTAAGTAAAAGAAGGCTGTTACATCACTTATACGTGCAGCTTGCTGCATATTGTGTGTAACAATAACCATGGTGTAATTCCCTTTCAGCTCATATAAAAGATCTTCAATTTTGGCTGTAGATAAAGGGTCAAGGGCTGAAGTAGGCTCATCCAGAAGGATAACTTCAGGCTTCATAGCTACTGTACGAGCCAGGCAAAGCCTTTGTTGTTGTCCGCCTGAAAGGGAAGTGGCACGTTTGGTTAAGTTGTCCTTTACTTCATCCCATAAAGCCACCTTTTTTAAGGAATCTTCTACTATCTCATCCTTTTCTTTTGTCTTTATCTTTATGCCATTCAGGGTGAAGCCCGCAATCACATTCTCATAAATGCTCATGGTAGGAAAGGGGTTAGGCCTTTGAAAAACCATGCCCACTCTTCTCCTGAGTGTCATTGCATCCATCTGGTATACATCTTCGTAGTGAAGGCGTATCTTTCCTTGCACTGTAGCTTCCGGGTTCAATTCGTGCATACGGTTTATACAACGTAAAAAAGTTGTTTTACCGCAACCCGAAGGGCCCATGAATGCTGTTACCTTCTTTTCAGGGATATCAATATTGATATTTTTCAATATCTGGTTTGATCCGAAAGAGGCGCAAAGGTTTTCTGTTCTTAAAATTGTACCTTCCATTTGCTTTCAAAAAATTTAACAATAAAGTTAAGTATTATAACAAAGCCTACCAATATTACCGATCCTCCCCAAGCTATACGGTGCCAGTCTTCGTAAGGGCTTGAGCCATAGTTAAAGATAACAAGAGGCAAACTGTTTACCGGTTTCATTATATTAAAACTAAGGTACGGGTTACCGAAAGCTGTAAAGAGCAAAGGCGCTACTTCACCTGCCACACGAGCAATACCCAACATACATCCGCTAAAAATTCCGCCAATTCCGGTGGGTAAAAGTATTTTCATTGTCGTACGCAGATCAGATGCACCCAATGCAAGCGCTGCTTCTTTTAATGTATTAGGAATAAGCACCAGTGTTTCTTCCGTGTTTTTTATAACTGGTGGCAACATCATAATAGCCAGTGCAAGGCTGCCTGAGAATGCTGAAAATATGCCCATAGGCTTTACTACCCATACATAAACTACCATACCTACCACAATAGAAGGGACACCCTGCAATACATCTACAGCAATACTAACTCTGTCTGCCGCTCTTTTGCCCCTGTTCTCTGCCAGGTAAATACCAACGGCAACACCTAAAGGAATAGCGATAAGGGCAGCCACGGTTATTAGCATTAAGCTGCCTACCATAGCATTTAGTACCCCACCACCGCTTTCTCCAACCGGTTTTGGTAATTGAGTAAATAAGGACCAGTTAACACAGGTAATGCCTTTTTGGAATATGTAAAAGAGTATAATAAGTACCACAGCAAGACATGAAAAAGTAAGGCCATAAACAACATATTTGAATATGTTGTCTTTCATCCTTCTTCTCTTAATTCCTGTTATTTCTATAGGTGTCATATCTATATCTTAACTGTATAACGCTTAATAATAATTCGTCCAATAAGGTTAATTACGGTAGTAACTACAAAAAGTAAAAGTCCTATTTCAACCAGCGAGGCAGGGTAAACTGTACCAACCGCTTCGTTAAATTCATTTGCTATAAGACTGGCCATAGTATTAGACGGACTGAAAATGCCTGTTGGTAATTTAGGCGAGTTACCTATAAGAACCGTTACCGCCATGGTTTCGCCCAATGCCCTACCGAGCGATAAAAGAAAACCTGCCGAAATACCCGAAATATTAGCAGGTAAAATAACCTTCATAATAACTTCTGTACGGGTGCTGCCTAATGCATAAGCTGCTTCTTTAAGTTGTATGGGTGTCATGCTTATTACCTGCCTGATAAGAGAGACAGAATATGGTATAAGCATTATAGAAAGTACAAGTGAGGCTGAAAATATTCCAAGTCCCGATGCCTGCATATGCATTTTAATTTCGAATGCCCTTACCAGGGGTACAATGGTGAAGAGTCCCCAAAAGCCATATACCACAGAAGGAATGGCTGCCAGCAGATCGATGATATTGCGGAACAAATTTGGTATGAGCCCTTTCGGAAAATATTCTCCGAGGAAGAGCGCTGCTGCAATTGAAAACGGGGCAGATATCAAAAGAGCAAGAAAGGATGTTATAAGGGTACCAATTAAAAATGGCAACATGCCATAATGGTCGTTATTTGGATCCCAGGTTTTACCCCATAAAAAAGAAATGCCAGTGGCCTTTAAAGCA
>Ga0210396_10002739_pt1 | contig 17818 bp, 10 predicted proteins | sample IncBWH17OmetaG_FD_155466 | JGI IMG/M metagenome (GOLD analysis project Ga0210396, IMG submission 155466) | Forest soil microbial communities from Barre Woods Harvard Forest LTER site, Petersham, Massachusetts, United States - Inc-BW-H-17-O ... | reverse complement strand
GCTGGCTGCCGTTCCTGGTGGGACGATGCTGTGAAATCTTTGTGGACATCCTGTGAACAGGTTCGCGAAGGGAGATGAAAAAACTATTGACAGACTTACTCAGATATCTGTTCTCGACTCTACTCATTGCCACTTTCTTGCACACGCCTCCCCTTGCGGGGTGGCTTCGGGCCTGACGCTGGGCAGCCGGGCAACGTTCCCGGCGGAGGGTCCGTCTAAAAGCTCAGCCCGCCTGCACTGTTGAATACTGCGTAGAGGCGCCGGATCGAGCCTTGCCGGGGCGGATGGAATAGAATATCTCGATCCATTTTTCAACGATTCCAAAGGACTTACGCCCGTCGTTATCGCGGATGCGATCGTGTGGCGCAAAGGAGCCCAAACGGTGTTCATGAGAGTAACCGTCGTTGCGACAATTCTGGCCGGCCTTCTGACTTTTACGGGATGCATTTTCTTCGGTGGCGGCGGGAATGGCGGCCACCAGATGGCCTTCATCACCGCCCCTTTAAATAGCGGCATCGCGGTTTACACGATCAGCGACATTACGGGGAAGTTCACGTTGCTTCTGGGATCGCCGTATCCGACGGGAATTTCGCCGACGCAGGCGGTGCTGGCTCCGTCCGGAAAATTCGTATATCTGGCCAATGGCGGAGAAAATGACATCTCGCTGTTTCAAGTGGCGAGTTCGGGAGCGCTGACGGAAGTGATGCCGAGGACGCCGACGGGAGTGAATCCGTCGGCGCTAGCGATCGACCCGGGCGGCACATTTCTATATGCGGCAAATGCGAGCTCGAACACAATCGATTCGTACAAGGTCGATACGAGTAAGGGCGCGCTGACGGCCGCGTCGTCGGTGGCGACCGGCTTCACGCCGCTGAAGCTGGCGATTGCGCCGTCGGGGAAGTTTATCTACGTTTCCAACAACAGCAGCAACAGCGTGTCGGGATTCGCGATCGATTCCTCAGGCGGGTTTACGCCGGTTCCGGGGTCTCCGTATGCCGTGGGGCTCGGGCCGAATGGGATTATCGTCGATCCGGCGGGGAAGTTTCTGTATGTTGCGAGCCTGACGGGCGGCAATTTTTCGGGCTTCGCGATTGACTCGGGATCCGGCGCACTGACGCCGATGAGCGGGTCACCATACGCCGTGGCCGTTTCGACGACGGTCATCCCGTTGAGCGCTGTGTTGGTCGACCGTTCGGGAAAGTATCTCTATGTGACGGCCGTGAATGCCAACAAGGTTTACGCATACACGATCAATGCGACGACGGGCGTGCCCGCGCTGATTTCGAGCTCGCCGTTTGCAACCGGCGGAGGGCCGGCGTTCATCTCAAACGACGCCGAGGGGCAGTTCCTGTTCGTGGGGAATCAGAGCACGAGCAATGTATCGGTCTTCCGCATCACGCAGTCCACAGGCGTACTGACCTCGATTCAGACCGAGAGTGTGCTTTCCGCGCCCACGTCGATGGTGGTCATTAAATAGCACCAAATTACTTCGGAGGCACGATGGACCGCAGAACGTTTCTGGGTACGATGACGGCGGCTGCGCTGCTGGCGCGCGGCGTAGCGAGAGCTTTCGATGAACACAAGATCGACAAGTTAGGCGCTGAGCTATACACGGTCCGGGAACAGATGAAAGCCGATTTTGACGGGACGCTGGCGAAGGTGGCGTCGATTGGGTACCGGGAAGTGGAGTTCGCGGGATACCTGGGCCACGACCCGAAGCAGGTGAAAGCGGCAATCGATGCGCATGGGTTGGCGGCGCCATCGGCGCATTTTCCCTATGACCAGGTGACGACGAATCTGCCCGCAGTGCTGGAAGCGGCGCATACAGTGGGGCACAAATACCTGGTGTGTCCGTTTATTGATGAGAAGATGCGCAAGCAGCCGGGAATCTGGAAGCAGATCGCGGAGAACTTTAACCGCGCGGGGGAGGCGGCGCAGAAGGCGGGGATCCAGTTCGCATACCACAATCATTCGTTCGAATTTGAGCCGGTGGACGGGAAGCTGCCGTATGACATGCTGCTCGCGGACACGGATCCGAAGCTGGTGAAGATGGAAATGGATTTGTACTGGACCGTGAAGGGTGGAGCGGACCCGCTGACGTATTTCAAGCGCTATCCCGGGCGTTTTCCGCTGGTGCACGTGAAGGGGCGGGATAAAGACGGGAACATGGCGTCGGTGAGCGCGGACAATTCGATTGACTGGAAAAAGATCTTCGCGCACTCGGAGGAAGCGGGGATCCGGCATTACATCGTGGAGCACGACAATCCGCCGGATCCGTTTGAAAGCCTGAAAGAGAGTTACGGGTATCTGGAGCAGTTGCGGTTTTAGGGGGCCGATTGTCGGTTGTCATGCGTGAATGTTCACGTGGTGCGAAAGCAAAAGCGAGTACCACAGAGGGACACAGCGGACGCCTGAAGTAAGACTCAACGAAGTAGTACCCAACCTCGGGACGGGCGTGGACGCCCGTCGCTCCATCGTTGTTAAGGCGGCGAGAAATGTGAGGGCGAGGACGCCCTCACGACAGCCGGCGGGACGCCGGCGCTACGAACGGGCGGGGAACTCCGTCGCTCCATGGTTAAATTTCGAACTTTGTGCCGTCCCTACGGGACTTGGACTAGTTGTTGCTCCTTACCCCGGACTCACGTCCGGGGCTAGTCACTGGCGTCGCTGCGCGACTGGGGGCGGGGAGTCTCCATACACAAGGGACAGCTTGGCGAGGAAGCCGGCGGGACGCCGGCGCTACGAACGGGCGAGGACGCTCGTCGCTCCATTGTTTAAATCTCGAATGTGCCGTCCCTACGGGACTCGGACTCGTTGTTGCTCCTTGCCCCGGACTTACGTCCGGGGCTAGTCACTGGCGTCGCTGCGCGACTGGGGCGGGGAGTCTCCATACACAAGGGACAGCTTGGCGAGGAAGCCGGCGGGACGCCGGCGCTACGAACGGGCGAGGACGCTCGTCGCTCCATCGTTTAAATCTCGAATGTGCCGTCCCTACGGGACTCGGACTCGTTGTTGCTCCTTGCCCCGGACGTACGTCCGGGGCTAGTCACCGGCGTCGCTGCGCGACTGGGGCGGGGAGTCTCCATACACAAGGGACAGCTTGGCGAGGACGCCGGCGGGACGCCGGCGCTACGACTGGGCGGGGACGCCCGTCGCTCCATTGTTGTTATGGTGGCGAGAAATGTGAGGGCGAGGACGCTCTCACGACATCCGGCGGGACGCCGGCGCTACGACTCCATCATGCAAATTTGCCAACGTATTGGGCGGGGTCCGCATCCCAACGCCGGTCAGGTTGCGCGCCTATGGACCTCTTCCGTGCTCGGGTGATCGTTCTCATCGCAGTGTCGGCTGTAATCCTCGAAGCGAGCAGGAGCAGTGGTGCGCAGATCCCCGTGCACCACATCGAAGGCGTGACGTTTGGTTTGCTGATCTTGCGAAATCTCGATGGCGAGGCTGTGGCCTACGGAGAATTGCAGCAGGTCATCCAACAAAAGGGGGACACGAAGGATAACGAGGAATCAGGCCTAGTTATCGGCGACTTGCTGTTTCACTTCAAAGATGGATCGTTCTACGAGGAGATCACGAAATTCACACAGCATGGCAAGTTCCGGCTGGTGAGCGATCAGGTGGAGCAGAGAGGACCGTCATTCAAGCAGGCGAGGAAGAGCTGGATCGATGCGCGCACAGGGACGATCACCGTTCAAACGTTCGAAAAAGGCAAAGAGAAGACGGTCACCAGCCATCTGGATCTGCCGGATGATGTCGCGAATGGATTGTTGCTCACGCTTCTGAAAAATGTTGACCCGTCATCGGAGACAACGGTCTCCTTTGTAGCGGGGTCGACGAAGCCGCTAGTTGTGAAGTGGAATATTTCTCCCGCGCCGGAAAAGACAGTCAAGTTCGGGATTATCACTCTCAGGGCGCAACAGTACGTCGTGAAAACGAGGATTGGGGGCGCAGCCGGAATTATCGCGCCGCTGATAGGCAAAAAGCCTCCGGATCTTCACGTGTGGCTCGTAAAGAGCGAGGCGCCGACATTTCTGGAATACGAAGGGCCGCTGTCGGAGGACAGTCCTGTATGGCGGATCGAGATCGCCGCACCCGAGCACGATTGGGCGCGGAGGAAGAGTGAATAAGAGCGGTTGACCCAGCGGCGAAAGCCGTGTCTCACTAGACGGCATCGTTGAACAGGCTACTACACGTCGTTCCGTCTTTGTTCAGAGCGCGAGAAATGTGAGGGCGAGACGTCCTCACGACAGCCGGCGGGACGCCGGCGCTACAGACGGCCGGGACGCCGAAAGGCGAGTGCGCGGACCCTGGCGCGCAGCTAGCGGGAGGGAACGCTTTCTTCCATCTGTGGCTGGAATTCGACGGTGGCGTCGCTGTCGACCAGGATGAAGACGCGGTCGTTGGGAATTTCGGCCGGATTTCCATTTACGTCGAGGATGACGGAGTCCGGGGTGATGGCAGCGACCGCACAGTGGCGGAGGATGCGGATGCGCTTCTCAAGTTCTGCGGTTTCGATCAGCTGACGGTTGCGCTCCGGGCCGCGGTGGAATTGATCTCCGCGATAGCTGAGCGTGACGCGGTTGCGAGCGCCGTGGCTGAGCGAGACGGCAGCGAGAATGGCGGTGTCGCCGCCACCGACGACGAGGATGTCCTGATCGGTGTAGTTGGCGGTGTCGTCGAGCTGGTAGACGACCTTGGGTAATTCTTCTCCGGGGATGCCGAGGCGGGACGCAGCAAGTTCGTCCCGGACGCGGCGCGCGGGCGCTGGCGGAGCCGGCTTTTTGGCTTCCTGGATGAGCACCTGCTTGTCGGAGGAAGCCTGCTTCGCTTCCTGGCTGGCGTCCTTGGTCATATCGAGATCGCCGAAGCCGACGCCGACCTTCTTGAGGAAGTCATTGGGCGGAGTGCCGCCGGCGAAGATCCAGACGAAGTCGTTAGGAATTTCGCGCTGCTGGCCCTCCACGTCGATGATGACGGCTTCTTCCTTGAATTCGATCGGATTCGAGTTGAAGAGAACTTCAATCTTGCCGGACTTCATCGCTTCGGAAACGCGCTGCGAGTTGCGCTCCTTGATGCGGCTGAACTGGGACTGCCGATAGGAAAGCGTGACCTTGTTGCCGATCTGGTGGGCGAGTCCCATGGCGGCTTCGACCGCGCTATCGCCACCACCGACGACGAGGATGCGCTTGTTGATGTAGTGGTCGGCCTCGATAAGGCGGTACATCACCTTGGGCAGGTCTTCGCCCTTGACGCCGAGTTTGCGAGGAGTGCCGGTGCGGCCCAGGGCGAGGACGACGGCGTAGGCGCGATACTGCGTGTCCTGGGTGATGACAGTAAAGATGCCGTCTTCGCCTTTCTTAATGTCGTCGACGCGCTGCCCGGTACGGACTTTGAAGTCGGCGCGGTGCAGGACCTTGTCCCAGAAGGCGAGCAAGTTTTCCTTGGAGAGCTCGGTCTTCTTGAACTTCCCGTACATGGGGAATTCCACGGGGCTGGTCATGACCAGCTTCTGACGCGGATATTTCGCGACGGTGCCACCGATCTCGTCGCGTTCAAGGGTGATGTATTTGAGCTTGTGCTGAATGGCGCGCAGGGAAGCGGCGATGCCGGCAGGGCCGGCTCCAACGATGACGACGTCGAGGACGTCGGGTTGGGTACGGGCGGTGCCGTGCGCCGTGAAGCGATTCAGAACGACGTCGATGCAATCGCGTCCCTGATTGACGGCGTTCTTGATGAGGGCCAGTCCGCCCAGTTCGCCGACGATGAACATATTGGTGACGGTGGTCTCATTCTCGGGCGAGAGGACGGGCATGTCGGCGCTCATGCTCGCGCTGGCCATCACCATGGTGATCGCGCCGACGGGGCAGGCATCGGCGCAGAGGCTGTGTCCGATGCATTTGTAGCCGTTCACGATGACGGCTTTGCCGGCGAGCATGGCGAGGACGTCCCCCTCGGGGCAGACGGTAGTGCAGGTGGCACAGCCGATGCAGTTGGACGTGTCGATGTGGGGGTGCTGGGCCTTGGGACCCTCGGAAAACAGCTTTCCCTTCTCCGCGGCTTCACGAGCTTTTTCGTCCCGAACTCGGAGACTCTTGAAGTAGTTACGGAGGAAAAAAAGGGTCAGAGCGGCTGCGACCGCAAAGGCTATCAGTGTGTCCATACAGCGACTACCAATCTACCACCGAAAGCCCATCGACAGAGCCAGACCGATGTGAAACATCGCCAACAATGCGAATGTATAGCTGAACGGCTTATGAATGACGTGCCACAGGTGAAAGACCTGCTCGGAGCGCTTGAGGAACAGGATGCGTTTGGTCAGGGCAGCGTCCTCGCGCGCGGCGACGACTGCTTTCTCGACCTGGTAGTTGCCCGTGCTTAGCAATCCGCCGAGGGTCTTCACCTTGTCCCCGAAACTGAGGGCATGGCGGCGCATACGGGCGACGCGGAACGCTCGGGCGATGTCGAGAACAAACATGTAGCCTAGAGCGGTGACCATCGAGAGGCTCTCGACGCGCTCGCGGCTTGGCATCGTGAGCAAGTCGCGCAGATCGCGCTCGGAGATCAGCCGCTGCTGCTGAAGTTCAGCCGCGAATTTCTGGTGAAGTTCCTGCAATTCTTTCCGGGTCATCTCGGCGGCTTTGAGGTTGCGCGGAATCTGGCCGTAGAGATAACGTCCGATGATGCCGCTGACCGAGACCGCGAACATGATCCAGAAAGCCATCCCGGCGAAGCCAGCGAACTTGAACGACGAGTGAAACGCGATCACGAAGGGCGCGGCAATCCCCAGAATCACGTGATAGTCGAGCCAGTGGCGCGAGCTGCCCTTCTTCATCAACCATGGCCACGCCTTGCGGAGCGGGTACAGGAAGATGATGAGGAACATGATGACGCCGAGCCATCCCAGCTTGAGGCCAATAGTGCCGGAGGGGCGCAGCGCGGCATACTTCGGGGAAAAGGGGCGATCGGTCGAGCCGAGAGTGTAGTAGTCGAAGCCGTAGACCGACAACGCGACAATCAAGGTCGCAAAAAGAAAATATCCAGCCGCCACCCGCGAGCGATGCCCGCGCTCGCGATCATTCTGGCCGGAAGCTACCGCAGTTGCGACAGAAGCGTTCGCACTCATTTTTCAGCTACTTTCTCTTCCGTACTTACAGAGAATCTCTTGTAGTCCGTGAAGTTGTGAGTATTGCGCCAGTGCTGGCGCGGTGTTTCTACTTCAACGCTGGCCTGGGAAGGGAACCAGTAAATGTCCTTGGCGCCCTTGAAGGGCATGGGACGAAATACCACCTGGGAGCGCATCGACTTGAGGCCGATGTCTTCCATATTGTTTTCGAGACCGGCGTCGATCTTAGCGATGGTACCGGTATCCGGGTCAATCCAAGCCACGCCCACCAGGTCGAGTGGGTATTCCCGGCCACGCAGCGAGAGAGCCGCCGGAGACCGCATTCCGGGGATGTGCTTGAACTGCACCTTGTGAAACTTATGACCGTCGATGGAGTCTTCGCCTACGTCAGAGAACTGGAATCCTGACGAGTAGTACGGGTGAAAGACCAGGAACAGGGTCGCAAAGCCGTTGCTGACCAGCATGGAGAGATTTTTTTTCTGCTCTTTTTTTTGTTCATGCACCGCGAGGCGGGACTCATCCAGGCTGATTTCGCCGCCCGCATTGGTCAGAATTACCAGGTAGTCGTAGGTAGATTCTTCCTTGAGCTCGCTCTTGCCATCTGGCTTGAATTTCTCCTGCGTGACGTGCTCGGTGCACTTTACGTCGGAGAATTGCTCAACGAATTTAGAGACTTGGTCGTTGGCGCGGCCGATCATCTCGTCCAGGGGAGACGGGGCGGCGAGAGACACTTTCGCCGTCAGGGAGAAGAGAAGGATCGCTATAAGGGGCTTCACAGCCTCAGACCTGCACGTACGATGCCACTTCACTGCACTTTGGCCCTCTGACGCGTGTCGAAGCGATAGCCGAGCGTCATGATCCATTGGTCATAGTCCTGGGTCGCTCCCCGATTCGACGTGAAACCGCCCTGGATGAAGTAGTGCATACCCACGTTCATCTCAATATTGCCGGTTACAAATTTAGCGTTGTTGTTGTTGGAAAACGAGGAGCTGAAATTCTGCTGGCCGCCGAGGACTTCAACCCGGAAGTTATCGCTCAGGTTGCGCGACAGCGAGACCGAGTCGTAGTAGCCGCTCCCGAACGAGCTATTGAACTTGGAATAATGAGCGTCAGCCCGCATTTTCCATGGCAAACGGCCGAAGGTGATTCCATACAACTCATTGAGCGCGGTACCGGTATCGCCGGACCGGTGGCTGCTGCCCAGGGTTGTATAGAGCCAAATCTGTTTCAGCGGTTCCACGCGCACGCCTGCACTGAAGCCCTGGAACAGATACTTATCTAATAAACCGGTTCCAATCAGCGTAGGATCGAACGTGGGTAGATCGCGGAAATAATTGTAGTTGGCGTTGAATTCGATGCGCTCCTGGGGCTGGTAGCGGATGGTGGTAAAGCTGCGTCCCACGCCAGTTCCGGCCGTCGTTCCCGGAGCGTATCCGACTGGGTTATCGACCTGGACTGAGTCGTAAACCGACACATAGCGCTTATAAAACACCCCTCCTTCGTAGAAAACGAAGGGGCGGGTGATCTGCCAGCCGACGGTGTTCATTCCTGCGCCCACCGTACTGGTATAGCGAAAGCCGTCGAAGCTGCCACCCTCAAAATTGACGAAAGTGCCTGCGATACGTTGGTTGGGGTTGTAGCTATACGAAGTTGGATCCGGCGTGGATCCGCCAAAAATCCCCAGAGTTGTTCCGTGACCGATGCGTCGGCCGAAGTAGCCGCCGTCAATCGTATCGAGGCTGGGGGCCCAGGGAAGGTAAAGCCGCCCAAAACCCGCCACCCACGCAGAACTCGGGTTGTCGTAGGTCATGGCGATATGGTAGGTGCGATTGATCAGGTCCTGGATGGTGGCCGAGCCGGCGGCGCTGTTGGTGGTGAAGTTGCCGCGCCAATAGCCGCTCAAATTCCAGTAAGTCCCACCGATTCTCGTCATGTCCATGCGCGCTACGAGGCCAACATCAGAATTCGTACCAGCCGCCGAGCCGTGGAAGGACGTTCCCATGTAATCGAAGCCGATGCGTCCGCGGGCACGGTTTATCGATGGCATAGGCGGACGCGGGACCTCGGCGCGGGCTTCGTCGTCGAGGGCGTCTGCATCGGTGAAGGAAATCACCGTGGGATATTTGCGGGTTGCGCTCAGCGTGTTCTCCTGCACGAGCGCCTGCTCGTCCTGCGAGGAGAGATAGGCGAGATCGCCCGCCTTCACATCGCGCTTCGGAGTGTGAATGTCGGTGACGGCGGAAGCATCGGCAACCGACATAACTTCGAGCTCGGCGACGACATTGTCCGCGTTCCCGTCGGCCGCCGAGGCGATCGATCCCGTGGGCGTATCGCGCACCACAAGCTTCATGCCTTCGGTAAGTCCGGCGCTGCGTCCGCCGTCCAGATAGGCAACGCCCTCAGCGACGTACTTGATCTTGAAGGTCGTTCGGAAATCCGGATGGGTCGCGCGCAGTGCGAGAGCAGCCGGCACCTCCTGCGCGACCGGGGGTTCGGGAGTGGCCTCTACTGCTTCCGGAGTGACGTCCAGTGTCTCAGGTTTCGTAACCGCAGGAGTCGTGGCTGCAGAAGCCGACGTGGGGGCCGGAGTGGCGGAGGTTACGGGCGCCGCTTGCGACGCGAGCGTGCCCCCAGCAGGCGAAGTCGCGGCAGTGGTGACAGGCGGAGCGCTCGTTGGAGCTGTCGTCGCGGCAGGAGCAGCTTGGGATGCAACTGGAGGGGTCACAGTCGCCGACATCACTTTTGTACTGATGTTCGGAGCGCCGGCAGAACTCGGTGTGGATCCAGTGACAGTCGCAGTTGACGGGGGCGCGGTCGTGCTGACCGGCGCCGCTGAAACAGCAATCTGATTCGTGGTTGTGGTGGAAGGTGCGGCCTTCGTTAGCTGAGGCGCCTGGTTATTCTGAGGGGCGGTTGTCGCGGCTGTAACGGCCGGTGCTTGCGCGGTGCCGCCGGGAGTGGTCGTGACGACGGGAGCGCCGGTAGTCGACGCGTTGCCCTGCGTCACGGTCACGGCAAGCGGCTTGGGGGAAGCAGCAGGCGGCTGAGTCGCGGCGGACTGTGCCTGAGCGACCGGCACGCTACCGGCCCCCGGAGTACCCATTCCTGGAAACACCGTGCCCTGTTGCAGGCTCCCGACCTTTGGATGAGTCGCCGACGGGGTTGCTGTGGCAGATGTGGTCGAAGAGTTGGCCGGCGTGATGGCGGGCTGCTTTTCAGGGAAATTGATGGGCGGCAACTTTGGCGGAACGGGAATCGGTGCTTGCGCGGTCGTGCTCTGATCGGGAACCGGCGTGGGCTCCGCCTTGCGGCGGAAGACACCGATCAACGGCGCCGAGGCGGCAGGGACGGGGCCGCTGCGCTTGGACGCGACGGCGGAGTCGCCGGACTGGACGTGCACGACGATGCTCTTGCCGTTGGTGTCGACCGTGTAGGGAAGGGCGCTCTCCATATCGACGACCACGCGGGTCACCGGAGGATTGGCATTGTTCAAGCCGACCCGAACGCCGTGCACACCGTTGGCATTCAGCAGAAAATGTTTTTGTTTCGCGTCAGAGAGAGTCCCTGGAAGGGTGAGAACGAGCCGATCGGGGTTCGTCGCCGTCTCAACCGCGGGCTGCACGGCCCCGGTCAGGATAACTTCGATTCTTACATCCGAGCCCTCGCGCTTAACCTGCAGTTGCTCAATCTCGGCCGCGCCCTTGGTGCTTTGCGCAACTCCCATTGAAGACAGGAGCAGCAGCAGCACCGGAAGTAGCCGCGTACGATGCATGACACCTCGTCACTCGCGGGGAATTCCCGCGGGGGGAAAAGTAACTACTTGTGTTGCAAGCCGGCGGCTCAAACCGGCAAAAGCTTAGCCCAACAGCTAGATAACAGTCTGTGTTCTAACCGCCGCCAGCGTTTTTGTGGCACTGGTAACAGTTCGTGCTGTTGTAGACATACCCACCGACATTGGGATGTTGGAAATTCGCCGCGTTATTGTTGCCATGACAACCGGTGCACTGGAACACGGAGTAGTCGCTCGAATTCGTGTGGCAGGTGGCACAAACACCATTCGCGTTGCCGTGATTCGTGGGGAAGTACGTGTGATTGAACGTGGCTCCGGTCCATGCGGTGGTCGTATGGCAGGTGTCACAGGTCGTCGGGAAGCCAGCAGACTGGTGATTGGGGTTGGTGGTCCCATTGTAGTCGGTGGCATGGCAACCATAGCAGGCCGTTGGCAGCGTCGTGTAGTTGTTGTTCACGTGGCACTGCGCGCAGGTCACGTTCGTCGCGTGATATCCCGTCAGCGGGAATGTCGTGGTGTTGTGATTGAAGGTGGCGCCCGCCCAATTCGTGGTCGTCCAGGTAGTGTGGCAAGCATCGCAAGTTGTCGGGAAGCCCACGGTCGCGTGCGGCGGGTTATTCGTCCCGGTGTAGTCCGCCTGGTGGCAGGTAATGCATGCTGTGCTCGTCAGACTGTAAGGACCCGATGGGCTGAAGGTGGTGTTGTGGCATTGGGTGCATTGCAGCGTCGCGTGCGGGCCCTGCAGAGTAAAGCCGGTTGACGCGTGATTGAAGGTCGCGCCCAGCCAGTTGGTAGTCGTGTGGCACTGATCGCATGCGGTCGGGAATCCAGACTGCACGTGATTCGGATTCGTCGTCCCGTTGAAATCGGTCCGGTGACATTGCACGCAAGCCGTCGGGTTGGGCAGGTTATATGCCCCGCTTGGACTGAACGTGGTGTTATGGCACTGCGCGCACTGTAAGGAGACGTGTGCGCCAGTAAGCGTGAATCCCGTGGAAGCGTGATTGAAGGTGGCGCTTGTCCAGTTGGTGGTGCTGTGACAGGTCTGACAAGTCGTCGGGAAACCAGCCTGCACGTGACTCGGATTGTTCGTGCCGTTGTAATCGGTCTGATGGCACTGAACGCACGCCGTCGGAGTGGGCAGGCTATATGCCCCGCTCGGGCTGAACGTGGTGTTGTGGCACTGCGTGCACTGCAGCGCGGTATGAGCTCCGTCAAGGGTGAAGCCGGTCGTCGAATGATTGAAGGTAGCGCCGCCCCAACTCGTGGTGGTGTGGCACTGTTGGCAAGTTGTCGGGAAATTTGCCTGTGTATGGCTCGGACTGGTCGTCCCATTGAAATCCGTCTGATGGCAGGTCACGCACGCCGTCGGAGTGGGCAGGTTATATGCGCCGCTCGGGCTGAACGTCGTGTTGTGGCACTGGGCGCACTGCAGCGAGGCATGCGCTCCGTCCAGAGTGAAGCCGGTGCTGGTGTGGTTGAAGGTCGCGCTGGTCCAGTTCGTCGTGCTGTGGCACTGCTGGCACGTAGTTGGGAAACCCGCCTGCACGTGGTTGGGATTCGTCGCGCCGTTGAAATCGGTCTGATGGCACTGAACGCAACCAGTGGGATTGGGCAGGTTATATGCCCCGCTCGGGCTGAACGTGGTGTTGTGGCACTGGGCGCACTGAAGGGCGACGTGCGCTCCGTCCAGAGTGAAGCCGGTGCTGGTGTGGTTGAAGGTCGCGCCCGTCCATGCCGTGGTCGTGTGGCACTGCTGGCACGTGGTCGGGAAACCCGCCTGCACGTGGTTGGGATTCGTCGCGCCGTTGAAATCGGTCTGGTGGCACTGAACGCAACCAGTGGGATTGGGGAGGTTATATGCCCCGCTCGGGCTGAACGTGGTGTTGTGGCACTGGGTACACTGCAGCGCGGTATGCGCTCCGTCCAGCGTGAAACCAGTGCTGGCATGGTTGAAGGTTGCACCATTCCAATTCGTGGTGGTGTGGCACTGCTGGCACGTGGTCGGGAAACCAGCCTGCACATGGTTCGGACTGGTCGTGCCGTTGAAATCGGTCTGATGGCAGGTCACGCAACCAGTGGGATTGGGCAGGTTATATGCCCCACTCGGGCTGAACGTGGTGTTGTGGCACTGGGCGCACTGAAGGGCGACGTGGGCTCCGTCCAGGGTAAAGCCCGTGGTCGAATGGTTGAACGTGCCACTGGTCCAGTTCGTGGTGTTGTGGCATTGCTGGCAGACCGTGGGGAATCCTGACTGCACGTGATTCGGATTTGTGGTGCCATTGAAATCGGTCTGGTGGCACGTGACGCACGCAGTGGGGTTGGGCAGGTTATATGCGCCACTCGGGCTGAAGCTAGTGTTGTGACACTGCTGACACTGCAGCGCGGTATGTGCTCCGTCCAGCGTGAAACCAGTGCTGGCATGGTTGAAGGTTGCACCAGTCCAATTCGTGGTGGTGTGGCACTGCTGACAAACAGTCGGGAATCCAGCCTGCACATGGTTCGGACTGGTCGTGCCGTTGAAATCGGTCTGATGGCAGGTCACGCACGCAGTGGGATTGGGCAGGTTATACGCCCCACTCGGGCTGAATGTCGTGTTGTGGCACTGTGTGCATTGCAGCGAAGCGTGGGCGCCGTCAAGCGTGAAGCCGGTCGTGGAGTGATCGAAAGCGGCTCCGGTCCAGCTGGTGGTGTTGTGGCACTGCGTGCAATTCTGCGAGAAGCCCGACTGCACGTGATTCGGGTTGGTCGCGCCGTTGAAGTCCGTCTGATGGCAGGTAATGCAAGTCGTGCTGTTCGACAGATTGTAAGCACCGGACGGACTGAATGTCGTGTTGTGGCATTGTGTGCACTGCAGCGCCACGTGGGCGCCGGTCAGCGTGAAGCCTGTGGTCGAGTGATCGAAAGCGGCACCGGTCCAGGTGGTCGTGTTATGGCACTGCGTGCAGTTCTGCGAGAAGCCGGACTGTACGTGATTCGGGTTGCTTGCGTTATTGAAGTCCGTCTGATGGCAGGTAATGCAAGTCGTGCTAGTAAGGCTATACGCGCCGGACGGGCTGAAGGTCGTGTTATGGCACTGCGTGCACTGCAGGGCGACGTGCGCTCCAGTCAGCGTGAAGCCCGTCGTCGAGTGATCGAATGACGCGCTATTCCACGTCGTGGTGGTATGGCACTGCTGGCAAGTTGTCGGGAAGCCGGACTGCACGTGGTTCGGAGTCGTCGTGCCATTGAAATCCTTCATGTGGCACGAGGCACAGTCGGTCGGCGTTCCGACGAACTGTCCATTGATGTGGCACTGCGTGCAAGCCACGCTGACGTGCGCGCCGGTCAGCGGGAACTTCGTGAAAGTGCTGTGATCGAAAGTCGTCGGATCCCACGCGGTAGTGCTGTGGCAGGTCTGGCAAGTGGTTGGGAAGCCGGCCTGGGCGTGCGGCGGGTTGTTGGTCTTATTAAAGTCCGCCATGTGGCAGCCGTCGCAAGTCGCCGCCGCATTGTTGAACTTCCCGCCCGCGTGGCAGGCGGCACAATCGAGGGTCGCGTGAGCGCCGGTCAGGGCGAAGCCGGTAAACTTCAGGTGATCAAACTTGGCGCCCATCCAGTTGTCCATCGAGTGGCACTGTTCGCAGGTAACTGGCAGGCCTAACGCGACGTGGTCGATGCCGACCGACTTGGTGCTGACGAAATCCTTTTGATGACAGGAATAGCAGGCCGTCGAAAGGCCCTGGAATTGTCCGACCGCTGCGCCCGTATGGCACTGATCACAGTCAAGCGCGGCGTGCGCACCAATCAGCGGGAAGCGGTTCAGGTGCTGATTGATCTGCTGCACCGAAACGTTCCATCCCTTGACGGTGTGGCACTGCTCGCAATTCGCGCCCATCTGGCGCTTGTGAATGTCAGCGTGGCAATCCGCGCACTGCTTGCCGACGTTCGTAAAGATCGGCTTGGTGTGGCACTGCACGCAGCTCACGCCTTCGTGCATGCCACGCAACGGATACTTGGTTGTGTTGTGATCGAATTCAGGAACTGCGCGGATCGGTTTCCATCCGCTGATGGTGTGACAGTTCTGACACGGAATGCTGAGGCTTCCGTGCGGACTACGCGTGGTCGCGGACGACTGCCCCTGTCCGCTGGCCAAGGGAGCGGCAGGGAAAATCGCAAGCGCCATCACAAAATGAAATAGAAATTTCGATCCCAAGATAACCCCAACCTAAATGCTTACGGAACGGACGTTGAACCAAACGAAGACGGAAGACTTAGTTCCAGGAGCCCAGAAAATTGTTCAGCAAAGTATGAAAAGCAAATAGCAATCGCGATGCCCGCAAGCTTATTCAGTTGTGGGTTGTTGTAAAAGGTTACACAAGTACATGTTTTCCCAGAGCCCTCCGTTACGTCAAATTTTTCAACGCTTTCTGAGGCCGTCCGTGGCAAGTGGCGCGGTTACTGGCGGATAGGTGTAACTTCTTCAGACAGGCCGGGAGTTTTTACTCGTCTATTTGGCGGAGACGCGGGTAAGGTCCGGCCTTCAGGGTGAGTTTGCGCCCCCGATTTTGTAAAAAAATTGAAACGCACTCTTTTTTGGCCCGGAAAATGTGCGGTTCGGAACTACGTGGTTTGTCTAACTCTTCGTCTTATTCAGTTCCTTGACCTGGGGACCGTGGCAATCGGAGCAGGCCTTTGGCGTCGGCGCATAGAAGAGGACCTGCTTACCATCAACCGCCTTGAAAAGCTTGTGGCAGCCCGCGCACTGTACGTTCCGGTGTTCACCCTCTAAAGCGAAGGTCGTGCGCTTGTCGTGATCGAATAAGGATGGCTTCCACTTGTTCGAGTTATGGCAGTCATCGCATTTGGTCACTTTGTCGGCGAAGAGCTTGGTGAACTGGCCGCCGTGGACGTCTTCGTGACACTCTTCGCACTTCTGCGGCGCCTTCTTGAAGTCCACGTTGGTCATCTTGGTCTCGAGGTTCGGCGGCTTGTGGCAGTCGATGCAAGCGACCGCGCGGTGAGCGCCCACCAACGGGAAGGACGTGGCGCCGTGATCGAAGCGATCCAGTTCGCGCCAGGACTTGGTGTTGTGGCAGGCCTCGCATCCGGCGGGCTTGCCGTTGGCCGCGACTTTGATCATGCGCTCCTGGAACTGGCCGTTGTGCGGATCCTTGTGGCAGCTTTCGCAGGAGAGATCCTTGAAGTGATAGGGGATTTGCGACTTAGGCCGGTCTTTGTCAGCCAGTTTGTGGCAGTCGCCGCAGGGCACGGCTAAGTGACCACCAGTCAGGTCGAAGTTTGTCTTCTTATGTTCCGCCAGCGAGAAGGTGGATGGGCTGTAACCCTTCAGATTGTGACACCGGTCGCACTGGTTCTCGTAAGGCTTGGCGGCGAACTGATTGTTGTGCTCATCCTTGTGGCAATCGGTGCACTTATTGAATTTGACGATCCGGAAGATCGTGTCTTTCCCCTTGGGGCTGTGGCACTGATCGCACTGAACTATCGCGTGGCCATCGACGAGAGGATACTCGGTTTTCGCGTGGGCCTTGACGTCGAACAAGGAAGGCTTCCAGCCATCGACCGTGTGACACGGGGCGCAGTCGATGCCGTCAGGACGCTTGGCGAACTGGCCATTGTGCTCGTCTTTGTGGCAGTCCGTGCACTTGGCGAAGGCGAGTTCTTTCTTGAAGTCGCCCTTCAGGTGGCAAGCTTCGCATTCGACGGTCTGGTGTTTTCCCGTCAGCGGGTACTTGGTCTTGGAGTGATCGAAGGTATTGTTGAGTCCGGACGTTGAGACACGTTTCCAACTGCCGGTGTTGTGGCAGGCGGCGCAAGCCTTGTCCTTGAAGCTGCCTTTGTGCGGGTCAGCGTGGCAGTCGTCGCACTTGCCGAAGGGAAGACCTTTATATCGCGGCGCGCCCTGCGCGTCGGGCGTGTGGCACTTCTCGCATTTCACTTCCTGGTGAAGGCCGGTGAGCGGGTAGCGCGTCTTGTTGTGATCGAACTTGCCGGACGTATCTTTCCAGTCGACGAAATTGTGGCACTGGATGCAATTCGGGCCGAGCCGGCCTTCGTGGAAATCCTTGTGGCACGCGGTGCAAGTCTGAGGGATTCCGAGAAACGTCTTACTGAGATCCTTCATCTTGATCGCGGCGCGGTCGGCGGCGGGAATCTTATCGGGCGTGTGGCACTTATTGCAGGCGAGGCCGGCGTGTTTGCCCTCGAGCAAGTAGCCCGTTTCTTTGTGATCGAACTTATTGGGGTCCCATTTAATAAGAGGGAAGTTCACGCCATTGTGATCGGAGTGGCAGCGTACGCATTCCTGGCTGGAACCAGCGGGTATGTGATAGGAAGCGTGCAATCCGCGCTTGGCGGCGACCCGCGCGCCGATGTCGGCGTGGCAGCCGATGCAGCGGAACTCCGGCTGACCGCCGCCGATCTTGTGGCAGTCGGTGCAGTGGGTGGCGCCGTCGAGTGACTGGTGGGGTCGGGCCAGGGGGCCGGGAGAGATCTGGGCGGAAGCATGTCCGGAAAGAAGAACAAGAATAATGAGGAGGAAGAGAACTGTGCTGAGTCCGGCGGATCGGGTGATTGTGCGAGACGGGTGCGCGGAGAAGCGCGACATCTCGTGGCAAGCGATTTGTCGATGTGGCAACGAACCCGCCCCTAGCCAGCCGTGAATTTCACGGCTCATCAAAATGAACGCCACCGCATGGACACAGGGAAGTCTATCAAGCGCAGGGCGCATACGAACAGTCCCCGGAAGGGCACGAGGAAAAACAGTTCTCAGTTCTCAGTTCTCAGTTCTCAGTTCTCAGTTCTCAGTTCTCAGTTCTCAGTTCTCAGTTCTCAGTTCTCAGTTCTCAGTTCTCAGTTCTCAGTTCTCAGTTCTCAGTTCTCAGTTCTCAGTTCTC
>Ga0210396_10002738_pt1 | contig 17820 bp, 13 predicted proteins | sample IncBWH17OmetaG_FD_155466 | JGI IMG/M metagenome (GOLD analysis project Ga0210396, IMG submission 155466) | Forest soil microbial communities from Barre Woods Harvard Forest LTER site, Petersham, Massachusetts, United States - Inc-BW-H-17-O ... | reverse complement strand
ATTGTTTGGTTGTGCCGCCGGGGGCCGATTGGTTTCCGGACGATTTGGAGTCGGCTCCGGACGACTCGCCGGCGGTGTCGCCGCAGGCTTGTTCGGTGTCGCCGCAGGCTTGTTCGGTTCCGCCGCAGGCTTGTTCGGTTCCGCCGCCGGTGGTGCTGCCGGACGAGTCGGCGTTCCTTCCGGACGATTGTTGGGCTGAGTCGGTTGCGGATGACTATTCGGCTGAGTTGGCGCTGGCCGGTTCGCTTCAGCTGGTCTCTCGTTCGCAGCCGGAGGATTGCCGGGCCGGTTCGCCGGTTGATTCGCGGGCTGAGCGGCCGGAGGTTGACCCGGTCGCGCGGCATTGTTGCCGGGCTGGTTTCCAGGATGGCCAGTGGTCGGCGTCGCCGGTTTTCCCGCCGGCGCCACCTTCACCATTGGATGCGTCGCTGCCGCCGGACGCAGGGTTTGCATCTGGCTCTTCGCGACTGGTTCTCCCGGATGCGCGGCCAGTGCCTGCTGCTGTTTCGCAAAAGGTACGGGCGGAGGAGGAGGGGTCTTTTTGGCGATCACCTGCCGGTTCGCAACTGCCGCAGGTGGCGCAGTTACGTGACCCGCAGTCGCCGCTTTTGCGCCCAGCACGCTTTCCCGCGTCGGCGCCACCGCAACTCTCCCACTCATCGGAGCCGATGCAATCTGCTGTGCGGTTACTTGCACCCTCGCCTTCGCCACCGGCTGTGCGCTGGTAAAGGCGTGCTGCGGAACTACCATCACCGCACCTTGAACGTTCCGGTTAGCGTAAGTCACATTCGTGATGTTCGTGGTGTTGTGCACGATGGTCGTGTTGTAGACAGTCGTAACCTGCGTGACATTCACCGTCGTATTGCTGACGTTGACGCGATTCACATACGCTTCGCTGACGTGATATGACGGCACATAAACTTCCCGCGGCCCCAGGGGAAACCAGCCGACGTTCCCGCCGAAACCACCCGGCCCGCCGCCAATAAACACGACCAGCGCAGGAGCATAAACGGCGCGCACCGCCACCGGCCCGGCAACCCATCCCCAACGTCCACCGACGGTCACCCAGCGGCCGTAATGGAATGGGGCATAGCCCCATGAGGAATCATCCACCCACGTCCATCCCCAGGGGGAGATCCAATCCCAGTGTCCTTCATGGTAAGGAGCCCATCCGGCATCCACGCGGTTGGGGAACCAGACGTGCCCGTAGTTGGGATCGTCACGCCAATCGCCGTTGTCATCGAGATCGTCGTAGCCGACTACATCGTGCGACAGGTATTGCGCGGATCGCGAGTAGTCGTGGCGGTGATCGCGGGTTTCGGACCAGCTGTCAAATTGATCGGGACCGCCGATCTGCTCCACATCGGCGTTGAGCGAATCAGTGCCGCTGAACGTGCCGGCCTGCCCTCCGTGCAAGGTATAGGTCTGGCCGTTGCCCGTAGCCTGACCCTCACCTTCGCGGATGGTCACTACGGTGTTGCTGCCATCTTCGCTGGCGTCGAGGCGATAGTGCCCCGGCTGCGAGACCGTGAACGCCAGATTTGGCGTATCGATTTCGACATCGTCATTGTCTTCCAGTCTTCTCACCGTGATGCTGAGTGAACCGGAGGTCAGCTGAATCTGTGCAGTATTGTCGTCCAGATTGAGAAAGGAGAATCCCGTGTTGGGCGCGAGCCGGATCACAGCGGATCCAAATTGCACTTCGGCGCGCGAATCCTTGTCGGCCCAGAGTTTGTCGCCGGTGCGCATGGGGCGGTTGGGCACGGCTCCCACCCAATCGTCTTCTCCGGCGGGTTGAAAGGAAACGGAACCTTCCAGGTAGCCGAGGCGCGCGACGCGACTCGGAGGATCGTCCTGATCCTGATCTTGCGCGGATGCTGGCTTTTGTATTACGACGGTGGCGAGTGCGAGCCCGAGCACGGCGCCCCACCAACTGAACTTTCTTAGTGTTGTTCTCATAACAGGTTTTGTCTCTCCCAAGCACTTATGAATTTCCGCGAAATGCCTTCGCCAACCCGACGCTGGCGGATTTCGCGTTCATGTTGGATGCCGGAAAGGGATGCCGCAGCCAGAACTTCCACCGCGTCTCTGCAAGATCAGAGCTAAGGCGATGAAATAAAGAGAGTTCTTGCCTCACCAGCTCCGCTGGTCAAGCATACAGCTGGGAACAGGTGAACCTCTTATCCGAGAAGATACCCCAGAGAAAATAATTTCAGGGCTGGTTAGGATCCCTCGCATTTCCTTTGGAGCTGGAACCTTTCTTGCCCGCTTCCGTCAGCAAGTAAACTCCAAGAATCGTCATCTCCGGCTCGATCGGATGGCGGTAGCGCTGGCCGGGATAAACCACGTAATAAATGAATGGATACAACAAAATCAACCAAAACAGCAGCCAGGCGCCGGGTCGGCGCTGGTGTAGAGCGCGCCCAAGTCCCCAGAACATGAGAACCGATGAGGCGAGAAAAAGTGAATTCTTTACCTCAGCCATCCACCAGATTTGCGCCAACCGCGGCGGTCCCGCCCAAAAATAGACGAAGCGTTTCAGGCAGAGCACAGCGAATCGGCCATAATCTGCTTTGATATAGTCGACCGCCTGCCGCTTGCGATTTTCAATGTAGGCCAGCTCGCCCATCGAAGTGTACTGGCGCATGGCGTAAATATCCTGCGTCGGATGCAAATACTGCATCCATGTGCCGTCGGCGCCATTGCCGTTGCCGAGCCGCAGCTCCGCGCCTAAATTGTCGCGGATGAAAATGAACTTTCCGAACGTGCGATAGTTCCTCACCGTCCAGGGCGTAACGCACGCAATGAAAATTAAGGACGCCAGAACAATACCCGCCAGCGAGGGCTTGCGCCGCTTTGCACGCCGGTACCACGCCCATAGTCCCGAGGCCGGGAGGAACGCGATCAGTACCGTGCTGTTCAGCGCCGCGATCCCCCAGAGCAGGCCAAACTCAATCCACGGCTTCAGTCCTTCTCGATCTTCCATGGTCAACGCCAGCCAGAAGATCATCGCCAACAGCAGTGCGGAAAAACTTGTCTCCCAAACCCAGCGCGTGCACCAGAACATAACGTAAGGCAGAAGAGCCCAGATCCAGGCCGCGCCGACGGCAACTTTTTCGGAAAAAATCCGCCTCGCGATCAGGAAAATCGGGATGCAAGTCAGCGCGGAAAAAATACTATTGATGCTGAGCAGCACGAACGCTGACGCCCTCGAATAAATTCCGAAGAGGTGAAACACCGCAGCAGTCAGGTACGGATACAGTGGCGGTTCCCAAGCGGTGGGACCGGTCGGCGCGCCGAAAGCATCGCTGAAGCCGCGTCCCGACGCGATGGCTGCTCCAATGCGTCCCATCTCCCAACCGAAGCCGAAGTTATCTTCCGCACTTTTGAACTTGTAGGTATGGCCGACAAGGATCCAGCCCACGCGCAGAAAAAGGGCGATGGCCACTATCCAGAAATACGATGTGCGAATATGCTGCCATGCATTGACGAGCAAAGTTGGAGAGCGCGTGCGCTGGGCGGCCACGGCGAATTTTGAATCCATGGATGATTCTATTTGTAGCTGAGTGAAGCGCTAACGGGCAACTCGAGAGCATTCGTGGTGGAGGGCTACTTTGAAAAAGACGCTGGCGCGCGGATGCAATAAAACAGCAACAAGAATCCCATTCCGCCCGCGAACAAGCGCATGTACCAAGTGACAGGGTAGCGCTTCCCCTTCCCCGATGACCGGCGAAAGCAAGCGGAATAGAGCATAAACGCAGCCATTAAGATGGGCGCGCATAAGCCAACAACGTAAGCCGCACAGATAACCTTATCAATCATGCTCACGCCGCTCTTTCTGGGCTTCCCAGAAGGCAACCAAATCTTCTGCGCTCTACAGCCGATCCGTTGCACCAGCGGCCATGGCCGGGGACGTGCGAAGTGTACGTTGAATCTTGATGAAGTTGTAGGCGAAATAATTCAGCGCCACAAAGTGAAAGTAGCCAACTACCCATTCGTAAATTGATTGACACCCATCCACCGTATCCCTAGACTGAGGTGCTCCGCGACATCCGCCGAGCGCTTGAACGTATAATCGTTCCGAGAGCCTTCACGAACCGAGGTCACCTGATGGGTTGGCTGCAAAACAAATTCGAAAAGAACTTCATGATCAGCACGGTCGACTACGTCTTCAACTGGGCGCGCAAATCCGCCGTCTGGCCCATGACGTTCGGCCTCGCCTGCTGCGCCATCGAAATGATCGCGTCGTCGACCGCGCGTTTCGATATCGCGCGCTTCGGCTCAGAAGTCTTCCGTCCCAGCCCACGCCAGAGTGACTTGATGATCGTCGCTGGCACCGTAACCTTAAAGATGGCGCCTGTCGTGAAGCGCATCTATGACCAGATGCCCGATCCGAAATGGGTGATCTCGATGGGCGCGTGCTCGTCAGTCGGCGGACCATTCAATACTTACGCGGTGTTGCAGGGCGTAGACAAGATCGTTCCCACGGATGTGTACGTCACCGGTTGCCCCCCGCGCCCTGAAAACCTTTTCTACGCCCTGCTCAAGCTGCAGGACAAGATTGATACGATGACTCTGGCTAAAAAGCCCACGGAAGTGCGCCTCGATCCCAACATGCTGGAGAACTTCAAGCGCCAAGTCATGATCGCACAGACGGCACAGCCAAAATAGCCGCAAGCCGATGTGGGGACAGCCGCCATCCGCTGTCCACCGAGCAAAGCTCGGCATTTTTTCCTTGTGTAATACTAGAAATTCATTATGTCGAACTTTACCAAGCTCGCCGCCCAATCCGATCTTCCTCCCGCAGACGAAGCCAGGGAATTTCCCTGCGGCGATAAAACCATCTGCGTAGCCAACATCAACGGCACCTACAGCGCCATGGACAACGTCTGCCTGCATCGCGGCGGCCCGCTAGGCCAGGGAATGATCGAAGGCGGCAAGGTTGTCTGCCCATGGCATGGCTGGGCGTGGGACACAAAGACCGGGGAGGCCGATCAGAATCCCAGTGCCAAAGTTGCCGTATATCCGCTGAAGATTGAGAACGGCGATGTGCTGATTGAACTCTAGCAGCCTCACTGGCCCAACTTCATGAGTCCGGTCACTCATTTCTTCACGGGATGGGTTTTCGCAAACTGCTTCGCCTTGCAACGAAGAGACCGCGCCCTGGTCACGCTTGCGTGCGTCGTTCCCGATGTCGACGGCCTCGGCATTATTCCCGAACTCCTTACACGAAACTCGGCCCATCCCCTGTTGTGGTTTTCTCTCTTTCACCACTCTCTTCATAACGTGACGTTCGCCGTTTTCATTGCTGCGATTGCATTCGCGCTCGCCGCGCAGAAATGGAAGACAGCGCTGCTTGCACTCCTGAGCTTCCATCTGCATTTGTTTGAGGACGTGCTTGGATCCCGTGGCCCCGATGGTGATCAATGGCCAATTCCCTACCTCGCGCCATTTTCTTCATCTCTGCAATTCACGTGGAGTGGGCAGTGGAGCTTGAACGCCTGGCAGAATATCGTCATAACAGTGGTGTTGCTGATGATCACACTCTGGCTGGCATGGAGCCGTGGATTTTCCCCGCTGGAGATGGTTTCGAAAAGAGCCGACAATGCATTGGTGAAGACCCTGCGGCGGCGTTATCCCAGAAACCTCAAGAATTTTCCCGGCTGATTCTCATATCCTGGAAATACTTCATTCAGATTCTTGTTCCCCATATGCCGCGCCACAGCTTCGCCGAGCACCTGCCGGAAATCCGTAGTGAGAGCCAGGTCTCGCCCTTCATAAAGCTGCGACTGATCCAGCCCTGGCCAGCGGCCGTAAACCTTGCCGCCTTTTACCGGGCCGCCGAGAACGAACATGACATTCGCGTGGCCGTGATCGGTGCCGCGATTGCCATTCTCCCGTGCCGTGCGGCCAAATTCCGATATGGTGACCACGACAGTGTCTTCGCCGAGATCGCCGAGATCGGTCCAGAACGCCGCCAACGATTGCGAGAAATCGCGCAGCACGTTCGCGATCTGGCCGTCAGTCGAGCCTTCATTCACGTGATGGTCCCATCCGCCAATATCAGCAAACGCAACCTGCACTCCCAGATTCGCTTTGATCAGTTGCGCCAACTGCCGCAGGCTGTCTCCGAAGCGTCCCTTGGGATAGTCTGCCCCCGGCGCGGGCTTGTACTTCGACGGATCCGCCGCCTTCAGCATCTTGACCGCGTCAAACGTTTCTTCCCCAGTACCGTGAAGCACCGTGTCAGATGAGTGGTCATACATAGCTTCGAACGCGGTGGCGACCGGCGAAGGTTTCGGATTGCGCCCTCCAACCGAGAAATCATTGATGTTGTTCATCGCAATGGCCGGCTCAAGGCCACTCAAAATTCGAGGAATGGACGGCCCCATGGCGATAGCTTCGAACGCCGATTTCTGCTGCGCCTGCGGCAGGTTACGCAACGCGCGATTGAGCCATCCGTCTTCGGTGGCTTTCACGCCTGGAGTGCCGGCCTCCATAAAGTCCTGCGCATCGAAGTGAGAGCGGCTGGGGTCGGGCGATCCCGCGGCGTGCACAATTGCCAACTGACGCCGGTTCCACAACGGCTGAAACGACGCAAGCGACGGATGCAGTCCGAAAAATCCGTCGAGATCGAGCACAGCCTTGCGCGGAATGTTGATGCTGGGCCGCATCGCGTAATATTGTGGCGCACCGTGGGGCACGACAATATTCAAACCGTCCGCCGCGCCGCGCTGAAAAATCACCACCAGGCGCTTCGTACGCTCCCCCGGCTCAGCCGCGCCCCATGCGGCCCTCGCCAGAAAACTCGGCACCGCCGCCGTGCCAACCACAGCCAGTGCACTATTACGAAGAAATACGCGACGAGTAATGGACATAAAATTTCCGTAGAAACGTAGCTTGCTACGTCTTCCTTGCCGGCCCGGATCTCGCAAGCAACGTCTCTACGCCGACACTATCTTCTCTGAAACTCCGGTGAGCCCAGCAGCAAACCCGCAATCGCGCCCACGTCCGGCGGACGAAGCGGCTCAACGGGCTTTCGCGTTCCGCCTTTATCCTGCTTTGCCTGGACGCCGTTCATTGCCCCTGCATCAATCTGTGCCGCAATCGAATCATGCGTCTGCTTCGATACGTCTCCCGCCAGCAGCGTGTTCTCCAGCGTGGCCAGAGCCAAAGTCGAATCTGGAGGCGGGCTTGGCGGACTGCTTCCCGCCAGCTGACCAACATCCACCCTCACAGCCTTAATCTTTCCGCTGGTCAGGGCCAAAGCAAAATTCATGCGCGTAAGCAGCGCGGAAGAACTCACCCAGGTTTCCGCCTTCATGGAATACCCGGTTGGTGGCTGTGCGCCGTAGAGTGGCATGCCCATGCTATTCAGCTGTCGGATGAGCGGCAATGCATCGTCCACTTCAGCCCCAGTCGCACGCACCGCCGAAGCCACGAATTCCAGCGGAGTCTTCACCTTCGCGCGATAACTTCCGTCCTCCCAAAACTCCGGCGAGTAAAACAGCACGGTCAGCACTTCGCGAATGTCGCCCTTTTTTTTCAAAAACGTCTTCGCCATGCGATCCACCAAATCCGCCGGTGGATCATCCGAAACAAAACGTTCCGCAAGCTTCAGGGAAATAAAGTGCGCCGTCTGCGGACTCGTAGCCAGCTTATGAAGCACCTCCAGGCCTTCGCCTTCACCTTTGGGCTTGATGCGATGGCCGAGCACAAACTTCGGCCCCGGCTCGTGCATACGCGGTTCGAACTTGAATGTGCCGCCCTGGTAGGGCTTCTCGATGGTCCACCCCGTAAAGACTTTCGCCACCTCGGTGACATCGCGCTGCGAGTAGCCCCCGTTCACGCTCAGGGTGTGCAGTTCGAGCAACTCGCGGCCGTAGTTCTCGTTGAGGCCACTCGGACGCTTCCCCTGATTAGGCCGCGGACGCGGCGGATAACGCCGCCCATACGGTCCATTGGGATGCGGCGGAATCCCCAGGGCCTGCGCCGAATCCGGCCCTACACTCAGCCAGTTGTCCAGGTAGAACAACATCGCCGGACTCTTCGCCGTGGCTACCAGCAGATCTTCGAATTTTCCCAGCGCGCGTGGCCGAATTACATCCCGCTCGTAACCGGTGACCAGCAGGCGGTCAACACCTTTATCCACAAACACGTTGAAGTGGTTAAACCAAAAATCGGTCATCACTTCGTTCAACTGGCGGTCGCTGTAGATAGCCCGCAGAAGTTTCGCTTGCGCCAGTTCGCCCGTCACCACTCCCGCTGGATTATTCATCGCCAGCAAAATTTCCTTCTGTTTCGGCGTCAAACCTTCCAGAAATTCCTGCCCTTTACCACCGCGGAGAGCATCCGCAACCGCCAGTTGCGCCACCGGCGTCATGCTTAGGATTTTCTTGAATCGCTGGTCCGCCGGAAGGCTCGGCAGTTGCTGCACATCAAGATCGGCGTAAAGCTGCTCCTCGCGCCTTCGCGCCTGCTCTTCTTCCTCGGGCGTCAGCTTCGCCGGAGGCGCCGCCGGCGTCTCGCGGCTCTCTGGAACGCTTTTCGTATCCGCGGCCATGTCCGTGCCACTCATCGTGTTGGGGGCCGCAGGATTATCCCCCGTCCCATCCTTTTCCGATACTGGCCCGCGCGCCATAGTAGAGTTGTCAGCCGGTGCGGCACTGGCGCTCACCGAAGCCACACTCGTATTCTTGACGCCTTCCTGCAAACGCTCTTTCCGCGCTTGTTGGCGCTCGATCTGTACCTCATAAATCATTCGCAGCGCCGCATCAGATGGCATCGACTTCTTGCCATTCTTTACCTGATTAATCTCTTGACCGTCCGGAAAGTCTTCTGCCAGCTCCTTAGTGCTCATGCGCAGCGTGCGAAAGGGCTCCAGCCGCACGTTCAATGCGCTATCGTCGATCTTGTCGGGATGCAGTTGCAGATCAATCCACTTGTCGACGCCCATCGATGTCACACGCTGCACGTCGTCGGGGCGCGGCCCGAAAGTCAGGCGATTGAGAGCATGCAGCGCGCGGCGTTGATCGCTAATATGATCGCTAGCGCCGGAGGGCAGTTTGTCCTTGTCCTTCTTCTTAGCCAGCAACGGCAACACCGCGCACGCCAGGCTGGCGAAAAGAAGTAGAACTGCGAATTTCACGCGGCCCGCAGGCATGAGGACTCCGGTCAAGAAAAGGCGACAGCCCTCTTATTATGAACCCGAACAGGGGGAAAAGTTGCTGCTCCCGTTCCCAACGGTAGCTGGGTGATTGGGACGAGGATAGAAGCGAAAGCCAGAAGCCGCAGCTAAGTCAAATACATCTTGCCCCGGGATACCTTGTGCTGCAGAGTTGCCGCCAACTGGTCTACATCCGCAGGGGCAATATTGACTGCCATGTGATCGGCCAGTAGCGGTGTTCGATTGCTTCCGACGGCATCTCGCCTCACCTGGATCAGCAGTGCCTGCACGACATTAGGGTCATATTTTTGCGGGGACATTCGCACTAGATCACTCAGCGCACTCCCCAGGGAAAGTGACTCGCGATACGGACGCGTGCTGGTCATTGCATCGAAGGTATCGGCCAGAGCCATAATCCGCACCGGCATCGGCAAGTCATTACCAGCCAAAGCGTCGGGATACCCGGAGCCATCGCTCCGCTCATGATGCCAGCGCACCGCTTCGTGAATCTTCGGCCAGGGGAATTCCACGCTGCTGACAATCTGATGCCCGACCACCGTATGGTCCGCCATTTCCTGAAACTCTTCGGGGTTGAGTGCGCTCGCCTTGCTAAACAGGCGGCGGTCGACCGCTACCTTGCCGATGTCGTGCAAATATCCTGCACTGCGCAGTGCGGCAACTGCCCCGGCATCCACGCCCATGGCCTCGCCAATCGCAGCGGCGTACCGGCCCACTCGCAGGGAGTGGCCGTGAATATTAACGTGCTTCACGTCGATGGCAGTGGCGAAGGCCTCAAGCGCGCTGTCATAGAAGCCATGCAAAGACGCCATCAGACGCAGATTCTCCGTCACCCGCTGGGCCAGCGTCTGGGTCAGCGCGTGGTTGTGTACCGCAAGTCCAATGTAGCTACACAACAGCTCCGTGGCATCGAGCTCGGATTCCAGATAGGGCGCATCACCCGGACGCCGCCCCAGAGCTATCACTCCCGCAAGCTTTCCCACCGATTTGAGCGGAGCGATGCATTTGAAAAGTTCAGGGGCGACGTTGCCATTCGAGCTCAGAAATACGGAATAGGTGGAAGCGTTGAGCAGGATCGGTCCACGCGCGGCGGCGAGAGCGTGAGCGTGTTTCGGAAGCAGAGGGATGAAGGCCGGCTCGGGAAGCATGGCGAATCCCTCGGCCGCAACCGATGAGAGCATGGTGGGCTTCTCGTTGAACACAAAGAGCGCACCTTCGCGCGCTCCTGCCGCTTCCATAACAGCGGAGAGCATGCGGCGAGACGTGTCGGTGAATTCGCGCTCGGCCGTGAGCTCCGGTCCCAGTTCGGACAGAGCTTCCACGGTGCGCAACAGCCTGCGGAAATTATTTGTCTCCACGGCCAAGTTGTGTGAGCAATCGACTTAAACAGACTGAGCGTACCACGCGGGCGTCGGTGTGGTCAGACCACGGTGTTGGTTAGTTTGGTTGCCATATGAACTAAGTGAAACGGGATGACGAGCTTGATTCCGAACGGACCCAAACACTAGAAATGCTCGCACAGCTCCGCGAAGCGCCCCACGATGAGCAACCGCTGCGGCGGCGTAGCCGAATTCACTTCCTCATGTTCAAGAATCCAGGTATCGCCATGGGGAACGAAAATCGCATGCAGACCCGCGGCCAGCGCCGGATTGATGTCGGACTTCGGACTGTTGCCGACCATCCATGTCGAGTCGTGGCTCAGTTCGTATTTTTCGATCACCGCCTGGTAGGCTGCGGGATCCTTTTCGGCGACAATCTCAGTCTCTGAAAAATAATGCTTCAATCCTGAACGCTCGATTTTTCTCGTCTGCTCCACAATCGCGCCCTTGGTCATCAGGATGAGATGGTGCCGTCTGGAAAGGTGCTGCAAAGTCTGCGGAACCTCGGGCAAAATCTCGATCGGATGGTCAGAGATGCTATGAGCAAAGCTCTGGATCTGCGCATGCAACTCCGCCGTCACCGGCAGCACGCTGAGCCGCTCAAATGTATCCACCAGCGCATGCGCAAAACTGTGCAGCCCGTAGCCATGCTTCACGATGCATTCCCGCTCCACATCGTTAAGCACTTCGCGCACTTGCTCGGGGGAGAATTCGTGGTGATTGAGGAACGAAATGAAACGCGCGATCGCCCGCTCAAAGTAAATATTGTTTTCCCAAAGCGTATCGTCCGCGTCGATGAGAAGAGTCTGGGGTTGATTGCTTTTTGCAGGCGTGCCGGACAAATGTGCAATGCTCCTTGAGGAAGCTTCTAGCTGCTGCCTTCGAGCAACAACGGGCTTTGGCCGAAGCGAGTAGCGAGTAGCCAGAAGCTAGCAGCTAAACCCAATCAACACGCGCCTCAGGCCCGATAATCCCTGCCTTGTGTCCCATATCCAGTAGACGTGTCACACCCTCGCGCCCTTCTGGTCCGTAGTCGAGGGTCCGCTCATTCACATACATCCCGACGAACCGGTCGGCGGTCTGCGTGTCGAGCTCGCGGGCAAACTGCATGGCGTAAGACAAAGCTTCCTCGCGATGGTCAAGCGCATATTGAATGCTGTCGCGTAACGCGCCGGTCACGGCCGAACTCAGTTCCGGACCAAGCGCACGGCGAATCGCATTTCCACCCAGCGGCAGCGGCAGGCCTGTCATCTTCTGCCACCAGCGTCCGAGATCGACGATGCGGTGAAGCCCCACTTTGTCGTAGGTCAACTGCCCTTCGTGGATGATCAGTCCCGCTTCGAACTTGCCCTCGAGCACCTGCGGAATAATCTGGTCGAAGGGCACAACTTCGGTCTCGATTCCCGGCGCAAAAAGCTGCAACGCAAGATACGCAGTCGTGAGCTTGCCAGGAACCGCGATGCGCTTATCTTTAATTTCCACCTGCGTAAACGGACGCGGCGAGACGATCATTGGTCCGTAGCCTTCGCCCACGCTGCCCCCACACGACATCAGAGCGTAGAGGTCCTGAATATAAGGATAAGCATGAAACGAAATCGCGGTTACATCGTAAACGCCCTCGCGCGCCTTCTGGTTCAAGGTCTCAATGTCGCAAAGCGTATGCGTGAAACGCAGGCCCGGGACGCGAACCTTGCTGGTCGCCAAGCCATAAAACATGAACGCATCGTCGGAGTCCGGACTGTGAGCGATAGAAATCTCGCGCACTTGTAACGATTGGCTACTTCCGGATTGTTGCGTCTCTGTCGCCGAAACTACTGTCATTTTTAACTCCAACCACCGACTTCTTTTAATCGTGCTTTACCGCCGCACATCCCGAAAGCGTTGCCAGCGCGCCGCAATTCCCGCAGCCATCATTACCTTGATTATTTCGGCAAACAGAAACCAGTAAAGACCCCACCGGAAAGCTTGCGCGACCGAATGAGTCAGCACCGCGAGCCACGCCAGGCCGCCAGTGAAAAGTACGACCTCGCCCAGAAATCCGCCAATCGCAGCGCGCGCAAAATTCCTGCGTCCATGTTCCATCGCATATCCAGCCACCCATGCCACCAACGGATAAGTCAGAAGAAATCCCGCCGTCGCGCCGTGGAGCAATTGCGCGATCCCTCCCACCCCGGTAGGACTGAACACCGGCATTCCCATCGCGCCTTCCGCCAGATAAAGCGCCAGTGCCGCAAACCCACGCCGGCTGCCCAGCAGCAGGCCCACCAGCAGCACGCCGAAATTCTGAACCGTCAACGGCACCGGCGTGCCGTGCAGGGGAATCGTGATTCGCGCGCACAGCGCCACGAACAGGCTGCCGCCAACCACCAAGGCAACTTGCCGCGCGGCTTCAGCGAAGAGTACGCCCTCTCGCGAACTGCTTAGAGTCTGCATCGCAGGTTTTGTCATGGGAGATTCTCCAAATCGTCGGGGCGATGCATCAATGCTCAACATTGCCGGATTGACGTTCGCGTTCCACTTCGCTGGCAGCTCCTTCCTGCGCGGCATGTGCCGCCAGCAGGTGCCGGCGCAACCGCATGTACAGCGCGATCGCAACGCACACCACTACCAGCGTACTCACACCCAGGATCAGGAACCACCAGATCATCCGCACAGCCGATTAGAATAACAGATCGACGGGCGTCGAAACCGAACCGTCGCCGCAGCACTCCGCGGGAAACCGGAGAACCAGGATGTAAACTCTTAGCTCGCCTTCGCCGGAGCCAGCTTCTCCCTCATCATCTCGACTCGCTTGAGCATGAACGTAAGCCGTTCCCGACCGAACTTGGAACTCATGATCACCTTTTCGATCGTTCCGAACATGTGCGGGTCGCCGGCTTTTTCCCGTAATTCCTTAAGAAAAGGATGCACCTTCGCAAACACGATGAACATTTCTCCGCTCACCGCAGGCTGCAGGAACAAATCCGCATTCAATGCTCCTTGCTCCACGAACGACGCAGCCATGCTCCAGTAGCCGCTCACCTGGCGCAACCAGTTATTCTCGGTCGAGCCCGGAGTGAACGCGACCTTCATGAAATCGTCGGCGTTCCGCGGCCAGAACTCCGTGAACCACCAGCTGCGCGCCTTGCGCATTTCCGCCTCGCGGCGCAGGTCGTAAAGTTGAAGAATCAGTTGCGCATCGGCAGTCGTAGGTTTCTTAGCCATCTCAGCACTCTCCTCTATTTACTTCGGACCAGCGGAATAGAACGACTCGCCCTGGTGACAAAGAAGAGACTACGCTAGTCCGCCCTGGAGAGCAGGTTAGGCGCTGGTAGCCGCCGCTTCCGGCGATGGCGCCGCGCGCTCGTAATCGCACTCTTTGTTCGGGCAAGCGATCACCGGCCCAGCCTTCAAAAACTTCTCGACCAGATATTCACTACCGCAACTCGGACATTTTTCAGGAATCGGTTTATGCGCGGAGGTGAACTTGCACTTCGGATAATTTCCGCATCCGTAGAACGTGTTGCCCTTGCGCGCACGCTTCTCCACCAGTTCGCCGTCTTTGCATTCTGGACACTTCACCCCAATAAAATTCTGCTTCACATACTTGCATTCGGGATACCCGCTGCACGCCGTGAACTCGCCAAACCGTCCGTGGCGGATCATCATATTCCGCCCGCACTTCGGGCACAGCTCATCCAGCGGGATGTCCGGAACCTTCTTCCCCTGATCCAATCGTCTCGTAGTCTTGCAATCGGGATAGCCCGTGCACGCCATGAATTGACCGAAGCGCCCGCGCTTCAGCACCATCACCCGTCCGCAGTTCTCGCAATATTCTTCCTGCGTCGTCTCCTGCACATCAGCCGAATCGAGATCAGGCAGATTGATCGGATTTTCTTTCGTAAACTTGCAAGTGTTCGGATCTTCCTTGTCATAGGTGCTGCACGCGTAAAACGATCCGTGCTTGCCCCACTTAATCACCAGCGGCGCGCCACAGTTCTCGCACTTCTCGTCCGTGGGCTTTTCCATCCGCTTGATGTTCTCCATATGCTTTTCGGCATACTTCAGATCTTTCGTGAACTTCTTGTAGAACTCCGCAAGCGTGTCAGTCCACTTCTCTTTACCTTCTTCGATCTCGTCGAGTTCTTCTTCCAGCCGCGCGGTATAGGCTACGTCGAAAATGTCGCGGAAGTTTTCCACCAGCAGATCCGTAACCACCAATCCAATCTCCGTCGGGTTAAACTTTCCTCCCACTTTCTGCACATACTGCCGCTCCTGAATCGTCGACAGAATCGCCGAATAGGTTGACGGACGCCCAATGCCGCGCTCCTCCAGCTCTTTCACCAGTGATGCTTCGTTGTAGCGCGGTGGTGGCTCGGTGAAATGCTGCTCCGGCTTCAATTCCTTGAGCGTAAGCTTCTGTCCCGCTTCCAGCGCAGGCAGTTTGTGCTTCAGCTCTTCGTCTTCTTCGTCCTTGCCTTCTTTCGACTCTTCGTAGACTCGCAGGAACCCGTCAAACTTCAACACCGATCCGGTCACGCGGAACCAGTAAACATCTCCCGATTTCGCTTTCGCATCAATATCAACCGTGGTCTGGTCGAACACCGCAGGCATGATCTGCGACGCCACAAAACGCTGCCAGATCAGCTTGTAAACTTTGAACTCATCTTCTTTTAAGTACTGCTTCACCTGATCCGGATGGCGCATCGCCGAGGTCGGACGAATCGCTTCGTGCGCCGCCTGCGCTTCCTTCTTCTCCTTATATGTATTCGGAGTTTCGGGCAGATAGGCAGCACCGTATTCCTTGCCCACGTACTCGCGCACTTCTTGAATTGCCTCCGGCGCAACCCGGGTCGAATCGGTTCGCATGTAGGTAATCAGACCAACCTGGCCTTCTTCGCCCAGTTCCACGCCTTCATACAGCCGTTGCGCAATCATCATCGTGCGCTTCACGCTAAAGCGCAGCTTGCGCGAAGAATCCTGCTGCAGCTTGCTGGTGGTAAACGGAGGCGCCGCATTACGGCGACGTTCTTTCTTATCCACCGAACGGACAATCCAGTTCGCTTCCTCAAGCGCAACCCGGATCTTTTCCGCATCCTCGCCGTTTGTGACCTCGATCTTCTCTTCGCCCTTACCCAAAAACCGGGCGTCAAATGCGGGCGGCTTGCTGCCTGCAAGATGCGCATCGATTGTCCAATATTCCTTCTTCTCGAAGGCCTTGATCTCGCGTTCGCGCTCGACGATAAGCCGTAGCGCGACGGTCTGAACGCGCCCGGCAGAAAGACCACGACGAACTTTATCCCACAACAGCGGCGATACCTGATATCCCACTAGCCGGTCGAGGACACGACGCGCCTGCTGTGCATCTACAAGGTTCTGATCAATCGCCCGCGGATGCTCGAAAGCCGCCTGCACCGCCCGCTTCGTAATTTCATTGAACGTGACGCGTTGAATCCGTGGAACAGCGCCTGGCTCTTCTTTTTTCTTCTTCTTGCCTTTCTTTGCATGGCCGTTGCTGTCCAATTCAAAGGCAAGATGCGCAGCAATAGCTTCACCTTCGCGGTCCGGGTCAGGCGCCAGATAAATCGCATCCATCGGCCCTGCCAGCTTCTTCAATTTGGCCAGCACTTTTTCTTTCCCGGGGATCACAACGTAGTCCGTTTCGAACTCGTCGTTGGTATCCACTCCGAGAGTGCTCTTGGGCAGATCTTTTACGTGGCCGTATGAGGCCTCGACCGTAAATCCCTTCCCCAAATATTTCTGGATGGTCTTCGCCTTGGCTGGCGATTCGACAATGACTAAACTTTTTACCAATGGTTCCTCAGTTCCTTAAGAATTGTTTCGAAGCTAGCACGAATGGGACGAAGACAACAAGTTACCTGCAAACCGCTGTCAGCGATTAGCTCTCAGCTCTCAGCGTTTTCATCAAAGATACCGGCATTCGTTTTACCTCCACGGTTTCGCTCGAAAGCGGATCATAATCCAGTTCGTGGAGCAACTTGAGATCATGTGCCAGCAGCTGGGTGATACTCAATTTCCAAACTTTTGAATTTTCTAAAGCTCCGCATTACCGCATCCCTCGCCCCCGGGCAAGATGACAGCTGAAAGCTGGCGGTTGTCTGCCTTCCTCAAAAGCTCTTCACAAAATTCTTTCCCGGCATCTGCCTTATTTTGCCGGTCAGCTCCAGTTCGAAAAGGGCGGCGAAGATCTCCGAGGACGACATTTCGTTTTCCAGACGCTCCACCAGTTCATCGATGTGCTTGGCCTCGTCGGCCTTTAGCAGGCTCAGAATTCGTTTCTCGTGCGGAGGGAGCCCTTCGTTCGGAAATAGAGATGCGGAAGTTGCGCTCCCGGATTCAGGAGGCGCCAGAGGAGTCAAGGCAAGCTTTACTTCTCCCGGTAGATCCTCCCACACGTCTTCCCAGGTGGCAACCAGCTTCGCTCCCTGTTTAATCAGTGTGTTCGGCCCCCAGGAATTTTTGTTTGTTACATTGCCGGGCACGGCGAACACGTCGCGGTTCTGCTCCAGGGCACAGCGCGCCGTGATGCGAGTTCCAGAATATTCCGCAGCCTCCACCACCAACACTCCCACCGACATGCCGCTCAAGATCCGGTTGCGGATGGGAAAGTTCTGCGGCGCAGCGAATGCTCCCATGCAGAATTCGGAAATGAGAGCTCCCCCAAGCGCGAGAATCTGCTCCGACAAACGCGAATTCTCTTTCGGATAAATCACATCCACGCCGGTGCCAAACACCGCGACGGTCTTGCCTTTAGCCGTGATCGCCCCGCGATGGCTGGCCGTGTCCACACCCCGCGCCATTCCGCTGATAATCACCAACCCCTGCGCAGCCAGATCACATGCCAGCCGCTCCGCCATCCCCGATCCATACGGTGTGGGGTGCCGAGTGCCCACCATCGCAATGCCTGGCTGCATTAACACTTCAGGATTACCCCGCACATACAACACCACGGGTGGATCGTAAATTTCTTTCAGCCGGGTGGGATAGCAGGAATCTTCAGGCGAGAGCACGGTTACTGCCGCGGCGGCGGCTCGCGCAATTTCTTCCCGCGCCAGCTCCGCCGATTTCCCGGTGGCAATCGATTGCGCCGAAACCGCCTTGATCCCCGTGCCTTCAAGTTCAGTGAGCGATGCGTGGAACACTGCTTCGGCGCTCCCAAAATGTTCGACCAATTTCCGCGCCTTCGTCGGTCCCAGGCCGGAAGTCAGGGAGAGAGCGAGCCACTCCAGTAGGTGCGTTCCGGCTGCGGCAACGGCG
>Ga0210396_10002737_pt1 | contig 17821 bp, 15 predicted proteins | sample IncBWH17OmetaG_FD_155466 | JGI IMG/M metagenome (GOLD analysis project Ga0210396, IMG submission 155466) | Forest soil microbial communities from Barre Woods Harvard Forest LTER site, Petersham, Massachusetts, United States - Inc-BW-H-17-O ... | reverse complement strand
TATATGACCTATGGTACCTGCTTTCTGGCGACTTCCATCCGAAAAAGTATAAGAGGCTCCCAGGGCCTGAGCGGTGTCTTCGAGAACAAATAAATTATGCTTTTTGGCAAGTATCATGATCGCTTCCATTTCGGCACACAGACCAAAGAGGTGAACGGGTACAATGGCTTTTGTTTTGGGTCCAATGGCTTTTTCCAAAGCAGCCAGATCGATGGTAAACGTATCCGGATTCACATCTACCAGTACAGGTACCAATCCGAGTAGGGCAATTACTTCGGCGGTGGCCACATACGTAAAATCGGCTGTGATTACCTCATCACCCGGTTTTAATCCCAGAGCCATCATGGCAATTTGTAATGCATCCGTCCCGTTAGCACATGGAATCACATGCTTTACATGCAGATACTGTTCCAGTTCAGCTTGAAAAGCTTTTACTTCCGGTCCGTTGATAAAGGCCGTAGTGGAAATAACACGTTGCATGGCTTCGTCCACCTCGGTACGAATTTTATCGTACTGGGTTTTCAAATCTACCATCTGAATCTTTTTGGTCGTTTTATCCATATTTAAAAGAATAAGGCACGAAGATAATGATTTTTTTACGCAGCTTCCGGTCACAAAGCAAGCCGCACCGGGGGTGTTCATATTCCTGATGCTTGAAAAAATTACGTAACTTCGTCCAAGTCATGAAACGCATTTTATTACTTCTGCTTCTTCTTCTGTGCATATCCTCTTTTGCACAGATCAACCTGAAAGATTCCTGTATCCGGATTCCTATGCTCCAGTTTTCCTATGCCGGTCAGTTGCCGGGAGGTGATCTGGATCACCGTTTTGGATATAATTCCAATCTGGATCTGGCTTTCAGTCTAAAGACACATAAGAACTGGATTTTCAGCATTGATTTTACCTATATTTTCGGAAACCAGGTAAAAGAGTCGGTACTGGACAGTATCAGCACCAAGGCCGATCATTATGTAATCGATCTGAACGGAGAGCTGGCCGAAGTACATCTTTATGAACGAGGTTTTACTTCCACTGCCTGGATAGGCAGAGTGATTCCTTTTATGGGCCCCAATCCCAATTGTGGTATTGTAGCTAATGTGGGTCTCGGTTTTATGGAGGACCACATTAAAATTGAAGACATCGGAAACCGTTCTCCGCCTTTGGCAGGAGATTTGAAAAAAGGATATGACCGGCTTACCAACGGACCTTCCGTTTCGGAATACATTGGTTATATGTATCTCAGCAATAATCGTTTTGTGAATTTCTTCTTTGGTTTTGAATTTACACAGGCTTTTACCCAGGATCGTCGCAGCTGGGATTATGAAATGATGCGGCCCGACAATCAACAGCGTATTGATGTATTGTCCGGAATCCGTGCCGGATGGATTCTTCCATTGTATAAGCGGGGTGTGACCATTCACTATTACTATTGATACCGGATGAGGTTTCTTTATACCGCAGGCATTTACCTCTATGTATTGGTTATTCGGCTGGTATCAATCTGGAATCCCAAAGCCCGGAAATGGCTTGACGGCAGAAAAGATCTTTTTGCCGGGCTGGAGAAAGCTTCCTCATTTCTACAAAACCCAATCTGGTTCCATTGTGCTTCGCTGGGCGAGTTTGAACAGGGCCGCCCTTTGCTGGAGGCCATGAAAAAAGAGCATCCTTCCCAAAAGATATTGCTTACCTTTTATTCTCCTTCCGGTTTTGAAATCAGAAAAGATTATCCTTTCGCTGATTTTGTATGTTATCTTCCGCTTGACACGCCTTCCAATGCCCATCGTTTTCTGGATATTGTAAAACCCTCCTCTGTCTTTATCGTGAAGTATGAATTCTGGTTTAATCTGCTGACCGAGATTGGCAACAGAAAAATTTCGGCTTACCTCGTTTCGGGTATGTTTCGTAAAGAGCAAATCTTTTTTAAATGGTATGGTTCCTGGTTTCGGGAGAGGCTGCATTCCTTTCACCGTTTTTATTTGCAGGATGAAGATTCAGCGCGTCTGTTGTCCGAAGCAGGATTTAAGAATACCCTCGTAACAGGAGATACCCGTTTCGACCGGGTGTTGGAGATTGCAGCACAGGCTCAGGAAATACCGGTTGTGAAGCAGTTTTGTAAGGACAAACCCGTACTTATTGCCGGCAGCAGCTGGGCGCCGGAAGAAAAAATGCTGGCTGAGCTTAACTGGAAAGAATCCGGTTACAAACTCATCATAGCACCTCATGAAATTGCTGAGGAACATCTCGCTTCTATTCTTGCTCTCTTTTCGGATAAAGCAGTCGTGGTCAGGTATTCCCAGGCTGATACTGTCCGTGTAGAAGATGCCGATGTACTGCTTATCGATAATGTAGGGATGCTTTCATCGTTGTATCGGTATGGACGCATGGCGCTTATCGGTGGAGGTTTTGGCGAAGGCATTCATAATATCCTGGAACCAGCGGTAAGCGGGTTGCCGGTATTTTTCGGTCCCCGTTATGAAAAATTTATGGAAGCCAAAGAGTTGTTGGAAAAGGGAGGAGCCATCTGTATAAATGATTCCGGGGAGTTGAAGTTGCAGTTCAATAAAATGGTGAATGATCCTTCAGCGCTTCGAGCCGCATCTGAAATTGCAGCCCGGTATGTAAAGGAGAAGAGTGGGGCTGTGGAGAAAATCTTAAATTCTAAATCACCATCCCCAGCTGGATCAGCGCTCCGGGAATTTTAAGATTGTGTTGTTCTATTTCTGCCTTATTGATATCGAATTTAAGCACATCATCTTCGAGAGTTACAAAGCTTAATGCGGCGCCTTTGCGGGCCAGGCCCTCCCGTTCCCCTACAATGAGCATGGCTTTATTTTTCGAAAAATCTTTCATGGCTTTGATAGACCCGCTTTTGGAAGAGGCCACATATAGCAGCTGACATTCGGTAACCTGTTCAGGTGTGGCGAATTTCTTGATCACAATATTTTTTCCTTTTGCCTTTTTGGTGGCAGCTAGTTTTTCCAGGTCTTTGATGATAGGCGAATCACCCAATACACCTACTACAAAATCTCCCGAACTTTTATTTTCGGGCCATTCAATATATTTAATGAAATTGTATACAAACAGGGAATACGATTTATAGTCCACATCCTGGGCAGATGATTTCACGGCAAAGCCCTTTGCCAGCAGGAATAGCAGCAGGAACTTAAACCGTAACGCCTTATGAAAGAAGGTTCTCATCCTGCCGTGGCGTTTTTAAATGGTATATCCCAGGAGATGCGAAAAATAAATTCCCGTCCCGGAGCCGGAAGCGGCGCATGGGGCAGATTTACTTTGCTGGTAGGTTCGGCATAGGGTTGTATATACAGAAACCCCTGGTTGAACAGATCGTATACGCCCACGCCTACCGTAAGCCCTTTTACCGGTGTAGTATAACGGGTAAAAAGATTCACCAGATATACGGGATCAAATTTCTTTAATACCGGCAACGTGTCGGCATTGAGGGAGCTATAACCCCAACGTGGTCCGTAGAAAGAAGCCGTCATATTGAGACTCCAGTTTTTGGTGAGGTGATAAAGCGCATTCAGGTTTACTTTCTGACTCGCAAAACCAAGCAGCATGGACGAGTCGGCTGACACGCGGTAAGCCGGAGCCTTTTGCATTCCCATGGCGGTATAAAAAGAATAGTTGAGCGATACATAACCCCATTTGGCTTTGATCTTGTATTCGGCCTCTAATCCGCGTGTTCCTGTTTCCCCCTCATTGGTATAGGCATCATACTGCCCAACCGTTTCGTAAATGATAGCGTTTTTGGTAGTGATGTTAAAGAAGTTGATAGTGAAGATGGATTTGTGGGTAAGCTGATAGCCCAGTTCCAGTTCCGCTACCTGCGTATGCTCCGGAGAAATATTCCCGTTGGGACTGTATTCGATATTTTCAAGCGCAGGAGCCCGGAATGAATTGCTGTAAAGAGCTTTGAAGTGAAAACGGTTGTATTTTTTTGTCAGGCCCACCCGCGGAACAAAGGCATCGCCGTAAAGATTCTGTTTATCATAACGGGCGCCCAGGATAATGTTTACATAGCGGGTCTTGAGCAGGCCTTGCATGAAGAAGGAGTAGTTGTAAAAGCTGATCTGTGACTTGCCATTATAAAACGTATCCCGTGGCAGCTGGTCGTAAGCATGATCGCGGTAGTATTCCGTGCCCCCAACGATATTGATGTTTCGGGTGGGGTTGTACGATGCGGTAACATTTACCGTGGTGCGGTTGATGGCACGAATAAATGGTGCATCCAGAGAATCACCGGTAGGTGTTTTCCAGGGTGTCTGGTTTTTGAAATTCAGCTTGGGAGTGATGCTCAGTTTCTCACTTACTTTCCATACATATTTCGCTTCAAAGTAAGCCGAATTAAAATCTTCCGTTACCGGTCCGGGCATGATCTGATTATATCCGTCGCGTATAGTAGTATGGTAGTAATCCAGAATACCCCGGATGCTAAAACCTTTGTAACTCACTCCCAGGTTGGCATACAAAGGATCCAAAGCCGAGTTGCCTATCATGCTGTACTGATTACCGTGAATATCGGTATAAAGCTGATCGCTGCGCTGACCTTGTCCGGCCATACCGGATAAGCTCCACTCGAGATCTCCCTTTTTATTTCCGGCCGATACGCTGATATCGCGGCTCATATAATCCTTATCCGTTTGCCCGTACAGCCCGGAAACGGTAACTCCTTTTATATCGCCTCCCTGACGGGTAATGATATTGATAACGCCGTATTCCGCATATCCTCCGTATATGGCAGAGCCGGGACCTCTGATAATCTCAATCTTTTTAATCTGATCCACCGGAAAATGGTTTCCGAATTGGGTGGTGGCATATAATCCTTCGTTCATCTCCTGACCATCCAGGAGTACAAGCACTTTCCCTTCATGAGCCCAGTTGCCTCGCATGCCAATGCCCACTACGCCTTGTACATCCACTCCAAAGTCGATGCCGGGAACCAGTCTCAGTACATCAATAAGATCGCGTGCGCCCGAAGCTTTTATTTCTTCTTCGGTTACAAGCGTGAGTATACTGGGTGATTCGCGGGTGCTGAGTGGTTTTTTGGATGCTACGGAAATAAGGGAGTTGATAAGCGATTCCAGTTCCGAGGGCAGGTCATGACCTTTTATTTTCATGAGCTGCTCCAGATTCATGTCATAATAATCGAGGCTGTCTTTCTTATGAGTGGCTGTAGAATCCTGCTGGGCATGGATAAATGCCGGAACAAGCAATAACAGCAAGATACCTAACAAGGAAGGAACGAGTAGTTTTTTGTGCATACCTGGCGCAGGGGATGTTCCCAAAAATAAAAAATATCTTTTAGCAAACAAAAAACAAAATGCCGGCGACATCGTATTTTGTTTGAATTTCCGATTAATTTGTATATTGGCTCTCCCAGGCATTCCTGATATATGGCATCCACTTTCTTTAGTACAGGTTTTAGGAAGGTAAGCATAGGCTTTCTTTTCGTGGGTGTCATCGTCTTGCTGAATGTGCTTGTCAGCTATCTCATCCTCCAGGAAAACAGTTCCACCATAGGCCGTATGACAGAAGTGGTGAACCCTTACATGGAAAAGATGGAGGAGTTCAATCTGCTGGTTACCGAATCAAAAATGTTTGCCACCAACTGGGTTTATCTTCAAAACAGCCTGGATGATAAAAAGAGTCTCGAAGAACTTCACAGCACCAAATACCCGGTGCTCAAAAAGCAGATCAATGATTTTTTGGTGCTGCTGAATAAGAAGTCGGACAAAGACAGTATGGAAGCCATCTTTAGCAAGTTTGAGGAATTGCTGGTGGTGGAGCAGAAGATTATGAAGTCGCTGGTTACGTTTGACGATTATGAAAATCCCAAGAAAAAATTCTCGGCCGAAGATCTGGTAGAGTCCGAAGTACTTCCGCGTACGGATGATATCATGCATTCGCTTAAGGCAACCATTAGCCGCAACCGGGAAGAAGCTGCATTCATCCGGAATAAGCTTGTAGCCTCGTTTCATAAGCTGTTAGGGATCTCTCTTTCTGTTTCGGTGGGTTTGTGTTTGCTCACCTTGGTTGCGGCAGCCTTTATTTCCAGGGCCATTCGTAAGCCGGTACAGATGATGAAAGAGATTGTGTTGCAACTTGGCAAAGGAGAATTGCCCGAAGGACAGATTCCTGTTACCCATAACGTAATAGGAGAAATGGCCGAGTCGGTAAACCGTTTGTCCGAAAGCTTTACCAAGACCTCCATCTTTGCCAGTGAAATAGGAAAGGGTAATCTGAGTGTAGGATATGAACGTCTGGGAGAAAAGGATATGCTGGGCAATGCCCTGATCAGGATGAGAGACAGTCTGAGGGTGTATTCCGAAGAGATGGAAGAGAAGGTGAAAGAGCGTACGCAGGAAGTGATGGAAAAAAATCTGAAACTGGAACTAGCATACCGGGAGATCAGGGATAGTATCCATTATGCCAAACGCATACAGGAAGCATTACTGCCGGCCGATCAGCTCATCCATAAAGTATTCGGAGATGCATTTATTTTTTATCGCCCCAAGGATATTGTGTGCGGAGATTTTTATTGGTTTGCGCATAAAGGAGATGAAATCATTATGGCGGCCATAGACTGTACGGGTCATGGAGTGCCGGGAGCCTTGATGACCGTGATCGGAAATTCCATCCTGCATCAGATCGTCAATTTTTCGAATGTAACCGATCCGGCAAAGATTCTGAATCAGCTCGATCGCAAGTTGCTGGAAACGATGCGTCATCATGGAGGAGCCATTACCAACGACGGTATGGATGTATCCATGTGCCGTTACAAAATATCCAAGAAGGAGCTCACGTTTGCAGGGGCCAAGCGCCCGTTGTATATGTTTAAGAATGGAGAGCTGCTGGAGATAAAAGGCAATAAGTTCCCGATAGGCAGTTTTCAGTATGATTCCGAAAAGCTGTTTACCGAGCATAAGCTGAATATAAAAGAAGGCGATACCATCTATATGTTTTCAGACGGGTATCAGGATCAGTTCGGCGGTCCTGATGGAAAGAAGTTTATGGTAAGCCGTTTCCGTAATATGCTTCAGGAGATACATACACTTCCGATGATGGAACAAAGTCAGCGCGTGGAAAAGGAAATGCTGGGATGGCAGGGAAGAATGGATCAGACCGATGATGTATTGCTGATGGGAGTTAGGTTTTAAACGAAAAAGCACCCCATCCGAAGCTGATCTAGGGAAAGACTTTGTAGATATCTTTTCGATCAAGGATTCTAGCTAACTGCACCGTACTTCCTTCAATAAACATACCTAACCGATAATCTCCTAATCGGACACGATATGCTGATTTATGTCCCGCAAGTTTCTTAAGATTTGGAATTTCGGAGGGACTATTGGCTGCTTCCAAGCGAAGAATCAATTTTCTGACTGCTTCTTTGACATGCTTTACTTTCAGTTTGTCAAGATCCTTGCTAAACCGATCAAGAAATTCGACTTGCATTAAGCTTTCAATTTTTTCATGACAACATCGCGACTTACTTTCTTTTTTCTGTCAGCTTGTTTCATTAAAATAGACATTCCGTAGTCTTCCATTTCTTCTGCATTCATCCATTTGGCATCAATACCCAGCTTTTTGAGCAGATTAGATATGAACTTGATTTCGGAGGGGCTTTTGGATTGTATAACTAAGGTTTTCATGCCTTTTTATTTTATACAAATATAAGGAATGTAAGGCTTTAACAGCGCGTTTTAAGCCGGAAGGTAAGGGCTGACAGATTGTGGCGAAACATACGCAATTCTCTCATTTTACCCCCACAAAAGATTTTTTGCCTCACTTTAGAAATATTTTATAATTTTACGCCTCTAAAGTTTTAAGGGTTTTTGAAGCAGGAGGAGGAAAAGAGGGGAATGTATCCGGTAATAGAGATACAGGATATTGCAGAGGAGTGTTATTTGAAATATAATTGACTGATAGTCAATATAAACGCGAAAGTAGCTCAGTTGGTAGAGCGCGACCTTGCCAAGGTCGAGGTCGCGGGTTCGAACCCCGTCTTTCGCTCTCCGACCGCCTTTGCTCCGATTAAAAGGAATAATGGCGGTCTTTGTTTTAATAGATAAGTACAGTATTTGTTGCCTGGGTGGTGGCCCCGATAACTATCGGGGGGTAGACACGAGGGGTAAGATCCCGATAGCTATCGGGATCTGTCAAGAACAAAATATGTGTTGTTTCTCATTTTGATTATTAAATGTACCTCAATTGGCAACTGTGTACATACTTTTTTCCCGAGGTTCCGATACCTACTATGTTGGAAGTTGTAAAGATCTTACACTGAGATTGGAGCAACATCGGAAGAAAATATTTTCTCATAGTTTTACCTCTAAGTATGAGGATTGGGAGTTATTTATTTCAATTTGCAATTTGGAGCAAAAACAGGCTCGGCGAATTGAAAGCCATATAAAAAGAATGAAGAGCAAGGTTTATTTGCAGAATTTGTGCAAATACCCTGAAATTATTGAAAGACTGATTAATAAGTATCTTAATTGAGTGACAAAAGAGTATAGTACTTTCAAGAAACATTTTACAAAACAGTACCTGCCTGGGTGGTGGAATGGTAGACACGAGGGACTTAAAATCCCTTGGCTTCACGGCTGTACGGGTTCGAGTCCCGTCCCGGGTACACTTAAAATGCAAAAAGCCCCGTTAACATTGAGTTACGGGGCTTCTGCTTTTAAAAGTAGTACGATTTTTAGACAACAAATTGAAAAATTGGGTTGAAATGCAATGAAGCAAGGGCTTTAATTGATGAAATTATCCAGCTTCATACTCATTATGTGTCCACATCTCCTGATTAATTTGATATCTTAGCTAAAGGCATCCCTACCGAACGTCCCTATGATGCTGTGGCTATGTTTAAGCGCTTCCTATTAAGTCTTTTATTAAGTAGTACGAGTGTCATACTATCTTTAGGGCAAGAGCCTAAAGTAGATTCACTTAGAAGTCTTTTGCAAAACACGACCACCGACACTGCTCGCTTAAGGTTATATCTTTTGTTGTGTGAAAAGTGTGAAGCAAAAGACAATTTAACCTATTCGGAACCCGCAATACGAATAGCCGACAAGCTACTTTCACAGCATATCAGCAGCAAAGAGAGAATATCAATTTTGAGGCAAAAGGCTGCGGCCTTTAAGTACATGGGTTTCTTCTTTGAGGTTGGAATGGATACATCCAAGAGTTTCGAATATAAGCGGAAGCAACTATCTATTTGCCGGGAAGTTGGAGATACAGAAGAGGTTGTTCAATTGCTGATGAATTTTGGTCAGACCAACCGGTATCTTGGAAATCTGTCCAAGGCACTTAGTTTCTATGAACAAGCATTAAGCCTGTCCAGAACAGCAAAGTACAAAAAAGGAGTTGCTTCTATTTTGGAGCAAATAGCAGGTATGTATGGGGATCAAGGCGATACTGCCCAGGCGCTGGAGAATTATAAGAAAGGTATCCAGCTGTCACTGGAAATTAAAGATACCGCTTCCATAACTAAGGGATATTATCTCATTGGGATGCTTTATGGGAAATTTCACGAAGTCGGCAAATCGCTCGAATGTTTTAATAAAACAATTTTGCTGGATAGTATAACAAGAAATAAATTCGGAATGTGTGAGACTTACCGACTGATGGGAAAGATGTATGAAACGAACAATTATCTGGCAAATGCGTTGGTCGTCTATCAAAAGAGTTTGATGATGCATCGCGCGATTGGCCAGGACTATTACGTTTCAATGCTGATTAATAACATTGGCAACATTTATTTATTAAGAGGGGATACCGTTAAAGCGATTGAATTTCATTCCAGGTCGTTGGAAATGGCCGAAAAATTCAAAGCCCAAAATGGGAATATGGATAATTATAACATTGCGGAAGCTTGCGAAGCTCTGGCACAAATTTACCTGAAGCGGAAAAATTTTAGGAAAGCCCGGGAGTATAGTGACCGTAATTTGGCAATGAAGAAGCGCTGGATACGAACAAAGGATTGGATGGATGCTGAGTTACTTGCTTCGCAAATAGATTCGGCAACAGGAAACGGGAATGGAGCCTACGGGCATTTAAAGCAGTATATGTTTCTTACGGATAAACTGAATGGTGAGGAAATCAGGAAAGCGGCTGCGAAGGATAAATTTGAAAATGACTATCAAAGACAAAAAGACAAGGATAAATACGAGCAGGAGAAAAAAGACGCCATTACGGAGGCAGATAAGAAGAAACAAAGTCTGGTTACCTTCTATTCTCTGGTGGGATTGGTATTGGTACTCATTTTTGCAGGATTCGTGTTTCGTTCACTGAGGATTACCCGTAAACAAAAACAAGTAATTGAAGCCAAAAGCAAGGAAACGGAATTTCAGAAGCAAGTCATTGAAGAAAAGCAGCATGAAATTACCGACAGTATTAACTACGCCAAGAGAATACAGGACTCCATTCTCCCTCCTCGGGAGTTGGTTCAATCAGCTTTCTCAGAATCTTTTATTCTGTTCCGCCCTAAGGATATTGTTAGCGGAGATTTTTACTGGTTTTATGAATCAACAGGGGCTTATTTCCTTGCGGTGGCTGATTGTACCGGACATGGTGTTCCGGGAGCATTTATGAGCATGATTGGTTCGGAAAAACTTACGGAGGCCGTTTCTCTTTCTTCCGATGTATCAGAAATTTTAAATCTGGTCAACAGAGGTGTAAAGAAAGCATTACGCCAAAGCGATAAGGAGGATTCAACAAGAGACGGAATGGATATTGCTCTTTGCAAATTTACCTTTGCACCGAACGGCAAAGGAGGAAGTATGGATTATACGGGAGCGAACCGGCCGCTCTGGCTTGTGAGAAATGGCAGTTTAGAAATCAATGAGATTAAAGCAACGAAGAAAGCAATTGGTGGATTGACCGAAGATAGCCAGGAATTTGTCAAACATACGCTGGAATTGTATAAAGGAGATACCATCTACCTTTCCAGCGATGGTTTTGCGGATCAGTTTGGTCTGAGTGACAAAAAAATGATGACTAAGAGATTCAAGCAAGAGGTTGTTTCCATTCAAAACCAAGGAATGAAGGAGCAAGGAAGACATCTGGAACAATTTTATCTGAACTGGAAGGGTGGAGTGGAGCAGACAGACGATGTGCTGGTGATTGGAATTCGGGTGTGAGCTAACATTAACTGAAAAATAATATGTTCTATGTCCGACAAATAATGGACAGAAACGTTGAATAAAATAGCACGGATACCCTTGCACATTGGCTACGCTACATATCCGCGCCGACTGGCTCTGCGCTTGATCTCTTTGACCAAGTCTGAAGCAGATTGTTTGTCTACTCTTTTCATTGTGGTTAGATTTAAATGTTTAAATCCTTGGTTTATTGAAAACCCCACCTTAAATTTAAGTCATTACCGGTAAACCTTTCGCTGACGATTTACACAATCTGAAAAATAAAAATTATGGCTCTTATCAATCCACACATTAATTTCAATGGAAATGCTGAAGAAGCATTTAGTTTTTACAAATCAGTTTTTGGCGGTGAGTTCTCAAAAATTATGCGTTTCAAAGACTTGTCAAGCCCTGAATTTCCTGTATCAGAAAATGAGGCCAATAAAATAATGCACATTGCTTTACCTATTGGCAAAAGCGTTTTAATTGCTAATGACGTTCCGGAAAGTGTGGGACGAACGAATGAAAACGAAAACAGGTCTAAAATATCAGTTAGTGCAGACAGTCGTGAAGAAGCCGACAAAATATTTAATGGACTTTCGGAGGGCGGTCAAATTGAAGGCCCAATTGGAGATAGCCCTTGGGGTTCATATTTTGGTTGTTTTAGGGACAAATATGGAATTGAATGGATTGTGAACTTTGATCCAAAATAGGACGTTCAAAAGTAATCGTGTTTAAGAAAACAGGCTCTTTTGTTTTCGAGGCGTAAACTACTGTAAAGTGGGGTAATGTGCGGTTAGATCAAATTTTTCTTCACACCCGTGCTCACACTCACACTTTTCTTCGCTCTGTTTCTTTTACCCTCACCCTCATTTCTTTTTTTCTTGCTTAGTTAACCCTAAAATCCGAGGGTATCCGCTAACCCAATAAATACAAACCCTTCAGAGGTAGGCCACAAAAATATAACATTTATTTTCGAGCTTTTTCCCTTGCTTTGCTTGCTATTTTTGCTTTATTTCCACTAAAAAAGGTTGATTTTAGGGCTTTTTAGCACTTATTGGTGCTTCCAAAATGGTCATTTTTGACCCAAATTGGGTTTTCAACACCCCTTTTAACTAATGAGAGAAGGACTTTCGCTCCGCTCCGTTTCTTTCACCCATACTTTTCTCCACTCTGTTTCTTCCCTTTGATCTTTGGTAAGCATATCCCAAAATTCCACTTTCATTTTCCTTTGTACAAAAGCGTAAATATCCTTCCATGCTTTACGGTCACTGATCGTATCAATGGCACGGAACATCCTGTATTTAAGTTCCGGATTATTTCGGATCTCATGCAACCTTTGTCCAGAAACATGCATCTATATAAAAAAAGACTATGAAAACAACCTACATCATCCTTCTTGGCCTCGTATTGTGTGCATCCAATACCAATGGGCAGCAGATTATAAGCACTATTGCAGGCAATGGTACACTTGCCTTTTCAGGCGATGGGGCACTGGCTACCGGTGCAGGCGTATACCAGCCTACACATACGGCACACGACAAAGCCGGCAATCTTTATATTGCCGATTCGGACAATAACCGGATCCGCAAGGTGGATGTCAATGGTATAATTACCACCATTGCCGGTAATGGAACCGTGGCTTTTAGCGGTGATGGTGGTCCTGCTATTGCTGCAGCCCTCCATGATCCAACGGGTATTGCTGCCGATACAGCCGGCAATATTTACATTGCCGATTCGGGTAACAGCAGAATCAGAAAGGTAAGCAAGTCGGGAATAATAAGTACCATAGCCGGAACGGCTGTTGCCGGGTTCAGTGGCGATGGCGGCAATGCTATTGGAGCCGAATTAAACTGGCCTTTTGCCGTCACATTAGATGCTGCCGGAAATATTTACATCGCTGATAATATCAATAACCGGATCCGTGTTATCAACGTTTTAGGTAAAATAAGGACCCTCGCGGGGAATGGCACAGGAGGATATTCAGGAGATGGTGCTGCTGCAACAGCGGCCCAGATATTTCAGCCTACAGGCGTTGCAGCCGATAATAAAGGCAATGTCTTTATTGCAGACCGCTACAATTCCGTTATCCGAAAAGTAGATCACAATGGTATCATCACTACCGTGGCAGGTACCGGCAACAATGGCTATAATGGAGATGGAGGAGTGGCTACGGCAACAGATCTGAGTTTTACCAATGACGTAGCGGTGGATACAGCGGGCAATATTTATCTGGTGGATGAACACAACGACTGTATCCGCAAGGTGGATACCTCGGGCATGATCCATATTGTAGCCGGAACGCCCAATTCTATTACTAGTTTCGGCGGTGATGGCGGAGCTGCCACCTCTGCTTATCTGAACTGGCCCGGAGGTATAGAAGTGGATGCAGCCGGTAATCTGTACATAGCTGATGTAGACAATCAACGGGTAAGAAAGGTGTATATCCCATCACCGGCAGGAATAAGTGCCTTATCTGAACCTTTGATTCAGTTTAACATAACACCCTCTCAGAGCAAGGGCGCTTTCCTGATTTCATGCTCGGGTATGATCGATGATTTGAGAGTCTGCGATATGCTGGGACAAATCGTTTGTCACACAAAACCGGGGACAGATCAATTGCCTTTGCAGATCCAGCATGCAGGTCTTTATTTTATCACCGTAAAAATAGGTACTGTGGTGCTTACCAAACGGGTGGTTGTGAGCAACTAATTTTTGTCTCCCTTAAAGATCCACTGAATGCCATATTTATCATAAACTGGCCGTAGATGCCATCCGATCCTTTGCGGAAAATTCGACCGCAGATCGATAAAGGCACACAAGTCTTCAAAAGTAAAATTGTGATTACGCACTAGTGCATATCCCCCCAACAAAAACCCCCTCCGGCTTTCACCGGAAGGGGTTTACTTATTCAGCTAGTGTTACTTGGTGCTTAACTTACCAGCATACTGATTACATTGCTCCAGGAGCTCTCACCGGTGGTGCTTATGGTGGCTACCCGGAAATAATAACGGATGCCAGGAGTAAGGCCGGTGATAAATCCTTTCACTTTTGCATTTTTGTAACCATCCACCCAGCTGTTTGCATTGGTCTGATCGGTGGTGTATTGGTAAATATAAGAAGCACGACTAACGGCTTTTGAATTTACCTCCACCACTCCGGAAGTAGCTCCCTGTTTCACCGAAAATACTTTCGGAGGTAAGGGGGTATGCTTTTTCACCGTCATCCCTGCACTGTTGATAATGGCTTCGGCATTGTCCGGATCGGCATTGGCGGTATTTTCCACATAAGCGGCCAGGTTTTTCAGGGTGCTGCTCAGCGTTTTCAGATCAGAATGCATCTGTGCAGCAGCTCCTTTGGCCTTGGTCAGGGAAACGCTATACGACGCTTCCAGAGTTGCTATTTGTGTACTAACAGTTGCCAACGACGGACTAGGGGTTGGGAAATTAGTATTGCCGGTCATCTTTTGTACGTATGATTTTGCATCGGCAATTATCTGCGGTGTCGACTTCTTTGCAAGAAGCAAGGCCACCGTTCTTTTTGGAACTTTAGGTTTACTGGACATTTTTTTTGTTTTTTAACTGTTACATTATTATAGGCAGAGATTTTCTCTGTCTTTATTCCACTTCCGTCTTTCGGCAGTGGTACTCACCGGAGTGATCCTGTCCTGGACGGGATTTCCGAATGATGCACTCACCTGTAGGGATCATTCCGTGGATCGCGGAATCATGCTTTTCAGGGATCCATGAGTGCAAATACGCTGTGTTTATTTTTTTCTTTTTTTTCTTTTTTTTCTTTGACATTTCAGACTCCGTATAATTACGTAGCTCTGTTTTTATTTTTTCTCGGCCTTCTTTTTTCTGAGCCGCTTTCTATAGGTACAACAATCGAGCAGGCACTTTGGGGCCAACTTTTTTCAAAAAAAATGATAATGGAGTGATTCTCAGGGAGAATAATTTCAAGCGGGTTCAATGAAAATTGAAAGTTAAGAGGGCTTGAAAGCCCTTTGCCTACGTGATTTTACGGATAGATGGAAATACGTATAAATACGGGGGAGGGGTGGTAACAAGATAAGTTAAAGACAAGCTTGATGAAGAGATGTGCGATTGATTGAAGATCTCACTGACAATTTGTCGCCAAATATTATTCCGAAATTTCAGAACACGTACGATAGCTACACCGATCTGTACTCCAGCTATAGCTATACCACCTATAGGTAAAGATGGAGGTGCTCCATGTACACCGATTCTATCTCCAGGTGAAGAAAAAGTATCTCAATTGTCAGAAATCCTGACAATTTATTTGAGTATTCGTCGACACGCTAAAGTAAAAGCATCTCCCGGTACAGAAATTGTTTCTCCTCGCTCACAGAAAGTATCTTTTGGTAAAGGAAGACGCTCTACATCCTCTCCAATTCGCTCTTCTCCATCACCGATACAATCTCCTGCTTCAAAAATCCTGTCAATATGTCTGAAAATCCGATCAAAATTTGCGAATAGAGCATGTACCCTCTTACCTACATGTACGATAGCTATAGTTGTAGTACGGACAGCTATAGAAGGAGTACGGATAGCTATAGCTATCGTACGTGTTGGTGAAGTCGGAGATAGGATCGGCGAAGAAATTGTCAGAATTTGTGACAATGGAGGATGTATCGGTAAAGATTTAGTACGGATCGGTGTAGCAGGAGATAGGATTTGTGTACAGGGAGATGCGACTTGTATAGTGGGAGGTGGTAAATGCGTACCTGAAGATCCAATTTGTGTAGTTGGAGATAGGATCTGGATTGCCGGAGATGACATTTGCAGGCTAGGAGGTACGATCGGTGAAGATGGAGGTGGTTTAAACGTACATTTTGTATCAATCTGTATACCTACCCTTTGTCATTCTGAACAGAAGCGTAGGGCAAGTGAATGAGGGTGAAGAATCTGCTGGTGTGACGGCACACTTGCAATCTAGTGCCCTCCTTTTCTTATGAGAAAAATAATTTATCTAAAATTTGTTTAGTAACTTTTAAGTTACCTATATTTGCGTAACCTTTAAATTACATATCATGGAAAACGCAATTAAAAACGAAATCAAAAACGAGTGGATTTACGAACAATCTCCAAAGGAAGTATGGGGTTATCTCACCCAGGCGGAGTTAGTCGCCCTGTGGCTCATGCCCAACAATATTAAGCCTATTCAAGGCCACGAGTTTCAGTTTACTACGAAACCTATCCCCAGCCTTGATCTGGATGGAATATTTCAGTGTAAGGTGCTGGAGCTGGTTCCTTTTCAAAAACTTGTTTATACCTGGAAGGGCGGCCGGGGTGATGGGATTTTTACACTCGACACCATTGTGGAATGGACCCTGGAGAAACATGGTAAAGGGACCAAACTATCCTTAAGACAGCATGGTTTCAAATATTCCAACTTCTCCATCTTTACCGCAATGACCGGTGGCTGGAATGCAAATGTCCAAAAAATGATTCATCTTTTAAATGCAAACCCCAATGGCAACACAAATGCTTGATGCCTTTCAGGTTATTGCCGACCCCAGTCGCCGGCAAATGATGTTACTGCTTTCCAGAGAGAATATGACCATCAATGCCCTGGCTGATAATTTTGAGATGAGCCGTCCTGCCGTTTCAAAGCATATCAAGATCATGTACAATGCCGGTTTTATCTCCATTACTGATATAGGCCGGGAGCGGTATTGTACCTTAAAACAAGATGGCTTTCAGGAGTTGCAGAATTTCATCGACTACTTTGACAAATTCTGGGTTAGTAAGCTCAAGAAACTGGAAACTATTTTGAATAACAAATCAAAAGAGAAATAAGGTAACCGGGAAAGCGAGTTTATGTTCCCATTGCGTGAAGAAGGCTTCGGATTTTGGTAATTATTAAATAAATGGCATACTTGATGGATCGCTTCTGTATTAACCCCACGCTTCAGCGTGGGGTTGGATACTCGAACATAAGCGGGGCTTTAGCCCTGACAATGGGAGCTGATTAGGGCTAAAGCCCAAGGAGACTTGTTTTGTTTTACCCCACGCTAAAGCGTGGGGTTATTAGCCGATAGGAAAGGAAGTGTTTTGAAGTCTTGTGGCCTCGAGATGGAATTATATATAATCGGAGGCCGAGCTTTAAGGGCTCAGCGTTTGTGATTAATCATAATCATCAGTGGAGTCAAATAAAATGGCATACCTGATGGATCGCTTCTGTATTAACCCCACGCTTCAGCGTGGGGTTGGATACTCGAACATAAGCGGGGCTTTAGCCCTGACAATGGGAGCTGATTAGGGCTAAAGCCCAAGGAGACTTGTTTTGTTTTACCCCACGCTAAAGCGTGGGCTAATTAGCCGATAGGAAAGGAAGTGTTTTGAAGTCTTGTGGCCTCGAGATGGAATTATATATAATCGGAGGCCGAGCTTTAAGGGCTCAGCGCTTGTGATTAATCATAATCATCAGTGGAGTCAAATAAAATGGCATACTTGATGGATCGCTTCTGTATTAACCCCACGCTGAAGCGTGGCGTTAATACAGAAGCGGGGCTTTAGCCCTGACAATGGGAGCTGATCAGGGCTAAAGCCCAAGGAGACTTGTTTTGTTTTACCCCACGCTAAAGCGTGGGGTTATTAGCCGATAGGAAAGGAAGTGTTTTGAAGTCTTGTGGCCTC
>Ga0210396_10002734_pt1 | contig 17825 bp, 15 predicted proteins | sample IncBWH17OmetaG_FD_155466 | JGI IMG/M metagenome (GOLD analysis project Ga0210396, IMG submission 155466) | Forest soil microbial communities from Barre Woods Harvard Forest LTER site, Petersham, Massachusetts, United States - Inc-BW-H-17-O ... | reverse complement strand
CCCCTCGGGTTTGATGACCTCCTCCGCGGCCATATCGCGTTCCTGAAGGGCCGCAACGATATTGGCGGATGACTGTGTTCTGGTCCAGGCCGCGACGACCTGGTCGAACGCGTCATGGGCGGCGGCGCGGCGATCGCCCGTCGCGAAGCGTTCATCCTCGAGGAGCCCGGGGCGACCCATCGCGTCGACGAGCGCAGACCAGTCGTGGTCGTCACGCACCGACAGCGCCACCCACACATCGTCGGCGTCGGTCGGATAGACGCCCTGGCAGTAGCCACGCTGCCGGTTGCCATCGCGCGGCCGGACGATCCCGTTCATCGAATACTCGATCACCGGTTCGGCGGTGACGGCCGCGGCGACTTCGATCTGCGCGACCTCGATCAGCCGACCTTCACCGGTTCGGCGGCGGTGTTCGAGCGCGGCAAGCAATGCGACGCCTGCGTGCACCCCGACGATCGGATCTGCGGGCCCCTGCACGTTGCACGGCGGACCGTCGGCGTAGCCGGTCGCCGCCGACATGCCCGAGACCTGTTCGATGTTCAGCGCCCAGCCCACGTAGTCCCGCCACGGGCCTTCGAGGCCGAATCCCGGCATGCGGACCATGATTACGTCTGGGCGCAGCGCTGCCAACGATGGGTAATCCAGCTCGAACTGCTCCACCACCCGCGGTGAGAAGTTCTCCACGACGACGTCCGCCTGCGCGGCAAGCCGTCGCGCGAGTTCGCGGCCGGGCTGCGAGGTCAGATCCAGGGTGATATCTCGCTTGTTCAGGTTGGTGGCCTGCCACAGCGCGCCGCGCTCGTACCAGTCGTCGCCCTCGTGCGGAAATGCCCCGGAGTAGCGAAAACCGTCGGGCCGCTGAATCGACTCGACTTTGACGACGTCGGCGCCGAAGGCGCCGAGGTAGCAGGTGAGGTATCCACCCGCCCAAAATGTGGTCAGGTCAAGGACTTTCAGCCCGGCGAAGGGCAGCGACGGATCGGCGATCTCGGCGGCCGGCCAGACCCCTCCGGCCTGTGCACTGGCCGACATCGCGGGTGGCCTCGAGACGCGAAACGCAGGGCCCGGCCGACGAAAAGACCAGCCCTCGCCCCCGGCATCGACGAAGAATTCCCGCTTGACCCATTGCGGACATTCCAGCACGGTCGCGCCGTCTGCCACCGGCGCCGCCGGAATACGAAGTGCCTGACTGAGTTCGACGATTTCGGTGACCGTCCGCTCGCTCAGCCAGGGCTGTGCGGCCGCAAAGAATTCAGCACGCTCCGGACCGCCCATCATGATGGCGTACTGCTGCTCGCCGAATTCCGGCAGTCCGAGCATCGCGCACACGTCGAGCCAGTGCTGCCCGGTCAGGCAGTTGATCCCGACCCAGCCGTCGCCCGCGCGGACGACACCCAGCATGGGAGCCTGACGCAGGTTGGTGGGCAGTCCCAGCGTGCGCATGCGCTCGGCCAGAAGCATCGGGTATGGCAACGTCGACAGCAGCGACTCGAACACCGAGACGTCAACCTCGGTCACCCGGTTGCTCGACGCGATCCGCAGCGCCGTCAGCGCGCCCAGCGCGGCGTAGCCGCCCGCGACGTACTCGGCGATCCGGGCGCCTGCCTGTACCGGCGGGCGGTCCGGATCGCGCGGCGTGATCCAGCCCGACGCCGCCTGCAGCGTCAGCGGCGTGGCCACTCGATCGCGAAAAGGCCCGTGCTGTCCGAAATTTGAGATGCGCACCACGACCAGGCGCGGGTTGATCTCTTGCAATGCGTCGACGCCGAACCCGAAGTTGTCCAGGCCGCCGGGAGCCAGCCCGTCGATGAGGACATCGGCGTCCGCGATGAGCTCACGCGCAACGATCGAGTCGACGACCTCGCAACGCTTGCCGGCGTTGAGGTACTCGAACAGTCCGCAGCGATCGGGATCGGGTTCGCCACCGGGATAAGGGCCCCACTGACGCAGCGAATCCCGTTCCGGTCCTTCAATTTTGGTGACGTCAGCGCCGATGTCGACGAACAGTTTACCGCAGTACGGACCGGAGATCTCGTTGGCGATCTCGACTACGTGAACCCCATCGAGGGGCCCGATCAACTGCGCCAATCCTCAATGCCGGCTGCGCCGGCGTCTTCGTCGTCGGCGCGCCTCACGTCGGCAATCCCATCGCCTTTGGCTCCATGTACTGACGAATTCCCATGATCCCGCCGCTTTCCCGGCCGAACCCGCTCTGGCTGAAGCCGCCGAATGGCGCGCCGCCGGGACCAAAACCGTTGACCGCGATCTGCCCGGTACGCACCCGGCGAGCCACAGCGACCGCACGGTCCACGTCGGCTCCCCACACCGCACCGGAAAGACCATACTGCGAGTTGTTGGCAATCCGCACCGCATCGTCGTCGTCGCTATAGCGCAGCACCGACAGCACCGGTCCGAATACTTCTTCTTGGGCGATGGTCGCGTCCGGCGTGACCTCAGTCAGAATCGTCGGTTCGAAATAAAAGCCGGTGTCCAAGCCAGCCGGCCGGCCGCCGCCGGTCACCAGCTTGGCGCCATCGTCGAGCGCCTGGTCCACGTGTGCCTGAACGCGTTTCAGCTGTGTGGCGCTGATCAACGGACCCATCTGCACCTCGGGGTCGGTGGGATCGCCGACCTTCACGTCGCGGGCCAGGGCGACGAGCCGATCGACGACCTCGTCATGGATGGAGTCGGGAAGCAGCATCCGGCTGTGCAGGATGCAGGCCTGTCCCGCGTGGAAGGAGCAGGATTCGAACAACATTCGTTGCAACATCTCGTCGCTCAGCACGACGTCGTCGAGCACGATACTGGCCGACTTGCCGCCGCACTCCAGCAGCAGCCGCTTCATGCTCCCCCCGGCCGCGGCCATCACGTCCCGGCCGACCACCGAGCTTCCGGTGAAGCTGACCATGTCGATGCGCGGGTCGACGGTCAGCAGCTTGCTGGACTCGATATCGGACGGCGTCACGACATTGACCACACCCGGCGGAATGTCGGTGTGCTCGTCGATGATTCGCGCCAGGGCGAGGCCGGCGAGTGGGGCCAGTGGCGAGGGCTTGAGCACGACGGTGTTACCCGCTGCCAGCGCGGCGCTCACCTTCATGACATTGAGAAAGTGCGGGAAGTTCCACGGCGTCAGAATCGACACCACGCCGAGTGGCTCGTAGCGCAGCAACGTGGTTCCGGCGGCGCCGTACGCGTCGATCTTCTCCTCGACGGGATGGCTGGCCAGTTCTGCGATGTTCAGCGTGGTGAACGCCGCTCCGTCGATGTGGATGACTCGCTCGTTGGCGGTGCAGCCCCACTCCAGTTGAGCCAGCGCGTAGAACTCGTCGGCGTGTTCCAGCAACGCCGCACCGAGCTGGTTGAGCCAGCCCGCCCGCTGCTCGGGTCCTGCGTCGGCCCACGGCCCGGCCTCGAACGCGGCCCGGGCGGCCGCGATCGCGCTGTCTACCTGGGCCGGACTCGGGTCAGGGGCGGAGGCGATCACCGCCTCGGTGGCCGGATTGATGTCGTCGTAGCGGCCGTTCTCCGGTTCGACCCACTGCCCGTCGATGTAGACCGCGTAGCTGTCGATGAGTGAGCGTTGTTCAGCCATGTTGATTCCTTCGGACGGTCTGGCGGCTCAACGTTTGGTGTACACCTGTCGGCCTGCTGTCGTCAATGGTCAAGATCGGACTCCGACTACCGTGTGCCTATTTCTCCTTGACGGCAAGCATATTGACATTGCCGGTAGCGCCAGAGTAAACAGAGTGCACCGGACAAATCGTATGGAAATGTACGATCGCCGTGGTGTACCGAGGGAGGCCCGTGCACGCGAAGGATTCGTCGGCCATCCCGCTGCACTCCCCCGACTTCTACGCCGGCGATCCCTATCCGGCGTACTGCGAGCTGCGCGCGACGACGCCCGTGTGCTGGAACGATGTCACCAAGTTCTGGGCCTTGCTCAAGTACGAAGACATCCGCTTCGTGTCGAGCAGCCCGGCTCTGTTCACCTCGACCAAGGGCATCACCATTCCGGATCCGGCAATGCCGAGCCCGGTGCAGGAGGGCAACCTGATCTTCAGCGACCCGCCCCGGCACCGGCAGCTGCGCAAGCTGATCAACTCGGGGTTCACCCGGCGGCGGGTGGCCGTGCTCGAAACGAAGATTCGCGACATCGTCCGTGGGATTCTCGACGGCATCGAACCCGGCTCGGTGCACGAGTTCGCAGAGGAGATCGCCGCTCCGCTGCCCACTCGCATGATCGCCGAACTGATCGGCGCCCCGCCCGACGACTGGGAGCAGTTCCGCGCGTGGTCGGATGCGGCTACCGGAACCGCCGACCCCGAGATCGAACTCGACTCGTTCGTGGCGATGGGACAGCTCTTCGAGTACTTCCAGAAGCTGATCGCAGCCCGCCGGGCCGAACCGCGAGACGACCTCCTGTCGGTCCTGGCCGAAGCCGAGATCGACGAACACCGGTTGACCGACGAGGACCTGCTGAATTTCGCGTTCCTGCTGCTGGTGGCCGGCAATGAGACCACCCGCAATCTGATCGCGCTGGGCACCCTGGCGCTGATCTCGCACCCCGACCAACGCCGCCTGCTGGTCGAGAATCCCGCGTTGATCCCGGGTGCGGTCGAGGAGATGCTGCGGTGGAACAGCCCGGTGGTCCACATGGCACGCACCGCAGTGGCCGATGTGGAAATCCGTGGCCAGCGGATCGCCGAGGGCGACGTGGTGGTGATGCTGTACGGGTCGGCCAACCGGGACGAAGACGTATTCGGTAGCGATTCAGAAGAATTCAAGGTAACTCGGCACCCGAACCCACACATCGCGTTCGGGTGCGGTGAACATTCGTGCGTCGGCGCGCAATTGGCGCGTCTGGAGGCGACGGTGATGTTCGAGGAGCTGCTGGGCCGCTTCCCCAAGCTCGAGCTGGTCGGTGACGTCGACCGGATGCGGGCGACCATGGTGCCCGGGGTCAAGCGGATGCCGGTCCGGCTGGGGGCCTAACCGATGCGACTCGACTACACCCCCGAGCAAGAGCAACTGCGCGACGAGATCCGCGCGACCATGGAAAAGGTCATGACGCCGGAACGGCGGGCCGCAGTCAGCGATCGCATGGAGGGCGGTCCCGCGGTACGCGAATGCGTACGCGCTCTGGCAGCTGCGGACCTGCTCGGTGTCGGTTGGCCCAAAGATTTTGGTGGACGCGGCTTCTCGGCGATCGAGCAGTTCATCTTCGCCGAAGAGGCCAGACGAGTCAACGCGCCTATCCCGCTGGTGACCCTCAACACGGTCGGTCCGACCCTGATGCACTTTGGCACCGAGGAACAAAAGCAGACGTTTCTGCCGGCAATCCTGGACGGCAGCGTCGAGTTCGCGATCGGCTACTCCGAGCCGGAGGCCGGCAGCGACCTGGCCTCGCTGCGCACCAGCGCGGTCCGGGTAAGCGACGACTTAGGCGAAGGATGGGTGATCAACGGCCAGAAGATGTTCACCAGCGGCGCCGCGTACGCCGACTACATTTGGCTGGCCGCACGCACCGATCCAAACACCAAGAAGCACAAGGGCATTTCCATCTTTATTGTGCCCACCTCGTCGCCCGGATTCTCCTGGCAGCCGCTGCACACCATGCCGGGCATCTCCACTTTCTACTCGTTCTACGACAATGTGCGGGTCCCGGCTAGCGCGATCGTCGCCGGTGAAAACCAGGGCTGGCAGCTGATCACCACCCAGCTGAACTTCGAACGGGCCGCCCTGGGCAACCTCGGCGCACTCGAGCCATTGTTCGAGCAGACGCTGGAGTGGGCAACCAGCACTGAGCTCGACGGCGGTCGCGTCATCGACCAGCCCTGGGTGCAGTTGACCCTGGCCCGGGTCGAGGCGCAGGTCGCCGCCTACAAACTGATGAACCTTCGGGTTAACGCCGCGATGGCCCAGGGCGGGGGAAACATCGGGCTGAAGATGGGAGAAGCCTCGGCCGTGAAAGTGTTCGGTACTGAGCTGACCCAGCAGGTCGCCGGCCAGCTGCTGGAAGTGCTTGACCACAACGGGTTACGGCGCGGCGCCGACGCGCCCCTGCGTGGCGCGCTGGAGTCGGCCTACCGGGTTGCGGTCATCAGCACATTCGGCGGTGGCGCCAATGAGATTCAACGAGACATCATTGCGATGGCCGGATTGGGCATGCCGCGGGCACCACGTGACCTGCGCGCGACGGACAAGTCAGGAGGACCAACTCAGTGACCGACTCAGATAACGAGTTCCATAACAAGCTGAAAGCGCTTGTCGGCCAACCCACCGGCGGTGCCGGAAAGCCGTCAGTGGCGCCGGATCCGGTCAATCAACCGATGATCCGGCACTGGGCGTACGCGCTCGCCGACATGAATCCCGTCTACCTCGACCCGGAGTTCGCGGCCGCGTCGCGGTTCGGCGGCATCGTGTCACCTCCGGTCATGCTGCAAACCTGGACGATGCCGTCGCCGAAACTGGAGGGCATCGGCGAGCGCGGCGGTGCGCCGATGGAGATCACGAACAATCCCACGGCGTTCCTCGATGAGGCCGGATACAGCAGCACCGTGGCGACCAATTCGGAGTTCGAAATCGAGCGCTATCCCCGGCTCGGCGACGTCATCAGTGCCACGTCGGTGTTCGAAGACGTCTCCGACGAGAAGAAGACAGCGAAGGGGACCGGCTTCTTCCTGACCTGGTTGATCACCTACACCGATCAGAACGGTGAAGTGCTGGGGCGCCAGCGATTCCGCGTGCTGCGATTCAGGCCGGCGAGCTGATGGCAACCCGACTCGCTCCGACGATCAGCCCGGACACCGAATTCTTCTGGAACGGGCTGCGCGACCACAAGCTGCTGATCCAGCGCTGCAGCGGATGCGGAACGTTGCGCAACCCGCCGCGGCCGATGTGCCCGAGTTGCCGCTCCCTGGAATGGGAACCCATCGAGTCGTCGGGCCGGGGGACTGTCTACAGCTACGTGATGCCACACGAGCCACGATTTCCCTTCTTTGACTATCCCTACATCGTCGTGCTGGTTCAGCTCGCCGAAGGCGTCCGGCTGGTGTCGAACCTGTGTGAGATCGACCCGGCCGACGTCACGGTCGGGATGCCGGTCGAGGTGTTCTACCGGACTTTCGACGGAGCCGACGGAGATCTTGTGCTGCACCAGTTCCGGCCCGCTGCCGAATGACCGGGTGAGCTTTCCATGGACTTCACGTTCACCGAAGAGCAAGCGAGCATCAGCAAGCTGGCCCGAGACCTGTTCGAGCGTCGAGCAACCCCGGAACGACTTACCGAACTCGAAGCCGGCAATTCCCGGTACGACGCCGCGCTGTGGAAAGAACTCGCCTCCGTCGACCTGCTGGGCATCGCATTACCGGAATCGGTCGGCGGCTCATGCGTTTCAGGCGATGGCTTCCTGAAACTCGCGGTGTTGCTGGCCGAAGTGGGCTGGAGCGTAGCGCCGGTGCCCGTTTACCCGACGCTGCTGCTGGGCGCCGACTCGATCGCCCGCCACGGGACCGTCGAGCAACAGCAACGCTTCCTGCCCGGCGTCATCGAGGGAACCCGCATCCTGACCGCGGGTCTACAGGAGCCGGGCCGCTCCGACCCGACAAACCCCGCCGCCACCGCTCGTCGCGACGGCCCGAACTGGCGGCTAGACGGCACCAAAGAGCTGGTGCCGGCGGCCCAACTCGCCGACACCGTGCTGATTCCCGCCGCCATAGATGACGGGGCTGTGGGCCTGTTCCTGCTGGCGACCGACGCCCGCGGCGTCGACATCCGGCCGGTGGCAACCACCACTCGCGAACCACATGCCGACGTATTCCTCGACGGTGCAACGGTTTCCGCTGCAGACCAGCTTGAAGGCCCCGGTGACCTCGTCGATTCGCTGTACACCCGCGCGCTGGTCGGCCTGTGCGCGATCCAGCTGGGCGTGTCCGACCGCGCCTTGCGGATGGCTGCCGAATACACCACCGGGCGTGAGCAATTCGGCCGTCCGATCGGCAGCTTCCAGGCGGTGCAGCAGCGGATGGCCGACGGATTCATCGACGTCGAGGCGATCCGGTGGACTACTTGGCATGCGGCGTGGCTGATCGCGGAGAGACGCCCCGCAGACCGCGCGGCTCGGATCGCGAAGTTCTGGGCTGCCGAGGCCGGCGCCCGGGTCGCGGCCACCAGCCAACACGTGCACGGCGGCATCGGGATCGACATCACCTATCCCCTGCATCGCTACTTCTTATGGGCCAAACAGAACGAACTCACCCTGGGCTCGGCTTCCCAACAGCTGGCTCACCTCGGCAGCACATACCCGGAAGGACGGCTATGACGACAGCCAAGACCCGTGCCACAACCCTGCAGTGGAGCGACATCGAGGTCGGTGACGAGGTGACCCCGCTCGAGATAGCGATCACCACCACAATGATCGTCGCCGGCGCGATCGCATCGCGTGACTTCATGCCGGTGCACCACGACCGCGACTACGCAAACAAACAGGGGTCGCCCAACTTGTTCATGAACATCCTGACCTCCAACGGGTATTGCGTGCGTTTCCTCACCGACTGGGCCGGACCCGAAGCGATGGTCACGAAGCTGTCGATTCGCCTGGGTGTGCCGTGTTTTCCCGACGACCCGCTGCGCTTCACCGGCAGTGTGACCGGCAAGACTGAAGGCTTGCGGGCGGGAGACCGCGAAGGTTTGATCGAGGTGACCTTCAAGGCGTCCAACAGCCTTGGCGATCACGTCTCCGGCACCGCCGTTCTCAGCTTGCTCGACGGAGCCGGCGCGTGAGCGGTTCGCTGCCCGGCAACTGCGCGATTGTCGGCATAGGTCAGACCGAGTTCTCCAAGGAATCCGGGCGCAGCGAGCTGCAATTGGCGTGCGAAGCGGTCACTGCCGCGCTCGACGACGCCGGCTTGGCAGCCAGCGAGGTCGACGGCATGGTCACCTTCACGATGGACTCCAGTGACGAGATCGACATCGCCCGAAACGTGGGCATCGGTGACCTGAGCTTCTTTTCCCGCGTACATCACGGCGGCGGCGCGGCGGCAGGCACGGTTGTGCACGCGGCGATGGCCGTCGCGTCGGGCGTCGCCGATGTGGTGGTGTGCTGGCGCGCCTTCAACGAACGTTCCGGCTTTCGCTTCGGCGGCAGCGGACGCACCAGTGCGGAGACCCCGCTGTTCATGGCCCACTACGCGCCGTTCGGATTGCTCACTCCCGCAGCGTGGGTCGCGATGCACGCGCAGCGTTACATGTCGACTTACGGAGTCACTAACGAGGACTTTGGCCGCGTCGCCGTCGTGGACCGTCTGCACGCGGCCAAGAACCCCGACGCGTGGTTCTACCAGCGTCCGATCACACTGGAAGACCACCAGAATTCCCGTTGGATCGTCGAACCGGTTCTGCGACTGCTCGATTGCTGCCAGGAAAGCGACGGCGGCGTCGCGCTGGTGATCACCAGCGCCGAACGCGCCCGCGACCTGCGGCAGCCGCCCGCGATCATTACCGCCGCCGCCCAAGGCGCAGCCGCAAACGGTGAAATGATGACCAGCTACTACCGCGACGACATCACCGGGCTGCCGGAGATGGGCGTGGTCGCGAACCGGCTATGGCGCGATTCGGGATGCAAGCCGCAAGACATCCAAACCGCGTTCATCTACGACCATTTCACCCCGTTTGTGTTCACCCAGTTCGAGGAGCTCGGATTCTGCGGGCGCGGCGAAGCCAAAGACTTCGCCACCGTCGAGCGGCTGTCGCTGGGTGGGGAACTGCCGATCAACACCAACGGCGGACTACTCGGCGAGGCCTACATCCACGGGATGAACGGCATCACCGAGGGCGTCCGCCAAATACGCGGAACCTCATACAACCAAGTCGACAACGTCGAGCACGTACTGGTCACGTCGGGCACCGGGGTGCCCACCAGCGGTCTGATTCTCGCGCCGGATAGCTAGGGAACACCGTCATGCCCAAGATCGCATTGCTCACCGCAGGCGGCGGACCCATTGAACTCGCCGAGTTTCCGCTCACCACGCCCGCACCGGGTACCGCCGCGCTGAAACTGCGGATGGCCGGAATCTGCGGATCCGACTTGCACATCTTCCGCGGCGAACTCCCCCTGTTCTACCCGTTCGCGATGGGCCACGAAATGGTCTGCGAAATCGCCGAACTCGGCGAGGGACTGACCACCGACGCGACCGGCAAGCCGCTGGCGGTGGGCGACCGTGTCGTCACGCCCTACTTCTGGACGTGCGGGCAATGCCACGCGTGCGCACGCGGCCGGCCGCACGCCTGCCAGAACCTGATGGCGGGCGAATTCCGCACCCACGACCAAGCCCCACATTTCGTCGGCGCGCACGGCGAGTACTACTACACCACCCGAAGACAGCCGCTGTTCAAGGTGCCTGAGGACCTCGCTGACGAAGCGGTCGCGCCGCTCAATTGCGCTCTGTCCCAAGTGCTGTTCGCGCTGCGCGACGTGCGGCTGGGCGATACCGTCGTCATCCAGGGCGCGGGCGGACTGGGTATCAACGCCGCCGCCGTCGCGCACGCCGCGGGCGCGGCGGAGGTCATCGTCATCGACAAGATCGCCGAGCGACTCGACGTCGCATCGGATTTCGGTGCGACGCACTGCATCGACGCCAGCGATATCTCGACCGCGGAAATCATCGAACAGATCCACCGGCGCACCGACGGCATCGGCTCCGACTGGGTACTCGAAGTCGTCGGCGCTCCGGGCGTCATCCCCGACGGTATTGGCTTTCTCAACAACGGCGGAACGTTGCTCGAGGTCGGAAACATCGGCACCGGACGCACCTTCGAACTCGACCCCAGCGTTCTGGTCTACGGCAACAAATCGGTGCGCGGCGTGATGCTCTACGACCCGGTCACCCTGGCGATCGGCTTGTCGTTTCTGCAACGGACTAGTTTTCCGTTCAGCCGACTGATGCCCAAGCCGTTCCATCTGGCCGACGTCAACGCCGCGTTCGAATCAGCCAATGCCGGGCAGGTGCCCCGAGGCGCTTTGGTTCCCTGATGACTCAAGCCACCACGACCGATACCCGTGAACTCATCGTCGAGTCCGCGTACGCCTGCTTCCGCAAGCAAGGACTGCAGAAGGCCACGATCGTCGATATCGCCAAGATGGCGGGTGTCTCTCGCAGCACGATATACGAGTACTTCCGCGACAAGGCCTCCATCGTCGAAGCCTGCGCCGAGCACGCTTCCGAGCAGTTCTATCGCCAGATGTCCACGGCGATGGATCGCGGCAGCTCGCTCGAAGACAAGCTCAGCCGCGCAGCTGTATTCGTGACCCAGGCGCGACGAGTCATCGCTTCCGAGAAGTACTTCGACGAAGAGGCGATCAGCCTGCTGCTGACCAAAGATGCCGCCGTCTTGCTGGGCGAATGCGTGGACTTCCTCGCTCCCCACCTGGCCGCGGCCAAGCTCACCGGCGAGGTTCGCAAGGATCTCGACATCCAGTCTGCCGGCGAATGGTTCGCGCGCATACTGTTCTCGCTGTTCAGCACGCCATCGTCGACACTGGACATGGACAACCCCGATGTCGTCGCGGACTTTGTGCGGGCGCACCTGGTCCGGGGGTTCGCCGACGAACGACCACGGCCACGGCGCAGTCAGTGACGGGGGCGGGTGATTTCCCCGCGGGTAGGAGTAGTATTGATGGCAACTGCGGCGAGAACGGGTGGAGTGGGCATACAGAGCTGGGGGGACGCCCCCGAGATTCATCCGTCACAAATCCGGGTCGGTGACGTCATCGGCACCTTGCGCCCGACCGACGTGCGCTACGCGGTCAAGATGATCAGCGGGCCGCAGAAAAGCCCACAGCGGTGGACCTTTTTCGGCCGCGACGCCAAGGGGCGGGAGCAAATTGGCACCTTCGGGGAGGCCGACTTAGTTCGCAGGTACGCCAAAGCGTCCTGACAATGTCAGTGACCGCGCTCGGCCAGCGCCCGCATGAAAAACGTCAGGTTGGCCGGTCGCTCGGCCAGCCGGCGCATGAAGTACCCATACCACTGGGTGCCGAACGGCACATAGACCCGAACGCGGTTGCCGGCGGACGCCAGCCGTAACTGCTCGCCGTCACGGATGCCGTACAACATCTGGTATTCGAAATCGCCTGTACCCCGTCCGTATTCCCTCGCCAATGCAGACACCGCCTCGATGACCACGGGATCGTGCGAGGCCACCATCGGATACCCCAGGCCTGCCATCAGCAGCCGAAGGCAACGCAGATACGAGTCGGTCACCGCGCCGCGGTCGCGGTAGGCCACCGATGCCGGTTCGTCGTAGGCACCTTTGCACAGCCGTACCCGGACCCCGGATGCGGCGAACTGTTCGCAATCGCCGTGGGTGCGCCGCAGGTATGCCTGCAAAACCACACCCAACCAAGGGAAATCAGTGTGCAGATCGGCGGCGATCGACAGCGTCGAGTCCGTGGTGGTGTGGTCTTCGGCGTCCACGGTCACCCACGCGCCGGCCTGCTCGGCCCGCTCGCAGATGGTGTGCGCGTTCTCCAACGCGATCTTCTCACCGTCGCGGTCCAGCGCCTGTCCCAACGCCGACAGCTTCAGCGATACCTCCAGCGGGCGCACACCGTCATGCAAGGCATCCGGCCGCCGGCTCAGTGCGGCGAGAAGCTGAAGATAGGCATGCATGGCGGTATTCGCGCCGTCGATGTCGGTGACATCCTCGCCCAGGTAGTCGATGCTGACGAGCCGATCCGAAACTCGCAGGGCCGCGACACTGTCCAGCACCCGATCGAGCGAAGCGCCCGGTACAAACCGATGCACCACCTTGCGGGTGAACGGCAGCCGTTCCGCGGTGCGCCGCAAACCGTCGGAGTGGCTGGCTGCGAGGATCGCCGGGCGCAGCGTCTTGGCGAACACGCCCGCCATCACCGCATCGCCATGTGCGGATAGTTGTGATCGGTGGCCGGGACGAACGTCTCCTTGATCGAACGGGCCGACGTCCAGCGCAACAGGTTCAGCACCGATCCGGCTTTGTCGTTGGTGCCCGATCCGCGGGAGCCGCCGAACGGCTGCCGGCCCACCACCGCGCCGGTCGGCTTGTCGTTGACGTAGAAGTTGCCTGCCGCGAACCGGAGCCGGTTCTGCGCAGTCAGTACGGCGCCGCGGTCGTCGGCGATCACCGCACCGGTCAGCGCATATCGTGAACCGTTGTCGATGATGTCGAGGATCCGCTCGTACTGGTCGTCGGGATAGACGTACACCGCCAGCAGCGGACCGAAGTACTCAGTGGCGAATGCCTCGTCGGTGGGGTCGTCGGACAACATCACCGTCGGGCGGACGAAATAGCCTTCGCTGTCGTCATATTCGCCGCCGACCGCAATCGTGACACCGGCCGCACCTTTCGCGCGTTCGATCGCGTCGACGTTCTTGACGAAGGCCCGCTCATCGATCAGCGCGCCGCCGAAGTTGGAGAAATCGGTGACGTCGCCGAACGGTAGCTCGGCGACGGCGGCCAGGAAGTCGTCGCCCATCTGCTGCCAGACCGAGTGGGCGATGAATGCCCGCGACGCCGCCGAGCACTTCTGGCCCTGGTAGTCGAACGCACCACGAATCAGCGCGGTGCGCAGCACATCCGGTTGCGCCGACGCGTGTGCGAGCACGAAGTCTTTGCCGCCGGTCTCACCGACCAGACGCGGATAGCTGTGGTAACGCTCGATGTTGGCGCCAACCTCGCGCCACAGTCGCTGGAACGTCGCGGTCGATCCGGTGAAGTGGATCCCGGCCAGCCGCGGATCTGCCAGCGCCACATCCGAAACCGCATAGCCGTCGCCGGCGACCAGGTTGATCACACCGGGCGGCAACCCGGCTGCCTCCAGCAGTTGCATGGTCAGGTATGCGGAGAAGGTCTGAGTCACCGACGGCTTCCACAGCACCGTGTTACCCATCAGCGCCGGCGCGGTGGGCAGATTCCCGGCAATCGCTGAAAAGTTGAACGGCGTTATGGCGTAGACGAATCCGTCCAATGGGCGGTAGTCGGTGCGATTCCACTCACCGCGTACGCTCAGCGGCTGCCGCGCCAGGATCTCGCGCGCAAAGGCGACATTGAATCGCCAGAAATCGACTAGCTCGCACGGAGCGTCGATCTCGGCCTGGTAGGCGGTCTTGGATTGACCCAGCATGGTCGCGGCCGCGATCGTCTCGCGCCACGGACCGGCGAGCAGGTCGGCGGCCCGCAGAAAGATCGCGGCGCGTTCGTCGAACGGGGTCGCCGCCCAGTGTGCTCGGGCGCCCATTGCCGCTTCGACCGCGGCGGTGGCATCGGCGTGGTCCGCGTTGGTCAGCGTGCCCAGTGTCGCGGCATGCCGATGTGGCTGCACGACGTCAATCCGCTCACCGTTGCCCATGCGATGCGCACCGCCGATCACATGCGGCAGGTCGATCGGGTCATCGGCCAGCGCGCCGAGCGCGACCTGCAGCCGGCTGCGTTCGGGCGAATTCAGTGCAAAATCGTGGACCGGCTCGTTGGCGGGCAGGGGAACATCGGTGATCGCGTCCATGCCCTCAGGATGACCGCCGACGACCCGCCAGGGCTTGGCTGATTGGACAGGGCTGGACCTGCTTGCTAGTAGAATCGGACAATATGCGAGCGGCGGGTGTCGGACTGGGCCAGCTGCTGTTGGCGCTGGACACCACCGTGGTGAGCCTGGTCGAGGCTCCCCGCGGGCTGGACCTGCCGGTGGCGTCGGCGGCACTCATCGACGCCGACGACGTGCGGCTGGGCTTGGGACGGGGCGCGGACTCGGCCGACGTGTTCTTTCTGCTGGGTGTCGCCGACAGCGAAGCGCAGCGCTGGCTTGCGACCGGGCCGCCCGATCGCGCGGCGGTGGCCGTCTTCGCCAAGAACCCCTCGGACGCCATGGTGGAACGGGCCGTCGCAGCCGGGACGGCGGTAGTGGCGGTGGAGCCGCAGGCCCGCTGGGAGCGGTTGTACCGGCTGGTCAATCACGTCCTTGAGCACCACGGACCTGTCGATCCGCGTTACGACTCGGGCACGGATCTGTTCGGTCTGGCGCAGTCGCTGGCCGACCGGATTCACGGCATGGTCAGCATCGAGGACGAGCAGTCGCACGTGTTGGCGTATTCGGCATCCAACGACGAAGCCGACGAGTTGCGACGGTTATCGATCCTGGGCCGCGCCGGACCGCCCGAGCATCTGAAGTGGATCGACCAGTGGGGGATCTTCACTGCGCTGCGGGCCAGCGGCGACGTGATCGGGGTCGCCGAGCGTCCGGAGTTGGGTCTGCGGCCCCGGTTGGCCGTTGGTATTCATGACCCGGCCCGGGATGCTCGCCGGGCGCCGGCCTTCGCCGGAACCATTTGGGTGCAACAAGGCTCGCGGCCGTTCGCGGACGACGCCGACGAAGTGCTGCGCGGAGCCGCCGTGCTGGCCGCCCGCATCATGTCGCGATTGGCGGCCAGGCCGTCGACGCACGCGCTCCGGGCCCAGGAGCTGCTGGGTTTGACCGACGGCGGATCGGTCGATGTGGACGCCATCGCACGAGAACTCGGGATTGCGGCCGACGGCAACGCCGCACTGATCGGCTTCTGCACTCCCGACCACCACGCCCGGCTGGCCGACGTCCTGGCATTGAACGCCAACGCTTTTCGGGCTGATGCACAAGTAGCATCGCGCGGCTCTCGGGTCTATGTGCTGCTGCCGCATACCGCGAAGCCGTCGTCACTCGCGTCCTGGATTCGCGGCACCATCGGCGCGCTGCGCAGTGAACTGGGACTGCAGTTGCGGGCCGTCATCGCCGCGCCGGTCACCGGACTGGCCGGCCTGCCGGCGGTGCGCACGGAGGTGGACCGGGTGCTGGATAGCGCTGAGCGCCATCCGGATTCGTTCGGCCAGGTGACGTCGCTGGCCGAGGCGCGCAGCACCGTGCTGCTCGACGAGATCGTCACGATGGTCGCCGCCGACGGGCGGCTGGTCGATCCGCGGGTGCGCGAGCTGCAAGCCCGCGACCCGGCGTTGGTTGCGACGCTGCGGGCCTATCTGGACAGCTTCGGCGACGTCGCCGCCGCGGCGCAACAGCTGCACGTGCATCCCAACACCGTGCGCTACCGGGTCCGCGGGATAGAGAAGCTGCTGGCGACGTCGCTGGCCAATCCCGAAGTGCGGCTGTTACTTTCGCTGGGATTACGGGCTACCGAGCGACCCGGCTAGCCGCGGTCGTGCGTTCATAGATCTCGGCCAGGAACTGCTCGACGGCGACCGCCGCATGGGCGGCCCGCGCCGACCCGAAGATGTCGAACGCGTGCTGCGCGAACGGCATTTCGGCGTAGGCAACCGGCTGGCGGCTGACTTCGCGGAGCCGTTTGGCGAAGGCGCGGCCCTGTTCGACCGGAATCAGCGAGTCGTTGCGGCCATGCAGCACGAAAAACGGTGGCGCATCGGCAGACACATGCGTAATCGGCGAGGCGACGCGGAAAGCATCGGCAAGCTCGGCTCGCCGCAGCTTGAATACGTGCTTCGCCAGCGTCGGCACCAGCAGCGGGTGCATCGCATCGTCGGTCCGGGTGAAGTCGTAGAGGCCGTAGAACGGAACCGCGGCCCGCACACTGGTGTCGGCGTCCTCGAAGCCCGGCTGAAACTGGGGATCGTTCGCGGTGACGGCGGCCAACGCCGAAAGATGCCCGCCGGCCGAACCGCCGGTGATCGCGATCCAGTCCGGATCACCGCCGTATTCCGCGATGTGCTCCTTCGTCCACGCCAGCGCCTGCTTGACGTCGACGATCTGGTCGGGCCAGGTGGAGCGCGGGCTGAGCCGGTAGTTGATCGCGACACACACCCAGCCCAACTCGGCGAGGTGACTCATCAACGGATAGGCCTGCTGGCGTTTGCTTCCCACCATCCAGGCGCCGCCGGGAACCTGCAGCAACACCGGTGCCCGTCCGCCACGGTCGAGGTCAGGCCGTCGCCAGATATCGAGGTAATTGCGCGAGCCGTAATCGCCGTAGCTGATGTCGGTGTCGTGCGCGTAGTCGCCGTAGATCCGCGCCATGCGGATCACCCCGGGCGTCTTGGCCGTGCCCGGCCCGGCCGGCCGCTTCCATAGGTCGCCCGACTCGGTGCGACGATCGGTACCCAGCCCGGCGTCGAGTGCGGCGGTGAGCGGCAGGTTGGCCTGGTGGCCGAGGCGGTTGAGGCCGAGCAGTCCCAACCACGACAACGCCGACACCAGCCAGCTGAACCGGCGCAGCCGTGGCGAAAGCCTGCGGGTTATCGCGGCCAGCAGCGCAAACTGGCCCGCGAGCATCTGCAACGGCAGTTCCGATGCGAACACTCCGAAGCCGAAGGCGTAGAGCGAGGGATAACCGTGCTTGCTGAGCGGCTGGTAGCCGTTGACGGTGATCGCAAGTCCGGTTAGCGAACCCAGTATTGCTGCCAGTTTCTTCACGACTGTCACTTAACCAGTTACTGCCCTGGCAGTCGGCGGGCGGGTTGCCTAAGAGCGGCGAATCACTCAAACCACTTGTGTCACTGTAGTTTTCCCCGTGGATAAGTCGCGGCTGTTGTCGGAGCGTTTGGTTACAATTCGAACATGCGTTCGAGTAGTCGCGAAGAGATTGTCGAGGACTTCGACGATCTGCACGAGGTGGTGTCACGGCTGCTCAACCACTCCTACGATGCGTTGACGACACCCGAGTGCTTGTCCATGTTGGAAAGACTCGAGCGGGAGACCCGTCGGCTGCCGGTACCGGGGCATGCGTTGATCAACCAGGTGAGCCGTCACGCCGGCGAGGTCGAGCTGGGCGGGAAGCTCGGCCATGCATTGG
>Ga0210396_10002733_pt1 | contig 17827 bp, 16 predicted proteins | sample IncBWH17OmetaG_FD_155466 | JGI IMG/M metagenome (GOLD analysis project Ga0210396, IMG submission 155466) | Forest soil microbial communities from Barre Woods Harvard Forest LTER site, Petersham, Massachusetts, United States - Inc-BW-H-17-O ... | reverse complement strand
AATTTGTTTTCGCAAACATAACGACCTGAGAGAGTTAGAAAATCGGTCAGCACCATGCTCGTTCCCTAAGGCGTATTCCTTAATCCCCGTCGGGGGAATCCTGAGATGATCCTCGGGGTTGTCAGACCTAAGGCGTCGGGGAACCGCACCAGGTGCAAGATCCTATTTGGGCAATTGCGGGGCTAGCTCAAGCCGGATTAGGTCCGCGAAATGCATTAACCAACAGTCCAGTGGGCGAAAGCTCCAGAGTGTCCCCACAAGACAGCCGCTCGGATAAAAGCGTTGGAAGGTGACAAAGGATCAAACGGAGCAATTAGAGATTGGTCCCTCTGCATACAGCGGTGGCGAAGAGCCAGCTGTCGCCATCTCATTGGAGAGCTGCATTTCCATTAGGGTTACGTTGCCAAAAATCGTTGCGAACGAGGTATCCGCGGCATCTCGTCCCTGGCCGATTCTAACAAAACTCGATTGCGGGGAGAGTCGTGTCGGATCGGCAATGATCCATCGGCCTCCTAGGAAAGCTTCAAAATAAGCATGAAAATCTGGTGGATTTAGTCCGTAGGCATACCCGCTGACAAACCGGGCCGGGATTCCAAGCGCCCGGCAGAGAGCGATTCCAAGATGAGCGAAATCGCGGCAGACGCCCGCTCTTTGGGTCGCGGTATCAAAGGCGGACGTACTCGAATTGGTAGAACCCTGCAGGTATTCGACGTATTCGTAGATCCAATTGCAAATGCGAGTTAACCGCTCGTAACCGGATTCAATGTTAGTGAACTCGCGATTGGCGAAACGGGCCAAAAGGTCGGATTGGCAGAACCGGCTGGGATAGAGAAATACGAGGGCTTCTAAAGGAAGCTCATGCAATGGAGCGACGTTTAATACGTTTGCGTCAAGCATTTCGGGCTCAACCGAAATCACCGTTTGGTAGTTCAGCTCCAGCCGGCCATTCGGTGCATCAAGGCGGTGCAACCGCTGGCCGGTCTGCATTAATTCCTCTACTGGTTGGGCTCCCGTTACCTTAATGTCTTCCATTACGACCCGTTGGAGTGAATTCCGCACCGGCGCGACATTGAAAAGGAAAGAGGCTGAGCCAATCACCTGATAGACAAGATGACAATGGATTTTAAATTCCATGGCTGCTCCTAGGCTAATTCTGGAACCATTGCTTCGAACGATGGTCGCTTCGATCGGTTCGGATTGGGCTTGAAGGCGGTAGCTCTTTTAGCTTCGCCATCGGCTCTGTCACAATAAAAAGCTTTATCACCAGAGATGTGGAGACGCCAGCTAGACAACCAATCGAGACGTGTAACCCGATACGCGGTTTTGGCGGATCGACTACAAACAACTTCGCGATGCGAGAGATCTCACTTCAACCGATGATAATTCTGAGCGCCGCGGCGGCCTCGGATGAACCGAGCGCTGAACTTGGGCGTTATTTTCGCCATTCACGTTTGTTTCCTCGGTGACCACGGTGAACCTTTCGATTTGGTGATTCGCGAACACCATGGTAATCGGGACGTCCGCCGCGTCGCGTCCTCGGGCGATAACGATTCGGCCGATTCTCGGCTGATTGTGCCGGGCATCAAAGCTAAACCAGCGACCGCTTAAATAGACTTCCATCCAAGCGCTAAAATCCATAGGAGCATCCATCGGCGGTACACCGATATCGCCAAGATACCCGGTGACGTATCGGGCTGGAATGTTAAGACAGCGACACAGCGTGATGGCCAAATGGGTAAAATCTCGACAGACCCCAACTCCCTCCCTTAAGGTTTCCAGGGCGGTGCGATTCGATCGAGCACGCTGATAATCAAAGCGAATGTGGTTATGGACGAAGTCGCAAATAGCCTGGACTCGGCTCCAACCGGGCGCAATCGGTCCAAATTTTTCCCACGCAAAGCTCATGAGGTCGCTATCCACTTCGCAGTAGCGGCTGGGCAGCAGAAAGGTCAGTGCGGCCGAGGGCATCTGGCATACGATTTCTTCTTCCGCCTCTGGAGCGAAAACATCGGGTTCGCCACTATCCCGGACTACGGCATGATTACGGAAACGGATTCTAGCGGGAGGTGCACTCAACCGTCCGCAGTGATTGCCAAATGAGTCACGATAGTATTGGACCGGCAGATCCGGCTCAATATGGAAATCCTCCGGCGCCACGAGGAGGGACCGACGAGAGGGATGAACTCGGAGCAGGAAAACGACCGGACTTGCATTAAAAAGTCGGAGTACGATCTCGTAACCAATTCGAATTAGCACACTTAAACTTCGTTTTCCGGTTTCGAAGTGGTTCTCACCCTTACTCGGCACAAGTATTGCTGCTTCTTTCCCTCCGGATGGTTGCACTCCAAACAGAGGGCAAGCGCAGGTCTTCGATCGATCTGAGCTTGGAGAAGAGTCAGCGCGGTCAGCGCGGCGGCGACGACACCCTGGATTCGCTCGCTGAGTCGCGCCCAGCGAAGTTCGCGTCCTGCTCCCCCACGCATATTCTATTCGAAGAGTTCCAGCGCCTGAAGCCATCCTTAGATGCACTAAGTATCGGATTTTCCATTTCTCGGGCTAAGGGAAGCTGGAAGCACGGCAGACAAAGAAAGCCGCCGTATTTCGCCTGTTGTTATGATGTCGGAAGTCTAGCCCATGTAAACGTGGTTGCATTCTATTACCCGCTCATTGCTGACTGGGAGCTGATGGAAGCCGATCCCGACCGTTATCGGCGACGGGTCCAATCTGCGGTGCGCGAGGAGATGATTCATGCGATACAGGTCTTAACGGTCAAGAAACGGTACGAAAGATCATACAAATTAAGCAGCCGCTTTCCAGATGCGGAGACTTATTACGATCATCTCCTCGGCAGGATTATCGCGGAGTTGGCTGAAAGCAAAGTGGGTGAGAAAGCCATCTTGACGGCGGCGAAACTTTACTACGAGGATTGGACGATCAATAGCATTGAGAAACTGAATCAGGCGGATCGCAAATACCATGGCAGAGATGGGTACTTGGTCTGTGAGCTGATTCGCCAGGTCACTCAGATCCGATTCGGTGAGTTGATGAGTGAGGAGGCCAAAGGGAAGGCATGGGACAAACACCGTATTTTTTTCGTTGGGGAGTACGGAACGACTGAGAATCTGATGATGGCCATGGCGGCAACCTTAAGACAAGCTGTCCCGCAGTTAATCGATCTAAGCCCGACGCTAAACGAAGCGTTGACCGAGATTGAAGCGACGATCCAGACGATCGGCGGAATTACCGGCGAGATTCTCGTCAGGTCGCGAGGCTGCGCACGGTGATTCTTCTCCAGGCGTGCTAATCGGTACGGGATACTGGTGTCGCCCCACGGCCGCGAACATTGCCCAGTTTCGTGGCTCTATTCTCGAAGTCAGCTCAAAAATTTCCGAGAAGCGGGCGTCTGCCCATGGGATTTTCGTAAGCGTCCCTGCGTAGTCAAACAATTCCGCCTCTGACGGCAGTCCGAATCGGTAACGGAAACTTTCTTGCCGGTCGGCAGACAGCCGAGACGACGGTCACTCGAAGGAAGAAAGCTGTCGACCGTTGAGCGGAAACTATAGCACGGCGGCAGCGTCCTTCCGTCGGCGGGTTCATGGTGGCCACTCAATGAAGCCAACTCTAAGAAATTGCAAGTTCCGCCGTCTCAAAAGTGGCCTCGCAACGGTCCAGTTGTGCCGATTAAACCGAAATAAGATAGAGGCGCGAAGTTGCAACCCATGGCAGTCAAGCTCCGATCCCTGGTGAACGTCAAGATCGTCGTTGTTGAGGATCTTGCGGATATTCGCCGATTGATCACTCGATTTCTTTCGGACCAGGGAGCTCAAATTTTCGCTGCTAAAAACGCTTTTGAGGGGTTGCGCTTGGTCCGTGAAATCCAGCCCGACGTCGTCTTGTCCGATCTCAAAATGCCCGGGCGCAGCGGCTTTGAACTGTTGGCCGATATTCAGGATTTCGGTCGTTCGCTGGGGCGTACCATTCCGGTGATCGCGATGACCGCGTATCGTTACAAGCAAGCGGAGACGGCGGCCGCGGGCTTCCGAATGCACCTGGAAAAGCCATTCACGCCGGACCAGTTACTGGCGACAATTGACCGTGCGCTGCACCAGTAGGGGAAAATCGAACCCCCGCGAAGGGTGCCGATTTATCTCGCAACGCGACTGCACCAGCCACAGACTTGGTGCACTAAGAACTGTTCATCTTGAAACAGGGCCTGCTGCCCGGACTGTTTCGATTTGGGTTAAGAATCTATTCGCCTAGCCGCCAATCTTTTTTGGTAAGGTCACAACGAATCGCGTGCCTCGGCCCACTTCCGAGGTGACTTCTATAGCTCCTTTCAACTCCTCAACTAGGTGTTTGGTAATGGTGAGTCCCAGACCTCTTCCGGCGATCTGGTCGGACGGTGGGAATCTTTGGAATTCGTTGAAGATGGATTCCAAATATTCTTTGGGGATCCCAACTCCGGCATCCTCGACGCTCAGTTCCCACGATTCGGCTGTCAGAGCGCGCAGTTGCATTACAATCCTGCCCTCACTAGGCTGTGGTTTGCGGTATTTGATTCCGTTACTCACCAAGTTGTTAACGATTTGCTTGATCCGCGCTCGATCGCTTTCGATAACATCAAGTTCAGAATCAACCTGCATCTCGAGGGACATGCTGGCATCACGAATCATTGCCAGAAGCGAAACCTCAAGTTCTCTCGCGAACTGAGCGACATCGATCGTTTCGCTCTGAACCGGAGCTTCGCGGCCAAGCAATAGAGCGTAATCGTCCAATTGCGCTAATAAGGTACCCATTTCCCGCACGCTTCGCCGGCAAGTGCCAAGCATTTCTTGTTGCGCCGAGGTATTCGCCGTCTGCGTGGCAAATTCGATCGAAAAATTTAAGGCGTTGAGAGCATTTCCTAACTCGTGATGAACCGTTCGAACGAGCTGCAATCTGAAGGCATCAAGTTCACTTAATCGCTGATTTGCAGCCTGCAGTTTCTCATTAGCCAAGCGGGACTCGTCGTGAAACTTGTCTACATAACGCTGGACAGAGCCGACGACTGAATCTTCGAAAAATGTACCAATAATCTTCGCGAAGTTTCCGGCGCTGCCGGCCAAATCCGGACGTGCTATGAGAAACGACTCTAAGCCGTGATCGACGATTGACCTGTGTACGATCCCGATTTCCCGAATCAGTTCCGCCAAATGATAACCTTGCTCGGCCCGGGTCTCGCCATGTTTCCTCGCGGCATCCAGAATTGCTGTTCGCATCTCCGGGTCAGCGCCGCTTAACACATATTCAGCAAGATCGGAAAAGAGTTGAGGAAAATGATCCAAAAGCGCTTGGTCACTTAGCAAACGCGCACTAGGAATCTCGTCACTATGCGATCTGATCTCCGGAAGAACTCGGGTGCGGATCTGCGGGAGTTGTTGAATCAGATATTCCGCCAGTTGCCGGGCAGCTTCCATGCTTAACGATATTGGCATAGCGACCGAGCCTCCTTCGAACCATTCTTTAGAAAAGCGAACAGCCTGCCATACCGCATCTGTCAGATATCCGGAGCAGGAAGCATCTCTGCAAGAGAAATCGAGCAATCTCGGGTGCTGCCTCTTCTGTCATGTTTGTAAGCCCAGCGAGTCCTATCTTCGGATCATGTCCCATCGACGAACAGGCTGAATGCGAAAGTGATTGGCCCTTTCATGTGACCATGCAACCGAAAGCGTGCCGCGAGCGCAAAATCAGGGTAGCACAAATATTTCCGCCAGGCTTCCGCCAAAAGAGAACCCACTGCAAACGCGCAAGCGACGCGACAACCCGATTTTCAGAACCATTTCTAGACTGGCTGACGAATTGTACTTAGGGGAGTCGTCACTGCTCCGCTGGCAGTCTCGGCTTCCCAGTTTAGCTCCTAAGGAAAGAATAAGTCCGGTAAAACGGTTTCGTTTGCCGGACTCTATTGCATCAGGTGCTTCTCTCTTCATACGATCGAAAGAATCGACCGGTCCCCTTCGACCTAGCTCTTATCAAACCTCCCTGGCAGTCGGCAATTTGTGAAGCTATCATTTAGAATCCACCTAAGATTTCTGTATTCTTCTCACTGTCCTTTATTTGCTACCCAGCGGTCCAGGTTAGGTAGGAATACCGTGAGGAGTCCTATCAAAGGTAGGAACGAACAAACATGATAAACAAAATCGATACTGGTCAGGTCCGCTAGTTTCCCCAGGACAGCCGAGCCTAATCCTCCCATACCGAAGGCGAGTCCATAGAAGACTCCGCCGATCATTCCCACCTTTCCGGGCACGAGTTCTTGGGCATAGACGATGATGGCAGAAAAAGCCGAGGCCAGAATCAATCCGATGATCACAGATAAGACGCAGGTCCAGAACAAGTCTGCGTAAGGTAGCAGGATGGTGAACGGAGTTACCCCCAGGATCGAGAACCAAATAACCAGTTTTCTTCCGTAGCGATCACCGATCGGTCCGCCGATGATCGTCCCAATGGCGACTGCGAACAAGAACAGGAAGAGCAACATCTGCGAGCTCTGGATAGATAAATGAAAGCGGTCTATCAGATAAAAAGTGTAATAGCTGCTGATACTAGCCAGATAAAAGTATTTCGAGAAAATCAGAGCTGCCAAAATTGAGATGATGGCGAACACTTTCCAACCCGGGATGGATGGACGATTTAATGATTGGGCGGATTTTTTTTGCTGAGATGTCCGGACTTTTTTGTACCAGAACCCAACTCGGCTCAGCACGACGATGGCGACTAGCGCGACAATGGAAAACCAGGCGATGCTGTGTTGCCCGGCAGGGACCACGATGAGTGCTGCCAGGGCCGGTCCGATAGCTGTGCCCATGTAACCGCCAAGTTGAAAGACCGATTGGGCAAAACCGTGCCGGCCGCCAGAGCTGAAACGCGCCAGACGAGTGGCTTCAGGATGAAAGATCGAAGAACCTACTCCGACCAGACCTGCCGCCAGCAGAACAACGCGGTAATCCCAGGCTCGGGATAATAAAAGCAATCCGCAGAGGCTTACCCCCATGCCGATGGCGAGAGAAAATGGTTTAGGCTTGTGATCGGTATACGTACCTACCAACGGCTGCAGAAGAGAAGAGGTCAGTTGGAAGGTGAGCGTGATCAAACCAATCTGACCGAAGTCCAGGCGAAACGTCGTTTTAAGCACTGGATATATGGCGGGAATCAGCGACTGAATCGTGTCGTTAAGCAGATGCGAAAAACAGAGCCCGAGCAAAATGAGCCCGGCCATGTTCTCTGGTTGATGAGGCCGGGTAAGACCAGCTGAGCGCTCTTCCGAACGAGGATAGGAACTTTTTATCTCCATGTTTCCGGTAGGGATGAGCTCTTGCTCATCCCGTCTAATTCAAGGCGCTAAAGATTATCTGGATTTACCTGCAGATCTCGGGCTATTTTGACAAAAAATAGGGCAAAATGGACACGCTCAAGAGAATGCATAGCGATCCGGACAGCGTACTGTGCCCTGCATTTGTCCGGTCTCAGCGGTATAAAGCGGGCGAGATCCCGGCTCATCGGCATAAACGTGGTCAATTGCTTTGCGCCAGTGAAGGCGTCATCACAGTCAGAACAGACGATGGTCTCTGGGTGATCCCTCCGCAGCGGGCAGTGTGGATTGCGCCAGGAACTCTCCACGCAACCACGTCGAGTAAGAGCTTCCGTCTGATCGCTTTATGGGTTGAACCGGGAGTCGCGAATCTGTCGAAGCGCTGTTGTGTCGTGAATGTCGACTCTTTAATGAAGGAGCTTTTGAAAACGGCTGCAGGATTCGGCGCCGATTATGTTTCCGGAAGCCCCGAAGAACGGTTGATGCGCGTGCTGCTGGATCGACTAAACAAATTAACGGTGGTGCCACTGTTTTTGCCGGAACCTCGCGATGAACGACTCAAGCGGATTACCCGCGCTATCGCCAGTGATTTACAGAGTACGACGCCTCTGGAAGCGTGGGCAAAGAATGCAGGGGTTAGCCTGCGCACCGCTGCTAGGTTGTTCCGCCGCGAAACCGGAATGAGCTTCGGTCAATGGCGGTTGCAGCTCCGCCTCTTAACCGCTTTGGAGCAGTTGGCCGAAGGCGATGCCGTCTCCAATGTTGCGTTAAACGTCGGTTACACCGACGTCTCCTCGTTTATCGCCGTATTCAAAGCCGCGTTGGGTCAGACGCCGGCCAAGTACTTTCGGCAACGGTAGGAATGAGCTCCCGCTCATCCGCTATTCTGGGGTATAGGAACACCCGGTGTTCTAACCAAAACACTTTTTGGTTATTTCGGCGCCGGGAGCTTGAGCGAAGCCGGGTACGAGGCGCGCAAATAGCTGGTCATTGGTTGAGTCAATTCTCTTCGGGGTCAGGCGATCGAGGGGCGGAGTAGTCGTGTGGCCGTTTTGACTTTGACGCTGCGGAGAAAGCCGAGGCCGAAGCAAAGCGGCGGGGCGACGCTCCGGAACCCCTACGCTAAAACATGACAGGACGGTGAGAAACTTGACAGGACGTGAGAACTTGAGTCACATCTTGCCGGAAAAGTGGGGCGGGCTTTCTCTCAAAGTGGTAGTGGACTAGTCCTAAGGTGTAATTGCAGGTATCGCGAGTCCGGTCCTAACTAACTGGTAGGTTCCGCCGGTCGAAAAGAGCGGGCGGAAGCAGAAGTGCCAATGTCCCCAGCAAGCCCCTACCCGCAGGTGGAATCCGCTTAGAGATCAAAGGAAATCTAAACGAAAGGCAAGACGCCATGCCAAGATACGTAATCGAACGAGAAAGCCCTGATGTCGGGAAATCGTTTGTTGGAGATTTGCGAGCTGCCGCGAAAAAGTCATGGGCGGTATTGCAGAAATTAGGGACTGAAGCTTAATCCAACGTTCTGGCAAACTCTGCATGTATGCTGTCGCCAGATCGCGACGAGTGGAACCAGCCAGTATAAGAACCGATGCGAAGCCCTTAACCTACGAGGAGAGGATGAAAACTTGCAATTCCGAAGAGATTGGCACTCAGCAGGTTATTTTTCCGCCTAACAGCCGTCCTTCGGACTTTGAAGAAGGAATCGAATTGGGTAGAGATCAGGAGCGGCAGCGAGTCGCCGCTTATTTTCATGACCAATTGGCACCCAATCTCATGGCCTTGGCTTTCTCAATCGAAGCCATTCGCATAGAACTGGAAAGCGAAAAGCATCCTGTCGAAGCAAAGCTGAAGGACATCCGCGATCGTTTATCCAAAATGCTTCAACCGATACGCGAGAACATACTAGATCTAGTCGAGGATCGGCCAAATAGTTCCTCGGGAACGCAATACTCTGCCTCAAAGGCAAAGACTGCTCTCCAAACCGTTCAGATCGAACACCAGCGAAAGGCTCCAGCGGGTCAATGTCAACGCCCAGGTGTTTGAAAAACGGAAGGGGCGCACAAGATAAGGGACGTATCTTTTCATTTAAAGATACGTCCCTTGCCTTGTGCCTCCTGAGCTTGCCTCTTACCTCCTTCGGCTCCTCTCCAGCCTCGCCACGCTCTCGCTTCGACCTTCCGCGGCTTTTTTAGCAAGCTAATTTCCAGATTTGGCTAACAAAAACTATCGCTATAACTGCCAAAGTTTGACCGAATAGGGCAACATCTCTTTCACCTTTTTCGCGATGCCGAGAAGCGCATGCCAAGTACGGATTGGCAGAGCCGGCAGGTAATAGCGATCCTAAAACGATCGGTGGGAGTTTTCATGCGTTGATCGACGGCCTCCTGAATGGCGATTGATTGTAGCCCGGCAGCTTAGTTTTAGAACGCTTTGGTTCCCCGGCGAGCAGATCTTGTCGTCAGGGTCAATTGGACCGAAATCGCGTTATCTCAAGGGCGGCCATAGGAAGGATGTTTTTCTCTACAAGGGCTGGAAACAAGTCGAGTGACTCGTTCACGATTTTACATTTCCAGGAATAAGCATGGAGCCGTGTAGTCTGAGAAGACGAGGAAACGGGCAAACCCCACAACCAGGCAGCGCCGAGGAAATCCAGGATGATCATGATTACCAATCGAACTCCCGATAAGGGCGCGCTCGCGACCGTACTTCAGTTTGTGTTTCTGTTCGGGCTCACACCCGTAGCCCAAGCGCAGACGGCCGAACCCAATCCAGCTGCAGGTGAAAATCTATCCGGCGGCGTTGCAACCGGAGGTAATGAGCTGCAACAGGCGGTAATGACTGGTTACCTGATCCCGCGTATCGGAGAGGGGCCGCAACCGGTAACCGCCGATGACCAGCATATCTGAATTGATACGTAAAGAGCGAGCAACGCGGAAAAAAAGTCGAGTGGCCACGGCCTGCAGGGTTGTCGAGCGAAACACGCGAGCTTTTCCGGTCGCCGAGGCCGGGCAAAGTCATTTTACCGGTTTTAGGTTCCTCAGCGTTGAAACGACTCGGACGTCAGCCCAATTGGCCTGGACCTGGGCAGGCAATGGAACTCGTTATTTGGTATTCGCCCAAGAAATCTACGGCGTTTACTTCACTGAAAGATCGAGATTCGAGTTAGTGGGCTTAGAACCCCGAAAGACGTACCATGTTTTTGTGTTAGCGGAAGGACGTGGCCCAGAATGGATTGCGTTTACTTCATTCGAAACCTTGGAATAGGCCAAGGCATGCGGAAATTCGCAATATCTGGTTCCACCGACAACGGAGTTAGGCGTTGGCAATTGGCTGGCACCTGTTCCAGGCACAAAAACGGAGTTGATTACAAGGCACTTCCGCGATAGTGCCACAATTGTCGCGTGGCTAGTCAAAAGGATTTGATGTGTTCCCGTTTCTAGCGGGGACTTTTGCCGAGGCTGGATCCTGACCGGCGCTGGCTCATGCGGCGGTAATGAGCGTAGTCGGCAGGGCGGTCATTCGAGCGGTGGTGCAGACGTAATCTCGCCATTTTGAACATGCGACACAACACACTTTGTAAAAAGTGGCTGCCAAGCGGCAACACCATCGATGAGCGAAATGGGCAATTGGATAGCCTCCGTGCCCTGTCTGTAGCAGGTGTCCTAATCGATCACTTCTGGCCCACCCGCATCTTGGACTTCGTCGACCTAGGGCACATTGGCGTCTGTTTATTTTTCGTTCTGAGTGGTTACCTCATTACGGGTATCCTGTTACGTTTCCGTAGCTCCATCGAAGGGCGCCGGAGTGATGTTGCAACCGCCCTGCGTCGTTTTTACATCCGACGCTTCCTCCGGATTTTTCCACCGTATTATGCGCTATTGACCCTAATGGTCGTGACCAAGTTTCCAGATGTGCGCAATACGCTTTGGTGGCATGCGGGCTACGCATCGAACTTCCTTTTTGCTCTTCAAGGCAGTTGGACACCCTGGGTCACAAGTCATTTCTGGAGCCTTTCGGTCGAGGAGCAGTTCTATCTCGTTTGGCCGTTCCTCATCCTTCTGATTCCGAGATCCCGTCTTGTTGCCGTCGTAATCGCGATCATCGTAAGCTCACCACTTTTTCGGCTGATCGCATTGTTGGCCGGTACGAACGATGTCGCCCTCTACGTCGCAACGCCCGCCTCCCTCGATGCGCTGGGACTGGGATCGCTGCTGGCGCTTTGCGCGGATCAGCCGGTCGCCTGGCGCCGCCTGACCAGACTTGGGCTTATCTCGGTTCCGCTCACTCTCATCACCCTTGGTGTTCTGCTCGTAAATTATCAGCCGTGGCTGAATTATCTTGTTTATGAAACCGGGGTCGCATTGGCGTTGGCCTGTCTTGTCGGGAAGACCGCGGAGGGTTTCGGCGGGCTGCCCGGGAGACTTCTATCGCTCCGCCCGCTACAGTATGTCGGCAAAATCAGTTATGGCATTTATCTCTATCACCTCTTTGTGCTCGCGGCGTTCTTCAAGCTTCTCGGTGTTGTCCACTTGCCCCTGCTCGACAAGGGACCTTTGTTGTTTCTGATCGCTACGTCGATGACGGTGGCTATGGCGGCGCTGTCTTGGAAATTTTGGGAACAGCCGTTTAACCGCCTGAAACGTTATTTTCCCTATGAACCCGAGGCTCCGGGCAGACCACAGGAGGTATTAACGCAGTCGAGCTAACATCCTGCTAGCTCCTGCCTGGAAGCAAATAAAGCGTGCGGCCGAAATCCGAAAGGCCAAGTGATAGTTATGTAGACCGATTTCTCCAGATTCAGAACGTCAACTGCTGGATCGAAACTAAGTCTGACAACAAGGATTGCTGATAGATGCTTTTGTCATCTTTCGTTCCTTTCTGTTTAGGATTTTGTGCTTCTATTTACAAAGCATGAAAGTTATTGCGATCAGCGAGTTCGGCGGAACCGAGAATTTTTTTGAAGTAGAGCGGGCCACACCGCGGCCGCGTGCGGATGAAGTGTTGATTCGGATTCGAGCCGGATCGTTCAATCCAATCGATTATAAGATCCGCCAGGGGCGTTACGGCGGAGATCTTCCGATGGTGCTTGGTCACGATGCAGCCGGAGTTGTCGAAGAGGTGGGAAGCAGCGTCGGCCGGCTGAGAGTTGGTGACGAAGTCTGGGCCTATCTTGGCGGGCCGTGCAGCAACGGCGCATACGCCGAGTATACTGCCGTGCCGCAAGAATTCGTCACGGTCCGCCCTAGAATCCTGTCCATTGAAGAGGCCGCTTCAGTTCCTGTTGCCAGTCTGACCGCAAATCAAGCCATCCGTCTCAAAGCAAGACCAACTCCTAATGACTCGGTTTTTGTGGCGGGCGGTGCCGGCGGACTCGGTTCCGCTGCAATCCAGATCCTGCAGATGATCGGTGTAGAAAAGATTGTGACAACATCCGGACGGGAAGCCAGTACCAGATTCATCGTAGATCGGTTGCGATTGAGTCCCGATCAGGTAATTCATTACCCCGACAAAGGTCTGAAGCAACTCACCGAGGAAGCGATCGCAGCGAACGGTGGCTCTTTTTTCGAGAAAACATTGGATTTCGTCGGAGGCGAGATGAAACGACTCTGTTTTGAGTTAGTGGATTTCGATAGTGACATCGTGTCGACAGTCGAAGAAACCGACCCGTTTACAGTGCCGGTCTGGCACGGAAGATCCAGCCCGCTGTTTCGCAGATCTGCTTCCCTGCATTTTCACATGCTCGGAGCCCGCGGCCTATCCGGTTCGAAGGAAACCTGGCCAAGATACACTCAACAACTCCATGAACTCACATTTCTCTATGAAGCCCACAGACTCTGGCCAGTGGGCGTACATAATATTGGCGTCCTCTCAGCCGAAACAATCCGGCGCGGTCACGAGATGCTTGAGGCCGGCGGTGTCCAGGGCAAGCTGGTCTACTCAGTGCCATAACTAGCTAGCCTCGATGACTCGGCCGACCAATACGCCATTATGCGTCTTGACTGAAAAAAACTCCGATCAGCAACGCACGGACGTAGGACGGCAGGGCGAGCGGCGCAGCGCTGAGCACCAGTAATTCTGTTCTCGCGACAGGGGAAGAGAAAAAATACACCCCTTTGAACTTCATGCTTTCCAAATAGAGTTGCCCTGGTTGTCTGATTTGCGCAAAAAAAAAAACTGCTGATGTGTCAGCAGCATCTGAAAAACTCCCTTACCTACCGCATATGAAACCAAATAGAGAAAAAATAGAAGCTGAGGAACTGGTAAAGGAAAGACTGCCTCTTACAAAATGGGAGCTAACTCCAAAAGAAAAGGAGGATTTTAATAGGGTTATGCGGCTCATGTTTGATGCCGCTGGCATTCTCCGTTGCGATCTGGAATTAGGAGAAGATGCTGTCGGGAAAACCCTTAAAGAGTTAGCCGATTGGGCAACAAATTGACTAAGCAACGGCGACCTCTTTGGACCGCCCAGTACCCGACAGGCCTGGTCGATCGTCGGCTACTGCTTCCCTGGGAGTAACCAAACCTCGCTAAACATGGGTACCGTAAATCTACTCTTTCGGAGGGATTGAAATCGGCGGAGCCTGGCGACAGCTTTTAGCCCGATATGACGAAGTTTTGGCATGCCGGGCACCAAATCGAGATATGCGAAGTCGGGAATAGAGCCCAGGAGCCGGTCGCTTGGGACTACATAATCGACGGTCTGCATTCAACAAGAACTTATTCGACAGAAAAGGAGGCCACCGGGGCGGCGATAGAGCTAGCCGAACGTTTACCGGCGTTGATATGAACCTACTACAGATCCGATTGCGAGGTAACAAATTGATCATCTGCGATAGGTTGGGTCGCCCCTTACTCGCAATATGCTCAGCCAAGAGACGAGCAAAGAGGAGCACTTGAATAGTTGCTTCGGCGACGACTTAGTTAGTCGTTTGTTGATGCGGTGCCACTCAATACGCTGTGGTATTTAGCAATTCCGCTCTGATACTCGTCTTGGCCCCTTTTGTAAGCCTCGCTGGATATGCGATGGCTTTGATACATGGCTTCCAAATGGGCACGTTTACGTTCGGCTTTCTGGCGCTCCCGCTCAGCGGCTTTGCGGTCCGGTGCAGATAGTCTTGCCGAGTGCGATCCAGTTTCATTCACAATGACGGCCGGTTGCGGAGCTGGCGTCGGGCCTGGCACCGGTGTCAGGTGAACCGATTGCGTCGAATTCTCTGCCAGGACGATCCCAACCGTTCCAGTATACACTGCATTCGGGGATGCTGGCATCGAACCCGGTCGAGGCGCTAATCTGGGAGTCGGTGTAGGCTCCGAAATAATCTGGAGATCTCCCAAATCCTTAGAGCGTTTGTTGCTCGGTGTGATCAGATGAAGGGCTGGGATCGCGACGGCTATAAACAAGGCCAGCAGGACGCTCGAAACAAGAACCCGTATCAGAATCTTCCCTGAAGTCCAGCGCGGGGATGAGCCACTCGGTCGCGCATTCAACGGCTGATCGCGACGTTTAGTCATCGGCTATCACTGAGTGCTCATGGATTCGTTCGAATCCGGCTTTTATCAGATAGGATGCAATAGTTGCAAGATCGATGTTCCAAAAACTAGATGTCCAACGATTCGCCGGCTTTCAATCGGCGGCCGGCATCGCCTGCAAGTCGGCCGAGATCGATGGGTAAGAGCACCTTCAATCCGCTAGCGCGGGTGCAGTTCGGGCAAGGCGCTCTCCAGGAGTTTAGCCAATCTTTGCTGCTAACAAACGCTTTCGAGGACGACGACGAGGACGAGGACGAGTACGAAATGCCAAACGCCAAACGGCTGGTCAGAATGCAAGGAAGAGATCCTGAAAGCGCTGGGCCGTTGGCATTAGCCGATAGATGTATCTTCCAATGGGAGGTATCCTTGCTTGCGATAGCGATAGATTCTCAAGCACGAGCATGACTCCCATCAGTCTCATGAGTCCCATAATACCCTGTCGAGTCGGCGCCCCGTGTCCGCGGGAGAGGGCAGGTCCCCTCCGATTCACGACCCTCGCGCCCATACTCTTTTTGGTTTGCCGTTTGACGACCCGAGACAACCGCTGCCATCGTCCTGGCGCTATGAAGATTTGGGCGATCTTAAGCCTCTCACTTGCCGTGGCCGGCTCCGGTTTTGCCGCCGAATCACCGCTCTTCAGCTATCAGGACGTTGTGAATCATGCGGAGGAGCTCTCCAAGCAACCGTTTGTCGCTCAGAACCAGGAATTGGCCGAAGATCTCGAGAAGCTAAACTACGACCTTTATTTTCGGATTCGGTTTCTAACTGAGCACCTCGTTTGGCAAGGGCTGCCCTATCGGCTAGGCTTTTTTCATCCCGGTTCTTATTTGAAACGGCGAGTTTTGATGCGCGCCATCGAGCCTGATCGGATTCGCGATATCCCGTTTTCTCCCGGTTACTTTCATTATGACAGGCCGATTGTCTTCAGCGGACACGAAGATTTTGCCGGCTTTAGGGTTTTCGCACCTGGAAACCGGCCGGGAGTTCAGGACGAATTCCTATCGTTTCTCGGCGCCAGTTATTTCCGGGCGATCGGTCGTGGCCTGCATTGGGGTCTGTCAGCTCGCGGTGTTGCGGTAAATACCGGTGTCGCCACTCCGGAGGAGTTCCCTGATTTCAGAGAGTTTTGGGTCCGCCAACCTCAACCGGCCGACACGAGTCTGCAGTTCTACGCTTTGTTGGACGGTCCAAGCTTAACCGGAGGGTACGAATTTAACGTGCGTTATGGAGATGTGACCACAGTTGACATCCGGGCAACGCTTTTCATACGAAAGAAACCGCAAGTGCTCGGGCTGGCACCGATGACCAGCATGTTCTATTTCGGGGAAAACACGGTGAATAAACCCACCCTGAAGCCCGACTATCGGGGGAAGAGTAGGACTCAGTTTTCGATGAATAGCACTCAGTTCTTTCGTCGGGAGTTCAGGCCGGAAGTCCACGATTCGGATGGGTTACTCATGACCACCGCCTCCGGCGAGAAGCTTTGGGCGCCGCTGGACAATCCCGAATCGGTTGTGCTGCGCAGGTTCTCTGATGTGACGTCTTTTACTCTGATGCAGCGTGATGGGGATATTCATCATTATCTGGACCAGGAGACCGATTACCAGGACCGCCCAAATCTTCAAATAATCCCACAGAGCGGATTCGAAACGGGTTATGTCAGGCTGCTGCAGATCCCCTCCAGCGACGAGTATATCGACAACATCGTCGCTTTCTGGGAAGTGCAGAATCCTCCCGATGCCGGAGGCCGCCTCGAGTTCGCCTACCGGTTGCTCTGGAGCGGGTCGGAACCGGATGTCGACCAGTTTCGGGTTCTATCAACCACAGTCCGGCCAAGCCCGGAATCGAATGAGACGCGGTTCTCGATTGAATTCGGTAAACCGGAAAAGCAAGAGACCATCCCGATGGCTGAGCTCCGGCCGCATATCGTGGTGAATCAGAACGCTCAGGTAAAAGACGTGCAATTTACGCCAACGGACCGAGGCTGGTTGGTAAGCTTTACTATTTTCAACCCAAATAGGGCGCCGACCGCAATGGATATTAGTTGCGTAATTTTGCGGGCCGATAGTTTCTGTTCTGAGAAATGGCAATATCTCCTGAATACTTAGGTCTTTTGCGGGCAAGCATCAATTCCTCGCTGATAATACCTGCCTGTGTTTTGTCTTTCGCAATCGCCCTCGCAGGTGGTGCGAAAGTTCAGTCAGAGTTGCTCCATTTCCCGCTGAATTATAACAAATTTCAACGGTGAAACTAACTGTTTCGAATACGTAGTCGCACCGCTCATCATCCCGTCTTACCAACCCGTTTCGATGATGGTCTCCTCGGTGTCGTGATCTGTGTCCGAAAAAAGAGTGATCTTCTTTCCGTTTCGGTTAGTAAGTTGTTCCGGCCACCGCAAAGAGGCCGGTTTGCCATCGGGCGTAGGTCGATCGGCGACCCCTTGGGCCATCGCTTCAGCGCGGATTTCTGTTTTACATTACACTTGGGTATTAGTCGATTTACACTTAGGTGTAATTGACCGGAAGCGAAACACCGTGTGAGGCTTAGTTAAGATGGGGGACCGAGCGGTTCTCTGGTAAGAGCTCGAGTTCGGAGGCCAAAAGAATCATTCATTTTGAGCCAAAAAACCGAGAAGGATGCCAGTGACCTTTCTCAAGGAGTTGTAATTTATGAAAGCGGTCAATGTTTTTCGCTGGCTGATGCCGGCTGCCCTCGCCGCATTCTTATCAATCCCGGTCCAAACTGCTAACTCGAGCGGTGGCGGCCATGGAATGGGTGGTGGGCATGGAATGGGTGGTGGGCATGGAATGGGTGGTGGACATGGAATGGGTGGTGGACATGGAATGGGTGGTGGACATGCAATGGGTGGTGGACATGCAATGGGTGGCGGACATGCAATGGGTGGCGGGCACGGGATGCCAACAGGAGGAATGGGACGAATGG
>Ga0210396_10002732_pt1 | contig 17831 bp, 10 predicted proteins | sample IncBWH17OmetaG_FD_155466 | JGI IMG/M metagenome (GOLD analysis project Ga0210396, IMG submission 155466) | Forest soil microbial communities from Barre Woods Harvard Forest LTER site, Petersham, Massachusetts, United States - Inc-BW-H-17-O ... | reverse complement strand
TAGAGGACGAGGAAATGCAGCAGCGTGACCACGAAGGCCGCGATGATCGGCAGCGTCAGAATCTTGTCGGGAATGGCGATGCCGGCAAAGGCGACGATCGGCACCCAGATCAGGTTGAGGATCGCGACGACCACGCCGAGCGTTTCCGCTCCCAGCCAGTTCAGCCAGCCGAGCGAAAACTCGCGCTTCTGATCGGGCGTCAGCCGGCTCGCGCCGGGCAGGAAGCGCCGCCAGTGCTTCTTGACGATCTGGAAGCCGCCATAGGCCCAGCGATGGCGCTGTTTCTTGAACGCCTCGTAGGTGTCCGGCAGCAGGCCGTGGCCGTAACGATAGTTGGTGTAATGGGTCAGCCAGCCGTGCTCGATGATGTTCAAGCCGAGATCGGTATCCTCGCAAATCGTGTCGCCGGCCCATCCGCCCGCCATGTCCATCGCCGCGCGGCGGATCAGGCACATCGTGCCGTGCACGATGATGGCGTTCTCCTCGTTGCGCTGAACCATGCCGATATCGAAGAATCCCGCATATTCGCCGTTCATGATGTAGTGCATCAGCGAACGGTCGCCGTCGCGGTGATCCTGCGGCGCCTGCACGAGGCCGACGCGCGGATCGGCGAAGACCGGGACCAGGTCCTTCAGCCAGTCCGGACCCACGACATAATCCGCATCGATGATGCCGATGATCTCGGCGTCCGCGGCCGTGCGCTCCATGGCGATGCGCAAAGCGCCCGCCTTGAAACCCTGAACCTTCTCGGCGTTGATGAACTTGAAGCGCTCGCCGAGCGCGCGGCAGTGATCCTGGATCGGTTGCCAGAACGCCGGGTCGGGCGTGTTGTTGATGATCACGACGCATTCGAAATTCGGATAATCGAGCCGGGCAACCGCATCGAGCGTTGCTTGAAGCATCTCCGGCGGCTCGAAATAAGCGGGGATGTGGATCGAGACTTTTGGAAAGCTCACGTCGCCGCCGATGGTCGCCGGCACGGTCCGCGCACCCTTGACGATGAGACGTTGCGGCTTTCGGCCAAAGGCGATCGCCGCGATCTCCTCGACCCGCGCCATCGCGATCAACACCAGCGGCACCAGCAGGGTCAGGCCGAGCGTCAGGGCGAAGGCCGAGCCCAGAACAAAATAATGCTCGGTCCAATAGGCGAATACGGTCGCAGTCCATGCGCCGACGCCGTTGGCCGCTGCCGCCAGCGTCAGCGCCTGCAGTGCGGTCGGCCGCGCCAGCCCAAGGATCGGCAGCGACATCAGGATGCCGACCAGTACCGCAATGGTGGCAAGCTTCCAGTAGTCCGGGTTGACGATAGGGCCGGTCCAGTTGAATTTCGCCTCGCGCGCGGCATTCAGGATTCCCCAGTAGGGACCGACGCCGCCTTCAAAAAACTTCCAGGGCTGATCGACCGCCTCGACGATATTGTAATCGATACCGATGGCTTCAGCGCGCGTGACGAAATTGCGTAGCACCGCTGCCTGCGCAAAGCGGCCGGGGACGGCGCTGCCGAGATTGTAGCCCGCACTTGGCCAACCGAACTCCGCGATCATGATGCGCTTGCCCGGGAACTGGTTGCGGAGGAACTGATAGCGATCGACGGCTTGATCGACAGCTTCGGTCGAGGCGTGTTGTTCCCAGTAAGGCAGCACATGTGCGCCGATGAAGTCGGCGGAATAAGCGAGCTCGGGATGTTCGCTCCAGACGCTGTAAATTTCGCCCGTCGTCACCGGCACATTGACCGACTTCTTGACGCGCTGGATCAGCCGGGTGAGCCGATGAACATCGTTCTCGTCGTTCGCCCATTTCAGTGCCAGAGACCTTTTTTCCTCCGGCTGAGTTTCGGCGTCGTTAGTTCGCTGAGCCTCCTCAGCAAGGATTCGCTTGAATTCATCAGAGCCCGGATCGCGCTCCGAGACCGGCAGCAGATTGTCGATCGGGATTTGTTCGCCACGGTAGATCGTTTCGTTGCCGACGATCACGCCGATGACGTTGCTGTTGCGCCGCGCAAGATCGATGGCGGCATCGAGCTCCCGATCATTGCGGTTGGTGTCCTTGCTGATCCAGGTGCCGACCATCACCTTCACGCCGAACTCGGCGGCGATCGGCGGCACCAGTTCACTGCCTTCCGTTGCCGTGTAAAGGCGGACAGCCCGGGTGATCGTGGAGAATTTCCGTAAGTCGTCGCGAATCTTCTCGGAATCGGCGACTGGGTCGGCCACGGTATGACCGGGCTCAAACGGCGTGTAGGAAATGCTGGGCAAGATGCCGCGAAAATCAGGCGCCTGCTGTTTTTCCTGAAAAAAGCCCCATAACGCGGCGTGAGCGGCGGCAACAAACAACAAAACGGCGACGACGGCGCGCATCGCAACTAACCATACGGGGCCTGCAGTGGAAGAAAGCGAACCCGTCCCCAAGGTTCGTCCGACATGGGAGCGATTCCAAGGATAATCCTGCCACGCGATTTAACAACTGGTATGAAGCAATGGCGTTTTAAGGGCGCAAAGCTTCAAACCGTCCCGTTCCAGGACTATTTGGTGGCTGGAGCAGGGCCCGCTGCAGCGGGAGCCGGCGCAGCGCTGCCGGCTGTCGCAGAAGGGGCAGGCGTGACGTTTGCAGCTGCCTGCGGCTGGGCGTTGGGATTGATCCAGCAGGCGTGGACGCGGTCATCCAGGCTTTTTGGAACCTTGTCGTCGATCTGGGCGCCAAAGCGGGTCAGGCAGCGGAAGGCCGCTTGCACGTGACCGCCAGGGCAGCCAAAACGGTCGTACAGGTCGAGGTGACGAAAAGCGGTATCGAGGTCATCGCGCCACATCAGCCGAACGACGCGCCGTCCGAGCCAGACGCATTCCGGGTTGCCGGCCGGACCATTGATGGCCTGGGCGGCTTCGGCGAATTCGTCGGTCTTGCGCTGGTTATCCCGCGCGGCATCAGCCGCGCCCGTAGCAGGCTTGCCGGACTGGTCGGGGTTTGCCGGCGCCCCGCTTTGGGCCAGCGCGCCACCCAAGCCGAGCATCAAGGCCACTCCGGGAGCAACGAGATAGCGCAAAACCACAAACCGACCCTGAAGCACCCGCTGACGCATAAATTCCCCGATTTGGTTCCTGCCCAAGCCGTTCCTGCCAAGATTCTTGTCGATTCCTTGCCGGAAATACCGTTCGACACGTCCTGCCGGATACGAACCCGCTTATTACGCTTGCCGCCCAAATAGGTCCCGAATGCGGCGGCCACACACGCTGGAATCCCATGACGGAGATTTTGGATTTTGTCCAGCAAACCCACAACTTTATCGTAGCTTGGTAAAAGCCGCCGCGGGCGAGGGGAGCGGCTCCTGGCTTTCCCGCCCTTGGCAGACGGCTGACGACCGGCTAATCGACGGTCCCCGCCCGATAAGGATGGAACCGATTTCTTTTCGCACGCCGCTGGCGCTCCTTTTATTATCCCTTGGTTCAATCGCCGCGGTGTGGTGGTGGCTTGCCACGCCGATTTCGCTGGCGCGCGCGCCGATCGATCCCAACGCCAAACTGCTTTGCGTGTCTTATGCGCCGTTCCGCGGCGAGCAGACGCCGTTGTCGCCGGCGACCCATATTTCGGCCGGGCAGATTTCCGAGGACCTCGCCCAGCTCGTCAAGATATCGGACTGCGTCCGTACCTATTCGATCGAAAACGGCCTGGATCAGGTGCCGGAACTTGCCTCCAAGGTGGGGCTGAAGGTCATTCAGGGAATCTGGCTGAGCAGCAACCGGCAAAAGAACGCGGCTCAGATTGCGACCGGCATCCGGCTCGCCAAGGAATTTCCCTCAACTATCACCGCGCTTGTGGTCGGCAACGAAGTGCTCTTGCGCGGGGAAATGACCCAATCTGACCTCGCCGCCACGATCCGCTCGGTCAAGGCACAGGTTCCTGTTCCCGTGACCTATGCCGACGTCTGGGAATTCTGGCTGCGCTACCGTGAAATTTATGACGCGGTCGATTTCGTCACCATTCACATCCTCCCATACTGGGAGGATTTTCCGATCCGCGCGAAATATGCCGCCGCCCATGTCGAACAGATCCGGCGCCGGATGGAGGTGGCGTTTCCCGGCAAGGAAATCCTGATCGGCGAAACCGGCTGGCCGAGCGCGGGGCGCATGCGCGATGCGGCGTTGCCCTCACGCACCAATCAAGCGCGGGTGGTTTCGGAAATCCTCGATCTCGCCAAACGCGAGAACTTTCGCGTCAACCTGATCGAAGCCTATGACCAGCCGTGGAAGCGTGAGCTGGAAGGAACCATGGGCGGCTATTGGGGGCTGTTCGATTCCGTCCATCGGGCGCTGAAATATCCACCGGGGATCGCCATCAGCAACTATCCCTCCTGGAAGCTGCAGATGGCCGGCGGCATGGCCTTGGCGGTGTTGGTATTCGCGGTGGCCTGGCTGGCGTTGCGGCGCAAGCCCTGGACACCCCGTTTGGCCTCCTGGATTGCGGTCGGCATTTCGGCGACCTCCGCCGGAGCGCTGCTCGGGGTCGCCACCGACAAGATGTTTTACGAAAGCTATGGCATCGGCGGCTGGCTGTTTTGGGGTTGTCTTTTGGCGGCCGGTATTGCTTCGCCGGTGCTTGGCTCGCATGCCCTGATGTCCGGCCGCAGTCTGCCGACCTTTCTGGAACTGCTCGGTCCTTCCGACCATCGCGACCGGACGTGGATGGCGGTGGCCTTAAGTCTGGTTCTGGCTGTCACCACCGTAATCGGCGCCGACACTGCGCTCGGGCTGGCGTTCGACCCACGCTACAAGGATTTCCCCTTTGCGGCGCTCACCATGGCCGTCGTGCCGTTCGCGATGCTGAGCCTGCTTAATCGCCCGAAAGAGGGTGTTCGTCCTCTCGCGGAGACGACCTTTGCCGGGTTGCTCATCATCGCCGCCATCTATATCGGCTTTGACGAAGGCCCGGACAATTGGCAGTCGCTGTGGACCTGCGCGATTTATGTCCTGCTGGGCGCTACGCTGTGGCGGGCGCGGGCCGTGCAAATCCCAAAATAAGCAATCCGATCGCAAGGCCGGACAACACGACGTTGTAGAGCACGATGCCGAGACCGGCGGCGATCAGGCCGAGCGTCAGCAAGACGATCGATGGCCGGATCAGGTGCAGCGTCGCGATCACAACCGCGGTGATCCCAAAAACCGAATTGCGAAACAGGGTGGTCGCTAGCGCCCGCGCCTTGCAGAGCAGGGATTGCAGGCCGGCATCGCAGGCCAGTGCGGTGCCGGAAAACTCGATCGCGAGATAGCGCACATAAATCGCGTAGCCGACAGTAACGAAGCCCACGACCAGCAGCCATTGCACCTGATAGGGGGTGAGCCGGAATGGGGTTTTCTTCACGGATAAGTCCTTGAGGGAACGAAATCCGGTTTGCCGCTTTTGGCTCCGCCGCGCAAGGCTATTTTGAGGTGGCGCCCTTGAAAGCACATCAAGGGATGGCGCCAATCCGTTCTCACGGCTGGGCTTTTGGCTGGCCGGATCAGTCTTGCTTGCGCCTGCCGAAGATCAGGGACGAAAAGGTCGAAGGCTCGGGTTTCGGAGGAGCCTCTTCTACCTTCGGGGAGCGCTTGCCTGCGTAATAGTGCCGGTGACCCCAAGATTTGGACCCAGCCGAGGCCGGCTTGCTATCGCCTTCCGCCTCCGTCTTGCCGGGCTCGGTCTTGTCGGCCTCGTCGGTGCTCACCGCCAATCGCTGGCCTTCGAATACCGCAGTCGAGCAGCTCCGATCGCTCACCGTCAACGAAGCGCAGATTTTTGCCGCCGCCGCGGCATCGGTGATGGGACCTGCCACCAGCCGCAACTGCATGCCGAGACCGTTGGTGTTTTCCTTGATGACGATGATGGGACGCAGCTTCGTCAGCGCGGCATTGGCCTTCGACTTGACGAGTCCGCGCCAAAGCGCGCGCAAACCGGGGATCGAATTGGCGCCGCCGACATCGACGCCAAACTCGGTGCGCCGGACCGTGAGTTCGGGCGCGGCCGAGACAGGCTCGGGCACAGTTTCCGCAACCGCCTTTGGAACTACGGCTGCGACTTCGGGCATCGGCGCACTGTTCACCACCTTTGGCGGCGCGGCCGGTTCGATCAGCTTTCCGGCCGCGGGATCGGGCGGACCCATCATCGATTTTGATGCCATCAGCGAGCCGGACGGCTGCTGTGCGGGCGCCGGCTGCGGCATCGAGAGCGACGCGACGGCGGCGGGCCCGGGCTCGGCCAGTGTCGGCGGCTTTGAGGCTTGCTTATCCTGTTTTTCCTTATCCTGCTTTTCCACGACAGCGGGAGCCGTTGCTGCGACCGGCCCCACCACAGGTGCCGGCGACGGTTTCGCGGCCGGCGGAGGTGAATCGACCGATGCCGTCACCGTCACTGCGGGCGCAGCGGCAGAAGCAGCCGAGCTCGCAGCCGGGGCAGGGGTCGGCGGGCTGGCGACGGTGCTAGCTGGCGAGGTCACGCTTGCATTGGCTTGGCTTGTATTGGGCTGACTCGCATTGCCTTGGTTTGCATTGCCTTGGCCTGCATTATTGGCCTGATTTGCGCTCGCCTGATTTGAACCGGTTTGACTTGAACCCGTCTGACTTACACCAGCTTGCGGAGGCGGCGCGGCGGACCCTTGGCGCGCGATTGCGCCGGTTACGGAATCGAGTCCCTGTTCGAGAACGCCAACGCGGGAGTAGAGCCGATCGCGATCGCTGTTGAGCGTGTCGACCGCCGAGGCCAATCGCCTGGTTTCGCTCTGGCTTTCCCTCGCCGTGAGTTGAAGCTGTTGCGCCTGCTTCAACAGGTCGGCCGATGCGGTCTGTTCATGCCGCATGCCGATCGAAGACTGGTTGGTGATGAGGGCTACAACGACCGCGCCGACCGAGACGGCCGCCCAGGTTCCGAGCCGCCAGAGCGTGCGCCGGTCAAATTCGTCTTCCTCGGCGAGCAAGCCGGAAAGCGCGCCGCCGGTCTCTTCCTTGTCGAAGCCGCCGCGCAGCCTGTCGGAAACCTTCGCCATGCGATGTCTTCGGCCCCCCTCAGGCCCCAACCGAATCAATCGGTAAACATTAACAGGAAATGGCCCGTCACCCTGAATCCCTGAGGCAAGTCCCACGGCGAATCGGGTTTCCATCCAACACGAAAACGCTCTATGAGGGCGATAGTGGATCGGACCACGCAACGCGCGCCTCGGCCATGCAGGGACGCCGTACAAGGGAATTCGGATGAGCGGCAGGACCAGCCTGACCATCGTGCTCGCAGCCGGCGAGGGAACGCGGATGCGGTCATCTCAGCCAAAAGTCCTGCATCCCGTCGCCGGCCAATCGCTGCTGGCCCATGTCCTGTCGGCCGCGCCGACCGGCGCCGGCGCCTCGCTCGCGGTCGTGATCGGACCGGATCACCACGCCGTTGCCGAGGAAGCGAAACGCTATCGGGGGGATGTCGAGACATTCGTTCAGCGCGACCGCAAGGGGACCGCGCATGCGGTGCTGGCGGCGTGGGAGGCCCTGGTGCGCGGGGCGGACGACTTGATCATCGCCTTTGGCGACACGCCGCTGATTTCGGCTGCAACATTTACGCGGCTGCGCGCTGCCTTGAAGCAGGGCGCTAGCCTCGCCGTACTCGGCTTTCGCGCCGCCGACCCGACCGGCTACGGACGGCTGTTGGTCGAAGGCGGACGCTTGGTGGCGATCCGCGAGCAGGCGGATGCGAACGCGGCCGAGCGCGAAGTCACGCTCTGCAACGCCGGCATCATGGCCTTTGACGGCCGCAAGGCGCTGTCGATCATCGAGAAGATCGGTAACGCCAACAGCAAGAGCGAGTATTATCTGACGGACGCGGTTCCTATCGTTCGGGACCTGGGATTGGAGGCTGTCGTGATCGAAACCAGCGAGGATGAAGTGCGCGGCATCAACACCAAGACGCAACTCGCCGAGGCAGAAAGCGTCATGCAGCAACGCTTGCGCAAGTCGGCCCTTGAGGCCGGCGTGACCTTGATCGCGCCGGAGACGGTTTATCTCGCCGCCGACACCACGTTCGGCAAGGACGTCACGATCGAGCCGTTCGTCGTCATCGGACGCGGCGTTTCGATTGGAGACGGCGCCGTGATCCATTCCTTTTCCCACATTGTCGAGACTTCGATCGGGAACAAGGCTTCGGTCGGCCCCTATGCACGGCTGCGTCCGGGAACGTCACTCGGCGAGGGCGCTAAAATCGGCAACTTCGTCGAGACCAAGGCCGCAACACTCGATGCAGGCGTCAAGGTCAACCATCTGAGTTACGTCGGCGACGCCCATATCGGCGCCAACGCCAATATCGGTGCCGGCACCATCACCTGTAACTACGACGGCTTCAGCAAGCACAGGACCGAGATCGGCGCCGGCGCTTTCGTCGGCACCAATTCGTCGCTGGTGGCACCTATCAAAATCGGCAGCGGCGCTTATGTCGGGTCGGGATCGGTGATCACCCGTGACGTGCCTGACGATGCCATGGCGGTTGAACGCAGCCAGCAGACCAACCGGGAAGGCGGCGCCAAGCGCTACCGCGAGATCAAGACCCGCGCCAAGGCGCCGAAGGCTGATTAATGCAGTCCGTTAAGCCTTACACTTAACGCTGTCTCAATCCGCAATAATTATTGAGTATGTCGGCGCGGCCGAATTTCGTTAAGACGAGCCGGGCTTTTTCCATCGGGGGTTAACAAACCGCATGTGCGGCATCATCGGCATTCTCGGACGCGCACCGGTCGCCGAGCAATTGGTGGATTCGCTCAAGCGCCTCGAATATCGCGGCTATGATTCGGCAGGCGTTGCGACGCTGGAAGGCGATCACCTCGAACGCCGCCGCGCCGAAGGCAAACTCAAAAATCTCGAAGCGCGGTTGAAAGAATCGCCGCTCAAGGGCCATACGGGCATCGGCCATACGCGCTGGGCTACCCATGGCAAGCCGACCGAAAATAACGCCCATCCCCACGCAACCGACAACGTCGCCGTTGTTCATAACGGCATCATCGAGAATTTTCGCGAGTTGCGGCAAAGCCTCGAGAAACAGGGCGCGAAATTTGCCAGCGAAACCGACACCGAAGTTGTCGCCCATCTCGTCAACGCTTGCCTCATCAAGGGCGATTCACCGCAGGAAGCCGTCAAGGCGACGCTGCCGCAACTCCGTGGCGCGTTTGCGCTCGGCTTTGTGTTTCGCGGTCATGGCGATCTCTTGATCGGCGCGCGCCGCGGTTCTCCGCTGGCGATCGGATACGGCAAAGGCGAGATGTATCTAGGCTCGGACGCGATTGCGCTCGCGCCGTTTACCGACACCATCAGCTATCTCGAAGACGGCGACTGGGCGGTGCTGACCCGCGAAACTGCCGTGGTTTATGACGAGCACAATGCGGCCGTCAATCGCGAGGTTCTAAAGTCCGGTGCGTCCTCGTTCCTGGTCGACAAAGCGAATTATCGCCACTTCATGGCCAAGGAAATTCACGAGCAGCCGGAAGTGGTCGGCCATACGCTTGCGCGTTACGTGGATATGGCAACCGAACGGGTTTCGCTGCCGCTGTCCCTGCCGTTCGATTTCAAGAATATCCAGCGCATTTCGATCACGGCCTGCGGCACGGCAAGCTATGCCGGCTATATCGCCAAATACTGGTTTGAGCGGTTGGCACGCGTTCCGGTCGAACTCGATGTAGCCTCGGAATTCCGCTACCGCGAGCCGCCGCTGTACAAGAACGATCTGGCGATTTTCATTTCGCAGTCAGGCGAGACCGCCGACACGCTGGCCGCGTTGCGTTACGCCAAATCGCAAGGCCTGCATACGCTCTCCGTCGTCAATGTGCCGACCTCGACCATCGCGCGCGAAAGCGAAACCGTATTGCCGACGCTGGCCGGGCCCGAGATTGGCGTCGCCTCGACCAAGGCCTTCACTTGTCAGCTGATGGTGCTGGCAGCCCTCGCGATTGCCGCGGGCAAGGCGCGGGGCGCTTTGCCCGAGGCCGACGAGAGCAAGCTCGTCCATGGCCTCGTCGAAATCCCGCGGCTGATGGCCGCCGCATTGGCGACGGAGCCGCAGATCGAAAAACTCGCCCGCGACCTTTCGAAATCCACCGATGTGCTCTATCTCGGCCGCGGCACCAGCTATCCCCTGGCGCTGGAAGGCGCGCTGAAGCTGAAGGAAATCTCCTACATTCATGCCGAAGGGTACGCGGCCGGCGAACTCAAGCACGGGCCGATTGCCCTGATCGACGAGAAGATGCCGGTCGTGGTGATCGCGCCTTACGACCAGGTGTTCGAAAAGACCGTCTCCAACATGCAGGAAGTCGCGGCGCGCGGCGGCCAGATCATCCTGATGACGGACGCCAAGGGCGCAGCCGAAGCGACCATCCAGTCACTGGTGACGATCGTGCTACCGGACATGGGGGCGATGTTTGCGCCGCTGGTCTACGCCGTCCCGGTGCAGCTGTTGGCCTACCACACCGCGGTGGTCATGGGCACCGACGTCGATCAGCCGCGAAACCTCGCGAAATCGGTAACCGTCGAATAACGCATTCCCGGGGCAAGCCGGGTGGGGGTCTTCAAAAGTCTGCTAGGATGGCTTAGCTGGCATATAAGAAGTGCCGCTTTGGCCGACCTGGAACCCCGATGAACCTCGACAATCTGCCCCAGCCTGGACCGCCGGAAGAGCCCACGCCGGATGTTCATAGCGGCTTTGTGGCTCGATTCCGCAATTATTTCCTCACCGGCCTGATCGTCGCCGGCCCGATCGCGATCACCTTCTATCTGACCTGGTGGTTCGTCACCTGGGTCGACGGGCTGGTGCGGCCCTTCGTTCCGATCGCCTACCGGCCGGAAACCTATTTGCCGTTCGGCTTGCCGGGCTCGGGCCTGATCGTCGCGGTGATCGCGCTGACGCTTCTCGGCTTCCTCACTGCCAATCTGATCGGACGCACACTCGTCGATCTCGGCGAGCGGCTGCTCGGCCGCATGCCGGTCGTGCGCGCGATCTACCGCAGCCTCAAGCAGGTGTTCGAGACGTTGTTCTCCGGCAAGGGATCGAGCTTTCGCCGCGTCGGTCTGGTCGAGTTTCCTTCGCCCGGCATGTGGTCGATCGTGCTGATCTCGCAAGCCCCAAGCGAAGATATCGCCGAAAGCATTCCCGGACAGGAAGAACATATCTCGGTGTTCCTGCCTTGCGCACCGAACCCGACCACCGGGTTCTTCTTCTACGTGCCCAAGAGCAAGGTCATCGAAGTCGAGATGAGCACGGAGGATGCCGCGACCCTGATCATGTCGTGCGGCGTGGTGCAGCCCGGCTCTGCTGACCCGCAGAAGAAGATGGCGGCGCTGGCCGGGATGGCGAATGCGGCACGGGCCGCGAATTCATCGACACTATTGCCGGAGCCGGCAAAGGTCGATTGAAACCGTCCTCCTTGCCGGCCGATCCCGTTGAACCCTCGCCCAAAACCGGATTAGCTCAGCGCCCAGGGAAACGCTGGCGGAGCCGTTACGGTTGGCCGGTGACGGGGAAGAAGCCATGCAACCACCTCTGTCAGGGGTACGCCCCTCAACGAATGTGTATCGTCGCCGCGCCGTCCACATCGTGGTGCTTGCCGCCGCAACGTTCCTGGCCGTGACTCCATCTTGGGCGACCTACGTCCCGGCCGACTGGGAGGATTGCCGCTCAGATGACTTCGACCGCGTCGCTGCCGGCTGTACCCGCATGCTGGAATCGCAGATCACCCAGATCGATCGCGCGGTCGCGCTGACCAACCGCTCGAACGCCTATCGCCTCCATGGCGATTACGATCGCGCCATCAGCGATGCGAACGACGCGATCCGCATTTATCCCGACTACGTGCTCGCCTATGCGAATCGGGCCAACGCCTATCTCGGCAAGGGCGACACCAACAACGCAATGAACGACGCCAATGCCACCGTCCACGGCGCGCCGACCTATCCCGGCGGCTATTCAGCCCGCGCCGACATCTACAGGGCGAAAGGGGATTTTGATCTTGCCGTCATCGACGACACGACGGCGATCGCGCTTGCGCCGAAATATTCGGGCCTCTGGCGTTGGGGACCGTTGGCGACCGTCTATGCCGACCGGGCGCGGGCTCTTGAGGGCAAGGGCGATCGCGATCGTGCGCTCGCCGATTACGATGAGGCGATCCGGCTCGATCCCGGCTACGCACGGGCTTATGTCCTGCGGGCCAACATCTATTCAGCGAAAGGCGACCGGGATCACGCGATAGCCGATTTCTCCGAGGCGATCCGGATCAACCCGAAATTTGGCTATGCCTACAATGCGCGCGGCAACAATTATTACGCCAAAGGCGACTACGATCGCGCGCTTGCCGATTACAACGACGCCATCCGGATCGAACCCGGTATGGTCGACGCGATGCGCAACCGCGGCCTCGTCTATGCGAAAAGGGGCGACCGCGCCGCCGCCATCACGGCCTTTGGCGAGGCGATCACGGCCAATCCGAATTTTGTTCCGGCCTTTGAAAGCCGCGCCGAATCCTACGTCCAGACCGGCGATTTCGACCACGCGATCGCCGACTACGACGCCGCGATCAAGCTCAAACCCGATATCGCCGGTTACTGGATCCATCGCGGCGCCACCTATGTCAGTACCGGTAACTTCGCGCGCGGCATCACCGATTATGACCGGGCGCTGAACCTCGATCCGAAAGACCCGGCGGTTTATTTCTCGCGTGGCATCGCCAACCTCTTTGGCGTGAACGCCGCGAAAGCGGTGGCCGATTTCGATCAGGCGCTCGCTCTCAATCCGAAGGATTCCTACACGGCGCTCTGGCGCGACATCGCCGCGCAACGCGACCATCAACCAAGCCGGATTGCGGATGCGTTCGGCGCCGTGGACATGAAAGCGTGGCCTGCGCCGCTGCTCAGGCTCTATGCGACGGGACAGCTTACGCCGGAGGCGGCAATCGCGGCTACGGATGACGCCAACCTCAGCGCGGTTGCTCGCCGGGGACGGCTCTGCGAGATCAACTTCTACAGCGCCGAACTTGCGCTGCAGAAGGGAGCAAAAGACTCTGCCCTGCCACTTTTGAAGAAAGCCGCGGCCGATTGTCCGCGGGATTTCGTCGAATACACCGGCGCGAAGGCGGAGTTAAAACTCAACGGCGGCGAGTGACAGATCGCTTAGGTCATCCCGCGCTCATCAGGGGGATGGCTTCGCCGCGCTCGTACAAATAAAGCAGACAGCGTAAAGCCTCGCCGCGCGCGCCCGTCAGTTTCGGGTTTTCCTTCATGATCCGCAGCGCCTCGTCACGGGCCTGCGCGATCAGTTGGCCGTGGGCTTCGGGGCGGGCGATCCTGTAACCGGGAAGACCGCTTTGCCGTACCCCCAACACGTCGCCTTCGCCGCGCAGTTTCAGATCTTCCTCCGCGATCCGAAAGCCATCGGTCGTCTCCCGGATCACCTTCAGCCGTGCCTTGGACATTTCGCCGAGCGGCTCCCGATAGAGCAGGAGGCAGGTCGAGGCCTCGGAGCCACGGCCGATCCTGCCGCGTAACTGATGCAATTGAGCGAGCCCGAAGCGTTCGGCATTCTCGATCACCATGATGGTGGCTGCGGGCACATCGACGCCGACCTCGACGACCGTGGTTGCGACCAGCAGGCCGATTTCGTGCGCGGCGAACTGCGCCATCACGCGATCTTTCTCAACCCCCTTCATCTGACCGTGGACGAGTCCCACTTTTTCGCCGAAGCGCTCCCGCAGGCTTTCGAACCGTTCAGTCGCATTGGTGAGGTGGCCGGTGCCTTCGGCCTCGGATTCCTCGACGAGCGGACAAATCCAGTAGACCAGCTTGCCCGCGCTCAAGGCACGGCCGACCGCTTCCATCACCTCCTCAAGGCGGCTCATCGGCACCGCGCGGGTGTCGATCGGCTGGCGGCCGGCAGGCTTCTCGCGCAATTCCGAAACGTCCATGTCGCCGAAATACGTCAACACCAGCGTGCGCGGAATGGGCGTCGCGCTCAATACCAGCACGTCGACGGCCTCACCCTTGTCGGTGAGCGCCAGTCGCTCACGCACACCAAAACGATGCTGCTCGTCGACCACGGCAAGTGCGAGCGATTTGAAAATCACGTCGTCCTGGATCAGCGCATGGGTACCGACCAGAAAATCGATCTCACCGGCCTCCAGCCGCGCCAGAATATCCCGCCTTTCCTTGCCCTTTTCACGTCCAGTGAGGATCGCAACCCTTAATCCCGCACGCTCGGCCAACGGCGCGATGGTCTTGATGTGCTGCCGCGCCAGAATTTCCGTCGGCGCCATCAGCGCGGCCTGCTTACCCACTTCGGTGACAGCCGCAGCGGCCTGAAGCGCGACGACGGTTTTGCCGGACCCGACGTCGCCTTGCAGCAGCCGCAGCATGCGGACCGGCTGCCGCAAGTCGTCGGCGATGGCGGCCGCGGCCTCGCGTTGCGAGGACGTCAGCGCATAGGGCAGCGCATCGATGATTTTGTTGCGCAAATGACCATCTCCGGCGTGACGATCGCCTGCGGGGCGCCGCAGTTGCGAACGCACCAGCGCCAGCGCCAATTGACCGGCGAGCAGCTCGTCAAACGCCAGACGCGACCAAAACGGTCCGTCGGGGAGAATGTCGGTCAATTCGATTGGGATATGGACGCGGTTCAACGCCTCCTTGATCGGCGGGAAGTGGCAGCGGCGGATCACCTCGGGGCTGATCCACTCAGGCAGATCCGGCAGCTTCTGAAGCGCTTGAGCGATCGCCCGCCGGAGCGAACCCAGCGCCAAGCCTTCCGTGAGGGGATAAACGGGATCGATCCCGGACAATTTGGCAAAGCCGGCTTCGTCGACGACGCGATCGGGATGTACGATCTGCGGCACCCCGTCGAACATCTGCAAGGTGCCCGAGACGTAGCGCTTCGAGCCGACCGGCAGCAGCTTTTCGATATAATCGGCCTTGGCGCGGAAATAGGTCAGAACCACGTCGCCGGTGTCGTCGCTGGCATAGACCAGATAGGGCGCGCGGGCGTTGCGGGGCGGCGACGGCCGATGGCGATCTATGGTCACTTCGAGCGTGACGATGGTTCCGGGCACGGCATCGCGGATTTTCGGCTGGGCGCGCCGGTCGATCACGCTTGCAGGCAAATGCAGCAGCAAATCGACCAGCCGTGGCGTCTCCTCGCGCCCGAGCAGGTAGCGAAACAGCTTGTCCTGCTTCGGACCGACGCCGGAAAGGCTCGTGACCGGTGCAAACAACGGATTGAGCAGAAGCGGGCGCATCAAAGCTCGAGTGATTTAGCGGATCAAATCGGCATAGCTGATACCGTTGATAATCGGGAACGAGACGGGCTGACAACGGTCATTCGGATCGCTATATCACCCCCGCCCGGCACGTCCGGGCATTTGGCGTTGGATGGGAATCGAAAATGACGGGTACGACACGATCGAGCGGGGGTCTCGACGACCGCCGCAAGCGGCTTCTGTTTCGCTGCTGGCATCGCGGCACCCGCGAGATGGACCTCATCCTCGGCCGGTTTGCCGACACAACAATTGCGACCCTCACCGACGATGAAGTGAGCGAGCTGGAACATCTGATCGAACTTCCCGATCCCGACCTCTATGCCGCGATCACCGGCGATGCGCCGCTGGCTTCGCCCTATGCCGGGGCGCTGTTCAACCGCATCAAATCGTTCCGTCCCGGGGATCAGGGCGAATGAAGCAACAAGGCCAGTCACCCGCGCAATTGCTCGTTCCCCGTCGCGCGCTCACCTTTGCCAACGTCGCCGAGGGCGCCGAGGGACTTATCGTGTCGGATCTGGCGCGCGCTGTCGCCGCGCGGCCAAAGCCGCCGGCCGTAAGTCTCGCAGTCGTGTGCCGTGACGGGCCGCGCCTGCAGCAGCTGGCCCGTTCGCTAGCATTCTTCGCGCCGGATTTGCCGGTGCTGCAATTCCCAGCCTGGGATTGCCAACCCTACGATCGGGTGTCGCCGCATGGCGGTATCCTTGCCCAGCGGCTGACGACGTTGGCGCAGCTATCCCGCCTCGTCGGCAGCGAGAAGCCGCTGATCGTGCTCACGACTGTGAATGCCATCGTGCAGCGGGTGCCCGCACGCGAAATCGTGGCGGCGCAGGCGTTGTCAGTCGCACCCGGCCACGTGGTGCCGATGGATTCCATCATCGCCTGGCTGGAGCACAATGGCTACAGCCGCTCGTCGACCGTCCGCGAGCCGGGCGAATACGCCGTGCGCGGCGGCATCCTCGATCTGTTCCCGGCCGGGCTCGACCTGCCGGTACGGTTCGATTTCTTCGGCGACAGCCTGGAATCGATCCGCAGCTTCGATGCCGAGACCCAGCGCACGATGCTCGACATGCGTTCGCTCGATCTGGTGCCGATTTCCGAATTCCAGCTGACCACGGAAACCATCCGGCGTTTCCGCATGGGGTACGTCGCTGCATTCGGCGCGCCCGAGCGCGACGACCAGCTTTACGAGGCCGTCAGCGAAGGCCGCCGTCATCCCGGCATGGAACACTGGCTGCCGCTGTTCCAGGACAAGATGGACACCTTGTTCGATTATCTCGGCGATGCGCCGATCGCGATCGAGCCGCAAGGCGAGGACGCTGCCCGCGAGCGCTTCAAGCAGATCGCCGACTATTACGAGGCCCGGCGCGAGGCGCTCGAGCATCCCGGCGGTGGCGCGATCTACAAGCCGCTACCGCCTGAGCGGCTCTATCTGACCGAGGAGGAGTGGAACAAGCTGCTCACCGATGCGCCGCTGGCGCGGCTGACGCCGTTCGCGGTGCCGGAGGGAAGCGCCGACACGGTCGATGCCGGCGCGCGCCAGGGGCGCGGCTTTGCGCCCGAGCGCAACGACAGCACCGTCAATGTGTTCGGAGCCGTCGTCGGTCATGTCCAGGCCTTGCAGGCCGTACGCAAGAAGGTGGTGATCGCGCTGTGGAGCGAAGGCTCGCGCGACCGCATGGAAAGCATGCTGCGCGATCACAAGCTGCTTAATCTGACCAGCGTCAACGCCTGGCGCACAGTACAGGCGACGCCGCGCAACGAAACCATGCTGGCGGTGGTCGGCATGGAAACCGGATTCGAGACCGACCAGGTCGCCGTCATCACCGAACAGGACATTCTCGGCGACCGTCTGGTGCGGCCCCGCAAGGCCAGCCGCAAGCTCGATAACTTCATCTCGGAGGTGACAAGTCTTGCCGCCGGCGATCTCGTCGTACACGTCGAGCACGGCATCGGGCGCTTCGTCGGCTTGCAAACGCTTGATGTCGCCGGCGCGCCGCATGACTGCCTCGAGCTGCGCTACGCGGCCGAAACAAAACTGTTTCTCCCCGTCGAGAACATCGAGCTGCTATCGCGCTACGGCTCCGACAGCGCCAATGTCGAACTGGATCGTTTGGGCGGTAGCGGCTGGCAGGCTCGCAAAGCCAAGCTCAAGAGCCGAATCCGCGAGATCGCAGGCGAACTGATCAAGATCGCGGCCGAACGGCATTTGCACGAAGCGCCGAAATTGCCGGTGCAGCCGCATGTCTACGACGAATTCTGTGCGCGATTCCCTTATGACGAAACCGAAGACCAGCTCACGGCCATCAATGCGACCCTGAAGGATCTCGAGATCGGACGTCCGATGGACCGCCTGATCTGCGGCGACGTCGGCTTCGGCAAAACTGAAGTTGCCTTGCGCGCGGCTTTTGCCACCGCGCTCGACGGCAAGCAGGTCGCGGTGGTGGTGCCGACCACGCTGCTCGCGCGCCAGCATGCGAAGACGTTCACCGAACGGTTTCGCGGTTTCCCCGTTCATGTGGCGCAGGCCTCGCGCTTGATCGCGCCCAAGGAG
>Ga0210396_10002730_pt1 | contig 17837 bp, 13 predicted proteins | sample IncBWH17OmetaG_FD_155466 | JGI IMG/M metagenome (GOLD analysis project Ga0210396, IMG submission 155466) | Forest soil microbial communities from Barre Woods Harvard Forest LTER site, Petersham, Massachusetts, United States - Inc-BW-H-17-O ... | reverse complement strand
TGCGCGGGGGCGCCCGCCCGCCGGTGGCGACGATCACGCGCCGGCACCGCAGGACCCCATCGGCGTGCAGGATCTGAAAAGACCCGTCGGCGTCCGTGGGCGGGACGATTCCCGTCACCCTTCGGCTCGTTAAAAGCGTTACGTTGAGGGTGTCGCACCGGTCGAGCAGGGCCTGAAGCACGTCCCGCGCCGAGTCGGTGACAGGGAAGAGTTTTCCGGTCGGCTCGCGTTTGAGTTCGAGGCCGAGCGAACCGAACCAGCGAATGGTCGCCGCCACGTCGAACTCACGGAGAACGTTGCGAATGATGTTTTGCGATCCGTTGAAATCTTTGGCGAGTACTTCGTGGTGGGTGACGTTACAGCGTCCGCCGCCCGCGACGAGAATCTTCGCCCCGAGTCTCTTCGCCCCATCCAAAACCACGGTCCGAAACCCGCGCGGCGCCGCCTCGGCGGCAAAGATCGCACCCGCCAGCCCCGCTGCACCGCCCCCCACGATCGCGAGATTCGCGGTATCGCATTGCATCGGTAGAACTGTACCAAAAGGGAATCGAAGCCAATCTCAGCCCAGGCAAGAGATGTGCTATCTTATCCAACCGTAGATCATTGCGGAGCGTGGGGAGTTGTGGGTTGTAGGAAACGGGCTGCGAATCTGTATCGATCCAAAGGGCACTTACAATGGCGTCGCCGCCGGAAAGCCGCTTGCGGTTTCGCGGTCGGAAAGCGGCACGTGCCCCAAAGTGAACGCCCATGGTTCTCGCACATCATCTGATCTGGGTCGCGTATGGCTGGTGGTTGCCCAACGATCCGCGCGGCAGCATGTCGCGATACCTGGATCGCGACATCCTCGCAGAGCTGGGCGAGCTGCACTACGGGAGGAAACGAGTTGGAGACCCGCTTTTGTGAAAAAGATGTGAACGTCATTTGTGCAACAGTTTCAGGTCCTTGCCCAGGGTCATCCGATCGGATCGAAGGACCTGACTCCAATGTAGCGCATCGGCGGCCAGCACGGCGCTCAGGTGCGCGAGGTCGGTTTTCAGCTTCAATGCATCAGCTCCCAACTGCTCCTCGTCACTCGTGAGATTCGCGGCGTCTTCATGGTCAGCGGCCATCGCACGGCGGTCGCGCGCCAGGGCCAACTGATCGGTACCCCGCGCCGCTACGATCGCTTTGCGGTCGGCGGCCCGCGCCGCAATGCGCGCCAGGAGATCGGCTGCCAGACGGGCTTTGTCGGCGGCTACTTTTTGCTTTGCGGTGAGCGGGGGCGTGACGGTGGGCGGGGGATTGGTCGGCGTTCCGGATTGAACGAACTCGTAGGCGCCCAAATCATACCCGGCGCCTTGCGGCCGCGCGTTGCCGAGCAAGTCGTTAACAGGCGGTTGGTTCGGGGCAGCGGCGACGGCGCCGGCGTCGATCGCCGGGCTTGTGGGCGACAGGGTGAAGTCGCTGGTCGATGCGCTGGTAAATAGCTGGGCTTCGGTGGCGACAAACGAGTGCGGGTCCTGGCCTGTGCCACCTCGCCACTGGGCGAGGGTCTCGAAGTTGTTGTCATCCGGGGTGAAGCGGTCCATCACCGCGTTGTAGTCGCTCGAGAATCCGCTCAGGCTGTCGGCGGAGGTGTCGATGCTGCCGTGCGAAGGGTTTTCGTTGAGCAGGATGTTGTTGTAGACGAGGTTGCCGGTGCTGGCGTCCTGGATGTTGACCGCCCAGCGGCCGTCAGAGGCGATGATGATGGTGTTGTTGACGATCACGTTCCCGGTGGATGGCTCGGCGGCGTCGATTTTGTAGAGGGAGATGCCGCTGGAGTGTTCGTCGTAGATCAGGTTGTTCTGGAAGCGGCTGTTTTGGACGCCGTCACAGTTGATCCCTGATCCGCCGCCGGCGCCGTTGTCGTAGATGATGTTGTCTTCGACCAGGGCGCCGGTGATGACGCCGACACCGCCCTGGCTGACGTCTCCATTCATGTGCAGGCCGCAGCCGTAATTGCCGAACAGGGTATTGCCCCGGATGACCGGCCGCTGGCTGGAGTTGGAGACGTAAATTCCGTGCTGGGTTTGCGAGCGGCTGGCGGTGTTGTCCTCGATGAGGATGTCATCGCTGAAGGCCGTGAAGATTCCCCACGTGCCCATGCCGTCGACGTTGTTGTTGCGGATGATGACGTTCTGATTGGTGACCGAGCGGATGCCGGCGCGGGTGATGGTCGAGGAGGGATTGGTGATCGTGAACCCCTCGACAATGATGTAGCTGGCGCCTTCGAGATCGATCGCGTCGGCGGTTTTGTCGTTGGGACCGGTGAGGATCGCGCCTGGCTCGGCGTGAAAGGTGATCGGCGCCGAGGCCGTGCCGTTCTGCGGGTTGTCCCAGCCGAGGACGAATCCCTGGGTGTAGGTGCCCGGCAGAACATCGACGGTGTCGCCCGCGACGACAAGGTCGGCGGCGTGCTGGAGCGTCGCAAAGGCCGCGGCGGAGGAGGTTCCCGCCGAGGCGTCGGAGCCGCCGGGGGAGACGTAGTAAGTCGTCAGGAGAATACGTCGCTCGAGTCGTTCGAGCGACAGCGCTCGAGCCTTGGCATGCATGAGGGCCGTCCTTTCCAGAGTCGTACCCAAGTCCTCATCGGAGGCGCAACCGGGGTCACTCCAACACGATGAGCCGGCACGACGCGGATTTTCGTCCGATAAGGGACGGATATCGGGTCGGTAGCGGACGGCACGACGTCGCAAACACTGAGGAAGGTGACGGCGGGTGGTCGAGAACGCTCCGCAAAGCGGCAGATTATGATGTAAATAATTTTCCATAAACGATTTACGACTATCTACAAGGCATATGAAATACCGGTTGCGCAAAGAATGTGACAAATGTCCCATTTCGCTCAAAAAGTGGGACATTATGGGACATGTGGGACATTGTGTTTTGAAAGGCGGAGGGTGGGGGGCGGAATCGCTGGGCGTTTCAGGAGTTACGGCATTTGTAGGGCCGGCGGCGGGTTTCGGGACGGGCGGCCTATAATTGGCTGAAACCTTCGAAAGACAAGGAGTCGCCCTTGGGCGAACGCTATTTTCAGCATATGTTTGCGAATGGTCTGACGCTGCTGGCGGAGAAGATGCCGGGCATGCAGTCGGCGGCGATGACCTTTCTGGTACCCGCCGGGGCGTCGACGGATCCGATCGACCGCTGCGGATCGGCTACGGTCTTGTCAGACTTGGTTTTGCGCGGGGCGGGGGAGCGGGACAGCCGGCAACTGACGGATTATCTGGACAGCCTGGGTTTGCAGCGGTCCAGCAGTGTCGGCGTGCATCACACGCGGTTCGGGTCTGCGGCGGTGGCGTCGAAAGTGATCGAAGCCCTGCCGACGTATGCGGATATCGTGCGTCGGCCGCGTCTGCCCGGCGACGGGTTCTCCGCGGCACGCGATCTGGCCCTCCAGGCGTTGGCGGGAATCGACGACGAGCCCCGGCAGAAGCTGATGATCAAGCTGCGGGAGTGGCATTTCCCTTCGCCCTACGGCCGCAACACCATGGGGAAGAAGGAGGACCTCGAGAAGCTGACGCTCGAGCTATGCAGGGCGGATTGGGGGCAGCGGTATCACAGCCGCGACGCGATCCTGGCGGTGGCGGGGAATGTGAATTTCAGGGAGCTTCGCGAGGAGATCGACCGGCATTTCGGGACATGGAACGGGCACGCTGCGGGCGAGTTCAAGCGGATGCCCCCGCCGGGGCGATTTCATCACGAGGCCCAGAAGAGCGAACAGACGCACATTGGCATCGCCTATCCTTCGATTCCTGAAACAGATCCCGACTACTACACGTTGCGCCTGGCGATCGAAATCCTCAGCGGCGGGATGAGCGGGCGGCTTTTCACCGAGGTTCGGGAGAAGCGCGGGCTTTGCTACTCCGTCTGGGCCGGGTACAGCAGCCTCAAGGGGAGCGGGAGCATCTTCGGGTATGCCGGCACGAGCAACGACCGCGCCCAGGCGACGCTCGACTGTTTCATCGAGGAGTTGCACCGGCTCAAGAAGGGCGTCACCGAAGCCGAGCTGGCCCGGGCCAAGACCGGCCTCAAGGCCAGCACGATCATGCAGGGTGAATCGACCAGCGCCCGCGCCGGCGCCATCGCCCACGACTTTTTCATGCGCGGCCGGATTCGCACCTTGGATGAGATCAAAGAGGCGATCGATTCGGTAACACTGGAGAAGGTGAACGGGTATCTGAAAGCGCATGAGCCGGGTCCGTTCACGATCGTGACGGTCGGGCCGAAGGAGCTGAAGCTGCCGCTGTAGCGGGCGGGGGAAGGGCGGTGTGGCGAAGCGATTTGACGCGGCGATCAAGCACCTTGTCGAGGCGCATCCGGCGGACTGGCTGGCGCTGGCGGGGCTGCCGATCGCGGGCACGATTGAAGTCATCGACGCCGATTTGTCGTCGGTTAGTCCAGCCGCCGACAAGGTGATCAAAGTGATGGCGCCGGAGCCATATGTGGCGCATCTGGAATTTCAATCCGGCGCCGGCGCCGGCTTCGACGGAAGAATGCTGCTCTATAATGTGTTGCTGCGATCGCGGCACAAGTTGCCGGTTCGGACAGTCGCGGTTCTGCTGCGATCGCAAGCTGAAGGCAGCGGGACAACACCGCCGAAGTTGCCGACGCGTGGACTGCGACGCTCATCCTGATGGGTCTGAAGTATCCGCAGGACGTCGCTCAACGCTTGCTTAGAGGAGTACGACAAATGGAAGACTCGGTCACATACCAGGCCATTATTCAGGAGGGTGTGGCCAAGGGAGAGCGGCAAGGAAAACTCCGCGAGGCACGGACGCTGGTGCTCAACCTCGCCCGTCGGCGCTTCGGCCCGCCGCCCGCAGAGATTCACGCGGCGCTCGAACGCATCAGCGACCTGGAGAGGCTGGAAAACATGCACGGGCGCGTGCTGGACGTCTCCGGCTGGGAAGAACTTCTCGCATAACGAGGCGCAACAAAGCAAGACGCAGGTTAACGATGCCCCTGACCTTCCATCACAAACAACTTGGAAACGGCCTGGACGTGATCGCCGAGCAGAACTCTGATGCGCATTCGTTTGCCGTCGGTCTGTTCGTGAACACCGGATCGCGCGACGAAAAGCCGGAAGTGAACGGCGTCTCCCACTTCCTCGAGCACATGATGTTCAAGGGCTCAACCAAGTACACGTGGGAAGACGTCAACCGTATCTTCGACGAGATCGGCGCCAAGTACAACGCGTTCACGTCCCAGGAGATGACGGCGTACTATGCCAACGTCCTTCCAGAGTTCACCGAAAGAGCCGTCGAACACCTCTCGCACCTTTTGCGTCCGGCAATTCGGAGAGAGGATTTCACGACCGAGAAGAAGGTCATTCTCGAAGAGATCGCGATGTACCTCGACGATCCAGGGCACCGGCTCTACGAAAAGCTGATGGAGGTTCATTTCGGCAACCATCCGTTGTCGATGAGCATCCTCGGCTCCGGGGAATCGATCCAGAAGCTGGAGCGGAACCAGATGGCGGAGTATTTCCGCGGTCGGTACGGGCCGGGCAATATGGTGATGGCAGCGACGGGCAGGCTGGATTTCGACGAGGTGGTGGCGTTGGCCGAGAAATATTGCGGATCGTGGCCGCACGTGGATGCGCCGCGCCAACAGCCCGAGCCGATCTACAAGCCGCAGCGGCTTTCGATGTCGGATGAGAAGCTGAACCGCCAGTACCTCATGGCGATGACGCCCGGGCCCAGCGCCCAGGACGACCGGCGCTTTGCCGCACGGGTGCTGGCCGATGTGATCGGCGACAGCGAAGGCAGCCGGCTCTACTGGGCCCTGGTCGACAATGCGATCGCCGAGGAAGCCGATTTCGGCTTCTACCCTCACGACGCCTGCGGCAGCTTCTACCTGGCCCTGACGACCGCGCCGGAGCGAAGCGAGCAGGCGCTCAAGATCGCCCTGGCGGAGCTGGAAAAAGTGAAGCAGGACCTGGGCGACGAAGAGATCGAGCGGGCCAGGAACAAGATCGCCAGCAGCCTCGTGCTCCAGGGCGAAGTGCCGCTGGGACGGATGCGATCCATTGGGGGTCAATGGATCTACAATAAGGAATATCGCTCGCTGGAGAAGGACATGGCCACGCTTCAGTCCATCACCCGCAATTCCCTCGGCGAGCTGATGCACCAGTTCCCGTTCGACCCCATGAGCATCGTGAGCCTCGGCCCGGGCAAGTAGTGGCGTGGTCGCTTTAGCGGCCATGCCGTTAGCTTAAGGATGCTTTCAGGTAGAAGCGGGTTTAGGGTGGCTGAAGCGACGACGCCAATGTCTTCACCGCTGACGCGAAAGTTCACGCTGAACGACCTGCGCCGGGCCCGCGAGGGCGGGGCGAAGGTCGCCATGCTGACCTGCTACGACTACACGACGGCCCGGCTGATGCAGGAAGCGGGGGTGCCGGCGCTGCTGGTGGGGGATTCGGCCGGCAATGTTGTGCTGGGTTATTCGACTACCCTTCCGGTGAGCCTGGCGTTCATGATCGAGATCACGGCGGCGGTCCGCCGGGGCGCGCCCATGGCCTTCCTTCTCGCCGACATGCCATTCGGCTCATACCAGGGCTCGGTCGCACGGGGAGTGCGCAACGTCGTCCGCATGGTCCAACGAACCGGCTGCGATTGTGTCAAACTGGAGGTGGCCGAGGTGCATCTCGATCTGGTTCACCAGTTGTCCAGTGCCGGCGTCGCGGTCATGGCGCATCTGGGCCTGCGGCCCCAGTCGGTCGGCGTGCTGGGCGGGTATCGCACCCAGGGCCGAACCGCCTCTGAGGCACAGGAAATCGTGGCACTCTCGTTGCAGATGCAGCGCGCCGGCGCCGCGGCAATTCTTCTTGAGGCTGTACCGGCCCAGGTCGGCAAAGCGGTTGTCGACGCCACCGATGTCCCCGTCATCGGTTGCGGCGCCGGCCCGGACTGCCATGGGCACGTGTTCGTGACTCATGACGCAGTCGGCCTGACGCCCGCGCGACCGCGCTTCGCCCCCGAGTTGGGCGATTTAGCGACTCCGGCCGTGACGGCTTACGCAGAATATGTCCGACAGGTGGAATCCGGGGAATATCCCGCTCCACAACACCAGTATCCGATGCCCGCAGAGGAACTCGCAAAATTTTTGCACGTCCCCAAAGCCGGCGCGGTAGTAAAGACGTAGTGACTGTATGACTGTATTCCAAGGAATATCGGGTGCGACCGATGCGTTGTACCCGATGGCGGCACGATGGCACCGGCCACGGCCGTACGCGAAAGTTTCTGTCCAATTCAGGAGACTCTGATGAAGTCAATGAAACCTTTGAACAAGTCCGTCGCCGCCCTGATTCTGGGCGGCGGGGCCGTCGGCGCTTTTCTAGGCGCGGACGTCCTTCGTAATCAATGGGCCGGCGCCCAGCAGGCCACCGAACAGCAGCGTTCGCAAGCCGAGGACCTGGCCACGGTGTTCCGCGACATCGGCAAGAAGGTCGAGCCGTCGGTCGTCAAGATCGAAGTGCGCAAGACCGTCAAGGCGCCCAGCGGCGTCCCGCTTCCCGACGACATGCTCCGCCGGTTCTTCCCCAATGGCCCGCAGGGAAACGGTCCGCAAGGAAACGGCCCGCAGGGGCAGGATGACAACAACAATGGCGACGACCAGGGCGATCAGGGCGGTGGATCGTTCGAGCAGGTCGGCACCGGCAGCGGTGTCGTCATGGAAGTGAACGGCCGTACCGGCTACATCCTGACCAACAACCACGTCGCCGGCGGCGCCTCGGAAATGACCGTCTATCTTGCCGACGGCCGCAAAATCGAGGACGGCAAGCTCGTCGGCGCCGATCCCAAGACCGATCTGGCCGTCGTTCAGATTCAGGCCGATGACCTTCAGGCCGCCAAGTGGGGCGACAGCTCCACCCTCCAGCAGGGCGACTGGATCATGGCCTTCGGCGCGCCCTTCGGTTACGTCGGGTCGATGACCCACGGGATCGTCAGCGCCCTCAACCGCAACCGCGTCGGCATCCTCGGCCAGCAGGGCTACGAGGATTTCATCCAGGTGGACGCCCCGATCAACCCGGGCAACAGCGGTGGACCGCTGGTCAACCTGCACGGCGAGGTCGTTGGCATCAACACCGCCATCGCCTCCCGTAGCGGCGGCTTCCAGGGCATCGGCTTCGCCATTCCCGTCAATGAAGCCAAGTGGATCTACAACCAGCTCAAGGAGCATCACAAGGTGACCCGCGGCTGGCTGGGTGTCGGAATCAAGGATGTGACTGAAGATCCTGAAGTTGCCAAGGCGGTCGGTTTCACGCAGCCGAACGGCGTGCTGGTCGAGCAGCTCATCGCCGAGTCCCCGGCCAATGGAAAGCTCGAAGTCTACGACGTCATCACCGCGATCAACGGCAAGCCGGTCCGCAACGTCACCGAGCTTCGCAACCTGATCGCCGAGCAGGCGCCGGGAACCGACATTCAGATGACCGTGTTCCGCAATGCCAAGGAACAGCAGGTGACGATCAAGCTGGGCACGCAGCCGGAAAACCTGCTGGCCAGCGAGAACCGGATGGTTACGCCTCCGGGCCAGGGCAATCATCGCACCGCCGAGACGCTGGGCATGCGGCTGGCGACGCCGACCCAGGACCTGACCGAGAAATTCGGCCTTCCTGAAAACGCCCACGGCGCCGTCGTGACTTCGGTGCAGCCGCGTTCCGCGGCGGACCACGCGGGCCTCCAGCCCGGCGACGTCATCACCCAGGTCGACCGCAAGCCCGCCGGTAGCGCCGAAGAGGTCAGCAACCTGATCTCCAAGCACTCCGGCAAGACGCCGATCCTTCTCTACGTTGAGAGCGGCGCCAACGGCGGCCACATCGTCGCCATCGAACCCAAGAAGTAACTATTTCGATCCTTTCAGATCGAAGCAAAAACTCCGCGTCCAACGACGCGGAGTTTTTCTATTGTCGCAAACGTCGCCGCCCTTGTTCGAGCTGATCACGCCGCGGATTTCCCGGTCGGTGCATGACCCTCGCCGAACGCGAGCGGTTATCAACTGCCCCCGACGCAGAGAGCATACACCAGATCGCGATGTTCGTCGCACTTCGCCGCTCGCACGGGCTGGAAGCCGGCTGGAAGCCCGTGCCACAGGTGACGCTATAATGCGCCTCTCCAATGAGCGTCTCCTGGGAAACATTCGAGCGGTATCGGCAAAAGGGGCTGGACGCCCGGCGGGCCGGGCAGTGGGAACCGGCGCGGATCTATCTGCTCGAAGCGGCGCGCTCGATGGCGGCGCTGAGCAAGGAAGCGCAGGGCGAGGAGCTTCGGGAAGCCCGGCAGGCGATCGCGCAGCGGCTGCTCGAGCTGGCCCGCGACTGCACGACGGCGGCACAGCAGGGCCGCAAGGCCGCGCCGCCGGCCCGGCGAAACTCGAGTGCCAACTCCGCTCCCGCTAGCGAGGCTGAGGGCGAGCAAAGCGCCAAGGACTGGATCGTCCGCGAAAAACCCAACCTGAAGTTCGACGACGTCGCGGGGTTGGAGGACGTGAAGCAGGACATCCGCCTGAAGATGATTTATCCCTTCGAGCACGCGGACCTGGCGCAGCGGTTCGGCATTCGGCCCGGCGGGGGAATCCTGCTCTACGGGCCGCCCGGCACGGGAAAGACGATGCTGGCCAAGGCGACCGCCGGGGAAATCGACGCGACGTTTTTCCGTATTTCACCCGCGGACGTTCTCAGTAAGTGGGTGGGCGAAGCGGAGCAGAACATCAAGAAGCTGTTCGACACCGCCGCCGCCGAGCCGCGCAGCATTATCTTCATCGACGAGATCGAGGCGCTGGTGCCGGCGCGGCGCGATGAAGGCTCCAGCGTGATGCAGCGGGTCGTTCCGCAAATCCTCCAGGGTGTGGAAGGGTTCGACAAGAAGGCGGGACGGCCAATCCTGCTGATGGGCGCGACCAATGTTCCCTGGCAGCTCGATCCGGCGATCCTGCGGCCGGGCCGGTTTGATGAGAAAGTCTTCATTCCGCTCCCGGACCTGCCGGCCCGGCGGAAAATGCTCGAGATGTACTTGAGTCACCGACCGTTGTCGCCGGACGTCAATCTCGATGCCCTGGCCGGACGGCTGGAGGGATACAGCGGCGCCGATATCAACTACATCTGCGATCGGGCGGCGGTGATTCCGTTTTTGCAGAGCGTCGCATCGGGCCAGGAAGGGCAGATCACCTCGGGGATTCTGGACGACGTGTTGCACGACACGCCAGCCTCGGTGACGCGGCAAATGCTCGAGCGGTTTGAACAGTGGGGCAATGGCCGGCTTGCCGAGTGACCCCTTTCTCCTCCCCCGGTGGGAAAAAGATGCCCCTCGCCCCGACTCATCGCCCCCGCTACACTGACCGATGAAGGAGGATGAAGCGCAACGGAGGATCGCCATGGATTATCGAGGCGCCCTGGTGGCGGCCGGCTATCAGGTCGAAGAAGACGCGGCCGTCTTGAATCTCAGCCCGCAGGTCGAAGTCCGGGCCAACGGCCTGGCGCATCTGCTGGAACGCTGCGCCTCGCACAACCTGAACCCGCTGACGGTTCTGGGCTCGATCGTCGAGGACATCAAAACGCAGCCGAGCGTCAAAGAAGCGCTGGAATCACCGCCCACCACCAAGTGCCACATCAACGTCACGCTCAAGAACATTCGCTTTGAGGGGCAGTCGTGATCCGCGCACCCGAGTGATTTCACAACAGGGGTGATTTCAGAACAGCGGCCGCACGCCAAAATTCCGATCGATCAACGGCGTCAGCAGACTGACGATCAACAGTGCCAGGTACGGGCCGTTGGCGACGGAGATGTATAACCCGAACGCCGCGCTGGTCAGGCCAACCATCACGGCAAAAATCACCCGTCCGCGGCCGGTCATCGGGCGGATCATCGGCGCCGAGGCGAGGAAAAACGCCGTGAAAATCAGCGGCGACGCCATGATCTCGTAGTTGACGAACGTGATCGCCACCGACCAGCCGATGTCGGGTTGGCGGAACGCCAGCCAGTGCCACTGCGGGGTGGCCGCGATCACCGACGGGATCGGCAGGATGAGCATCGCCATATAAGCCGAGAGAATCGATACCAGGGGAATCCGGAAGTCGATCATTCCCCGGTACATCAGGAACAATCCGGCGATGATGACCGCCACGACGCTGCTGGCGCCGATGGCGCCGGGCTGGCCGGCGACGATGAAGTCCTCCAGCGGCGGCATGGAATCGCGCAGAAGCCCGGAGAGGGGGAGCCAGCGGCGCGGGGGAAGCTCGCGGCCGCTGGTGTACCGCGCCAGCCGGCCGGCGGCGCTGTCGGTGTAGTCGGCGTCCCGATCGTTGTGCTTTCGTGCGATCCACGGCTCGTTGGGAGGCGGACGATCGCTCGGCGAAGATCGCATGAACTCCCCCAGCAGCAGATGGTCGCGGGTCAGGATTCGGTTCGCGACCATGGCGCTTGGAAAGCAGATGACCAGCATCAGGTAGGTCACCAATACGGGATGGCTGTATCGTCCGCCCAGCCCGCCGAACAGCCACAGCAACATCACCAGCAGCAGCGCCCCCAGAGGGATGAGCGGCCAGAAGCTCGCGTGTCCTTCCGCGCCCTCGGCGGCCAGAGACGCCGGGAGCATCAGCGACAGCAGCATCGCGAACCACATCCCGTGTACGAAACGAAGCGACCGGCCGCGAGGGCCGATCCGCTGCCACACGGCGATCGCCATCGCCGCACAACCCAGTGTTCCCCCGATCACCACCATCGCGTGCCATCCATAAAGCAACAGCCCGGCGGTGGCGGGAAACAACGCGGCCAGAAAATGCGCCAGATAAAATCCCTCGACCCCGATCCCCCCGCGGGGAACCGACGGGTCCAGCAGCGGGCGTGGCGGGGCGGCCGTCTCGGTCATGGGGGCGGAAGGTAGAGTTTCACCACCGGCGTATCAACTCCGAAGAACCGCACTCAAGGAAACGTGAGCCCCTCAACCTGACCCATTTTCTATGCCCGCGCGACCCGGCCTTGGCCCATGGCTCATGTGGCCCGAGACAGAAAAACCGCGCCAACACGCGCTGTACAATGTTCCAAATGGCCCCTTTCGGGGCCTTGGTCAAAAGGGGAGAGGTCTACCCGGTACACGATTTTCACCCGTTCTTTTTCCAACTCCACGCGTTTCACCAGGGTGGTAATTATTTCACGGCGTGTCTGCCAATCCGCTTGCTCCAGGCTTGCCGCGACCTTCTGTGAAAACGTCTGCAGGCTGTCGATCACCAGCTTGATTTCCTTCTGGCGGGCCTGCTGGTCCACCTGCTGTTTCAACTGTTGCTCGAGTTGCTGTAGTTGCTGGCGTGCCGCCCTGATGCGCGGTTCAAACTCGCTCTTGTCCACCAGCTGCTGTTCATACGCATCGATCAGCCGCGCGATGCCACGGCGAACCTTGTTCGCCTGCGCCTGCAGTTTCTTATTCGCCTCCTGTTGCGCGTCGGCGTCGCCGCCTTCGAGTCGTCGCTGCAGTTCGCGTTGCACGCGAGCCGGGTCGCTCAGCAGCTGGCGCACGTCGTTCCACACCGCCTGGTCAAGCATGTCCTGACGCGGCGCCGCGCCGCGACACAGCGCCTTACCGCCCCAGCGGCAGGGCTGGCTGCCAAGGCAGCGGTAGTAGCTGTACTTGTGGTGACGGCTGCACGTCCCATGACAGGCATACCCGCAATTGCCGCACACCACCAGTCCCTGCAGCAGATGAACCGCTCCGCTGCGACGCTGGCGGAAGCGTTTGCGGTTCTCCTCCAGTTGCTCGGCGACTCGTTCAAATAACGACTCCTCGACGATCGCCGGCACCGCAATCGAGGTCCAGTGCTGGGCGGGCGTGCGGTAGGCGCTCTTACCGCCCCGCGGGATCCCACTGCTGCCACGCACCGGCCGCAGACGCCGGCGCATCGGTCCGCGGCAGGTCTTGCCGTAGGCGGCGGCGCCCTTGTAGGCGGGATTGTTCAGCATTCCCTGCACCGTCGCGGGGCTCCAGCAGTTCATTCCCGACGGCGACAAAATCCCCTGTTTTTCCAGCGTTTTACTCACCTGTCTCAGGCTCATACGCTGCAGGCCCACCTGCTGGAACATCTCCTTGACAATTGACGCCTCCGGCAGATGCACGATGAACTGCGCCGCGCGGCCGCCTTCGCCCGGGAGGTAGCGATAGCCGTAAGGAGCGCGGCCCAGTACGCTCAGCTTCCCCGCCCGCGCCCCGTGCAGCTTGCCGCGACGGCTGCGCTCCAGGATCTTGGCCCGCTCGTACTCGGCGATCATTCCCTGCATCTGCAACAGCAGATGGTCCTCGGGCGTTTTGCCCAGTTCATAATTGGCGAACAGCACCTGCACGCCGCAGCGTCCCAGTTCATCGATCAGCACCATCTGATGGGCATACTGGCGTGAGAGCCGGTCGGGACACAGCACGTACAGCCGGTCGATCGCGCCGGCGGCGGCCGCGTCGCGCAGCTTCTCCAGCGCCGGACGAACCAGCGTCGCGCCGCTGACGCCGTCATCGATGAACCGCAACTCCGGCTCAATCGCCAGCTGGTCCTGGGCCGCTCGCGCCAACAGCGCATCGACCTGCGACTGGATGGTGCCGGCGTTGGCCTGCTGATCGGAGGAAACGCGCGCGTACAGCGCCGCGCGGACGCAGTAGTCGTTGTTGATGGAATCGCACTGCAACATGCTCACGCTCCTGCCGCAACCCGCGCGGCCATTCGATTGTGTGGGGGAATAGCGCAGCGTCCGCAAAGAAGATTGACGCCGTCCAGCGACTGACGAACCTGGGGAAAGACCTGCTGATAGGCCTGGGCCAGCAACTGCCTGTGATGGCGGCTGCATTCGCAAACGCGCACGACCGACCAGCGTGGTACCGTGATGGATCGATCATCCATGACCCGGACCTCCTGTCCTGGCTTCCACGCGAAGAGGGGTTGAAGACGCCGAAGCGGTCGCGGCTGAACGTCCGCCGCCAAAAATAGGCCGCTGCGACGCCCGCGGAAGAAACGACTCGATTACAAGCGATTTTGGAACATTGTACAGCGCGTGAAACCGCGCCAAACCGCGCCAAACCGCGTGCTGGGGCATCGCGACTCGGCCTGCCGCGTGGCACTCTTGGCCGATTTTGGGGCCCCAGAGAATGGCACGCGCCGATTTGACACTCGCGACGTGCCAAAAAATGTAACCCTTTGTAACATCTTGTAACATCGCCATGCTTGTTGCCGGGCCGAGGGGCGCCCCCGCAACAGAAAATGGCCAAAAGTGGCCTGAAATGGCACTGCATTTAATATATTATTGCTTATGGCCATTTCGCATTTTCTTGCTCGGCCCGCGGGCCTCGCCGCCCTCGCCGCTCTTTCCCATTCCGCCGGCCTTCGCGCCGCCTGCGAGCCGTTGCACCGCCGGGCCAGAGGCGCAAAGGCCATCAGACTGTAAATGTGATGAGTGTGCGGTCCTGATCTGAACGAAACCCCCGGATTTCTCGGGGATTTCCACAAGAATCATCCCTCGGGAAGGTTCATGTGGCAGTAAATTTGTGGCAGTTGACCCCCTGAGTGCCCACACTAATCAGACATTTGGGAATCCGTGTTAGGTCAAAATACCCCCGGCCTGAGTTCGTCAGGTTTGGGGGTTTTTTGTTTCAATCGTTGGCCGCGAGGCGCACACGCCTTCCCCGCCCCTCCACCGCCCCCGCGATACCGCTAGAACACGCCCCGCGAGAAGCGGTGAACATTGCCGGGCGACAGGTGCCCCGACCCGTGCCTCCGCTGTCCGCGATCCGGTAGAATGAGTTCGTGATCCGTCGCCGATTGTTTGCCGTGACCTCCGCGATTTCGCTGCTGCTTTGCCTGGCGCTAGCGGTGCTGTGGGCGCTGAGCGAATTTCAGGCAGCGGACGTGGGATGCCAACGTGAGATCGGCCTGATCGGCGGATGGTTCGGATACGCATACGATTCGGTCCTCTGCTACGACGGCGAATTGCAGTACATGCATTCAACCACGCTCCGGGAGCCGCACGTCCATGCAATCGACCCGCCATTCCGGTTGGGATTCCTGTACCACGGGCCTGGCGTGAAGGGGCCGTACTCATCGGTCAACATTTCGTACTATCGTTACGCCGTCCCGAGCAGGTTCCTGGGCTTCGGCTGCGGTGCCGTCCACGATCACAATCAACTAAACGATTACACCGCCCGCGGAATCAGCACCCCATTGTGGTCCCTGATGTTGGTTGCTTCTGTGTTGCCAATCCGATGGCTAGTGGGCGTGAGGCGGAAAAGAGCCAGGGGTCGCGCGGGCCTCTGTCCCGATTGCGGCTACTCACCGGCAACACCAGCGGCGTCTGCCCCGAGTGCGGCACGCCGGTTCCGAAAGAACCCGCCGAAGAAAAGCCCCCGGAGGGCGTGAGCATGAACAGGGAGCGTGAACATGTATGAGACGGCGAGTCAGTGGCGAGAAGGGGATTGCACGAACATGGCGTTTACGTATGTCGGGCTAATTCGGTGTATATCTCTTCTCGCCGTGCTGCTCACAGTTTCGTGCAAAAGCCGGCAGGCTGCAAACGCCTCTCCGGACCCAGTACAGGTCGCGGATTCTCGTATCGACGAGATGGTTCGGGAGATGGAGACGCATCCCGACGGGACCGCCCGTCAGCGACACACAATTAAGTCCATCCGCGAGGCGCTGACGAAGCTGAAGGGTAAGTCCGTGGCAAATTTCGGTGAACCGGTGCTGATCGTCGCGGAAGTGAGCGGAATTCCCGCAGCAAAGGATGCTCTATCTCTCAAGATTCATTACGTTGATCCGGCGTGGGACGCGACCGGTCTATATGTCTTGGAGCCGCAAGGGCACGAACGGCGATTTGACAACAGTATTACATGGAGCGCCGATGAGCGTGACTACTATCGGAGCAATGCGTTGCGGGATATAGCATACCCTGTCATTGTGGATGAGAAGAGCGCAAGTGCGTGGGTGGGCATTCGCAACGTGAGTCCAGCACTAAAGTTCGACTCGAACGCCCTAAGAGCGGGGATAAAGGTGGGTTTTATAACGAAATCCGGTGGCCGGACACCTGCTGTCGATGTGTTTTTTTCGCCCGAGACACAGAAATCAAGTTGGGGCTTTTACCCGTTCGAGGAGCAGGCGAAAGAGTCATCTACGCGACCATGAGACATCGAAACATCGTGGGTTTGACGGTCTCGATAATCCTCCGATAGGAGGCCCGAAGGGGGACACTGCTGCTGCTTACGGTCTAATCCGGAGCCACGCCCTACACCCCTCCACCGCCCTCGCGATGCCGCTAGAACACACCCCCCAGAAGGGGTGATCCACTGCCGAGCGGAGCGGTGCCCGCAGATGTTGTCCGCTTTCCGCCGTCGTTCCTGTAGAATGCCCGCGTGATCCGTCGCCGATTGTTTGCCGTGGCATCCGCGATTTCGCTGCTGCTTTGCTTAGCCGTGGTGGCGTTGTGGGTGCGCGGGTATTGGTCGATCGATCGGACTCAATGGAGCACCCACGATGCACGGGCCTATCTCTCAGTGAAGAACGAGTTTGGGTCCGTGCGGATTCTCGGCCAGAAGGAGATTGGCAAGGAGCGTTTCTACGGCGTATCGCCGGGCATCTCATTTTCGACTAGCCCAGCCGAAGGTGAGGATGATTCGACTCCCGGTTATGCAAACATCTGGATTGATGACTTCGGCCTGTTCGTTTGGACGGGTTCAGGCGCCACTGCCAATAACGCACCACTGGATCGTAGCTTCCTCGTCATCGTTCCAGATTGGCTAATTATACTGCCAGGAGCGGTGTTCTTATTCGTCGGATGGCGAATTCGACGAAACCGAAGATGTCGTGAGAAGATGACGCTCTGCTCTCGTTGCTCGTACAACTTGACCGGCAACACCAGCGGCACCTGCCCCGAATGCGGCACGCCGGTCCCGCAACCCGCGAAGTCGTGACGGAGAGCTGCATATGCCAGAAATCCTTCGTAAGTGGCGATGGTTAATAGTGGCGATTACGTTCGTCGGCGTGGCTTTCGTCGCATCTCTCGTCGTGGGCCAGCAAATAAGAGAGTATCGGCTAAACAAGCGTCTTAAGCACTCTATAGAAATTGTAGAGAAGGACATTGCGGATCATCCGCACAGCCTGACTGCGGAGTTCGACCGCAGCGTGTCCGCCGAACTGCACTTTGCGAACATTTGTAGCCTTCGCGTTCCACGCATCGCAATCGCGTGGGTTGGTTCAGACGGCCATCGCCTCGTGGTATCGTGGGTTGCCGACGCTGCATCCGCCGACGGCGTTGCGCTGATCGGCGGAGGCGGAAAAACATTGCTTACTTTGCATATACCGCCGATTTACGTTCCTGAACTCGCCCGAATGGAACGAGAAGGCGTTTTATATGACGTTCTTGTGGATACGGTGAGCGATGGCGATGCTAGGGTTGAGCTGATATCTGGAGAGTGGTCCAAGCTTCATGTCGTGTTGCTTAGGCATGGCACAATAATATCGCCGCCGGCTGCCATCGTAGTGCCCGAAAGGGGGTCGTGAACAATGGGCCAAAAACGGGATCGACTTCGTAATGAGGCCCCTTAGCCGGAGCCGACGAGAGCGGTGAGTGAATCAAACCAAAAGCCCCCGGCCTGCGTGATTCACAGGTCAGGGGCTTCTTTTGTTTCATCGCCGGTGCATCGTGGTTGCGTAGAGCCTGCCGGTGGGTGTCGACGGGCGCCCAAAACCGGCCACCTCGGGGCGCGTTGAAAACCGGCCATTTTGAGAAGGAACGGATTCGCCAAGTAGCTTGTTCCCGGCGCTCGCCGGGAGCAGAGGGCAATGGCGAACCAGC
>Ga0210396_10002729_pt1 | contig 17838 bp, 15 predicted proteins | sample IncBWH17OmetaG_FD_155466 | JGI IMG/M metagenome (GOLD analysis project Ga0210396, IMG submission 155466) | Forest soil microbial communities from Barre Woods Harvard Forest LTER site, Petersham, Massachusetts, United States - Inc-BW-H-17-O ... | reverse complement strand
TACCGCGCCGCCGGCAATGACATCTTTGAGTTTGCCGCCTAGGCCGGGGTTAAGCGCTAAGTAACTCGCCCCCGGGACGGCTGTTGGTGTGATGTACAAACCCGATGGGAGAAATGTCCCTGTATTCCCACAAACAACTGTGGGCGCAATCATCGCAAGCGATGAAAGCGACATCGCGCCTATAAGGGCGGCGCGGGAGAACCCTGTCCTGATTTTAGCAGCCATATTATTGCGATTGAGAGGATGCAAAAAGCAACCGGTCGGCCAGTGGAACTGGTGTGGAGGGCGGCAGCTAGTTGCCGAGAAAGAACTAAACCGAATCGGTCCGATGGTTCTGCAAACATGTGTTACTTTTCGGTCACAAAGGTTCGTCCTTGCATGGAAAGATGACAGGTGTGTCAGCTTTGGTTGGAGGTGCCTTCGTTCTCCCTGCGTCCCGCTAAAATGGCCCACTCTTCGGTTGTCCAGTTTTACAACCTACAGTGCTTCTGCTATTCCCTTTATTAACGCATGGATGGTATGCAGGCCCTCGTTGTTGAAGACGAATCGAAAGCCGCAACTTTCCTTTCCAACGGACTGTCTGAAAACGGATGGGCTGTGGATGTTGCGAACGACGGCAAGATCGCTTGGGGATTTTTGCGCGAAAAGCGCTACGACATCGTCCTTTTGGATGTTCTACTTCCGGGCATCGACGGCTGGAGTATCATTCGGCAGATGCGGTCCAACGGCATACCGACGCCGGTAATCTTTCTGACAGCACGCGACAGTTTGGGCGAAAGGATCAGAGGTCTGGACCTCGGTGCTGACGATTACTTAGTAAAGCCGTTCGCGTTTTCAGAGTTAATGGCGCGGATCAGGACGGTCCTTCGCCGGGGCCGGGATACAACTCCGACGAGTCTCAGGATTGCGGACCTGGAATTGGACCTGATTCGGCACGGGGTGGTTCGCCGTAACCAACCGATTGACCTTACTCCAAAAGAGTTCGCATTGTTGCTTTTGCTGGCACGGACACCCAACGAAGTAGTTGGACGTAAGCTAATTGCGAAGGAAGTGTGGAACATGGAGACGGCCAGCGATTCCAATGTCGTTGATGTAGCCGTTCGGCGATTGCGCCGGAAAATCGACTACCCATTCGACAAACCTTTAATTCATTCAGTGTACGGCGTTGGCTATGTGCTTGGAGAACGCTGAGGGAGGAAACGAAGAATAAACTCACGCAAAGACGCAAAGGTTAAGACAGATGGAATCTCGCGCGAAGTACGAGGGTATCACGGGGGTAACAGTTGTTAACGAGTGCGTTTCATCGTGGGGTGGTCTCAGATTTTCTTTGCTGGCCAACCCAATCCATCGCGTCTAGATCGAAAACGCTCAGCCCTGTATGGTCTTAACCTTTGCGTCTTTGCGGCTTTGCGCGAGATTTTCTCTGCTTGGTTGCGGCTATACCGTTTTGTGTTTGTCTGGTGAATTCAGGTAAAAGATGATTGGATCGAGACGTTCCTGGTCGATGGTGTTCCGTCTCTCCGCCTCGTATGCGGTTATCACCATCGTGGTTCTGTCTTTGTTCGGCGCATTTCTTTTTTGGTCCTTAAAACAAAGTCTCGGGGTCGATGCTCGAAATACAGTGGCCGACAAAATTTCGGTGATGCGCGAAATCTTACGCGAACGGCCGAACGATCAAGAGGCGTTGGAGGAAGAGGTGCAATGGGAGAGCACGGCGCGGCGCCAGAGTGTCTATTATAGCCGGTTGCTTCGGGACAATGGCACGCTGGTGATTCAATCACCGGGAGCTCAGGACTTGATTCCTGAATTATCCCGATGCCCGTCGCCTGCAGCCGAGAATCGGTCCATCGGTGAGACTGAAGAAGTTCACCCGGCGCCGGGAAGAACACTGCTGATAGGCAGCGCCTGGATGACCAGCGGCGCCGCCGCGAAATCCGCGGTGAATGGACCACAACGTTTCATTTACACGGTCGCGCTCGACATCACCACTGATGAAAACTTCCTGCACGACTATCGGGATAAACTGTTGCTGGTCTTGATCGGGGGATCGGTAGTATCAGCCGTCGCCGGCACCTATGTGGCTCGTCAAGGAATCCGGCCAATAGAAGAAATCTCTGCTGCCGCGCATCGAATCACGGCCAGCGACTTGTCGGAAAGAGTGGGGTCGATGCCTTGGCCGCGCGAGCTTGCCGGTTTGGCCTCGGAGTTTGATGCCATGCTGCAGCGTCTGGAAGATTCTTTTCAGCGGCTCTCCCAATTCTCAGCCGACATCGCCCACGAACTTCGCACCCCGATTAACAATCTGATGGGAGAAGCCGAGGTCGCCTTGACGCGGGAACGGAACTCCAAAGAATATGCGAGTGTGATCGCCTCGAGTCTCGAGGAGTATCATCGTTTGGCTGAGTTAATCGATAGCCTGCTGTTTCTGGCTCGAGCTGAGAACGCTGATTTATCGTTGCAAAAGTCTTGGTTCCGCGTGGCGGACGAATTGGCCCAACCGCTTTCGTATCACGAGCTTCAGGCAACAGAATCAGAAGTTACGCTGAGTTTCTCCGGCGATGCCCCCCTTTTTGCGGACAGCACGCTTTTCCGGCGCGCGATCAGCAATGTCGTCTCGAATGCCCTCAAACACACGCCTCCCGGCGGAAACGTCACGGTTGACGTGGCTGCTGTACATGACGCCGTGAAAATCTCGATCAAAGATGATGGGGTAGGTATTTCGCCGGAACATCTCCCCCGGTTGTTCGATCGCTTCTATCGAGTGGATGCCTCGCGCGCCGCTGCGACAGCGGGCACAGGTCTGGGCTTAGCGATTGTGAAATCCATCGTGGATTTACACGGCGGATCGGTAACGATTGAAAGTGAACTCGGAAACGGGACTTTGGTTACTCTCGTTTTTCCGGTACCTCCTGGTGTTAAGGAGGAGGTGGAAAGGCAAACGCTTCCGGGTGTGGCCGTCGCTGAATAAAGTTTTCGCTGTGCCCGAGCGGAGTTGCGATGCGATCGGGAGGGGAACGAGACTCCTGACCTAGCTCCGTAGGAGCGAAATCTTTATAGATATAGTGCCCAAAAACACACCCAGCTCCGTTAGGAGCGACATATAAACAAGACGTTTGTTTACGCTGGTCTCGCTCAAGACCAGATGCCGCTCCTAACGGAGCTAAACGCATTTTGTTTGATCGAGGCTATAAAGATTTCGCTCCTACGGAGCTGGATCGCGAGCACGGCTCTCCTCCCGGTGCTTCAAGTGCCTCAACTACCAACGCTTCGGTTTAAATTCCGTTTACCGATCGCCAGAATCGCTACCCAACTGGAAAGCAAAAAGAGACAAAAGAGCGGTAGCGCTGAAAATTCTCCCAATGGCCATTTGAGGCCTAGGCCTTCTAACAACCAGAACGTTCCCAAGGTGAGCAGCATAAGTCCTGCGCCTAGCTTGAGGAATACATCGGGCAATCGCCGCAAATAACCATGCAGGGATATGACCAGTCCCACCGTTATCACGAGAGCGATCGACGCACCGCTTAACGCCTCAAACCAAGACCTCGAGCTAAGGCCAATCGTAATCACGATTAACGCAACTTCGAATGTTTCCAAGGCGGCACACTTTGTCATCACCACAAAGTTGAGGTAGCTGAAGCCGGCCTGAGAAGGGCTCGTTTCCAGGGGCTTGTTTCTCAGAGGGCTGTCGATCCAGCCGGCGCGCTTCCCGGCCGCTTGGCGCACGATTGATTTCTTAGTCCATTTCCATCCGAAATAGATCAGAACCAGGCCGGCAGCGACCTGAAGCCAGCGCAACGGAAATAGGACCAGCGCGGGACCTAACAGGGCGCCAGCTATGGCTACTCCAACAATGCCGGCTATGCTCCCGAGCAAAGCTTCTTGCCGAAAGCCCGTGCTGCTAAGGGCATAAGCAATCGCTACAATCTCGAGGAATTCGATCCCGGAACTTAAGGTCGCACCGATGAAGACTCCTGAATTCAATGAAATCATACCGCTGTTTCTTCTGTTACCTGCGAAATCACTTTTCCGTAGGACGTGTCGAGCTCTTTCGACCACTTGCTCTGGAGGATCACTGTCACTAACTGGCCTGCAGCCAGTCCAATATACAGCCCGCGGACACCAAAGGGAACGATCAACAGAATTCCAAGGAGCATGGATAGGAAGGTATAGGTAACAACCGACGAGAGTAGCAAGGAAGGCCGACTCGTCGATTCGAAAGACAGAAAGAAATTCCACATCAACGGGCGGATAAGACACAACGGCACTGCCCACCACCACAAGCTCAGAATGTTCTCTCTCCATTCCAGGCCTAGAACTGTCGCGCCGAATAGGCGGGCGAACAGGTAAATGATGATCAAAGCGATAGCTGAGGCTGCCAGCATGAGTGCTCCAAAAGCCAGAACGGACCGGCTTAAGGCAGCCGGATTACGCTGATCCGAGTTGTAGGCGGCATTGGCGACTTGATCCAGGGAGCGCACGCTCAGCGAAAAGCTGACGCCGACTATCTGCTGCATCTGCGCATAGACTCCCAGTTCTTTCGAATCCCCAAATACGCGTAACAACAAAACATCAACGTGTTCTGACCAATGCTGGATCCAAGATTGAACCGTCAGAAATTTGCTGTAGCGGAGGAAATAACGGACGGCAGCCCAACGGATGCGCGCCCGTACCTTTGGCTTATGGCTTCACCTTTGATTACCGGCCGAGCGATAATGCCAAATTCTACGTGAGCTATAGCGATGGAGGCTATATCGAAGATGACATCCGCTATGGGCTAAGCCTGTTGAATTTGACTGCCGGGAGCGGGGCGACGAGTGCCGATCAAAATGGATATTTCAAAACCACGCAAGGTGAACTCGAATCGAGCCTGCGCTACAAGAACGGCGAATATCATGACAACCAGCTCGTGCAAGGTGGCGGCCGCGTGGTCTTGGGACCGGTGATTCTCGATTTTCGCGGCTCTTTCGCTGAGGGCTACAGCCAGGTACTCAAGATACGACGCTGAATTTTACGACGGCTCCAGATCAGACCGTCTCTTATCGCCTCTTGGGTACGGCTAACCAACCGACCATTGACCTGCAGGGCGCCTCCGGTAATTCCAATCCGTACGATCCCAACCTTTATAAATTCAGTGGTTTAAAAATTGACCGCAATGGCAGCACGGATTCGGAGGTCGCCGGTGTCATTAATGCGACGATCCCTTTCGACCTAGGCGGTTTTTCGGCAGCCCTCAAGTCCGGGACGGATCTCCGGTTCAAGAATAAGGACCGTTATGATGACCCGGAGACTTACTCGAGTTATACAGGTCCGGCCATCAACGGAACCGGTAATTTGACTTTAGCAGATGCGGCCGGCGGTACCTTTCAGAGCGACTACAACGGATTTTATGGTCTGGGCTTTTCGCCTAGCCTGCCAAAGTGGGAATCCTTCTTTGCGGCACATCAAAATGACTTTGTCCGTAACGCAACCGCTGACGAAGTCACATCCCTTCAGGCCTATTACAACGATAGTGAAAGTATTTTTGCGGGTTATGCTGAGGGTGACATCACCTTTGGCCGACTAAACATCCTCGGAGGTTTCAGAATCGAGGCGACGCAGGCAGTCTATGGAGCGTTTGCCAATAGTCCGGGGACGGATCCTAGCAACCCGGCTTCGTACCGTTTTGTTGATCGAAACAGCAACTATTCAAATGTCTTTCCGGATTTCCAGGCGCTTTACAAGATCAACGACACGTTGCAGGCTCGGTTTTCCTACTCAACCGCCATTGGCCGCCCGACTTTCGGCCAGATAACTGCATCCACTATCGTGAATTCGGTTGATCGCACGATTACTACGGGCAACCCGGGCCTGAGGCCGACGACCGATAACAGTTTTGATCTCGCCCTCGATTATTATCTGGTGAAAAGTTCGTATTTCTCGATTGGTCTGTTTCATAAGCAGATTGCGAATTACATCTTTCAGCGGTCGGTTATTGTTCCACTCGACGGTACTTTCTATACCGAGTCTACGTTCTTAAACGGCGGAAGCGGTTATTCGCGGGGGATCGAATTGAACTATCAGCAGCAGTTCGTTGAATTGCCCGGACCGCTATCAGGCTTGGGTATTGCAGCCAACTACACCTATACTGATAGCAACGGTAGTATTCATCCCGGCTATTTCGCTCCCTTACCTTTTACGGCTCGGAACCTTTACAACGCCGGTCTGTTCTACGCCGGCTACGGATTTAAATTCTCTTTAGCCGCCAATTTTATTGATCGGAATCTCGCTGCTGCCGGCAGCGCGCCTCAGACCGACCAATATTACGATAAGCACTTCGCGCTCGATCTGTCTGTCAGCTATGAGTTTCACAGCGGCTTGGCCATCTATTTTCACGCCAAGAATCTGACCGATGCCCCGTTCCGTGTGTACGAGGGCACCCAAACCGCCCCATCCAGCGCGAATATTACGGCCAGACCTACGAGGCTGGAGTGCAGTGGAAATATTTCTGAGGCAAAGTCCAGTGGAGCGCTGCCTCGCTTGCGAGGCCGTGGTGAGCAGGGCAATAAGACCTCGCTTAAAGTTTACACGATCTACGCCCTGTGGCGGACCCGATAGAGCTAGGCAGGACCCACAAGGCGAATGTGCAACCGAGACTGCGCTAATTCGACCCCGTTCCGATTTGTAAACCGATAGAAAGTGGCACGATCAAAGGCTTTAGAACATCTATCGCTTTGCTCACCACGGCCTCGCAAGCGAGGCAGTGCTCCACCGTTGTCGCCAGCCCAGACGCCGACAACCTTCTACGCCGCCTGCTCTCTCGCGCGGTTTTCAAACCGCGTGTATTCCTTTCGGAACGTCAAAGCGACCTCTCCGGTCGGACCGTTTCGTTGTTTTGCGATGATGAGTTCCGCTTCTCCGGCACTCCGCTCCTTTTCCTCCTCATCGGTCGCGTAGTATTCAGGCCGTACCAATAAGCCCACAACGTCGGCATCTTGTTCGATGGATCCGGACTCACGCAGGTCGCTTAGCCGTGGACGGCCAGGTGCGTCACCCTTCGCTCGCGCGTCAGGTTGCCGGTTTAGCTGTGCAACCACAATCACGGGAATCTCAAGCTCTTTCGCCAAAGCTTTAATGCCGCCCGAGATCTCGGATATTTCCAACTGACGATTGTCTTGGGCACGTCGGGTCGTGGATCGCAACAGCTGAAGGTAATCAATCACCAGCAGCTCGATTTTGTTATTTGCCTTTAACCGGCGCGCCTTGGCCCGAAGCTCAGAGATGGAAAGGCCAGGGGTGTCGTCAATGAACAGATTCGCACCTGCCAAATGCGATGCCGCCGTCGTCAAACTGGGAAAGTCGCGTTCGGAAAGGAACCCGTTCCTGACTTTCTGGAGATCGACCTTGGCCCGCGAACATAACAACCGCTGAACGAGCTGTTGGCTGCTCATTTCCAGACTGAAAACCCCGACAGGCTTGCCGACATCCAAAGAGACGTGCTCGGCGACGTTCATAGCAAACGCGGTTTTTCCCATGCTGGGCCGCGCCGCAATCACGATCATTTCGGCCGGATGCAGTCCGCTGGTCATCCGATCCAGTTCGATGAATCCAGTCGGCAACCCGGTCACCGCCCCGCGATTCTCGTAGAGATGCTCAATTTGTTCGATCGCCTTAATCACCAATTCTTTGGTGGGGACGACATCGACTCTAATATAATCACCTCGGATTTGGAGAATCTCGCGTTCAGCATCGTCCAAGAGCGGCTCGACATTTTCCTGCTCCTCGTATGACCGGCCGCTAAGGCCGTCGCAGGTCAGAATCAGTCGTCTGAGCAGGTACTTCTCCCGAACGATATCGATGTAGTAAGCTGCGTTCGCCGCCGTCGGGACAAAGCCATAGAGCTCGTTCAAGAACTCAATACCACCGACTTCTTCCAGCTGTGTCCGGTCCTGTAGCGTCTGCTTGAGGGTGATAAAATCGATCGCCTTGCTTTTATCGGTGAACTCCAGCACCAACTCGTAAATGATCTGATGGGCAGGAGCGTAGAAGGCCGGAGGCTGCAAACGGAGGACGCAAAGATCGCTCACGTCCCGTGGGGACAACAACATGGAACACAGCACGCCTTTCTCGGCGTCGCTGCTGAATGGTAGGGACCTTGGGGCGTCCTTGCCTGGGGATCCGCTGTGAAGAGTTTGTGAATAACTTTTCCCGCCGTCCCTGCGCGCCGCACCCTGTTCACTCAAGGGTCTCTCAAGAGATTTGGTCAAGCCTTGAGAACCTTTCGGCATTCTTAACTCGCAGTCGTCTTCGTGCGCTTACGGGTCTTTAGCTTGCTGTCCTTAGCTTCGGGTTCTGGTTCCTTTGGGGCTGGCGTGTGAGCCTTAACTTCGATCTTTAAAGTAGCGGTAACATCGGCGTGCAGCTGAATCGGAACTTCGATCTCGCCGCTTTCTTTGATAGGCCGCTCAAGCCGAATTCGATGGCGATCGACTTTAATCTCGGCTTCCGCAAATAGCTTGTCTTCAATGTCTTTTGCAGTAACCGAGCCAAAGGCTTTTCCGGTCTCGCCAGTTTCCAGAATGAAGTCGAGCTTAACCTTATTGATCTTGCGAGCGAGTTCTTCTGATTCGTTTAGTTCACGCGCTTCTCGCTCTGCTCGCTTGGTTTTTAACAAGTTCAGACGCTTGAGGTTGGCGGGAGTCACTTCATAGGCTTTGCCTTGAGGAACCAGGAAGTTGCGAGCGAATCCCCGGCGCACCTTGACCACATCGGCTTCGGCGCCAAGACCAGGAATATTTTCTTTTAGAATAACTTCAGTGACTGCCATGCGTAGCTCCGGCTGAAATTGAATGGGAGGAGACAGCTAATGGACAAGCGGTTGTATGTCAAGCCGACGTATCAGACAATTTAGATAATTGCAAAAAAGCCGGCCATATTAGCAGCCAGGAATCGGAATCTAGGCGCGCGGCGATCTCCTGGTTCCTCTGAAAAGAACTAGGCCGGCAAGGGAAACCCCAGCCGGCCTAGTAAGACTTTTTAACAGGGGGGCTAAACAGAGAATTTCTTTCTGTTACCTCCCTTACTTTTTGTTCAAATCCCGATTCGGGTTAGTTGAACTCGAAGATCTCCTGTGGGATTTCGATCGGCTTTTCCTTCTTGCTTAGCGCCCGCCGCAATTTCGCCAAAGCGATGTTTTGCAGCTGCCGAATTCTTTCCCGGGTAACCCCGAATTTCTTGCCAACTTCCTCGAGGGTCTTCGGTTTTCCACCATCGAGTCCGAATCGTTGGAAAATAATCTTCCTTTCGCGATCGTCCAAAACTTCCAGAAGCTCACTGACCTCATCGCGCAAGTTCTTGTCTCGCAAGAGCTCGAACGGAGTCTGTGCATCCTCGTCACCGACGATTTCCCCAAACTCGGTTGAGTCGTCATCGCTGATAGGAGCGTCCAGTGAAGCCGGACGAATTGAAACGGTCTTCAACTGGGAGACCTTGCCGCTCGAAATACCGATTTCCTCGGCCAATTCTTCGTCGGTCGGTTCACGGCCCAGTTCCTCGCTCATTTGCAGCGAGACTCGTCGCATCTTGGAAATCTTATCGACCAGATGGACCGGTAGCCGGATAGTCTTGCTCTGGTTCGCCAACGCTCGCTTGATAGATTGCTTAATCCACCAGGCAGCGTAAGTGCTGAGCTTGCCTCCCTTTGCGGGATCAAAACGTTCCACGGCCTTCATCAGGCCGATATTTCCTTCGGATATGAGGTCCAATAACGGAAGTCCCAAATTCGCGTAATCGTGGGCGATCTTAACAACCAGTCGCAAATTCGCCTTGATCATCAGAGCCCGCGCTTCTCTGTCTCCTTTTTTGATACGGGCAGCGAGCTCGATTTCTTCTTGGGGAGTGAGCAACGGGATTTGCCCGATTTCCCGAAGGTAAATCTTAATGCCAGTATCTGAATCTTCGCCAGCCATACTTTATTTACTTGTTCAATGATTTCGTAGCCAACCCTTAAAAATAAAGAAATATCGCCCCCCTAGCTGACGATATTGCTTAACCTCCTTAAAGAATAACCTGTCCTTTGACAATGTACCCCCGCCGGGTGTTCAACGTTTTCTTTCTTCTTTTTTGCACTTATTGGAAGCCTCGATGTTTCGAACGGACCACCATCGATGCTTTCATCAGCGCAATCACTTGTCGCAGTGCAGCCCTGCTGCTTCGCCTCCAAATGTAATACGCATCAGCACCCGAAAACGATTCAAAGTTTTTCGCTGCCCCAGAATTTTATTCGAAAAAGCGAACCAGTATCAGAACATAAAAAACGCCCTGCGTCAAACGCAAATCCTAGGCTCACGTTTCACCCACAAAACTCTCCTTTGACCCGTTCTTCAATGGTCGTTCGCACGACGCGTTCCCAGTGGCTCTCCGCTTCACTCCTTGGTTTGAGGCCCGGATTTACAAAACGCGGTTACCGCTGCCAAACGACGGCTGGCCGAGGCAGATATAAAAGAGTGCCGATTTGACAACATGCGTCGTTTAAGCAACTCTTGATGTTAAATAATGTATCACTTCTTGCCCCTTTTGGTTGTCTATCCGTTTTCTCCGGTCTCTAGTCTGACTACTTTCGCCTGAGATTCCTTTTCTTTCCCTAGGACAAACCAAAACCCATTGAGCTGAGTTCAATAAATCGAATGAAAAAGCACTATCTCTCACTCTTATTGAGTATTCTTGCCTTCGCTGGGACAACGGCTACCCACGCGGACACGTTCAAGATCGACCCAGTCCATTCCGCAATTATATTTGAGATCGGACATTTCGGGGTCGGTCACATCTACGGTCGTTTCGATACCTTTAGTGGTACCTTCACGCTCGATCAGAATGACCCATCAAAGGATGCAGTTAGCGTCGAGATAAAGACGGACAGCGTCGACACCAATTTTGCCGACCGCGACAAACACATTAAGAGCCCCGATTTCTTCAACGCCGCTCAATTTCCTAGCGCGACCTTCAAGAGCACCTCGGTAAAGAAAGTCGACGATAAAACGTATGAAGTAACCGGAGATTTTACGCTCCGTGGTGTTACCAAGCCTTTGACGTTGAACGTCCAAGCAATCGGGAGCGGTCCTGGCCCGAAGGGTGAGTTTCGTTCGGGATGGGAGGCAACGACCACCTTTAAGAGGAGTGATTTTGAAGTGAAAACGTTCCTGCCTGCCGTCACGGACGAAGTATCGCTTCGCATAGCGGTCGAAGGGATTAAGCAGTAAAACCCGGGCTGCGAGAGAGCCGGCCATATGAATCAGATGGTTGTCCAGTCCCTCCAAGGGGTCGGTTTACCGTCCTTGGCAGTGCTGATTGCGAGTGCGGTGTGGTTTGCCGTCTTCCGGAAACATCCCCGGCTCCGCGCAATTGGCGTTGGGTTAATGTTCACCGGGGGAATTATCTGGGCCTATCTGCTTGCCTTTGGCGGTTTTGCCTTTCCGCCTCGTGAATCCGGCCATTGGATTCCTTATCTAGCCGGCGTAGCTGCCATAGTCGGTTGTCTTCAGGGCACCCGACTAGTGCGCCAAGTTTCCAACCTTGTTCTTTCACTGGGTACGGCTCTCATTTTCTTTTGGTCCCAAATTTCCGGGAACTCGCTGGCTTTGGTCTGGGTCGTCGCGGTGACGATTGTGTTGTTTGTCAGCACCATCTTGTTGCAACAAGTAATCGAGGACCGTTGTTCTGGAGCCGAACTCTCACTTGGGCTGGCGCTTTCTGCCGGCGCCGGGGGGATCGTCATTTTTTTGGGAGGATCGGCTGTGCTAGGCCAGGTCAGCGGTTCGATCGGGGCAATACTCGCGGTGATCGCGGTTCTCGCTTTTTTCTTTAACGCAACCGTGGGGAGAGTTCTACCGCTGGTCTATCTTTTCATCTTCGGCTCCTTGCTTCTGAGTGGTTGTCTCTTCGCTCAATTGCCTTGGCTCACTGCCGTCCTTCTGTGGATTGCTCCATGGGCCCTCGTGATCGGCCAACGCTTGGATCACCCGAAAATTTCGTCCCGGGTAAAGGCGCTTCTGATCAGGATGCTCAGTGTCATTGCTTTGGTCGCGATTGCCGTCGGCTCCGCGTTTCTTCTAACTCCTCCCAGCTCGGAGCTGTAGCCCCTCGTCCTCGCAATCGTCGTCGTCCTCGTCCTCGATTTAAACGCGTGATGTGGAGTCAAAATGTAGACAGGTGCCCGGGTTTCGTCCCGGAGGGACTAGATGAAGGTAGCGACTCGACTGAGCTCGCCGAAGTCCTGGCAGTTCACTGCCTTAAATGCGTTTACAAAAAAAGACCCGACCCGTAGGGCACGGTCTGAGTTGGTCTACTGACAGGTTCGCTATTGAGGGTTGAGGAACGTTCCTTCCGACCCAATCATGCCGTTCCCTACGGGACCGATTCGGTTTCTTGCATCCCGTGGCAGTAAACTGCCAGGCTACGATCACTTGGTCCCTTCGGGACAAAACGCTTTCCCAAGACCTGTCCGCAAAATCGACTCCACATCACCGCTGGGATTCGAGGACGACGACGACGACGAGTACGATGACGACTAAGAGAGCCTACGCTCTCCCATAACTCCGCCCTTTCCACATTGATCGCTGGCCGCGCCAATAACGAATGGCGGAGGACCAAGTCATCAAAAGGTAAAGCGAAGCGACAACCGGGAGCGTGATCACCAGGAAGGGAGTCTGTCGATAAAATCGGACCACGGGCAAATAGGCAGCCCACATTGAAACGAGACCGACCCACGAAACCGTTCTTACTGTCATCGACCGATGGGCAAGGCCCAGGACAGGACACCAGAAAACGAGAATCATAAGCAAAGTCGTTAGCAACAGCAGCGGCAGAGAGTAGCGCAGCTGGGTGAAGGCCGTTCGGGCAACCATTTTCCAGAAGCTCCTCAAGCTCGGATATGGGCGTTGGCTTCTGGCAGAGTGGGTCAACCCGATCCAAGTCTTGCCGCCTACTTGCTTCACTCGCTTGGCCAGTTCGCAATCATCGATAATGCTATTTCTTAACGCGCTGAATCCTCCGATCGCTTCAAGTTTGCCTGTTCGTATCAGAACACATCCGCCGGCAGCTACGCCCAATCGGGAACGCGGATCGTTTCCCACAGCAAAGGGATAGAGCAGCTTGAAGAAGAAAATAAACGCCGGGGAAAGAACTTTCTCCCAAAGCGTTTGCATGCGTAGCTCCGCCATCAAAGAGACAAGGTCGAGGTTTTCGGCTTTTAACTTTGACTTCAGAACGCCAATGGTTCCGGGAGCCAGCTCAATATCAGCATCGAGCAACAGTATCAATTCGCTGGTAGCCGCCTCTCGGCCTTGCTCCAGAGCCCAGAGTTTCCCCACCCAGCCTGCCGGTAGTTCTTTGCCGTGAAGAACCCGCAGGTTGCCGCGAAAGCTTTTCTTAGCGAGATCGGCGGTGCCATCGGAGGACTGATCGTCAATCACGATGACGGCGAGATCCCGACCTTGCTGTTCGAGAGCTGCGACTGTCCCCTTGATCGGCTCAGCCTCGTCCCGAGCTGGGATCAAGACGGTCACGTCGGACAGGTCAGGTTCTGGAGAGGCATCGTCCCTATCGAGCCGCTCTCGCGTGCTCCCTGGTTTCCATGGGAAGAGCAAAATGCATGGCCAAGCCAGCGAGCCAAGAATATTAGGGATGGAAATCAACGGTGACATCGATGGTGCAACTCTTTGCTGCCGGATTAGTTGGAGAAAGTAAAGTCACCGAAGTACAAAGAACCAATGGACACTCTCGGTCCGCCATTGACCGGTATCCTGATGGAGCACCTAAGTGGTAAACCGATCGGCCGCAGCCTTTGGCAAAAGCTCGATGACTCGACTCGGATTCGCCTCTCGGATGCCATTGTGGCTGTGAAATCGAAGACCGCGTTGGAGGTGCGAATCTCCAATTACGATACCCAATGGCCTTCCCTATTTTCGTGTATCGAGCATGAGCTGCGAAAGCAGCTCGGCGCGTTAGTGCACGCTATTGAACACGTAGGGAGTACGGCGGTACCCGGACTTGCTGCCAAGCCTATCATCGATATCGAAGTTGTGATCTCTTCTCCATACCAATTTCCGGCGGTCAAAGAGCGCCTGGAGAGATTCGGCTACATTCATCGGGGTACATGCGGTGTTCCGGATCGCGAGGTTTTTCGGTGCGTGATCGATCTGCCGTTCCACCATCTTTATGTGTCAGAAATGGATTCCCACCCAATCAAAGAACATCTGCGTTTCAGAAACGCTTTGCGGCGAAATCCCGAGCTGGCTGCAGAGTATGCTGCGCTAAAACGGGCGCTTGCCGACCAGTATCGCCATGATCGCGACGCCTATACCGAGGCGAAAACCGGATTCATTCGTTCGGTAATACAGAGTTCGCTGGTTAAAAGCGATTAGCGGATCAGCTGGCCGATACTCTCGGATGCCATCAGCTGAAGAACGTCCTTTCGCGTGAGGCGGAAGAGGTCGCCTTCGGTTGTCAATTGAAGCGCACTCATTGCTACACCGTATTGCAATCCGCGAACGAAATTTTCTTCCAATAGGCCGGAGATCACGCCGGCCGCGAAGCTGTCTCCAGCCCCGATTCGGTCGACCATTTCCACTGGGTAGCCGGGAACGACAACGCTAGCGCCGTTTTCGAATCCGGCAGCACCTGCGTCCCCGGTCGTTATGGCTATCCGAGGCATCCCAAATAGCTGATGTAATCCTTTCGCTGCCGTGGCCGTGTCGCCGGCGATCTCGAAAATCGCTTCCAGGTCGCGCTTACTCACAATCAAAGTATCAATCTTGGATAATAGCGGTGCCAGCTGACTACGGCATTCTTTGTAGCTCCATAACAGAGCTCGATAATTAACGTCAAAAACGATCGGGATTTTTAGATCGTTTGCCCGAGCCACGATGGTTTCGACTAACCGGGTGCAACCCGCGGAAAGCGCGACGGTGATCCCTGTGAGGTGAATAATCTTGGCATTGCCAACCAGCGATAAGTCGAAGGTCGTTTCGTCCATGGTCCGAGCGGCGCTAGGAGCCCGGTCATACAAGACTTTGGTCGGACGCGGTGACGCACCGAACTCTATAAAGTAAACCCCGGCCCGCTCAGTATCGGACCAGTTGACATAGGAACAATCGACCCCCTGACCCGCTATGGTGTCGGCGATCCGGTGGCCGACAACGTTATCGGGAAGCCGCGAAAGCCAGCGCGACTTAAACCCCATGCGTGCCACCGCCACCGCCACGTTGCTTTCCGTTCCCGCGACGTGAACGTCGAACACCGGCGCATCCGCTAGCAATCGCCCAGCAGGAACTGAGAAGCGAAGCATAGATTCACCGACAGTAAGGAGATCGACGTTAGACGCAGACATGGGATAGGGAATCAATTTTCACCACAGAGACACAGAGAACACAGAGAAAGAAATCTGCAGATCAGGCAGATTCGCTTTTTAAGTTCCATTTAGGTCATCCGGTTAATGAAACCACATGTGAATGAGCGACGTAATTTCTCCAGCGACGATCGATTAACCTAAAACGAAATCTGCGTATTCTGCTAAATCTGTGGATTTTCCTCTCTGTGTCTCTGTGGTGAAATTATTTGGATTCGTGGGTACGCCAACTGTATTTCGGCTCGTATTTCAGGACTTGCCTGGCTTTCTCGATCGAGAATAGTGAGTCGTTCGGTCCGAAAGAACCCTTTTGCGGAACGTCGGGAAACACTTCGGCCAGCAATCCTTTGTTATCTCGGAGCATGACGGTGTCCGCGTTCGCGATAATGAAAACCTCGGCCCCCTTCAGATTCACTTCCAGGGCGAGACGGAATGCTTGGGCGGCATCTCGCGCATCGATATAACTCCATACATTCCATTTCCGCTTACGGGCGTCATCCTGGAAACCAGGAAAGCGGTCATAGTCTTCCGGGCTCATCACATTCGAGAGTCGCAGCCCGATAATCTTCAGCTCGGGATCCCAGCGGCAAAATTGTTTGGCCATCTCTTCGCCGACCAGCTTGGAGAGCGAATATGCTGTCTCGGGTCGACCCGGATATTCTTCGTCGACCGGGACATAGGGAGGTGGAATGTCGAACGGCAAGCCGAGGACAGTCTCGCTTGATGCCCAGACGATGTTCTTGATCTGGAGCTGTCTGGCAGCTTCGAAGACGTTGTAAGTGCTGATCGTATTTGTCTCGAAAGTGACGTGATTAGGTGCACGCCCAGGAGCGGGAATAGCCGCCAGGTGGACGATTCCCGTGACTTTCTGAACTCGTTCATCGATGGAGGATAAGGCCGCCATGGTCTGACCGAAATCCGTCAAGTCAACTTGGCTAAATGGAATACTTGGATCGCTGCCACTAACTTGATCGACGTTGCATAGCTCATAGCCGTGATCGACGAGTTCGCTGATACAGAATCGCCCAGCTTTTCCGCTGCCTCCGGTAACCACAATCATGGACGGGACTCAATCGCAGCCCCGATGAAATAGCAAGTCGCTGAAAGCAACGGAATTTCACCACAGAGGCACGGAGAACACAGAGAAAATAATCCGCAGATTACTCAGATTGGGTTTTAAGGCACAATGATGTCCTTGGGTTAAAGAAATCTATGGGAATGACCTGCGTGGCTTGTCCGACGGCTATCAATAATCTTTGAAACGAAATCTGCGCAATCTGAGGATTATTTTCTCTGTGCTCTCCGTGTCTCTGTGGTGAAATTGTCTGGTTATGAGCGATTGGGATATCTTATTTCGGGGCGCGAAGCTGGTTTCTGCGGATGACATTGGAACGGCGGATGTCGCAGTGGTCGGTGAACGGATCGCGGCCGTAGGCGTCAACCTGGCTGGGTCAGCGAAACAGGTGGTGGATGTGGCTGGCGCCTTTCTTTTGCCTGGCATAATCGACGCTCATATTCACTTCAATGAACCCGGACGCGAGCATTGGGAGGGGATCTCGACCGGTTCGCGTGCGCTGGCTGCCGGAGGAGGAACCGTTTTTTTCGATATGCCGTTGAACGCTTCGCCGCCTACGCTGGACCGGGAAAGCTTTATTCAGAAGCGGGCGCTGGCGGAACAGAAATCTGTTCTGGATTTCGGGCTTTGGGGCGGACTAACGCCGGTGAATCTCGATCATATAGATGAGCTGGCGGAGTTAGGTGTCATCGGGTTTAAAGCGTTCATGAGCGAGTCCGGGACCAGCGATTTCAGGCGTGCCGATGCCGCGACCTTAAAACAAGGGATGAAAACAGCGGCGAAATGGAAATTGCCGGTTGGTGTTCACGCTGAAGACGACGCCATGATCGAGTCCTTGGTCCGGGCGAAGCGAGCTGCAGGTGGCAAGCATTGGCGGGACTATCTCGATTCTCGTCCGATCGAGGCTGAACTGACCGCAATTCGTGTCGCTCTGGAATTGGCAGGCGAGACCGGCTGCGCGCTCCACGTTGTCCACGTGAGCTGCCCGGAAGGCATTGACTTGATTGCCCAGGGCAAACGCCAGGGAGTTGATGTTACGGCCGAAACTTGTCCTCATTACCTTCTATTAAAGGACGAAGACCTGGAGACGATCGGCGCGCCGGCGAAGTGTGCTCCACCGCTCCGGACTGCCAGTACCCAAGAAGGGCTTTGGCAACGTTGGATTGCCGGTCAAATCGATACGCTCGGTTCGGATCATTCACCGGCGCCCCCCGACATGAAGACCTCACCCGATTTCTTTGAGATCTGGGGCGGGATTGCGGGTTGCCAACACGCTTTTCCTTTGCTGATCGCTGAGGCCGAGAAACGGGCAAAGGGTTCAGGCCTTTCCCAGTTTGTGCGGGCGACTTCTTTGGATGTCGCCCGCAGGTTCGGTATTAGTGAC
>Ga0210396_10002728_pt1 | contig 17851 bp, 24 predicted proteins | sample IncBWH17OmetaG_FD_155466 | JGI IMG/M metagenome (GOLD analysis project Ga0210396, IMG submission 155466) | Forest soil microbial communities from Barre Woods Harvard Forest LTER site, Petersham, Massachusetts, United States - Inc-BW-H-17-O ... | reverse complement strand
TGGCAGTATTTCGCTCAGGCCGTCATTTAGGAGGAAGACCAGGCTGTGGTTCGGAGGGGAGCGGAAGGAACAGACGTTGGACGAATTCTTCGAGAAACATCTGATCGCGTTTCAACGAAGTGCGATTCGAGCGGCGTGTGTGGACATGTGGGAACCGTTTCGGCAAAGCCTGGAACAGTGGGTGCCAAAGTGCCGGATCATCTACGACAAGTTTCACATTTTGCAGCCTGCGAGCCAAGCGGTGGACGAAGTGCGGTGGGCTGAGTTCTTCCGCAAAGGAGGAGCCGCACGGGATCTGGTACGGGGGAAGCGCTGTTGCTTTTGAGCAGTTGGCTCAACGTGGATCGTGGCAAGCGGCGTCCGTTGAACGCCCTGTTTGCTTTGAACCGGCGCATTCTCAAAGCTTATCTGCTAAAGGAGAGCCTCTCGCATTTGTGGGATTACCGTACGAAGGAGCCATATTGCGTTACCTGCAGAAATGGATCGATCAGTTGCGCTGGCAGCGGCTGAAACCCATGGAGAAACTAGCTGGCACGTTGCTGGCTCATCTTGAGGGCATTTTGAACTACTGTCGGACGAAGGTACCGATGGGTGTGGTGGAGGCCGTCAACGGCAACATCAAAGCTCTGCTCCGCCGCGGCCGCGGTTATCGAGACATGAACTATCTGCTGCTGAAGGCGCAGCGCTTGGCTGCCACTAAGACCGAATTCATCGCTTTCCAGAAAGCCGCGTAGGATTCGCACTCTTACGGATTGTTGTGCAGAACCATAAAAACTTTGCGTTTTTTTGTGGTCGCTGATGTCATAATTAGTGACAACCTTCCGTAGTTCATTCATCTTGGCTTCATTTCTTTCTTAATCTGCATTTTCGCGTCGACCTTTCTTACGAAGCATCCGTCTAGTTATGAGCGTTAAGAATAAACGCGAGTTTGACCCCAATGCATTTCTTGCCACCATCGGCGTGGGCAGGAAGATTGTGTTTTTTCAAAAGAAACTAACAATCTTCGTGCAAGGGGATCCATCTGATGCAGTGTTTTATATCCAAAGCGGCAAGGTGAGGTTGACGGTCGTGTCCAACAACGGGAAGGAAGCAACCATAGGTATTTTGAGTGAGAAGGACTTTTTTGGTGAAAGTTGACTTGCAGGCCAACCGCTCCGCATGGCTGCTGCAACTGCAATGACCGATTGCGACCTTCTGCGCATTGAGAAGAAGGCGATGATACAGACTCTCCACCGAGAACACGCTTTGTCCGATCTGTTCGTCGCGTATTTACTGACACGGAATATTCGGTACGAAGAAGATTTGGTTGACCAACTTTTTAATTCCAGTGAAAAAAGATTGGCTCGGATTCTGCTGTTGCTCGCTCATTTCGACAAGGAGCGCGCACCCGAGACTGTAATCCCCAAGATCAGTCAGGAGGCCCTCGCGGAGATGGTTGGTACAACTCGCTCGCGGGTGAGCCACTTCATGAACAGATTCAGGGAATCGGGCTTCGTTGACTATGACGGCAGCGAGCTGCAAATCCACAGTTCACTTCTCAACATTGTCCTCCACGACTAGATTCATTCCCCCCAGAAAACCGGAATTATGCCTCTGGCAAGCCCCACATCAAAAGCTCGCCATCGGAATGTGCATTACTGCTCAGACCGGGCTCCCTGCTCCACGGTAGAGTGGTGAATCGTAGAAATGGAGGCCCCACTACGCCAAGAGTCTGGTTGCCAGTTTTCGTTTTCCTAGTGGCGCTCGCGTCGGCGTCACAGATGCCTTCGTCCAGCGCTGCGATCAAATCCCCCAATCTGAACCTGATTCTGCAACGCATGGAAGATGTCCAGCACCGGAACCCCGCTCAATCTCAACAATATGAGGTCACGCGAGAATACAAAGTGTTTCGCGGCAATGATAAGCAACCCACTTCTGAGATCATGGCGCAGATCGATGTCGTTCCTCCTGACCTGAAGACATACAAGATTACTCAGGTGCAAGGGAACTCCAGGGGAGAAAAAATGGTTCGGGAACTTTTAGACCGGGAAACTGAGTCGGCCAAGAAAGGACACGGTAGCGAGATCAATCGGACGAATTATGACTTCGTTTTTCTTAGGCAAGAGAACTTCGGCATCGTTCCTGAGTACGTTTTGCAGATCGTCCCCAAGCGGGACGATAGGTATCTTTTGCGCGGCCAAATCTGGCTGGATGCGAGCACTTATCGTATCTGCCGAATTGAAGGAGTACCCGCCAAAAGCCCATCCTTTTGGCTCAAGCGTATTCATATCACTTTGCAATTTGCTCAACTGAAAGGAATGTGGATACCCACTTCTTTCGACGCCATCGCTACAGTCCGCCTCTTAGGGCAATACAGACTTGTGGGCCACAATATCCGATCCTCGGACGCGCCATCTGTCTCGTCGATGACGAACATCGGGGCGAATCGCTTGGACAGGCGTTCACGGCCCTCAGTCCGGAGTGTTCAAAATTGAACAGTCTCGGTCTTGGAAAAATGGCATCGTGTCAAACACATGCTTTTCCCAAAAGGAGACCCGTGAGCACACCATGACTACGAAACCGAGTTGGTACAAGTCTTTCAGGGCCGCTTTGCTCGAAACCGATTGGACGAAGATACACGAGCTAATTGTGGCAGCGGAGTCGGAAATACGTAAGAGGCAGAATTTGCTTGCCGAGGGCCAAAGCGGAACACCGACAGAACGGTATGCGCTCGCGAATGCCATGAACAGCCTGAGAGGGCTGCAGGGAGACTTGGTATTCTGGCAGAAATCCGCAGAGTCTGCAATCTCGCGAGGCCCAGCCACAGCGCAATACAACAGGTCCGCTGACTAGATCTTCACAGACCGTTCTTCTCCCGACGAATACGGAACATTCTTGGGCCACCTTCGCGGGTGGCCCTTTCTTCTGTGTGCCGAGCATGCTCGACAGCTAGGAGGTGCAAGTCCTCTCCCCAACACCGGATGGAGGTGAAGGGTTAGCGAAGCGCAAAGGTGAAATAACACTCGTTGCGAGGCGGGGCCTGAAAGAAGCGTGGAGCAAAGACGCGAGCCGATGAACAAGAACCGGATAGGAGGCCTACGGTGGCGGGCGAGCGGGCACATGATTGCGAAGCCCATGTCCATCAAGCTCACTGGTGGTAAATCCGGCGGTTGTGCGTTGAAAGCGGTCGAACTTACCTCGGGAGATCTGCGCCACGTCACGGAATCGTGACTGAGGGTGAAGCGATTCATCCCGACCGTGCCGCAGAGGTCAGCAAAGGGCGTATTAGGTCATGCAGTCGGCAAGGCTTCCAAGGAACTCCCTCACATTGCACTGGTTCGTCATGCAGCCTTGGGTTCGATGGGAAACCATCGTCCGGAGGTGGCAAAGCTGACTATCTCCTCACCAGCGATTCACTGTGGGACCTCTTTCCCCAGCAAAATAGGTGCTGGCTAGGATACTGTCTTTTGAACTCCTCCGGCAGACTGACCGGCGAGTGCATCGCGGCCAGTTTACAGGGGGCGTGCTGCATAAAGTACCGCCCGGCTCAATGTCCGCCTGGGAGGAAGGCGCGTGCGCCGAGTAATTTCTCATGCCAAATTAGACAGGTTGCGAGAGTGGACGCTGCCAGACGTTGCACGGCCCACTGAAACTGGCGCTTAGAAACCATCGTCGGCAAAGTTGAACAAATCGAACAACGAAGATTTCGGTCCCGGTGCTTCCGTCTTGAGTCCCCTAGACGAACCCCAACCCGCATCGCTCGGCCTGCTTGCTCTCGGTGCTCAGGGTGTCACGCTGTGCGGCGAAAGAAGTTGGAACTCGAAGGCAAACTGATTTCTCGCACGATACCTGCTGCTTCAGCAGCAACCGGGCTTTCGGCGTCATATCCCCAGCCTGTTTCCGGAAAGCAAGCAGTCTTGGCGAGTGACGAGCAACGCTAAATAAGGAGAAGGGTCATGACATCCGCAAAACTGAGGTCCGTTGCTGGTACAGCGTTGTTTGTTCTACTGGCGATTTCAGTACGGCTGTCCGCGCAGGAGGAGCCAGCGCCGCAAACGAATCCGGTTCCGCTCATCAATCGGCCTTTGGTCCCCGATGCCGTCGCGCCGGGCGGAAAAGGATTCCAGCTCACCTTGAATGGCTCTGCGTGACTTATGAAACTTCTGCAGTGAACGGTGCCCTGCTTGAATTAGCGACATTTAGTCCTGCAAATTGAGAACTGTGATTTCCCTAATTACCAAATCAGGCTTTTCGACGGACGGGGTGGGGTAACTTTAGGGGGATGGTCACCCCCTCAATGCAGGTGGGGGGAGAGCGATTGAGGCGGGAAAATTCCTACACCCCTCCCTTCCGATTAACTCCACGTGCTGATTAGTTACTGTGTGCGGAACTGCGGGGTGCAAACGATTGGGCCGAAGATGATGATCATAGATTGTGCCGGCAGAATCCCGGCGGCCCTTGAAGGAAGCTTCGTGCTGACCAAGAAGGGTGAGCGCGCGTCAATACCCCAACTCAATCTCCGACTATTGGAAAAATGACAAAGCCACTGTCTGCGGGCTGCCGCCGCCGTTGTCGCTAACGGAGACATGGCCAAAGCCAAACCCGGACCCTCCCGTACAGCTGACGGTTATGGTGCAGGACTTACCTGCCCCAACCCTGCTGCCGCAGTTGTTCTTCTGAGAAAATTTATCGGAACCCGTCGTCGTGATGCTGCTGATGCTCAGTGTCTTGTTCCCCACGTTGGTAAGCGTCACAGTCTGCGGTTTACAGTTATTTCCGCAACCCCTCCACTCCAGGCTGCTTGGGACCAGTTCAACCTCCGTACCCGTGCCACTGAGGGAGACTGTTTGCGGGCTGTCGGGTGCGTTATCTGCAATCGACAGCTTCGCGGTTCGTGTTCCGATTCGCGTGGGCTTGAAGGTCACGCTGATCGTGCAGCTCGCTCCCACGGCCACTGACTTTCCACAGGTGTTTGTCTGGGCAAAGTCGCCTTGGTCCGCCCCCTCGATGGTGATGCTTATGATCTTGAGCGCCATGCTGCCGTAGTTGCTCAAGGTGACCGGTTGTCCTAGGCTGCTGGTGCCCAGAACCTGGGTGGCAAAAGTCAGGCTGGTCGGTGATACAGTAGCGCGCGGTCCTGAAATCTGCACAAGAACCGATACGCTGTTGTTGGGTTCGTAGTCGGCAACGGCTATGTCGAGCCGACCGTCGCGGTTGAAATCTCCCAGCGCCAGCGAGGCCAGCTGCGACCCGGGGGGGTAGGTGGGGTAGTTCACGGCAGCCCGGAACGTCCCGTCGCCCTTGCCCAAAAGCACGCTGACCGTGCTGTCGAAACTGTTCGCCACCGCCAGATCCAGCTTGCCGTCGCCGTTGAAATCCCCAACCGCCACTGGAGTGGGATTACTCCCGACTTCGTAGTTTACGGCAGTTTGGAACGTACCGTCGCCGTTGCCGAGCAATATGCTGACATCGCCGTCGCTTGAGTTGACCACAGCGAGATCCAGCTTGCCGTCGCCGTTGAAATCCCCCACCGCCACACAGTCAGGGTAAGTCCCGGTATCGTAGTTGACAGGGCCTTCGAAGGTGCCGTCGCCCTTGCCTAAGAGTATGCTGACATTGTTCGTAGCTAAATTCGCCACGGCTATGTCCAACTTGCCATTGCCGTCGAAATCCCCCACCGCCACCGATTCGGGAAATGAGCCGGCAGCGTAGTCCACGTGCGGTTGGAAGGTGCCGTCACCGTTGCCCAAGAGCACGCTCACATTGTTGCTGTCGTGGTTCGCCGTCGCCAAGTCCAACTTGCCATCGCCGTTGAAATCCCCCACTGCCACCGAGACGGGATAGGAGCCGGCGCCGTAGGTCATGGCGGCACGAAAGGTGCCATCGCCCTTGCCCAAAAGCCCGCTGACCGTACTGTCGACACTGTTCGCCACTGCCAGATCCGGCTTGCGGTCGCCGTTGAAATCCCCCACCGCCACCGAGAAAGAAGAAGGACCCCCGTAGTTCACGGCGGCCTTGAACCTCCCGTCGCCGTTGCCCAACAGCACGCTGACCCCTCCGTTTCCCTGTCCCAGGTCCGCGACGGCCAAGTCTAGCTTCCCGTCGCCGTTGAAGTCACCTGTCGCCACGGAAAAGGGAAAAAGACCGGCACCGAATGCTGAAGTGCTCAGTCCGATCGAGCGGCTAGGGATAGTAACTTCGAAGAAGCCTGGGTTGGACGTTCCGCCGCCAGGGCTGGGGTTGACCACAGTCACGGAGGCCGTATGCGCCTTAGCAATATCAGAGGCTAGGATCGAAACCTTCAACCGCGACCCGCTGACGAAAGTGGTAGCTCGAGGACTACCATTCCAGTTCACAACCGAGCTTGAGACAAAGCCCGTGCCGTTTACCCTAAGCGTAAATCGTGCACCGCCGGGCTTCCTGGCGTCCGGCACTAAAGGTTGATTGATCAGAGGAAGTGGATTTTTTTGCGGCGTCGGCCGTTCCTGCGCGGAGAGCCGAAGCGGCATCGCGAGCGCCGCAAATAACGTGACTGCGGTAATGCAGTTGGAAAAGCTGGATTTCATATGCATCTCCTCTTCGTTCTCTTCGGATCCAGCTAATTCTTTGGGCCGAATGCGGGCTTGGGAAGGTGATACTTACGAGCTACCCGCGCACGAAACCAGTCCGGGATTGCTCTGCCTTGACTAACCGCTGATGAGCCGCTTTGAGTCGCGCCGGATACGCTGCCGCCTTCACAGTCGTCATCGCCTTCCCCGCACGGGATCACCAGGAAAGCGTGCACGTCGCCATTGGGCAGCACACCGGTGCCGGTGATCTCTCCGCGATCATCAATATAAGCCGGGAAACTCAAGACCAGGTCAGAGCCGGGTAGAATCAAGGTGTTCAAGTCGGCCATGCGGCCGTTCTGCCTCACGAACCCACGCGCAACCGAGAAGTCACATGACCCTGAAGTCCCAATGATTTGACTTCTCGAATTAATGCCAGAGGCGAAACTACACGGGTCCCCATCCACAGTTCCGAGGTTGGTCAGCGCGCCTTTTTCCCAAAGAAAGGCGAACTGCGCTTGATCCCCGGTGTTGGTGGCGAAGCCGACAGCCTGCCCGGCATCGTTGATAAAGGCTGCGCTCCCAAAATTTCCACCAAAGGTGCCAAGGTCTTTGAGTAGTCCTTTGCTCCAAAGAAACGGGTGGAAGTAAATGTCTCCTGCCAAGTTGGACGGGCCGACTACCTCACCGCGGTTGTTGATAGACGACGCGAGAGCCAGCGTGCCGCCCAGCGTGCCGAGGTCGACCAGTTTCTTGCCGTTCCAAAGAAATGGGTCAACGGTGGGAAGCCCGGTGACAGGGTTCACCACCGTGTTGGTGAAAGAATGCCCTGCTACCTGCCCTCGCTGGTTAACAAACAAAGCGCAACTATCGGTGCCTGTGCCCAACGTCCCCAAATCCTGCAGCGCTTCACCCTGCCAAAGAAATGCGTGCATCTGGGTTGGTTCAGGAAAGTTCTCGCAGAGGTCGCCAAGGTCAAATGAGTCAGGCGTTGTATTCAAAGCAAATCCCACCACCTGACCCGCGTCATTAATGGCGTTCGCGTAACTCCAATTCCCCCCAAACGTTCCAAGATTGATGATCTGACCGTTCTTCCAAACAACAGCATCATATTCCGGTGGAAAGACTGCATGGTTATCCGTCATCCCGTTTTCCGAAATGCCGGCGATCCAACCTTGCGAATTGATCCAATTGGGGCCACTGCTGACGCCGTCCACCAGTGCGCCCAAGTCGGTCAGAACGCCGTTCTTCCACTGGAACGTGCGGGCGACCAGGCATTCTGGTAGGAAGCAGTTTGGATTGAAAGGATCGGGTATGTACGTATCTGCTATTCCCGTGACCACGCCGCGTCCATTTACGAGACGTTCTCCGTTGAAAGAGTAACTGTTGGGACCGCCGAGCGTGCCGATGTCTATGAGTTTGTAACGATGGTGCTCTTGCTTGTGACCCTGATTGTCTTGTGCGGCGAACCGGACCGGGATGGCCAGCATAGTGAATAATGTCATAGCCGTAATGCACATCAGTTTTCTGGATTTCATGACTTTCTCCTCTCGGTCTTGGGATGAAACCGGCTGAACCCTCGCAAGACTGCATCGTCGCGGGGAGCAGCTTCCAGTCGGGGTGCCGTCATCCTTATTTGGTGATAGAGTTGCTACGCCGGGCCCGAGGAAGTGGCCGCCTCGTCGGCGCCCATTTTTAGCCGTGACCCCTGCCGGAGTCCTTAGGAAATCGCTGAATTTTTCTGAATATTTATGAAGGCGCGCCATGCCCTTGGAAACACAGCGCTTCTATTCCTTTCAGCAATTCCGTGTGGATGCAGCCAAACGGCTGCTATTCCGTGGCGACCGACGCATACCTGTGTCTCCTAAGGTCTTTGATACTCTCCTGGTGCTGGTAGAAAATAGTGGACGAGTGGTCGAGAAAGACGAATTGATGCGGCTCGTCTGGCCGGACACCGTAGTCGAAGAGAACAATCTCAACCAGACCATCTCAGCTTTGCGCAAAGCGCTGGGCGAAGATCCAACCCAGCATCGCTACATTGTCACCGCCCCTGGCCGCGGGTATCGCTTTGTTGGCCCCGTCAATGGTTCGCGCGTTTCGGCTGGAGCGGTCAGCGAGCGACAAGAAGATCAAGCAGGGCGCCCTTCGAGTACCCAGCGGAAACCTGAGCGCCACAACCTTGTTTTGCTTACCCTGGCTCTGGTGTTAATCCTCGCAGCTGCATCAGTCACCTATTTGGCGGTCTGGCGACATCGGGAAGCCACCCACACCGGCCTCGCAGCCATTCGATCACTGGCGGTCTTGCCCCTGGACAATCTGTCCCGCGACCCGGCCGAGGACTACTTCGCAGACGGCATGACGGATGAGTTGATTACTGAACTGGGACAGATTGCGGCCTTACGTGTGATCTCGCGCTCTTCGATCATGCAGTATAGGGGAACGCACAAATCCCTGCCGCAGATTGCTCGCGAGTTAAATGTCGACGCAGTGGTGGAGGGTACGATACTGCGCTCGGGAGACCGCGTACGGATTACAGCCCAACTGATCCGGGCGCCGATAGACAAGCACCTTTGGGCACGGAGCTACGAAGGCGATCTGCGCGAGGTCCTCGCCTTGCAAGAGAACGTGGCGAAGGACATTGCCCAGCAGATTCGGGCCCAACTGACTCCTCAGGAGCACGCCAAACTGAACAACGCGCGGGTGGTGAACCCAGCAGCCTACGAGGCTTATCTCCGGGGCAATTACTTGGCTGACAAGAGGACGGCTGAGGGTTTAACAAAGGCCATCGAGTATTTCGAAGAGGCGATTCGCGACGATCCGAACTGGGCGCCCGCATTTACCGGCCTTGCCGACGTTTATGTCGTTCTATCTGAGTACAAATCCGTGCCGGCGAGAGAATCCCACGCCAAAGCCAGAGTCGCGGCCAGGAGGGCCGTGGAACTCGACGATTCCCTCGCGGAAGCACACACGGAACTCGCCAATCTAGCAGGTACGGAAGACTATGATTGGCGAGGAGCGGAACGGGAATTCCGGCGGGCCCTTGAGCTCAACCCCGGCAACGCAACGGCGCACTACTTCCATGCGATGAATCTGATGAGCATGGGACATTGGGAGGAAGCATCCGCGGAGATGGAGCGCGCGAGAGAGTTAGATCCGCTATCCATTATCATCAATGCCAATGTCGGACTTGTCTATTACTACGCGCGGCAGCCAGACAGAGCGATTGAAGCTGAGCGGAAAGCCTTAGAACTCGACCCCAACACCGCTTTTATCTACGAGTACCTCGGGTTGGCATATCTGCAGAAAGGAATGTACCACGAAGCGATCGGTCATCGCCAAAAGGCAGTGGGTCTATCCAATGGTTTCCCCTGGTACCAGGCAGAGCTCGCGTACAGCTATGCGGCAGCAGGAAATCACGCGCAAGCTGGCAGAATTCTGACCAACCTGAAGAGTCGCTCACGACGGCAATATGTTTCGTCCTATAGCCTAGCAGTGGCTTACATCGGCTTGGGGGAAAGAGATGCAGCGCTGGCACGGCTACAGAAGGCGTACGAAGATCGCGAAGATCAAGTGGCGCTCCTGAAAATCGAACCCCTGTTCGACTCTATTCACTCGGATCCGCGCTTCCAGGATCTGCTTCGCCGAATCGGGCTTTACACTGGGGATGCAAAAGGATGGGGAGACAAGAAATGAACCCCCACCAGACTCGTTACAATTTCAAAAAATGCGACCGGAGTAGAACTCCGTCACAAAGATAGCACCTCGGCAGGTGAAGGTCAGGAGATAGAGCGGTCTGAGAGTGCACCCCTCTTCCTCCACGTTGTCCTGAACGAATTCGGCTACAGGTTCAATCGGCGGGAGATGCAGACCTATTTTTTACGAAAGCACGACTTTGAGAAGTCCGCCGCCGAATTCCAGCACGCCGCCGACACAAGTGGCCTGAAAAAGCAATACCAGGCGAACGTAGCTCGAAGCTTGGCACTTGCTGGAAAAACAATCGAACCCCGGCGAATGGTAAACAGACTTCATGAGGAAATGGATACGGGGACATGGATGCCTTCCGTCAATCTAGCCCTCGCCTATTTTGCTTTGGGGGACAAAGACGAAGGGTTTCCTTTATTGCGAAGAGCTCTCCAGGAACATTCGTGTACCTTGTTGGAAATCAACACCGAACCCATGCTGTTGGCCTTAAGAACCGATCCGCGGCTTGTAGAACTTCGTGCGCGGTTTCACCTCCGAGATTCCCTCCCATCCGCCCCGTCCGGCGCGGCGGCCGCCGACCACACACAGGCCCAGGTTCGGCCCTGAGAAAAGGGTCTGGGGAGAGAAACCTTTCATCGGATCGGATTCTAAATCCGGGACGAGAAAAACTCCTTGAATCAAGCATCTCTCCCATAACCACTTTCCCGTTTGCGCGATCAGAATCGGGCGAACTCCGGTATCCGCATTTGGTCTGATTGTTGGGTCCGTTATGGGTCCAATATTCCCGGCCAAAATGAGGGTACGAATGACGATAAGGGTAAGGATTGCATCTACTTAGGTTCGGGAGACTACAGCCCTGAAAAGGCTGGCGTCGGCGGTTCAACTCCGTCCCTGGCCACCATGTTTTCAATAGCTTAGATCCCGTCATTTCGCCCGCTGGTTCCATTTGGTTCCAATTCACTCGGGTACATTCAGTTTACTCGGCGACTTAAGCCGAATTCTATGCCGTGTACGGTCAACTTGGAAACTCGCGAGTTCGGCGTGAGCGGGGAAGCGAAAAGCGAATTGAGCCGCGACCTGATCTGGATCTGGGTCTACTTGTGCATCAGCCAAAGAAGGGGCGACCTTCTCCATGCTGTTTGAGGCACACCGATTCGTCAGTTCGAACGTCAAATACTTTGCGTTGTAGGCAGTACTCATTGTTCGGGGTTGCAGCAATGATAGATCGACAGGTTAGCGGCAAGCAGGAACGGCTGGCGTTTTCCGTTGCCTACGAAAGCTCCTGCTCGCAACTGCTCCGAAGCAATGGTGTAAAACTATGTGCCCCCTGAGGAGAGTGGCTTGAATGAAGTTCAGCGATGCTGCTGAAAAGGTGCTGCGGAAGATCGGTCGGCCCATGCACTCTACGGAGATCGTCGAGTACGCTATAAAACAGGGGTGGATCATTCAGAAGGGCAAGACACCCGATCACAGCTTACAGGCACTCATATGGACTGACATCCAAAAAAATGGCTCACGGTCGCGTTTCCGAATGGTTGGAGAAGGTAGATTCCACCGCAGGTATTGGCTGCGCCATCCGGACTGATCTCCACAACCTGACCTTTTAAGAATTGTAAGAGGATCGGGCCGCCGTCCCGTGCAGAAAACTCTTCTTGCCCCTGTCTTCCTGTCTTCCCTTCTTTCTTTTTCCACGACCCACCCAGACTGCCAAAGTGCCTGCTCAGGAGCAAGTAGTCCATGCCATGGCCGTTGTCCGTTACGGTCATCTTCTCCACCCCCAACGCCCCCGGGCAGCAATCTCGTCACTCAGCAATATGTGACGGTGGCACCAGTCGCTCAGGACGCGGAGTCGATCAATTACAATCCTCTGCTGAGGCTGAATTCATGGCAAAGAGTTGAGAACCAGAGAGAACGAATCTGGTAAATCAGCTTAGGCATGTTGATGCCCCTCTTTCAGTTCTTGGCAAGTTGAACGGTGGGAGTTCCTATACGAAACCGAGGCGCACTCTCAGCTTCGGCTCGCAGCGGGCACGGTGGGCGAAAGTGAAGACGCGGCAGAAGAAGGCAGCGTAGCGCCGAAGGAACCCTGCTGCAAATCCAGTGAGGGGACCCACCGTCCGAGTACATTATGTCAAGTATTCGAGGGAATATGAGGCAGACGAGTCAATCTATATGAGCATTCCTGATTACCAGTCCCTTATGCTACCGCTGTTAAACACTGCGGCAGATGGCAAGGTGCACACGAAGAGAGAGGCCCTGAACGAGCTTGCGGCGCAGTTTGGGTTGACGGAAAACGAGCGCAAGGAGCTTCTCCCGAGTGGGAACCAAGAAATCTTCGACAACCGCCTCGGCTGGGCTCGGACTTACCTGAAGAAGGCTGGGCTCATCCAATACACGCAACGCGGACACTTTCAAATCACCGACCGTGGTAAGGACGTTCTTGCTCAGAAGCCAGAGGTCATCAACGTCGCGTACTTGCGCCAATTCCCCGAGTTCCGTGAATTCCATTCTCCGAAACGGACACCCACCGATGCGGAACCCTCAGAATCGTCTGAATCAATCACCGAGACCCCGGAAGAGCTACTTGCTTCTGGCTCTCTGAAGCTTCGGCGGCAAGCGGAACAGGAGCTTCTGGTGCGGGTGAAAGCGTGCCCCGCTGAATTCTTCGAACGACTGGTGGTGAAGCTCCTGACGACTATCGGGTACGGTGGCTCGTTGGCGGATGCAGGAAAAGCCATAGGAAAAGCAGGTGACGGCGGCATTGATGGCGTCATCAAGGAAGACAAACTTGGGCTCGATCTTCTCTACATTCAAGCAAAGAAGTGGGACGACACCACCGTGGGGAGACCCGAGATTCAAAAGTTCGTTGGGCTTTGCACGGGAAAAGGGCGCGGAAGGGCATCTTCATCACCACCTCGACCTTCTCCAAAGACGCGACAGAATACGCGGAGGGTGTCGAAACCAAAGTCATTCTCATCGACGGTGCACGACTGACCGAACTGATGTTCGATTATGGCGTGGGAGTTTCGACGGTGAACAGTTACGTGGTAAAGCGGATTGACTCCGACTTTTTTGAGGATGAAATCGTGCCCGAGGCGGCATCAGAAACAGAGACCAAGTAGCGGCACCGCGATCTGAATCTGCACAGGTGAACGCTCACTTTGAGAAAACTCTAATGAAAACCCCACTCAAGCTTTCAACGTTCCAGATTGGCTCTCCAGTTAAACGCGGACAGGGACTTCGAATCGGCACGACTCGACGGCCACCCCGTGGCGTACCAAAAGCTCGTTATAAGCGAGACGGCTACTTTGACGTGTGGCTCCCCGCAATAGCCCCTTCTGCTGAACTTCTTTCGCGGCTGAAGCGGCGTGATGCTGACGACCCCGAGGTCCTAAAGAAATTCTTCGATACCAACGAGCGTGAGCTTTTAGCCACCGCAGAGGGCAGACAGACTATTGAGTTCCTAGCACAGGTCGCAGCACGCACAACTATTAGTATCGGTTGTTTCTGTGAAGCCGAGTCGCGGTGCCATCGCTCCCGTCTCTACAAGATCATTCAGAGACACGCGCCACGATTGAAGGCGCAGCCAAAAAGGAAGGCTGCCTAGAGCCTTGGAGGCTCCCGCGAGTTAGTGACGCTTCGAAGCTTTTTCTCAGACCGGCTCTGATTAGGGCTCCGACCAGAGTGCTAGGAAAAATACTCTGTGCGTTCCCTTAGAGGCGAAATAGTCTTGGAATCCTGGAAGCTCTTGTTGCCGCACAATAAACACCTGTTTGTGGGCAGTGAAAACCGAAGTGCCCTGAGCATGCAGTTTCAACTGTTTGCCGTGGCAAGGGGCGATAGGTTTTTGGGCAACGGAAGGAGGCGCGCTAGGCTTTCGAGCGTCTTAATGAGTGTAACCGCGATGTTACGTCAACTATCCGATGCACCCGATTGGTACCGGTGTAAAATCCGCCGCTTTCCTGCCTCGTTCATTAGCGGACCCGGCCAAATCATCAGGGATCCCATCCAGCCGACAGATATCGTGACTGGATGGGCGCACGGTGTTCGCCGCTCCGTTACGTGCCCGAACGGTGTTCGTGTTGTTTTATTGAGACTGAACGGTGAGCGTGCTGAATCCGATGTTGACTGTCTGAGGTATTTGGTAACCTCCGACGCACACCGTGAACGTGTTTTTCCCCGTGACCAGACCATCGCTGGGGAAGACAACCCACTGGTGTGTAGTGCTTACAGTGATGCTGTTATGTTCTCCGACGAGTTGCGGCTCCTGTAAGGTGAAAGGTCCATAGCCCAAGCAAGGTCCGCCATTTAAGCTCAGAAAAACCACGGAAGTGCCAGTTGTGTTGTAGTCAGCGCTCCAGGTCACAATCACCGGCGTGACCGTAGCGGGTTCAGTCACACTAACCGTCGGCTTGATACCGACACAGTCGGTAGGGACGCACGAGTCGGTGATCGTCTGCACCGCCGTAGTCCTTCCCACCTGGGCACGTGGTATGGCGAAGGCCGATATCGATCCTGCCAACATCAGGCAGGCGATGGCCGTTAGGTGCAGCGCGTTCTGTTTGGTTTGTTTGAAAAGCGTTTTCATTCTGATTCTCCTCTTAGTTTGATTTTTTCTTTCCTAAGTCCCCAGCTCATATAGCGGCTCTACTTAGGAGATCGGAAACGGCGGGCAAAAGACGACAGGATACCCGGGCTCACCAGACTCATTGCGGAGCAGGTGAGCAAATCCCGCAAGTGAATGCGATCTTGCTCCTCATCTCCGGAAACGTCCATAGAGCCAGCCTGAAGCAAACTGAACTGATCTGAAGTTACTGACGAAATCAGGCCATAGCGCTCGCATTCACGAATAATGCGAGCTAGTGCTAACGCTTGCATTGCCCAGACGGTTTGCCGTAGTTCCAATCCTGCGGCACTGGAGGCCGTCACCATGGGCAAAACACAGAATTAAGCCGAATTACCGTCGCCGAGTGCTCCGCCTGCCCGACCTGGATCATTGCAAAACGGCAGTTCTCAATAGCCTCGGCTCGCCAGCTTCGCGTCGAGTCTACGAGTACGCCATCGACCAGTTCATCGCCTGGTACTGCTCCGAGCCTCGACTGGCCTTCAACCGCATCGTCGTGGTGCGCTATCGCATGTACCTGGAATCGCGGCATCCGGCCGCCAACACCATCAACCAGCAGCTTGCAGCCGTGCGTCGCCTGGCTCACGAAGCCGCCGACGCCGGCTTGCTGAGTCCCGAGTTGGCGGCTGGGATTAGCCGCGTCAAGGGAGTCAAGCAGCTCGGGTTCCGGTCCGGGAATTGGTTGAGCGCGGAGCAGAGTTCGGAAGTGCTCAAGCATGCCGGGGAAGGAGACACCATGCGCGGCAAACGCGATTATGCCATGTTGGCCATGCTGTTCGGTTGTGGCTTTCGCAGGTCGGAACTGGTCGCTTTGGAGTTGAACGACATCCAGATGCGCCAAGGACACTGGGCTGTTGTTGATCTGGTTGGCAAAGGAGGCCACATTCGCACCGTGCCCATTCCGAACTGGGTGAAATCCGCTCTCGATCAATGGACACGAGCCGCTGGGGTTTGTGAGGGCAAAATCTTTCGAGCGGTCGCCTGCCGGGGAAAGGTATGGGGCAGCGGCCTCTCGCAGAACGTTGTCTGGTACGTGGTCAGAACCTGCTGCGAGAGAGCAGGCTTGGAGCACATTGCACCGCACGACCTGCGGCGGACCTGCGCGAAGCTGTGCCACGATCGCGGCGGTGAGCTAGAGCAGATCCAGTTCTTGCTCGGGCACGCATCCGTGCAGACAACGGAACGCTACCTCGGCTGCAAACAGAATCTCGGACATCCGGTGAACGATCTTTTTGACCTCGCAAAGGACGGACGGCCGCAGGAAAACGATGTTGAATCCGGCACAGCGAAAGCCTCCGATCCTGTAGAAAAGGCATCTCGGCAAGGGATAGAATGCCGCCACGGAGGACCGGACCATGACGACCCCGTCTGCGACTCAACACAGCTATCCCTACCAGAACGAACCGACTTGGTCGAGGTCAGAAAAGATCATCGCCCGCACAGCCTTCGACGCTGCCCTGGGGCGAGAGCTTCACGAGGTGATTCAGGAAGCAAAGAGGATGGCCAGCCAGATCCAGCAGTCGTCGGATCTGTGGGACTTGGAACATTATCTAACCGAACGCCGTAAAGAGATCGACCGTAAGTACGACTATCGGTACTCGCGTCTCACGCACGTCTTCGGGAAACTTTTGTATGAAAAGCGACTCCGCGAGGAAGAGCTGCGCGGCTTGCAAGAGGACAAGCTGAATTCGATCCGTTCCGTCGCCCAATTCTTAGCGAAGTATGCGGCCTGACCTGCATTCTGAGCGCTATGGCCTGGTTTCAACAACCATCCGCTTAAGTGCGACGGGTGTCTCCTCTGCAACGATGGATCAGCCTATTCCTGTGGGGATTTCTTCCGCGTCGGGTGTTTGTATTCGGAACAGTTTGTTATTGCGACGCAGCTTCCGCCCCGAGCAAGATGATTCCGGTACTGAGTGGCAGGTTCTCCACCACGCTGCCACTGTCCAAGTCAATGCCCACAATCGTGTCGGTGTTCGGTCCACTTGGCGAGGTCACTACTTCCACCACGTAGAACCGCCGCCGCACGCTGTCGATTGCCGATAAGAAACTGTCGAAGTTGGTATTTGAGTCGCCGATCATCCCTTTGACCTGAACGTTTCCTGTTGTTGGTTCTATGCTCACGAAATTGTTACCCGCAACACCGTAAATCAACCCGCTGGATGAGTCCCAATCCATGACGAACGGCGCCGGAGCTGTCAATGGTAATTCGCTTCGGATTGTCCCCGCTGCCACATCCACAGCAATAAGCGACGCCTGGTTCGTCGATGAAAACTGGATGCAATAGTAAATCCGATTCGCAGAGTCAAAGGCGGAGGCGGTATTAAAGGAAACACTCATGTCGCCCAGCTGCAGGATCGGCGTAACCGCCGCCGTTGCGGGATCAAGCGAAACTAGATCATTCGTACTGTTGTTACTGCTTAGCGTGGTAATCAAAAGCAATTCTTGCGGAAGGGCGTCCCATTGCCAATCGAATCCCCCCGAAGACGAGAGCCCCAGCGTGTTGATCAGATTTCCGGTTTGTGTGTCCAGCGTCAGGAGTGACCAGATCCCCGTCGTGCTGTCCCACCTCGGGACATAGAAGCGATGGTTCTGGGCATCGCCTGCTGAGCCAAAGAATCCAGAGAGTTCATCCCCAATCGACTGCACCGCCCTAAACTGCCCCATGCTGGTTGTGAGGAGAAGAAACTGGTTGGGACAGCAGGCGCTGACACCAAAAAGCTTGGTGACCTGCATCTGTGCAGAGCTGCTTAAATGCTGGTACTTGGCGGTAATCGTGGCGGATCCCGGGGTTGCGCCGGTCACACGTCCCCCCGGCGTAACTGTCGCCGAGTTCGATGCGGAAGACCATGTCGCATTCGCAGTCACGTCGGTCGTGGATCCGTCGGCATTTGTCAAGACAGCCTTGAGTTGCTGCGCTCCGCCCACCTGAATGGCCGTCTGGGAGGCGACGATGTGCAGGGATGAGGAAGTAGATGATGAGGAAGTAGATGTGGAT
>Ga0210396_10002726_pt1 | contig 17863 bp, 21 predicted proteins | sample IncBWH17OmetaG_FD_155466 | JGI IMG/M metagenome (GOLD analysis project Ga0210396, IMG submission 155466) | Forest soil microbial communities from Barre Woods Harvard Forest LTER site, Petersham, Massachusetts, United States - Inc-BW-H-17-O ... | reverse complement strand
AAGCCATTTAAAACACATACTATAATCTTGAACCCTCCTTCGGAGGGCAGGGAGGCTGCAATGTTGTATCTGTTTACCGATGGGTATGCCGATCAGTTTGGTGGCCCCAAGGGCAAAAAGTTCAAATACAAAACCATGCAACAATTGATAATGGACAATTGTCAATTGACAATGCAAGAACAAAAGCAATCACTTGACCAGACAATTGAAAGCTGGAAAGGCGATTTAGAGCAAGTAGATGATATACTTGTTATTGGAATAAGAGTTTAATCAATTACGAATTAAAAATTACGAATTAGGAATTAAAACTACCATTCTTAATTTCAGTCTAAACTACAATCTCAAACAATACCAGCGATAGAGTAGAGTAGTGTTTGGGTAATCCTTTGGCCTCTTTGTCTAGTTGCTTGTAGCCGGCAATGTTAAAGCCACATTTTACATAGTAATCGGCAAGGTTTTTGTTGTCGGCCCAGGTATCCATACGTATAAACTTGCGGCCCGTTTCTTTGGCATGTGCCTTTGCCCAATCAATAATTAAGTTTGTCATGCCCCTGCCTTTAAATTTGGGGTTGGTAGCAATGCGGTGTATGTAAATCGAAAATTCGTTGTCGTCTTTCCCCCACAATAATGGGTCGTTATAAAAGATTGAGAATATGCAGGCAATCTCCCCGTCTTCAACAACCTTCCACAGGCGCTTTTCGTTTATCTCGGTCTCGATCAGTTCCCTTTCAAAATCTTTCCACATGTTATAGCCATTCTTCCTCTGGTATTCCGAAGCCAGTCTATACAATTCAAATATAAAATCTATGTCTTCCGGTGTGCTGTTTAGTATTGCCATATAATTAAATTAGAGTAACAATTATGCGCTTATTTGGCACAGGTCTTTGTCCGCCAGCTGGCGGATGTCTTTTCCTATCATCTTCTTTCTTCACCTCACGTGCCATGACTTTTGTGCGTTGGCGTTTTGCGTTAGGGATAGCAGCGGAAAGCCCGCAGTGAAACGAGGACTTGTAGCGAATAGCCCGACCCGACGTGAGGAGGGGAACGCCCAAATAGTTTTAGTTAGATACATTCTCACGATCATTAGATGTATTAGGTTGCGATATAACTAGGAATTCAAGTTCATGTTGCGTTTCATTAGCAATAAAGTGCTTGGTCCCGGCAGGAATTAATATACCGGTGTTGGCTCCAATCGTATCTTTATCACCATCGCTATAAAAAGTAGCAACACCTTTCAGTATGTAAAAGAACTGTTGTGCATTTTTATGAAAGTGCAATTGTTCTTTTGTATTGGGCGGCATACTCTCTTGTTTTACCGATAGACCTGCTGTGTCAGCCAAAACCCAGCTACTACAGTTTTGCCCCCAGGTGTAATGCTTTGCTGTTTCTTTATTTGTTATCATTTTATAGTGTGTGCAATAGAACGCAGATGACACAGATCTTTTATGATTAAATATGATTTATCAGTGTTTATCATAACCATCAGCGTCATCTGCGTTCCTTATGATTTAAAAAATTAACTCCATTTTAATATCAGCCCGTTGAAATTCTGAATTACCTAAAGGTATTTCTACAAAGCCTAATTTATAATAAAGCTGAATAGCTGCAGCAGAGCCTGCTTTGTTCGAAAATAGTATTAAGCTCTTGGCGCCAAAATCTTTCATGGCCTGCACCGAATACTCGCCCAATAGCTTGCCTATTTTAAGGCCTCGGTATTCTTCATCAACTGCCATTTTAATCATTTCATACACACCTTCGCCCATATTCAGGTAAGCAACCGTCCCCACCGGGTAGCCATTGTGCAGGGCTATAAATATCTTACCGCCGTTCTTCAGCACATATCCATACGGATCATCTACCGTTTTTATGTCTTCTTCTTCCATCACGTACTTGTGGGTTATCCACTGTACGTTAATTTCTTTGAACCTTTGTTGGTGCTCGGGTTTGTAATCTACAATCTGAATCATTGTTTTTTCTTTTATGGTATTCATGTCTTTAGTTTTTCTTGTTCTTTGGGCGTTACCCTCGTTCCTCGGGTCGGGCTTTACGCTTTTACTCCTCTCCGCCAGCTGGCGGATGCGGGGTAACCGCTTCAATCCCTAACGCGAACTACCTTTTTTGTTTTCACTCATAACTCATAATTCATAACTCTTAACTTAGCCTCAGGCTCATCGTTTTTTCTGTTCGTTTCAGTACATCCATTTCTTTGGGAGCTTTCTTGTCCTCAAAGCCCAATTTGTAATAGAGTTTATGGGCTTCTTTTAATTCGTTGGTGGTCTGCAGCCATAGCTCAGCCGCGTTATTTTCTTTGCAACGGGTAATACAGCGTTCAATCAACCTAGTGGCAATACCCAGCTTACGCACTTCAGGATCAATGAACAGTTTGCAGAACTCGAATTTAGCTTCACTGAGGCGTTTGAGTGCCACGCAGCCCACTACCTGTTTTTTGTACAGGGCATAGAATACAAAGCCACCATTCTCTAAATAAGCTTTCTCAGGGTTCTTAAGTGCAAACTCATCTTCTTTCTCAAGCTTGCCATTCAGCATTTTAAAGAGCCAGTTACCTGCCAGTTCATAAAACTGCTTTTTAAGCGAGGGTTTAAAATCGACCACCAGCACAGGATTGTAATTATCTACATCGCGTATCCTGTCAGCCAGGGCTTTCTTTTCAATACCTTCTTCTATATGGCTGATGATATTTATAATATCGGGGTGGCCCGATGTCATTAATTGCTCCAACGCTTTCGATATAGCTTGCCAAATAGGCTCAAGCTTGCCATATAATGTTTTACCCTTAGCCGTAAGCACCACATGCTTCGATCGGGCATCGGTGGGGTTGGCAGTGATCTTTACAAGTCCATGTTCCTGCAATTCGCGGACAATGTTCTTTACTGTAATATGGGTAAACCCAATTGCAGCCGAAATATCCTGCATGGTAAGCGGGCTGTTTACTTTTAACAGGGTGTAATAGGTGGCAAACCAGCTTGCTTTAAAATCAATTCCGCGTTCGCTGTACATCTTATCGCCCTCGGTTTGCAGCTTTTCGCCAATCCTTCTGAACCTTGTGGCGCCTGCCAGGAACCCTAGTTTCGATACTGTATCGGTCATGTTTATATGAAATATGTTTTGCAAATATATGAAACAACTTTCATATAATACAATTTTGTGTAAATAAATTAATAGTTAATAAGGTGATTATGGAAAGAGTTATCAGTTTTATGATTTGGGCGTTCCCCTCGTGCCTCGGGTCGGGCTATGCGCTGCAAGTCCTCGCTGCGCTGCGGGCTTTTTGCTGCTATCCCTAACGCAAAATACCTGTGCACAAAGCAACGGCACGTGAGGTGAAGAGTGACGCTGACGCACCAAGACACATAGATGCACAGTATTGTGCCAAATACAAGTTAAAATAGAATAACGAATATCGAACAGGAAATATTGAATATTGAAGTAAGCACAGGGGAAACAAAAAAATGGGGGATAGAGTAACCTCACTCAAACTATCCCCCCAAAACTCTGCCGTAGAGCCAGAGTTTTTATGGAGCTGGCGCTCCTCTTATGTTAATGCAACTGGAACTTGACCGGCAGGTTAAGCTGCACCCTTACCGGGTGGCCGTTCTGCTGGCCGGGGTCCCACTTTGGCATATTTTGCAATACTTTAATTGTTTCGGCATTTAGCTCATCGCCACCGGCAACACCTTTTAAAATTTTCACACTGCTTACGCTGCCATCTGTTTCAATAACAAAGGTGGCATACACCACGCCTTCAATATTGGCCTCGCGGTATAATGACGGGTACACTATGTTTTTGCTGATATAGTCGGTGAAATCGCCATGGAATTTTGGCATAATGGGTGCCCACATAACAGGTACAGGTGGTGCAGGAGGAGTTGGCGGACCCGGGTCAGCTGGTGGAGTGGGCGGCTGAGCGGTCTGATCACCGGGCACGTCAACGGTTCCAACGGTACGGTCATTCAAATCGCGCGCCGTTCTGTCACTGTCATTGATATCGGGAGTAGTAGCAACTACCGGAGGGTTGTTGCTGGTTTGTGGCGGATTGGTATTGGTTACCGGTGGCCTGGGTACTGGTGGCTTTGGTTTTGGGGGATCAACCGGTGGATGGTAGTCACAAATGATAATATTAACACTATCCTTATCTTTTGGTGTTATTACAGGCCCCGAGTTTGGGAATATCTTTTTTATAAGCATGGGAACACTGCTGCCAACAATTACTGTTGTCAAACTAAAAAGTAAACCTAATAAAAGTGCGTAGTTGTAGCGCTGGCGGACATAATAAGCTCCGTAAGCTTTGTTACGGCCTTCAAACACTATGTCGTTGCGGCCGAGGCTGGTAACATCGTCCCAGCTTCCACTTGTTTTGTGTCCCATGTTTGGTTGATTTAAAAGTTGGGAAGCTTTGCTGCATGCGCGATGTTCTTTTAACCTATAACGCTCCATTTTTATAATTATTGCGGGAAGCCAATTAATAATTAAGAATTAGTAATTAAAAATGTCATGTTGAGCCTGTCGAAACATATTCTGCTTATTACATCTATAATGCAGAAGGGTAGAAAAAGATACAGAATAAACTAAAAGTGAATAGTTATGCGAAGGCATCCCTTCGGGAAAAGTGAATAGTGGAAGGCCTAGCTTTTGTTCGAAGACTGTCTTTTAAGTATTTCGTTTCTTAATTCTTCAGCCGGAAATTGGGCACAGTAATTGCCAATACATTTATCTGAGCCATTATAAACAAAATACAGGAGAATCGGGTTTTCATAATACATCCTTAATAGGGTACCCCGTGAAGCGCCAAAATAAGTTTTTGATTTTTCGTTCACTTCAATGCCAAGATTCGACATTTGCGCCAGGCTATATACCTTACGGCTGCATATGCCGGCAATATATTTTTCTGTAGTAAGGCTGGTACTGTCAACTGTTACAACTAATTTGCCTGTAATTGCCCATAACGCTTTATAGAGTGCATTAAGTATAATTGCGGCAATAAAAATTCCAACAACAATAAGTGCATAGCTTGAAAAATCATTCAGCTTAAGAGATATCAGATGAGCCCCTTCACCAAAGAATATAAAATATGTTACTGTGCAATAAAATGTTATAATAGGCAAGAGCCACAGCAAAAGCTTTCTTGCCGGTTTTAGTGTTATTGTATAAGCATTCCAATCGTTATTCATAAGTGGTTAATTTATATGTAAATATAAAAAGGAAACAGGTATGAATCGTAACTCTTTTTCTGACCTGTTGAAAACTTAGTGATGTAAATGTTTAATAGTAGTAAACAAAATATTTATTTTTGCGTCGTGATTCAGCCACGAATTGCACAAATTAAAAAGAAACTGAACTGGCGTTCACAATTTACCACTTACCATTCACCATTGTTATAACTAACCACTAATAAAATTAAAATGAACAATCACTCCCAGCACAATGCTGCTGATATACTCACTGAGATCAAGACTGAAATAGCCAAAGCCAAAAGCAAAACTGAATGGCGCTGGTACCAAACCAAGAGCATAGGCGGCAGGTTAAAAGATGTAGATACAACCGGGCGTACCGTATGCGGCTATTTTGCATCATTTAATACAAAGGACAGTGATGGCGATATGTTTGCGCAAGGATGTTTTTCCAAGAGTCTTAACGAGAACAGCGACCGCATTATGCACCTGTTGCAGCACAATACCCTGCAACCCATTGGCCGTCCAAGTGTGCTTAAAGAAGATAACCACGGATTATACTTTGAAACCCCCGTTGCCAAAACGCAATTGGGTGATGATGTGTTGCAGCTTTACCGCGATGGTGTATACAAAGAACACAGCGTTGGCTTTGAAATGCTGAACAGTAACCCCGAACCGGCCGATGGCTATGTAAACGTTATTAAAGAAGCCAAATTGTGGGAAGGCTCTACCGTAACCTGGGGAGCAAATGCCAATACACCATTCAGGGGTATTAAGTCCAACCACTCGATACCCAATACTCAATACCCATTACTCACATCACAGAATATTCTCGACGAGGCCCTCGAACGCAGTTCGCTAATTTATAAGCAACTGCACCGCGGCAACCTGCACGATGATACCTATACACTTTTGGAAATTGAATTAAAACAACTGCAGTCTCTCCTGGCAGCAAGGCCGTCTGACACCTTGCCCGCAAATCAAGACGATATGGTTGTTTTGAAGACTATTAATACTTTACTGAAATAGTATTGAGTATAGAGATTTGAGTATTGGGTGAAGGCTCAATGCTTACATACAGAATGTTCTTATCTCATTACTCAATACCCACTACTAACTACTAAAGCTTAAAAATGGAACCAAACAAACAGGTGGATGCTATTGTAAAAGAAATAAGCGATAACATAAACACCATTAAAACAAAGGGCGAAGCGCAGGATGCGCAATTAAAGGCCCTCGATGCCAAAATAGCAGCCAACCAATGGCAGCTTGGCGACAAATACGATACTCTCCGAAAAGATTTCGACCAGATGACAGCCTTATTAAAGAAAGGCAGGATATTTGGTGCGGTCGATAGGGGGATGACGGTGAAAGATCTGTTATACTCACAACGCGAAGGACTGGCAAGCCTCAAAAACAAAGCAGGTATACCGGTAAGCTTATCGCTAAAGGCAAACCAGTTGTTCACTAAATCGGCAGGTAATATTACCGAAGGCGGCAACTTGCTGGGTACCGATCCAATTCCGCCAACCAGGCTGGAAGGTATTTATGCACAACCATTGAGACCTGTGCATATATGCCAGTTTATGAACAGCACCGCTACCGACAGCAACCAGATACTCTTTAACCAATTGACCGGTGAGAACGATGGTACAGGAACCACGGCCGAAGGCTCAAGCGCTGCACAAAGTGACTTTACTATTACTGCACAAGAAGTGGTAGTTCGTAAACTCAACACCTACCTTACCATTTCGAAGGAGATGATGGAAGATGCTGACTTTGTAGACAACTATATTAACATCCACGTGGCAGGCCGTTTGCTTATGCAGGAGGATACCCAGATAATTTCGGGCAACAACAGTGCACCTAACCTGCAGGGTATTGCGCCAATTGCAGCAGCATATGCCAACCCTGTTATTCCGGGAGCAACCGCAAGCAGCATTAACTACTATGATGTGTTGCACCAAGCAGTAACACAGGCACGTGTGCTTTATTACACACCAAACTATATTATCATTCACCCGAATGATTATAATGCACTGGTGTTAAGCCGCGACAGCTACGGACGTTACCAGTTCCCGCAAATGATAAGCGGAGCTCCGGGTACCTTCTTTATTAACGGAGCACAGGTAATTGCCAATACAGCAATGACACAAGGTTACTTCCTTGTCGGTGACTTCCAGCTGGGAGCAACGCTTGCTTACCGCGACGAAGTGAACGTTACATTCTCAAATCAGCACGTAGACAACTTTGTAAAAGGGTTTATTACCGTGCTTGTAGAAGAACGTTTGGCTAATGTGGTTTACCGCCCTAGCGCTTTTGTGTATGGTAACTTTAACCAGGCAGAAGCTTCAGGTTCGTAGAACCTGAATTATGAGTTATAAGTTATGAATTATGAGTGAAAGCAAAGCACATTACAGTCTATTGTAACCCATAAGTTATAATTCATCACTAATAACTCTTTTCATGGTTGGTTTATGGCCGGGCTTTGTTCTTTGGGACGGGCCCGGTTTTTTTATAAGAAGAGTAGTGAGTATTGGGTATAGAGTATTAAGAAACATACTCCTTAAAATTAAAGCTATATTTACGTATCAATTTATAAACCTGTATAGTATGAAGCTTAATCTTACTCGTCACTCCTTACGACTTATTACTCTATTATCTTTCAGCTCTGTTTCATTTTACGGCTTTAGCCAGGCCGATACAGGCTTCAGCAATAAAGCCGATGCCAAAAACCAGATGGTGAACGGAAAGAAAGAAGGCAAATGGGTGGAATACCTGGCACAGAACAATGATAATGGCAATTGGGAACCCAGTACTGATGCAAACTCACCGAAGTATATATTAATTACTTATAAAGATGGCAAAGCACAGGGCCTTGCAAAGCAGTACAATAAAATGTTTGGCGGAACATTAGAGTTTACTACCCCTTATGTAAATGGCATGAAGAACGGCGTTGAAAAGCATTATGAAGGTGGAGATGGAAATACTGTTACCGGTCTTTACACTTTCGTTAATGATACCGAAACAGGTACTGAGAAACATTATTACCCTGATGGAAAGAATATTGAATTTGAATATCCCTATGCTAATGGCATAAAGAGTGGAGTGGCCAAAGAATATTATGAGAATGGAAAGATCAAGACCGAGATGACCTATAACAGAGGGGCTATTATAGCCATGAAGAAATATGACGAGAGTGGCAATGTGGTTAAATAAGGTGAAGAAGATATTTTCTTTTATTTACGACATGAAACGACATGAAATGACATGCTTTTTGTTGTTTGTTTCTTTGTCTTTCTCTGTTATGGCGCAGGATGGCTTTACCAACCGGGCAGAAGCAAAGAACGAACTAAAAAACGGACTTAAAGAAGGTAAGTGGATAGAGTACGTTGATGAGAAAGGCGCAATTACTAAAGATACCAATGCGGCCTTTTATGCACTGACAATATATGTTGATGATAAACCTACCGGCATAATGAAAGGGTATTATAAGGATGGTAAAATGTTCTCGGAAACCCGTTTTGCAACTGGCGGGAAAAAGAATGGTTGGCAGAAAGTGTATTATGAAAGCGGTAAGCTACGCAGGCAGGTGAAATTTGCATATGATTCGATTGTTGATACAGCATATGAGTACTATGAAAATGGACGGGTGCAGAATGAGCATCCATACATGCATGGCCTGGAACAAGGTGTGGAAAAACGCTACTACGATAATGGAAACATAAACTGGCTCATACCATATACCAATGATAAGATAAATGGGGTGCAGAAAGAATATTATAAAAGTGGTGTATGTGAGGGCCTGTTTACTTTTACCAATGGCAAAGAAAATGGGGTGGACTCTCAGTACTTCGAAAGTGGAAATGTTCAATATGTAACTCCTTTTGTAGATGGTAAGAAACAAGGCACAGAGAAGGATTATTATGAAAGTGGATTGTTAAAGGGAGAGTATCCTTATGTAAATGGTGCGCTTGAAGGAATAGTGAAAGAGTATTATGAAAGTGGTAAGCTAAAGCATGAAAGCCCAACCAAAGATGGCAAAACAGTGGGGATAGAAAAGGAGTATTACGAAAGTGGGCGGATAAAAAGCGAAATACCTTATTCATCTGGCAACCCGAACGGATCGGTTAAGGAATATTATGAAAGCGGAAAGCTGAAGTATGAAACAATGGTTGTTGATGGCCTAAAGAGCGGACTGGAAAAAGATTATTATGAAAGCGGCCTGATGCAAGGGCAGTTCTCTTATGTAAAAGGTGTTTTAGAAGGCGCCGTGAAAAAATACTACGAAGATGGCAAGTTGCAATTTGAATATAGCTGCACTAAGGGTAAAAAGAACGGGATACAGAAAGAATATTACGAAAACGGTAAGGTGGAATTTGAAACACCTTACACCGATGATAAAATAAGCGGCGAGGTGAAAAGTTATGATGAGAAAGGAGCCAAAATCAATTAAGAAGTAAAAATTAGGAATTACGAATTTAAAAGTCAGGCTGAGCCTGTCGAAGCCTATTCATTACATTTCGACAAGCTCGATGTGACTAATCACTGACCACTGGTCACTAACCGCTAATAAATGAAACTTTCAATTTTAATTTGCTCGCTGCAAAAGCGGCTGACAGAGTTTGCATTGTTGTGCGAACATTTACAAAAACAGGCCGAAGGAAAACCAGTTGAGATACTCTGGCTTGGCGATAATAAAACCATGAGCGTAGGGGAGAAGCGCAATAAGCTGCTCAGTATGGCTAAAGGCGATTACGTATGTTTTGTAGATGATGATGACTGGGTGGCTGATGATTATGTAGATGCAATCTTAAAGGGCATAGACCAAAAGAAAGATTGTATTTGTTTTGATGCTGTTTATTCTACCGATGAAGGCGATATTATACCGGTGCAATACAGTGTAAATAACCTGTTGAATGTAGATGAACCTGGTAAGCCACGCTTGCGGGTGCCTAATCACCTTATACCTATAAAGCAAGAATATGCGCTGGCTACCATGTTTTTGGAGAAAAACTTTGGGGAGGATACGGACTACGGCCTGCGTGTGCGACGACTACTTAAGACAGAATACAAGATAGACCGGCCCATGTATTATTATCGTTTTTCTATAAAGAATAGTGAAACGCATAAATATTCACCTAAATACAGGAAGCCAATATCGCAACCTATGGTAAAGATGGATGTGGTTATTGTAAGTAATGCAGAAAAGGGCGAGGAAATTATGCAAATGACCCAGCAAGCCATCAATTCAATTTCCTCTCCCGAAGTAAATGTAATTGTACTTGAAAAAGCCAGTAAGGTTACTTATGCCAATGCCGATACTTTTTTACAGAAGGAACCTTTCAACTATAACCAATGTTTGAATGACGGCGCGAGTATGGGCAATGCTGAATACATATGTTTTGCCAATAACGATGTAGTGTTTCCGGAAGGGTTTGTGGAGGATGTGATAAAGGAGATGGGCTCAAAGAACCTCGATGTTCTTTCTGTTATGAATCACAAAGGTTATATACATCCGCATATAATAAGCGGCTTTTGTTTTATAATGCGTCGTAGTGCCTGGTTAAAAATAGGTAGGTTGAACACCGATTATAAGTTCTGGTGTGCCGATAATGTTACCAGTGAACAGATAAAACAACACAACCTGCAAGAAGGCAGGTCAGATATAAAAGTGTTTCATGGCACTTCGGTAACACTTAACAGGCTTGACGCAGAAACCAAAGAGGCATTTACAAAAGGCTGCGTAAAGCAGTTTAATAAGGATTATAATAGGAATGTGCTGGGAATGGGGCAATAATTAATTAAGAGTTAATAATTAAGAAGTAAGAATCAAAAAATGAACCCATTTTTGATAACCTTTGTGCTTAATATGAAAAAGCACCTATGTATACTTTTCCCAAAGGGATGCCTTTGCATAACTTTTATCTTTTCACTTTTCACTCCGCAATTTTGCAGTGCGCAGGCCGACACTTCAAAAAAAGTTACAGGGTATTTGAGTTTGGGTTATGGTATAAGCCAGCCCGAGGGTAATTATGTTTCTACTGCTTTAAATGCAAATAGTGGTTATGCTCTAACGGGTAGCGCATCCTACCTTTCGTTTGGTATAATGATAAACTCTCTGAATTTTGGTTTTGCATTTATGCGGGGCTCAAACAGTAATGTTTATAATATAAATGGGTATGTAGCCAGCTTACAGGCCAGTGATCCTTTAACTACGTATACGGCCGTAAGCAGTAAACAAACGTATTTATGTAATTATGCATTTTACGGAATATATAAAGCTTTTTATTATAAAAGATTTTCGTTCGATTTTAGCCTGTTGCTGGGAAACTGCACTATGAGTTTTCCTTTTGTATCTTATAAAATGGTTACACAGGGTGGCATATATTCAGCCGAGTATGTTAATGGCGGTAATGTATCTGCTTTGGGTTATAATGGCAAGCTGGGTATTCGCTATTCGGTTACAAAAGGTTTTTTTGCAGGAATAATAATAGATTATATCTATTCTGATTTCTCGTTTTCTACTTCCGAAAACTATACCGATAACAGCGGTACTGCACATAATTACCCGCTTACCTGGGAGTTACCTATGTCAGTACTTAATATATCGCTGGATGCAGGCTGGCAGTTTGGGCGGAACCTGAAATAAAAAAGCCCCGCATTGCTGCAGGGCTCTTTTAAATAATGAAATTACTTTTTATAAGTTGAAAGCAATACCAACAGAAGCTGTGATATTGTTATAACCCATAGTTTGTTTTAATGTTGTATTGGTATGTGTTGTTGAGGTACTTCCTAAAGTTTGGTCATCGGTATAACCGGTATAGGTAATAGTTGCACCTGCATAGTCAACATTTACTAAAAGACCAAGACTGCTGGAGAAGTTGTACTTAATACCTGCACCAAACTGGTAGCCGAAACCGCTTCCTGCATCACCGCTTTCAACATCAGAAAAAGAACCTGCTGATGCAGTAGTAGTAGGAGTGCTGCATGTAATAAGGCCCACTAATACCCGTATGTTGAATTTGAAATTGTCGCCACCGAAAGATAAGAATGGACCAACAAGGTATTGACCTGAATAGTAACTTGTTGCACTAAATGATTCTGATGAAGGAACACTATATACAGATTTGTATGTAGTAGCATCAAAAGAGTTCATATTGCCACCAATAAGAACCATAGCACCTACCGGGCCAGCAATTTGATAGCCAGCAGAAACATCGAAATGGAAACCGGTCATAGCAAAACCATCAGGTCTTTTTGTAGTATCGTTTGATGTGTTTTTTGCATGTGCAGCCCAATCTGAGCCAGGTAATGCTGCGCCAACAGAAATGCCAATAGTAAGTTTACTATCGCTGCTTCCGCCGCCATGCATCATAAGATCTTGATCGCCTGCTTTAAGCATTAAAGCTGAGCATACTGCTACTGCAAGTAAAATTTGTTTTTTCATTAGGTTTTTTGTTTTGGTGATTAATTGTTAGACACAAAATTAGAATAATTCCTGTACCCTGCACCATTAATTCTATGTTACTGATTAACATATGAATCAACAAGTTATTAGCTTACGGTCGGTATTATTGATTTATATTTGAGCACTAAAACGAAATAGTCTTTACCAGAAGGCTTATTTCACCGGCATAATTAAAAGAGAGTAATAATATGGTTCGTATTTTTAAGATAATTGTAATTAGCCTGGCAACCTTATTTATGAGCACGGTAATACTAGGAGTAATTGCAATGCTTTGTTTTGTGCTGTACCACTTTTTTCAGGGATTATTTAAGTAGAGAGAGGGGAAGGAGTAAAAAGCTAAAAGGGGAAAGGACCCCATACCTCCCCCCATTTTAGAGCGCGGTTGCCATAAGTTTTCACCCGACAAACCACAACATCAGTACTATTTCAATATTTTTCTCTGTCCTCTTCAGAGCTGGTGACAAATACCAACATTTTTCATAATCGCGTTACAAAATAACAACACTCAATTAGTATAAAACATGATTTAAGTCAATTTTTTATTAATTGCCTGTAGTTCAACTCAATTATTGCAAAAAGGGAGGCTATTTTATTGCCACTTATCAAATGGTAATTTACCCCTGAAAATTAGTGTTTGATGGATGAAATGAGCTAGGCTTGTGAGAGTTAAAAAGCCTTAATTATCAGAATTTATCTGAAGGTCGTAAAGTTTGTTGGCGTCAAGATCATATTTTACATTCAGGTAGCTTGAGCCACCTCCCTGTACCATTATCATTTGCTTGAGCCAGTTCTTTACATAAGCCTGGTCGTCCCAAAAAAGATTTAAGTATAAAATTTTGTGGCCATCTTTACCGGTATAACCAAAATATTGTCGTTTATACTTCTTTAAATGACGGTATATGTCTGGTAGTCTTTTAGTAGTGTCGCGTTGCAACAATAATTGTTCTGCCAGTGCATGTTCTGCTTTATCAATATCAGGAAAACCCGGGGTAAAGCGTTTATTTGTTTGAACTATATCGGTAGTGTAGGCCATAGGAAATATGGCACAGTCGTAATTATCTGTTTTATAATGCCATGCAGCAGTAGTATCTTTTACCTGTGCAAATACCCCTGTACATATTATAATAAAAAATAAAGCGAGTAGATTTTTCTTCATTACCCTATCGTAAAAAATGCTTTGCTATAAGTTTCACCTAACAAAAATATAATTTGTTTGCAATAAACACATAAAGAAATGATAAGAATAGCATCTTATTTTTCAATAGCACCATTCTTGTTATCCTCTTTTTCAAAAACAACTTCTACCGTGTGCCATACCCTTACCGGCTTATTCTCCATTAATGCCGGTTTCCATACAGGGTATTTAGCAAGGGCCCTTAATGCAACCGGCAACAGGTATTTACCGCAGCTGTCGTAAACCCGGCTAAACTTTACAGTATCATCGTAATAAATATATCCTTCCGATGCAAAGCAGTTAAGTTTGTAGCTGGTTATTTTACCATCTGGTTCAACCAAAAGCCCTATCAGCATAACTGGTTCTGCCATGGGAGTGCTTAAGCGTTTAAATTTCCGGTATAAGGCTGAATCGCATTTAATATGAAAAAACTCTCCAAAGTGGTTCTTGAAAATAGAAGTATCGGCTAAGGAAGCAGGTATGTGGCAATATTTTTCTTCAACAGTATCTGAACTTACGCCGGCCCATAAACAGCTATCTGCCTTAGCTACTATTCGCGCTTTAATAGAATCTCCGTACTTTGCTTTAACAGATGAATCCATAGCTGCAACATAGCATCGAAGCGGGTTAAAGCCTTCGTAACCCAGTTTCGCTTCCGATAAATAAAAATACCTTAAGTGATAGCTTTTGCATACCTGGGGCATATACTTTGTATGCAAAGGTGTTACTATGGCAGTTTCAAAAAAATAGAGGTTTCCGTTTTTAGCATCCTTAATAGCCCTATTACGTTCACTCGAGCAGGGTTTATTTACGCGTAAGCTGAATACGCTGGCAGTATCAAATGCAGGTATAATAAATGCACTGTCGGTTTGCGCAAAAGCGGTGAATGAGAATAAAAGAAGAAATACTACGGGTAAAATGCGCATATGTACAAATATAAGGTAAGCAGGTTAAATGACCGGCTATAATAAATTAGTTTATTTTATTAATCTTGTATCTCATAAAACAGTCAAAATGAAGATCAAATCTATTTACCGGGTATCAGTACTTGTACTTGCAATTGGTTTAATAGCATCGTGTGGTAACAACAAAGTAAAAGATGCCAGGTCGGCTGAGCAAATACACAACGATTCAATAAAAGATGCCGCTGTGGCTGCTGCCAAAGCAAAGCTTGAAAAATTGCTTATGCATTTTAAAGACAACAACAACTTTCCGTTTGTTGTAGATTCTGCCTTTATTGCTAATTCAATTACAAAGCACGATTCGTTGGGAGAAAATGAAGTAAAAACAATTTTGGTAAAATGGCAGAACGATAGTTTGATGAATGAAGATCATGATGCTTTCAAAGACTTTTACCATATTGATTCCTTAAAAGCTAACCATGGCTTCGATAAATATTACGAAAAACTTGATGCCGGTGATATAAGATATTCAAATGCTTACGGATTACAAAAGATAAGGCTGGCCGACAGCACGCAGGTGTTGATATGGGCATTAGATTATGCCAGCTACCAGGCCGATCCTATGTTCAATTCTACCAATATATATGGCACATTGTTTAATAAAGACAATATGGGCATTACGTTTTTGCTGGGACAAAGCACATATGGCACCGATCCGCCTGCACAGGGAACAACAATGCTTACCAGTAATTTAATGAAAGATGGTAAACTGGTAATGGAATCAAAATCAATTACAGAAGACCTTGACAGCATGACCTCAATAACAAACAAGGCTCATTTTGAATATGCTATAAGCAACAGTAGTGTAACCCTGAAGATAAAGAAGAGAAGTGCACCCAAGCAAGATAGTATCAGGGTGGGAACAGGTAAATAAAGTAGTTGTGGTTTGGTTCGAATTTCGGGTTGCAATTATAGGCTACATTTTTAATAACAAATGTTAAAAAATAAGAAATATTTAGCCCTGTTGATAACTAAACAGGGGGCTAACTATTGACAAAGGCCTATCATTTATACTATGTTTGATACAGATATTTTCAATGAAGCTTCGAGAATATAAAAACTAAGTTCTAACCAACAAATCTACCCGGAGCAAAGGCAACGGGAAGCCAAAATGGAGAGGTGTCCGACGGGATAACTCGAAAGAAACAAGGGCCCAACCTGTTATTCATGTGGCAGGTAAATCAACTACAAGGGCGCTGATAAAAGAAATGCATGTAGTTGTAGATCTTATTAAAAAATGTGAGGACTACCCCGTAAGGTGGTCCTTCTTTTTTATATTTGCCACTACTATGAGTACAGAATTTAATATAGGGTCACGTATTGAACATCCCGGTTTTGGCAAAGGCGTTATTGTATCGGTAGAAGCTGAATACTATGTGGTATGGTTTAAGACCCAGCAAGGCACTAAAATTGTAAACAAGAATGAAAACCTGGCTTTACTCGAGGCAGCTGACAGTGCACCCATTGATGTAACTGTAACATTGGGTGATATTGAAGATGCACTTGAGCGGATACTGAACCGAAGATTAGATACATCAGGCACTGTGCCTTTGGCTGCTAAATGGAACAAAGGCACATTGGTGTTGAAACCGGCCGACGATAGTGCTCAATCTAAAGAGATACCCATCGATACTTTCTTCCATAAAATTGTGATGGTGCGAGATAAATTACGGGTAATGGAACAAAAAATAAATGCCCATAAAGTGATGACTGATGCTGAAAAGGTAGAATTGCAGCAATACATAACCGGCATTTATGGCTCACTTACTACGTTCAACGTGCTGTTCAAAGAAACTGACCATCACTTTAAAGGTGCAATTACAAAAGAATAAGGTTTTTGTTTATAGTAAGCCCGTCCTATCCCATTTTTTTCAAATAACATTCAATTAACCTTACATGCCTAATTTTATGGCATGAAGAAATTATTGTTAGTAACGTTATTGGTTATTTGTATTGTGGCGCTATATGCCATGAACAAAAACAGTTTTTCAGAAAAGGCAGATTACACATTTGTGGTAGCAGGTGATGATAGGGTATTACCTACAGATGTTTCGCCCGATACACCAAGCACCGCCAACTTATACCACCTGCAACGTATGTATAAAGAGATAGCGCAGTTAAAGCCACTACCTAAATATTTATTCTTTAACGGAGACCTGGTGATGGGTTATTGCGATACCATATTACTTGCCAAAGAATTAAAGGCATGGATAAAAATATTTAAAGAATCACCATTGGGTGCCACAAATATTAAACTGGTAGTAATTGCCGGTAACCACGAGGTAGATGGTGCAGGTAAGGTTTCAAATGCTGCCAATGAACGGACCTTTGTTCGTGAAATGAAAGAGTATATACGGGGAAATAATGGCCCAACCATGGGAGGTGCAGATAATTTTTCATCAGATCAGCATGAGCTTACATACTCATTTGATTTTGGCGGCGATCATTTTGTGGTATTTAATACCGACCCTGCCAAACCCGGCGACAGGGTTCCGTTGCACTGGATGGAAAAAGATATTAAAACCGCACACGAAAATGGTGCCAGGCATATCTTCTTGTTTGGCCACGACCCGGCTAAGCCACCCCACTATATGATTGGCAATGTGGCTTACCATGATGAATATGGAGCCCGAAGAGACAGCATGTGGAATATGATGGGTAAATACGGTTGCACGGTTTATTTTGGTTCGCATTTCCATACATGGGATTCTATAAGTGGTAAACCCTGGGAGATCATCTGTGGTAATGGTGGTGCACACCTCGATAAGGATTGGAAACAATCATACTATGGATATACACTGATAAATGCTTACTCGAAGGTTGATGTTACCAGCATAGGGCACAATATTGATAATGCTAAATACCGTGCTGCAACGCCTGATAGCCTAACTGTGGTAAAAGCAAAGTTTACTATAGAATAGTTTTCCTGTTTTTCGGGTATTCAAAAATAATCTTTAGATTTACTCTATAACTTTCATATCTTCCTGATGAAGAAACTATTACTTATAATTTTCACTTTTAGCTTTTCACTTTTAGCTTTTCACTCATTCGCCCAGGTAAGTACCAT